>JGI24711J26586_10000423_pt1 | contig 32667 bp, 21 predicted proteins | sample BioPla3DNA1_FD_26586 | JGI IMG/M metagenome (IMG submission 26586)
TTGAACGAAAAGAAACTGGTTTATAATAAGTTTGAGATAAGGGTATTGGTGAACCATAGATTTCTTCAGATAAAGCTTTTTGTTCGCTATACATTCGTAATCCCCTACTCTTCATTTCCTCAAAAAATTCCTCAAGGGTCATATGTGGATTGGCTCCGCGAAGTTTTCTATTATCTTTAGTAATTACACATGTATTAGTCAATTTATCGTACAGAGACTGCTTTGTTTTGTTAAATGCAGAAGCTATAAAGAGCAATAAAGATAGAGGAGTGACTAAGATTGCTAAGACTTTTAGCAAAGACCTGATTAAGAGTTTTTTGAAATTAGAGCCACTGTAACAGGCAACTTCTAAACTTAATACCAACTTACCAGGCGTTGCAGAGAGTTTGGAGCCTAAAAAGCAAAGTTCGTATATCAAAAAAAGAAAACCATAAAATAAATAGAATAGAACTATATAATGAGTGTAGCTCTTTAAAAGGTCTAATGAAATTGTATTTGTTGTTTTAAATAATGTAGTGGTACCATTATTACCGCTTAATATTTTAATAAAAAAGATTATTACAAAGTAAATACCGAAAACTACTATGACATCAAAGCAGCATGCTAAAAACCTTCTGAACAATTTACTGATATTCATAACTAATCCCCATTTTAATGAAAGTATAAATAACAATCATTTTCTATATATTCTTTTTATATTATATCAAAAAATAATGAAGAAAACCATATCAGTTGTTTCAAAAAAATCATTATTCATATATATTAGCTACAACCCAATAAAATCAGCTTTTTGAAATACTTATTGGTCAGTTGTTTTTTCTAAATCACTTTAAATAAAAAGGTAACTTAGTATATAATATAAGTAGTATTGTATTTACGAAGGATAGAAATTGTATAGCTGTTATTAACATCAACTGAGCAAAGTAAAAGAAACTTTAATCAAAGACAAATTACTATTGAATAAAGTATGGCGAATTTATAAGTTTTATTACTATTTTTATTTTTCATCTGTTTTAATTTGTAAACTAAAAGTATAATAGAATTATGTACAATATTTCTAAGAGTATAGGAATTTACATTTTGAAAGTCCGCACGATAGGGCGATAAGTTTAAAATTTGATTATAGAATTTAAGAGTTATTATTACAATATGCTGTTTAAGTTTTATGTATATAATTTATAAGGACACTTAAAGAAAAATTTAAATATAAAGGGAGGATTAATTTAATGAAGAGGGGATTGTTGTTTTTTATTGTTTTTAGTATTTTGCTGAGTTTTTGGCCATTTTTTGGCTCTTCTGTCGAGAGTGCTCAATTAGTTTCAACAATCTATGGAGATCTTAACGGCGATGGCGAGCGAAATTCCATTGATTTTGCCTTGATGCGAACTTATCTTATAGGCATCAATTCTGACTTTCCGGTATCTAATGGACAAATAGTTGGAGATGTGAATTTGGATAATGATATTAATTCCATTGATTTTGCCTATATGAGGAGTCTGCTATTAGGCATTATTTCCGAGCTTCCGGCAGACAGCAAACCACTCACAACTCCTACGCCTACAAAAGAAGTGATATATCAAGCAGAACAATCTACATATTATAATGCAATCTTTGAGACTATAAATGCTGGTTACACAGGTGAAGGATACGTCAATTATAATAATGAATACGGCGGTTATATAGAATGGAATGTTAATGCTGCTAAAAACGGGGCATATAAACTTACTTTCAGATATGCTAATGGGACTGTTGTTAATAGGGTAATGGAGATAAGCGTTAATGGCAGTGTAGTATCAGACAGCTTAGACTTTAATTCTACTGGCGGATGGACTTCCTGGAATGAAGCTAGCATAGCTGTTAACCTCAGGCAAGGGTTAAATTCAATAAGAGCACTAGCTATTACTGCCGACGGTGGACCAAATGTTGATTACTTAAAAATAGAAGAAATGGCAGGAACTATTATAACCCCTACGCCTACAGCACCACAAACATGGCCTGTAACACCTGTTGCAGGTTCTAGACAAATGGAAAAACTGGATAGAGGCTTAGTTGCCATAAAAGTAAATGACGGTGTATTTTTGAGTTGGCGTATGTTAGGAACTGACCCTACAAACATTGCTTTTAATTTATACCGCAATGGGATGAAGGTTAATTCTTCACCTATTACAGGGGCTACAAATTATGTAGATTCGAGTGGAAATACAAGTTCAACATACACAGTGTGTCCAGTTTTAAATGGTCAAGAGTATGGGGCGTCAAATCCAGCAATTGTGTGGGGACAAAATTATTTGCAAATTCCTATTAAGGCTCCTGCTTACGGATATGAAGCAGGCGATTGCAGCACAGGAGATTTGAATGGTGATGGACAATACGATATTGTTGTCAAATGGGAAGGTGCGACACAAGATAATGCAAACTCAGGATTTACAGATCCTGCATATCTTGAGGGGTATACATTGCAAGGTAAAAAGCTGTGGACTATAAATCTTGGTAAGAATATACGTGGTGGTGCACATTATACTCAATTTATGGTTTACGATTTAGATGGTGACGGAAAGGCAGAAATTGCGTGTAAAACAGCAGATGGAACCGTAGATGGAAAAGGCAATGTTATAGGTAATCCAAATGCAGATTACCGTAACTCAAACGGTTACATATTATCTGGACCAGAATATCTTACCGTTTTCAGTGGGGAGACAGGGGAAGCACTTTCTACTGTAAATTACCTACCTGAAAGGGGTAATGTTTCAAACTGGGGAGATAGCTATGGAAACAGAGTTGATAGATTTAGAGCCTGTATAGCTTATCTTGATGGGCAGCGTCCAAGCCTTGTTATGTGCCGTGGATATTATACAAGGCAAACGGCAGTAGCGTGGGATTTCAGAAATGGTAGACTTACACACCGGTGGACTTTTGACAGTGATAATTACGGTAATTCAGCATGGGCAGGACAAGGTAATCACAATCTTAGTGTAGGGGACGTCGATGGAGATGGATATGATGAGATTTTACTTGGTACATCGGCTATTGATCATGATGGTAAGGGCTTGTGGCATACAGGCTTAGGACATGGGGATGCAATGCATTTTGGTGATCTTGATCCTAACAGACCAGGCTTAGAAGTTTGGACTTGTCTAGAAGGAGAAAAAGGTGCCGTATTACTCGACGCAAGAACAGGTAGACAATTATTCAGATATTACCACACTGGTGATTGTGGTAGAGCATGTGCTGCCGATATAGTGCCTTCTTCTCCAGGTATGGAGATGTGGGCTGCAGGATCACCTCTATATAGCTCTACAGGGCAAAGCTTAGGAAATCGTCCATCTCAGATAAACTTTGCAATTTGGTGGGATGGCGATGAGCTCCGTGAGCTTTTAGATGGTACAACAATAACTAAATTTAATGGGGGAACATTACTCACAGCTAGCGGTTGTGCTTCCTGTAACGGAACAAAATCCACTCCGTGTTTACAGGCAGATATTTTTGGAGATTGGAGAGAAGAAGTGATATTTAGGTCGTCGGATAATACATTCTTACGTATATATACAACTACAAGCACTACAAACCGTCGAATCTATACATTGATGCACGATCCAATTTATAGACTTGGAATAGCATGGCAAAACACTGCATATAACCAACCTCCCCATACCGGATTCTTTATAGGAAGTGGAATGGCAGAACCGCCAACACCTAAAATTTATACCACTCCGTAAAGGGTATTTTGATTAAAACTATATGATTAGATTAAAGATGCATACAAGATATAAAATGATTTCATAAAGAATGTGGAATTGAAAAAATAATATTAAAGTGGAAAGTTTGTTTCACAGCAGACTTTCCACTTTAATAATTAGGTCAATTTGTGGTATAATAAGTGTAAGGTTCAAAAAATCTATTTTCATAAGTTCATAGTATAGGAATTTGCATTTTGAAAGTTCGCCCGAAGGGTGCTAAGTTCATAAGGTGGCAGAATCGTATACAATACAAGTCTTTTGAAGTAGCATATTAAAAGCGTGCTCTAATAATACCGAAACCTAATACCTAATATGTTCGGAGGTAATAAATGATGGCTGAATTCAATAAGAAAATTACTGCACTAACCTTTGATGATGGACCGGATGTTATGTTAACAAATTTAATACTTGATAAACTTGATAAATTTAATGTACCGGCAACATTTATGGTTGTTGGACAAAGAATAAACGACACTACTAGTAGTGTTATTAAAAGAATGGTAAATTCGGGTCATGAATTGGGAAACCATTCATGGGGATATTCAAGCATGGGTGATATGTCTAAAGAAGAAATAAAGGAATCTGTTAGTAAAACAACTGCTGCCATAGAAAGTTATTCAGGGACATCACCAAAATTTTTTCGTGCACCTAATCTTGTATATAGCAAAACTCTATATGATAATGTTGACTTGGTATTTGCACATGGTATAACAGCAAATGATTGGGTTCAGACAACTACTGCACAGCAACGAGCCGACGAAATTTTAAGACAGATAGAGGATGGTGCTATAATTCTATTACATGATGTTCAACCACTTCCGCATCCTACTCCTGAGGCACTAGACATAATAATTCCTGAACTTAAGGATCAAGGATATGAATTTGTTACATTAAGTGATTTGTTTTTAAGAAGAGGGTTGGATTTGAGTGCATGTAAGGGTAAGGTCTATTCCGTTGTACCTTAAATCCCCAGTATTACTTTGATTTAGTAAAAAGTAAACTATCTAGAGGTGTAAGAAGTGCTACAGCACTCTTAATAGTATATAAGAAACCATAATATCTTCGCAGAAAAAAATAGTTTTGTAAGTATTATCGGCATTTCAAAAAAAATAGTTATACTTTAAAAAATAATGTTAATATGAAATGCTATAGATTTTATATATAATTAAAATATAACATGTGGTTATTATTCTTATCTAAAACTCTTGCAGTAAAGATTTAACATCATATCAGATGGGCTTGCAGATCGACAGTTTTACTATTCTTAGAAGTACTCAATACAAATCCCAGATATAGGTAGAGTGATTTAAACTTGCAAGCATTTTTGTCCTTAATCCGTAGTTATCTAGCTGCGGTATAATAAAAAAATATAAGGGAAAGAGTATTTGGAGGTAGAGTTTATGTATTTATCGAAAATCACAAGATGCCTTTCTGTTGTGCTATGTGCATTATTATTGTGCACCCTAATGCCATCAGAAATAACAGAAGCAGCAATGCCTACATCATCAGGATTCTCAGTAAATGTTTCATCAACTTCAGGTAAAGTCGGAGAACAGATAGTGGTACCTATAAATCTTGCAAATGTACCAGCTGTCGGAGTAAGTACGGCAGATATGTCAATCAGCTATGATGCAACTATGCTTGAGTATGTCAGTGGCACGGCTGGAAGCATAGTTACTAATCCTGCCACAAACTTTGGAATCAATAAAGAAAAGGATGGCGTAATAAAAGTACTGTTCCTTGACTATACGATGTCAAATGGAAGTATTCGCACCAATGGGGTATTTACAAATCTGACATTTAAAGTATTAAGTTCAACTCCAGCTTCTACAACAGTAGACATTACACGTGCAACTTTTGGAGATGTTGAACTTAACGGTTTACCAGCAACAAGGAGTTTTGGAACGGTAACCTTAAATGGCGGTGGTGCGGTACCCACGTCTACTATAACAGTAGCACCAACACCAGTACCAACACCAACACCAGTGAATACATCTACAGGCTTTACAGTAAATGTTTTATCCACTTCAGGAAAATCTGGAGAACAGATAACAGTACCTGTTAGCTTTGTAAATGTACCAGCAATCGGAATATCTACAGTAGGTATGACAATCAATTATGATGCAACCAAGCTTGAGTACATTAGTGGTAAAGCAGGAGGAATAGTTATTAGACCTGAAACGGATTTCGAAATAAACAAACAATCTGATGGTAAGTTGAGAGTGTTGTTCCTAGACTATACAATGGTTAATAATCACATAGCACAGGATGGAGTGTTCATGAATCTTACATTTAAAGTGCTAAGTTCGACTTCATCTACAACAACTATAAATATTACGAATGATTCATTTGGAGACAATAATCTTAATCGAATTACAGCAAAATTAAATTCTGGCACGGTAACAATAACTGGTAATACAACAACGCAGACACCTACATCTACTAAGACACCAACGCCTACTAAAACACCAACACCTACTAGTACGCCAACACCAATTAGCACACCAACAGCAACATTGCCAGCGACACCCACACCTACAATCCCAGTATCCACAGGATTTACAGTAAGCGTATCGTCTGCTTCTGGTAATTCTGGAGAGCAAATTGTAATACCTATTAATTTTGCAAATGTACCAGCAGTTGGAATAAGCACAGCAGATATGACAATAACTTATGATTCAGCAAGGCTAGAGTATGTGACTGCTGCAGCAGGAAGTATCATTACAAACGCAAAAACAAATTTTGAGATAAACAAAGAAACTGATGGAAAATTAAAAATATTGTTCTTAGACTATACAATGAAATCTGAAGATATAAGACAGGATGGAGTATTTGTAAATATTACTTTTAAAGTAAAAACATCATCAGCAGTATCAACAAACGTTAGTATTTCAAAGGCAACCTTTGGAGATAGGGACTTAAATGGTTTACCAGCAAAATTAATCTTAGGAACAGTAAAATTAAATGGTGGTGAAACAGTAGTAACACCAGAACCAGTGACACCTACACCAGTAATAACATCTACACCTATTAATACAAATCCACCTTCAGGATTAACAGTTTATGTTGATTCGGTTGATGGAAAATATGGAGAACAGATAATAGTACCTATAAAATATGTAAATGTTCCTGCAAGTGGAATTAGCACAACAGATATGACAATTAAATATGATGCTACAAAACTTGAATACATAAGTGGAGCAGCAGGAAGCATAGTCACAAATCCTGGCACAAACTTTGAGATAAACAAAGAATCTGATGGGAAGCTAAAAATATTATTCTTAGATTATACGATGCTTTCAGAATTTATTAGTAAAGATGGAGTGTTTACGAACCTTACTTTTAAAGTGAAGACATCGGCAGCAGAATCTACAAGTATAATTATTGATAAGGCAACTTTCGGGGATAAGGATTTGAACAGTATACCTGCAAAATTAAATGCAGGGACAATAGCACTAAATGACGGTGGAATAATACCAACACCGGTACCAACACAAACTCCACCTCCATCTCAATCAGGAGACTATACTGTTACCTATACACAGAATGCTTGGGGAACTGGTGCAACAGTTAATTTGACTATAAAGAATAACAGCTCTACAGCAGTTAATGGTTGGACAGTAAATTTCAGCTTTGCTGGTAATCAGAAAATAACAAACTCATGGAATTGCAGTTATACACAAAATGGCAACTCTGTTTCAATAACAAATGCAAGTTATAATAGTGATATACCTGCAGGTGGCTCAGTAACAGTTGGATTTAATATTTCATACAGCGGAACAAATTCCGAACCAACGAATTTTGTTGTTAATGCGTCATCAACAGGAGATTCAGGTTCAACACCGCCAACACAAGACACAGATTGTTCAGCAAGCTATACACAGAATGCTTGGGGTACTGGAGCGACAGTAAACATTACAATTAAAAATAATGGTTCTACTGCAATAAACGAGTGGACAGTTAACTTCAATTATGCAGGTAATCAGAAGATAACAAACGCATGGAATTGCGATTATAGTCAAAACGGTAACGCTGTTACGCTTAAAAATGTAAATTATAACGGAACAATACCTGCAGGTGGAACACTTACAATTGGATTTAACATCTCATATACTGGTACTAATTCAATACCTACAAACATTACTGTTAAATAATCTTAAGCAAACTAAGTTTCAAAGTAGATAAAAATTAATACATTACAATTACTATGGGGAAAGTCTTTCTTTCCCCATAGTGCTTAATGTTCTAGATTTATTGGAGAATCAAAGTAATAATTTTAAAACTACAATTGTAAGTTTCGTGTTTTTTAAGAAGCCCGTTGAAAATTTAAGAAAAAAATTATATAGTATATGTGTATTTTCTGAGTTGCTTTCTCGAAATAGTCTAATTATGAAGCGGATTTTCTTGATAGTATAGGAATTTGCATTTTGAAAGTTCGCCCAAAGGGTGCTAAGTTTAGAAATTAATATTGCTTTTTGAGTATATCTGCTTCTTTATAGTGCACCGCTAGTTGCATTGAAAGTAAGTTTTATTTAAATAATTATAAATTCAAATCTTTTATAAGGGGGAAATGTACATGAAGAAAATTGTTTCTTTAATTATGTCAACAGCTTTATTATTTGCAGTGTTCAATCCACGTGTATTGGTTTGTGCTGCATCATCCTACAACTATGCAGAAGCTCTTCAAAAATCATTCTTTTTCTATGAAGCTCAGCAGGCTGGTCCGCTTCCTGAATGGAATCGTGTCGAATGGCGTGGGGATTCAACAATGAATGATGCTGTACTTGGCGGTTGGTACGATGCAGGAGATCATGTGAAGTTTAATCTTCCAATGTCATACTCGGCATCAATGATTGGTTGGTCTTTGTATGAGTATCCGGAAGGATATCAAAAGTCTGGTCAAATGGAAATAGCAAAAAACAACTTGAAATTTGTTTTAGATTACCTTGTGGCTTGTGATAGAGGAGATAGTGTTGTTTACCAGATAGGTGACGGCGGACCGGACCATGTATGGTGGGGACCTGCTGAAGTTATTGAATATGAAATGAAACGTCCTTATTATACCTGTAATGCTTCATGCGTAACCGGACAGATGGCAGCAGCTCTTGCTATAGGGTCAATAGTACTTGATAACGAGACTTATCTTACTCACGCAAAGAGTTTATTTAGTCTTGCTGATTCTGTGAGGAGCGACAGTACTTATACAAAAGCAGACGGATATTACGCTTCCTGGAGTGGTTTTTGGGATGAACTCATGTGGGCTGCTACATGGCTTTACATAGCAACAGAAGATGAAAGCTATCTTAATAAAGCAGAATCTTATGTTGATAAACTAGAAAGAGAAGGGCAAGGAACTACTAAAATCAAGTATTCATGGGCTCATTGTTGGGATGACAGCCATTATGGTGCAATGTTGCTTCTTGCAAGAATTACCGGTAAACAGGAATACCATGATTTTGTCAAATCAAATCTTGATTGGTGGACCGTAGGGTATGAGGGCAAAAGAGTAAAATATACTCCCGGAGGTTTGGCGTGGCTTGATACATGGGGTTCATTGAGATATGCCACAACAGCTGCATTCCTTGCAAGTGTTTATGCAGACAGCATAGATGATGTAACGCTTAAAAACAGATATGAAAGTTTTGCAAAAACTCAAATGGATTATTGTCTTGGCTCAAATCCAAATAAGAGAAGCTATGTTTGTGGGTTTGGTACTAATCCTCCTGAACGTCCTCATCACCGAACCTCACATGGTTCATGGGCTGATAGTATGGAGACACCCTCATACCATAGGCATATACTATATGGTGCTCTTGTTGGTGGACCTAACCAAAGTGATGGTTATGCCGACAGTATTAAAGATTATGAAGCTAATGAAGTGGCTACTGACTATAATGCAGGATACACTGCATTGCTTGCAAAAATGTGTTCAGTTTATGGGGGAACTCCTCTTGCTAATTTTCCTGAACCTGAAGAAAAAGAAGATGAGTTTTTTGTAGAGGCAAGTATCAATTCTTCAGGAACTACATATACAGAAATAAGAGCTTTACTAAATAACCGTTCAGCTTGGCCTGCAAGAACAATAAAAGATTTATCCTTTAATTATTATTTTGATATATCAGAAGTTTTAGCAGCAGGGGCTGGTGTTGATGATCTGACAGTTAGAATGGGAAACTATGAATTCCCTGCAAGTATTTCTGAAATTAAGCAATATGATGGTAATATCTACTATGTAAATGTTAAATTTGAAGATGGAACAAAAATATTCCCTGGTGGACAATCGGAATTTTCTGGAGAAGTTCAGTTCCGTATATCAGCTCCTCAGTCAACAAATTACTGGGATCCTTCTAATGACTACTCATATGAAGGTTTGAAACCTAATAACGTAATTAAAACCGCAAAAATTACAGTTTATGATGGTGATACATTAATATTTGGTACAGAGCCAGATGGGACAACTCCTTCGTTAACTACACCGGTTAAAACCCCGGTTCCAACAATCACACCAACACCTGTAAGTCTTAAAGGGGACATGGATCTAAGTGGTGAGGTTGATTCAATTGATTTTGGATATATGAGGCAGTACTTGTTGGGCATGAAAAAGAACTTTACACAGGAACAGTTATCATCAGCAGACATGAATAGTGATGGCGAGGTTGATTCAATTGACTTTGGGCTACTAAGAAAGTATTTACTTGGAATATAGACATGTATAAGCCATAGTTGTCAAAGAGAAATATAGCTTATACAACAAGAAAAGTCATGTGCGAAGGGAACCTTCTTTGTAGAAATTAATTTTTGACACCTTGGTGTTTATTAAAATAGCCTTATGAGCATAGTTGTTCATAAGGCTATTTATTTTTTATTATATCGAAATAATAATTTGGTACTGATTGGTAATAATAAAATAATAATGCGTATTCTTGTAAAATAGCATCATTGTGTAATATAATATAATCAATGCTATATTTATTGAACATAGCAAAATTCCATTTTATATATGTTTTACAAAGGTGACTGCAAAAAACTTTGTAAGAACTATTTCAAAAGATTTGTTTTACATTTTTGCATAGCAAAATAGTGTTCTTGTGTTTGGAAATTATTAAGCTTCTATGATAGGCTTTGTGACTTAATTATTACATAAATTGTTTTTTAAAAGAGGTCTTATCTTTAAACTCTTTCAAATTTGCCTCTTTGATATAATTAAGGGTTATACTAAAACTATTTCTGGGGTGTATTTATGAACAATATGGTTGAAGTTATTATTGGAAATATGGAAAAGGTCATTGTTGGCAAGAGGTTTGTTATTGAGCATATTTTAGTTGCACTACTTAGCGATGGTCATGTACTTATTGAAGATGTACCCGGTGTCGGTAAAACACAGATTGTTGCTACCCTTGCACGTTCAGTTAATGGGATTTTTAACAGAGTTCAGTTTACACCGGATTTGATGCCGTCGGATATAATGGGTTTTTCTATGTTTAATCCCGCTACCCGTGAATTTGAATACCGAAAAGGTGCAGCGATGTGTAATTTCCTTTTGGCTGATGAAATAAATAGGACTTCGCCAAAAACCCAATCGAGTCTACTTGAGATAATGGAGGAAAATCAAGTTACAGTAGATGGAAAAACCTATCAATTACCAAAACCATTTATGGTACTTGCAACACAAAATCCTGTGGAGTGTTTTGGGACCTATCCGTTGCCAGAAGCTCAAATGGATAGATTTTTTTTGAAGTTATCCATAGGATATCCTGGGAAAAATGAAGAGAAAATGATAATTGATAGATTTGGAAGTGAAAACCCTTTGACAGAGCTAAAATCTGTCGCTAATATTGATGAACTGTTAGAACTTCAAAATCAGGTAAAGGCAATAAAGGTGGAAGATTGCTTGAAAACATACATAGTAGATATTGTTGAAGCTACAAGGAAAAGCCAGGATGTAATACTGGGGGGGAGTCCGAGAGGAAGTCTCAATCTGTATAGAGCATCGAAGGCTTGGGCATTTATTAGGGGAAGGGAATATGTAATTCCCGATGATATTCAGAAAATGTCAGTGCCTGTTTTGGCTCACAGGCTTATCATGAATTCGGGTGCTAAAATGAAAAATATTACTGCGGAAAATGTTGTAAATGAGGCAATTATGCAAGTGAAGGTTCCAACTTTTTAATTATTGGAATTTCAAAAAACTCTTAAGTCAAATAGCTCCTCAAATTCGATGATTGAAAAATAGCGATGAAATTTTGGTAATTACGTATATATTTTGGACCAAGCATATTTGTTAATTTCATACAAGCAAAAAATAAGCATTGATTCGTATGTTTCGAGAAATTCGCCTTCTAGTTTGCAAATGTAGATTGGTTGATTGCATTTGTTTATGTAAGATGTTTTTCGCAATATATATGAGTAAGACTATTGAAATGAGAAAAGGAAATACTTTATGAGAAACTTGATTTTATTTTTCGGTATGGTAGTTTTTATGTATTTATATTCCTATATTTTAGGTGGAGAATCAAGTATGGTAATGGTGTATATGTTTCTTTTTTCGCCTCTTGTTTCCATTATCTTAATTTCCCCACTTAGAAAAAGAATTATTACTTCTGTTGATGTGCCGGCATACGAGGTTGAAAAAGGTGGGGTAGTAAGGGTTAATGTTCGCTTAGAAAACAAATCTTTTATGCCCATTCCTTTTATTAATATAGAGTTCACTCAGCCAGTAAATTTTCGTTTATCTGGTACATATAACCATATAACTTCTTTAGGACCTTTTGAGAAGAAAGTTGTAACTATGGAATACACTGCTAAAAGCAGAGGGGTAGGAGAGGTTGGAGTGAGTGGTATTTGGCTTAAGGATTATATAAATATCTTTAGAATACCACTATCAATAAATGATGATGAAGAGAAAGTTACAGGTGAAGTAACAGTATTGCCGAGGCTAGTTAGTTTAAAGCCTACCAGCTCTATATTGCTAGGGTCATCAGAGTCTTTTAAGCAGGAAGATTCAGATACAGCAAACATGAATTTATTTAGTTGGAATGGTGAGCCGGGTTATGAGTTTAGGGAGTATATGCCTGGTGACTCGCTCCACAAAGTTCACTGGAAACTTTCGGCAAGAAATGAAACACTTATGGTTAGAAAGGATGAGGGGGGAGGACTTTCAAAAAAGCGTCTGTTTTTAGATTCTTATATAAAGCCTGTACAAAAAAAACAGGACATTAAAACCTTTTATCAGATTCTATTTGGTTTTTCACCGAAAAACAAGGAAAAAAACTTCTCTAATATGGAAGACGATATATTAATGTTAGAAGAAAAGACTTTAGAAGCACTAATAGCAGTGGCAAATACATCAGTTAAAACCGGAAGTGAAGTTGAGTTATGGCTATATGAGAATGAAGACTGGAATAAGTATGGGATAACTGATTCTAAGACTATTAATGATATTCAATATAGGCTAGCATCCTATAAGTTTTCCAATATTTCAAATTTGGATTCGTCAAAGCGTTTACCCTTAAATGAGATTGCTGAAGATGAAGGGAAGAGTAGATATCTTAAGGGAACACAATCGATGGTTTTTACTGGAAACTTAGACAATGCTTTATATAAAGCTGTTGAAAGTTTTGCGGATTATGGTGTAATTGTAGATGTTGTTTCGATAAAAAGCGTTTCATCAGGCAAGGTCAATAATGAAGAGAAAATTGCCAATCTAAGAGGGGATTCTTGGGTATTGGGTACCGATGAGGATATAAGCGAAGTCTTTTCGTAACAATAAATGAAAAGTTTTTGTACTGCTGAACGGGGGGATTGGGCGTTATGAAGAAAATCTTAGCAGAATTGAATAATCAAAGATTATCTCTTTTGTTTACTATTATACTAACCTATTGGGCAATGACTTCCTTCTTTGGAATGCCTATAATTGATATATTGCTTATGATCGTAGTAGTTAATACAGTGCTTTATATTTGTTATATATTTTTGAAAAAGCAGGGACTAGCTGGGGGAGTACTATTTGTTCTAGGTTCGGTAGTGTATTTTATAGGTATTCAAGTTATTATTCTTTTTTCCGGGAAATCCAATCTGTACTATCTTATATGGATGGTTATGGCAAAGCCAGAGTCTATCGAAGTTGTGACGGCTTTTTGGTACGCAACAATTTTGATTGCATCCTATGGGTTCTCTTCCACTGTTTTCTATTTTACCAATATAAGTTTTAGAATACCAATTCTATTGCTAATTGGAGCAATACCCTTTATGCTTCAGTCTGCAAAAGCCGATAGTGACGTTACTATACCTTTTTTACTATTTGGAGTAGTATTTTTTTGGTTGTATATAGAGCGGACCGCAAAAAAAACAAGCGACCTACAAAGAGGCTTTCATATAAACAATCGCTGGTATATATTATCTGCTTCCATTTTTGTGGGACTAATTTTAACTCTAGGATTAATTATTCCAAAACCTGAAACAATTCCTAAAATTGCATATATTAATCAGGCTATTACTGAGACGGTACAAAATCTCGCACAAACAAATGGTCAAAATATAGATGTTGCAAATATAACCAATATATTTAATACAATGGGAATAAAAAATCAAAGTGTTCTTGATTCAAGTACTCCACCTTTAGGAGATAGAGTGCTTTTCGAGGTTGAAGCTATAGAGCCTCTTTATTTTAGAGTTCAGAGTTGGGACAAGTATGCAGAGAACCGTTGGTTAAAAGCTAATAAGATGCTTGATGAAAAAAGAGATATTAATCATATTAAAGATAGCTACTATAGATTATCTGTATTAGTAGATTTAATGCAACGCATGGAAAAGAATGGATTGTTATCGACAGAATATTCAAAACTAACAAATAATCTAGACGGAACACTAGGAGAAAGGAAAGCAAGACAAGCTTTTGTATCAACAAAGGGAGTACCTATGCAGTCGTTATTAAGCCCGCCGGGGGTTTTCGGCTTTGGGCTGTCTGGGAATCCTATTATTTACATTAATGATCGCTCTGAATGCTACATGGCGAATGGAAAAATGCCCAGTAGAAATGAATATTTTAGTATAGATTATTACAGTCAGAACTTTTCCCACTCATCTATGGAATATAGTATCATGAGGCATTTAAATAAAGAAATTGTTTCTGGTATTTTTGATATGAGTAATTTTAAACTTAGAGAAGATGGTAAGGAAGTAACCGACGGTTTGTTGGTTATAGAACCGGAAACTAAAGCTATAGTAGAAGAGGTCGTAGAGGATATGAATAGTGCATATGACAATTACTTAGGGTTGCCAGATAACACATCTGAAAGAATATATGATCTTGCAGATAGTATAACTGAGGGATTTTCTAGTGACTTTGATAAAGCTAATGCCATTGTGAATTTTTTTTATAGCGCAGGGTTTAAATACGATTTAACACCACCAAGCCTTCCTAGAGGCAGAGACTATAATGACTTTTTTATATTTGAGAGTAAAAAAGGTTTTTGCATGCATTATGCATCGGCAATGGTTATCCTAGCTAGGGCCTCCGGTTTACCAGCAAGGTATGTGGAAGGCTTTGTAGCAGACGAGTGGGATCCTGAAACAGGAAATTACTTAATAAGAGAGAAAGATGCCCACGCTTTTCCTGAGGTATATATTTCGGGGTATGGTTGGATGGTTTTTGAACCTACAGTTGAATTTGGAGGATCACAGGACAAATTTAGTATATTCTTTAGTAGTATATTTAATAAAATAAAAAATATAGTGTCGGCAATTTGGAGGTTTATTCTAGATATGCCCTTTTGGTTTAAATTATTATTCATCCCCTATATTGTTTTTTCTCTCCTTTTTGTAATTTGGCTGTATTTCTGGATTAGAAGGAGTATTTGGAAAAACAAAGTTCTAAGTGAAGAGAAAAGTCAAGCCATTTCAATGGTATTTGCAAAAATTTCAAATTTACTAAAGAAAATTGGATTGGAAATTGACAAACATGAGACACCATCTTGCTATGCAATAAGGATTTTTGAGGCTAGTGGGATAGACTTATTAGGGTTTGTCGAAAGCTTTAGTAAATGTAAATATGGTGGTATAGAACCAGACGAAAAGACCATTTTGTACTCTATAGAAATCTATAATGAAGTAAGACAAGTTGTAAAAAAGAGGGTGGGAAGGCTAAAATCTTGGGTGCTGTAAGAAGGATAAACTTTATTAAGCAATAACGGAAGGTGCGATTTTAGCACAAGAAGTTCTATATATGACCGAGTTATCAAGTTGATTTTCTTCAAAAGCAAATTGACTATATATTTCTCAATAAACATTTTACGCTGTTTCTGAATAATGCAATACATATAAAAAAACAAATTAGTGGTTCAAGCCCCTAAAGAGAAGTTATGCATATTATGTAATGTAAACTTCTTTTTAGGAGGGTCGATATGAGTGATTTAAAAGTTGGGGACCTAGTAACCCGTAAATCCCATGGGCAGGACATCTATTTCAGTGTTGTTGATATTGTTAATAAAGATGGCACTAATCCAGTATATGTTTTGAGAGGATTATTCTATAGAATAGAGGCAGACTCAAGTGCTGAGGATTTGATAAAGCAGGATTACAAAAGTGTTCAAATGAATTTACAAAGAGATATACTAAACGTTAGGAGAAATACCTATAGAGGTGGTTTAGCGAGCAGATTCCATTGGCTTAATAGATTTAGAGAAAGGCCTGGAAAAATACTTCAGTTTGATTCTAGTGAGAAGTTCTTAAATATGTGCAAAAATAACTATAGAGAAGCAGGTATAAATGTTGTTGGTATTGTAGCAGCAGAAAGTGAACAGCCGGGTTTAGTACAAAGAGCTTTAAGGGACTACAAGCCGGATATATTGATTTTAACCGGGCATGATGGAATTAAAAAGAAAGGTAGTAACCTTAACTCTATTGAAAACTATAGAAATTCCAAGTATTTTATTCAATCTGTAAAATTAGCTAGGGAATATGAAAGCAATTTCGACAAGTTGTGTATATTTGCAGGAGCATGCCAATCGTATTTTGAGGCTATAATGAAAGCAGGAGCTAACTTTGCAAGTTCGCCGGGAAGGATAAATATTAACGCATTAGATCCGGCAATTGTATGTGAGAAGGTTGCTATTACCGATGAAAAAAGATATGTATTACCTCAGGAAGTAGCTCAAATGACTATTTCTGGTGTAAAAGGTATAGGTGGAATTAGAACAAGAGGACGTTTAAAAAGATTATAATAATTGTATCAGAGGCTTTGCATAAGCAAATTGAAATTGCTTTGCAGGGCTTCTTTTTATTAAGATCCGCGGGTCATATATTTCGCATTGGTTATAGATGGAAAACGCATACATTGGTTCATATGCTGCAAGAAATTAGTTTCTAGTATGAAAATGTAGACGTTTTTTGGCATTTGCTTATGCAAAACCCTTCTCGCAACGTATATAGTTTTTAGAATAATCCAATCATAAAAACAGCTTCTAATAGCTCATTTCAATTTTTTTATACATAATTCCTATGAAATTAAAATGTCTTTTAACACTAGAATCATTATCGCAAATATGATAAGATAAATACAATTAGATGGGAAATATTAGTTGAAGAAGATGAGAGAGAATCAAATTTTTAGTATTTAGGGGGGGATAGTATGTCTGAGATTGTAATACCAGCACATAATATAAAGGTTTTGCCCTATGATATTTGTCCAAGTGAGTTAACAATTCTAAAGCGTATTAATGATCATGCACGTGTCAGAGCTGTGGCAGTTGTACCAGAAGGGGAGGAAGATAAATATATAAATATGACAAAAACCCAAACCAGCATAGAAATAAAGAGTGAAGATGATTCTGGTGACACACTTCTGTTTAAAGGTATTGTCACAGATATAGAGGTTAAAGCGGTAAGAGGAGTATACTATGTTATAATTGACGGTGTATCTAGTACATTTAATCTTGATTTGAAAAGCAAAAGACGCTCTTTCCAAAATAAGGATATGACTTACACATCATTAATAAAAGAAGTAATAAAAGACTACTCAGGTGCGGATTATATAGATATTGCAGCAAAAAGTAATAAAATAGAAAAGTTTATAATACAATATGACGAAACAGATTGGCAATTCTTAAAACGTATGGCATCTCATTTTAATACAGGTCTTATAGCAGATGCAAGTTCTGACAAACCTAAATTTTGGTTTGGCATTGCTCAAGGTGGACAAAAAGGCAATATTGAGCAATTTAATTATAGCGTGAGCAAAAGAATAGCTGATTTTAGAGTTTCTTCTGAAAACTACATTGAAGGAATAGAGGATAAGGATTTTACATATTTTAAAGTTGAGACAGATGCAATACTTGATATTGGTGATTCTATTTCTTTTATGAGCAAAAATCTCTCTGTTTTCCAGTCAACTGCTAAACTAAAGGATGGTATTCTTATTCATGAGTATTTATTGACTCAGGAAAAGGGTATGAGTCAGGATATTATTTTTAATGAAAAGGTAAAGGGTGCTTCAGTAGAGGGTAAAGTACTCGAAATAAAGGAAGATAATATAAAGGTGCACCTTGAAATCGATGAAAAACAGAATAAGGAAGAAGCATATTGGTTTCCCTATTCTACATACTACACAACAGAAGGACAAACGGGATGGTATTGCATGCCAGAACTTGATGATCATGTAAAACTGTACTTTCCTACCAATAAGGAGGAGGAAGGTGTTATAACCAATTCAATAAGGAGAAGGACCCAAGGTGGGGATTTTATAACAGATCCCGACGTAAAATATTTCAGGACAAAATACGGAAAAGAATTGATGTTTAGCAAAGATGAGATTATGATTACCGGAAAAGATGGTGAAGTATTAATTCGCTTAATTGAAGGAGAAGGAATTGAAATATATAGCAGTAAGGATATAAAGATAAAGGCGGATAAGGGCTTATTTATAGAATCTGGAAAAAATATTAGTATAAGTGCAGGAAGCAATATTAATATGGAATGTAAGGATAGTCAGATTGAGATGAATGGTATAACATCAATAAAAGGCTCGAAGGTGAAAACTAACTAACGTTTGTTAGAGGTTAGATTCTAGAGTATGAAAGTATATTTAAACATTACAAATGTTGAGTGATTTGTAATGTTTAAACATATCAAGTAAAGGAGTAAATATGAAAGAACTGATACTTGAAAAGCTGAGCAAAATGGAAGATCTTGAGCAACGAAAAATGCTTAAAGATATTATGTCCAGTTTGTTTGTTAATCTTATAGATTACCAAGAGAATGAGTCTAAAAGACTTGTAGAAAGGGTGTTTTCCGAAATTGAAGATACGGAGAAAAAATATGATGTCTATATAACAGTATGCCATAAAAATGATTTTGATCCTGTAAGTGAATTTTTGTTTCCTTTTTTTGAAGAAGATGTTTTAGAGAAAAAAGTGGATATGAAAGAGATTGTAAAAGGTCTTTATAATAAAGAAACATTAAAACTTTTTACTGTTTTTTTGAAATGCGATTACAAGAAGATATGCAAGGTAAATCAAAATAAAAGGTATAAAGGTACGCTTATAACCGATTTTGGGAGATATCCAATCACAGTAAGATTAGTAAAAAATGAGGCGTATACAGATCAGATAAAGAAACTTTATGAGGTTTTCCAAAAAAACGAAATTCCATGGCGGACAATAAATAATCCCTATACTAACAAGTTTTTTGATATCTTTCTTGATAGTTGCGATGTGTCGCTAGATGAAAATGAAGAAATAAAGGAAATAGTATTTGATCTTGAGGAATATGAAGAGTATAAGATGATAGATATCATTCCTTTATGGAACATCAAAAAGCATTGGTTAAAAACTGATGGCTTCCCTATGCCTACAATGGACAGACTTAATTTTGAACATATTATCTCAATTAAAAAGTTTGGAAGTGAAAGCGGATACTTAGTTGAAGAAAGCGAACATATCTTTAGGTATGTAAATCGTTCTGATGGAGAACTAAGTATTATTTCACCAGAAGAAAAAGCTGGGGATTGGTGCATTGTACAGGTTTCACAAAGAAAAGATGATACAGTTAAGAATAACAAATATGAGGTTGCAAGTAATAGTAGAAAAGAAAGTTTTATAAATAAATTTGCCAACAGGCAAGCGTATGTAATCAGAACAAAGGGTGAGATAACTAGAGTAGTCAATTCCTTTGGATATTCAAAGTATTTTGAAATGGAAGATGTTGAGATAAGGTCCTTTTCAGATCCCAACGGGCAGACCTATGATATGAACTTTTTTATTACAGACGACATAAGAGTAGGCAATGATAAAAAGTTTATGGCGATAAAATTCAAGAAAAATGCGGAAGAAACCTTCATTACTTATGACTTGTTAAGCTTTCTTGTATCCGAGGTACAGATGTATTTTCCGGAATATAAATGTGAAGGGGTCTTGATATGAATTATGCTCGAGATATAATAATAAGCCTTAGACAGAATGGCAGAGAGGAAAAAGAACTCAAATTCGTCGTTGCAAAAAGCTATTCACCCTATATGGAGCTCAGTGACGCATACATTAATTTTGACAAAGTTGAAGAAGAAATAGAAGTAAATCCATATTACAGATATTATGAAGTCTTTAAAGATTTATTTAATGTAAATAATGAGGAAGATGTTGAACTTAGAGAGACGTTTTTTGATATTGTTATGCATTTTATAGCTAATGGCGATGCTATGAGTGGAATGACTAAGCAGGAGTACTATTTAAGGTTTGTTATTGATGATATATCAAAGGGAATACTTGGAGATAGGATAAAGGAAAAGTTCGAGGTTTTTAATTATAATGAAAAAATTATTATAGCTGAGAATGTGGTAAAAATGTACAAAACTGGACAGACTCTGTATTTACTAAAGGACACCGTAAGGAGGATTTTTGTTAATACAACGATTTATGCAAATTATGAGACCAGTGATGAACTGCTTTTTTACATGCCTTATGTTAGGACCGAGATCAATGAAGCAAAGATGGACTTTATTAAGGAATTCTTTTTGCCTATTAGGTTCAGAACAGAAATATATTGGGAAGAACATTTTGGTGTGATTGAAGAAGATGAAACTATGAAAATAGATAGTATAGCGATCTATTAAGGGAATTGATAAAGGAGAGTAATAAAAATGCCTTCATATAGACTTTTTCAAAAGGAAGAAACAGTTGGAAACGGTATAAGACTATATACAAGAGCAGAACTTGAAGAAATGACAACCATTAACCTAACAAAAATCTGTCACGAACAGAAGATTGTTCAGGGAGTTTTAATTGATAGACTTGATAGGGAAGGTCTTATTAAGATTATTTTAAAGTATAGAAGTGCTGAAGAAAATCTACTTATAAGAGAATACAATGAAAATGGTTTTGATAATGTAAATGAACTGCTAAAGAAAAGCCTTTTTAACAAACTTCCCGGTGAAGAGAAAATCAAAATACCTGCAAAAATCACCTTGTATACAGAAATAGGTTTGAAGAAAGAAGATATGTATAAGGTTGAGATGGACAATGATCTTCAGGATTCTAATGTTTTGCTTGTAAATGAAAGTAATAACCTGTGTGGTATATTCAATCTCATTAAAGATGTAAACAAAGAAAACTCATATTATCTCGTATCGGAAAGAAATCTTCGTATTGAGAAGTCAAATAATAGAAACTACAGCTTCTTGTTTTTCAAAAAAACTGAATCGGAGTATTTGTTCAAGGCATATTATTCCGATAGACCATTGCCCCCAATGAACTTACAGTGTTTTAGGGTGCCTGTAACAGACCTCGAAATAAAAGATTTAGAGAATACTGACACGATACTAGCTATTGATTTCGGTACATCAAATACGTCTGCAGGTGCTTACTTGAGTAGTAGTTATGTGAAATCGCCGTGTTATAACGATATTTTAAATGAAAGAATCAAGCTTAATGAAATTAATATTGTAAAGTTTTTAGATGTGACTAAAAAGGAAGACAGATGGATTGAGATTCTTCCAACGATCGTATATGTATTAGACTGCTCAAACCCTGAGGATATTAAATACTGTTTTGGGTATGAAGCTAAAAAAATCATGAAAAAGAATGATTATACAGGAAATGCAAGTGTTTTTCAGGGTATAAAGAGATGGGTAAACAGCTATTCAAAAACAGAGGAGATATACGATGAAAATGGCAATGTTGCCTATGTTACACGAGGAGAAATAATCAGGGAGTATATTAAGCATGTTATACAAACTTCTGAGCATCAATTCAAGTGCAGGATAAGCAATATTCATATATCTAGCCCGGTAAAGATGAAGCAGCAGTTTATTGATATGTTTCAGGAGATAATTCCTGAATATAATATTGAGATGGAAGATGCTCTTGATGAAGGGATATCAGTGCTATACAATACCATAGCAGACCAGATAGAAAAGAACAGGTTCATTGATGGTAAGGAATACAAGGCCTTGATAATTGATTGTGGTGGAGGAACTACCGATTTGTCCTCGTGCATATTCAAGATTGAAGAGGGTTATATTTCTTATAAAATTGATATCAGTACTACCTATGAAAACGGGGACACAAATTTTGGAGGCAACAACATAACTTATAGAATACTGCAGTTTATGAAAATTTTGTTTGCTAATTACTATAAGAATAAAAAACAGACGACTGGAATTGACCAAATCATAGATATACCAAGTGAAGATATATTTAGATATGTGGACGACATGGGTGTGGCTAAAATATATGAAAATCTTGAACGTTGTTATCAAGAAGCGGAATCAATTATTCCAACGAGATTTAAAGAATATGAGAACAAAGTAAAGGAAGACTATAAAAAGGTTAAGAATAATTATTATTTTCTATGGGAAATTGCTGATAATATGAAAAAGGAATTTTTCCGTAAGACAAATATATTAAGGAACAAATTTGATTCTTCGGAAGTTAATGAACAAGACAGTGACCTCCACATTACAACCCTTAATAAATGGTCTTTGTCAGTCCTAGAGGATGGAAGATTTAAAAGTATTTATGAGTTTCCAAGTGTCGTGTTTAATATAAAAGAGATTAAAAAGCTTATTAAAGCGGATATTTATGAAGTAGTTAGAAAGTTTTTAGAGGGAATATATCAAAACGGAAAGCTTCATGATTATTCCATAATAAAATTAACGGGACAGTCATGTAGAATAGATATTTTTAAGGAAGCTTTAAAAGAGTTTGTTCCTGGTAGAAGTATTGAGTTCAAGCAAAAAAGAGAGGATGATGAAAGAGTACCAGATTTAAAGCTTTCATGTCTTAAAGGCGTGCTCCGTTATCTTACTTCAAAAAAGCTAGGTGATATAGAAGCCACTATAAACAACAATATGCCGGTAATACCATATTCAGTATCAGCTTTTACATTTAATAAGCAAGAACAAATACTCATATGTAGCCTTGAGAGGATGAATCAGGCAAAAGGTTCTATATCAAGACCTATTGGCGTACGAGAAATAGAATTCTATCTAAAGAGTATGGAAGGTGAACTGAGACAGACTTATGTGTACAAAAATGACTTTAATGATTACAAAGAGGTATTGCCAGAGGAGATAACTCGTGATTATTCAGGGAAGATATTTCAAGAAGATACAGATACCATAAGAAACGGTGAGGTAAGGTTTTTCCTATATGCACATGACATAAACTGGGGATTTCACGTTTTGCCAATAGCAAGAAAGGAAGAACATCTATATATCGGGAAAAAGAAATTCTTTGCCTTTGAAAATGACTTATCCGAGCTTGATTTTTTTGATGGCTTGAAATAACAATGGTTTTGGGAGGAGTAAAATTGTTTGCAAATATCATTCCAAAATTCGGCAAAGGTCGAATTCTGAAAAAAGAAATGCTTGAAAGCATGCGAGATTATCCGAGAGACTTTGATGAAATTTATTATAAAGATTACTCAAATGGAATAATATCTGGTGCAGATATATGTGTTTGTGAAAGTACGATAATTGTTAATAAGGGAATTGTCAAGCATGAAGGCATTATATATATGCTAGATAGTGAGTTCGAAATACCTTATTACCATACCAATAAGGAAGTTTTGATAAAGATAAGATTTGATGGTGAAAGTAGTAATAACGATTTTAAGATATTTAATTCTAAAATGCTTATAGATGACAATACTGAGGTTGCAAAAAATGAAATAGAACTGGGTAGATTTAAGCTCAGAGAAGGGGCGATCCTAAGATCAGAATACAAAGATTTTTATGATTTTTCTACAGAATATAATACGATAAATATTATAAATGTTGAATATGTAGGTGTAAAAAAGTCTACCATCAATCCAAGGATATTGAATTATTTTGCTAATACTATCATGAAAAGCAACCCTGAAAATATGATGGATAGGATATTTATTTTTGAATGCTTAAAAGGGAGGCTAATAGAAAGAGAGGCTATCCTTTATTATATTTCTAGTAGGTTGGGTATAGAGTACAAGGATTATTCAAACCTTCAGATATACAATTATCTTACATCAATAGTCAGGGAGTGCGAGGGTGGAAGGAAAAAAGCTGTTGATATGCCAAATAAGCCTATGAGAATTATTGTGGATTGATTTTAAAAGGGTAATTAGAATAAAGAGGTGAAGGAGAGATGGGGAAGAAGAGTTTTGTAGGAGCTGTTAAGGGAAAGAATGCTGACATCATAGAGTTAGTTGAAAGAGAAGTGCCAGATGTATCAAAAGAAGTTAAGGATGATCTAGTAAAGAAATTAGTGGAAGAAAAGAAGTGTGGTGATGCGGGAGTTGGTGAAGTTAATCCGTATAGAGCCAGAGCTGAAATGCTTAGAGAGAAATATTCAAATATGACTCCAAGTGAACGTTCAGCTAGGTTACAGCAATTAGCAGAAGAAAACGCTTACCGTAGACTTCAAGAAATGGAAAACTCTATTCCAGGTGCACATTTCTTAGAAAAGCATGGAGCACAGACAACATTGCAATCTCAGCTAGACCGTGTACAATTCGGAATTAACCCTACAACAAAAGTAGTTGAAACATGGCCAAATGGAAATATTAAATATCCATCATCTGGAACAAGATTTTTAAATTACAGGGATCAACTAAATGCAATTCAAAGAGCACAGCAGATTTTAAAAAACACTGGCAACAAAACAATGGCGGAGTCATTGATTAACTTTAATTATATAATTGGTTCTGGTTATAAACGGAATCCTTTACAATATGGAGAATCTTACTCGGCTCAAGTTTGGTTTAATAACAGTAATCAACCTATTACAGCATTTCCAAAATGGGGGGAATAATCATGAGTGACAAAAAGATAGAAGGATTAACAACGCTTTTAAAGTATCTTGACAATGATTTGCTTAGTAACGAGCAATATGAAATCATTGGAGATTTGAATATTAATAACGATGAGCAACAAAAAAAAATAATTAAGGCAGTTTTAGTTCCTAATTTTAATGAATTCAACAAAATAACAAAGGACAGTATTAAAACTATACTAGAAGAATGCTTAAAAGGCGATGTATCTGAAAGTTCTATTGCAAAAGTAATTAATTGCATTTCGATGCCATTTTCAAGCGAAATAGAAGATAAAAAAACTTTCATAAGGAATATTTACAGTGAGTTATTTGAGACANAGCATTAAAAAAATGTTGAACAGATTTAAGTATTTTACTATGGAACAAAATATATAAACTGATACTGATGTTCCAATTACTTATTGATTTTTTCACTTCAAAAAACTAAGCCGGGGGCATTGTTCAATCACACCCCCGGCATTTGCATTACCTGAAAATAAATTTTTGTGTACTTTGCTGGAAACCAGCTGAGAATATCAGAGGTCAGTATAAATACTGGATTTCTCCTTGTTGGTGCAGAACAACGTTTTTGCCTATTTTTATTGGTTTTTCACTGATTACAACCGTAAATGTAACTGCAAAAATCCGAAAAGTATTCATCCAAAGCCTCTTGAATGCTGCCTACGAAGAAGAACCCAAGAAAAACCTATCCCCCCATGTTTTGAAGGGCTGACGGAGCGATACTAAAAAAATCTTCAAAGTAGCTTTTAAGCCTTAAAAAACAGCCTTGCAGTGGACTTACAGCGTCAGAACATTAAAAATATACAATAAAGACTTTATCGTATATTTTTAATGTCCCGGGAGTCTCTTCAAGAAGCTTTATAAAAAACAAAACCGAACAAGTAACTTTTTCATTTTTCAAATCTTTGAAATAAGGTGCCCAAGTTAAGAAGTACACCAGAACCTTGGGAGCAGCTCCCCACATATAAAGTTTCACATTATTTAAAATTTCTTTAAGCTTTTCAATTCTTCATTTTTTTCAGCTAAAACTTACTTTAATTAACGACAAGGTTGCATTGTAAGAACTAAGTGGTTTTGTCAATTCCAATACTCCCATATCTATTAGAGGATTTTTAATCCAACAATCACTTGGAACTTTTATATATTCGCCTTTATAAGGCTGAAAACCATCATTAAAGCACTTATAAGCTATACTTCCTTGCTTTATCTGTTCGCCTAACTTTATTGTTATATTCCTAAATGCAGGTGAACTCACTACCCATTCTACAATGCCGTTTTTTGTCCATACAGCACACCAACTGCCCTTTAATAAAGATATTGTTCTAATGGTGGCAACCGATAAGGAAACAAGATAGGTATTTGCAATTTCACTTATAGTTGAAATATCAAAAATATCATCATCAATTAGAAGTTCTATCCTATCTTTAGGAAGTAATAGGCTACTTGCAAACCTGTTTGCTTCTAATTCTTGTGGCTTATGGGCTGCATCGTTTGTTTTCATATCCTGGGTAGTACATTCAAATTTATCGCCCTTATGCTTTAAGAAAAAATGACCCAGTTCGTGAGCTTTAGTAAAATTTTGTCTAGGCACATACCTATTATCTGTATTCACTAAAATAATGGAGTGGTCTGGAAACCTATGCAGGCTTCCAGAATATTTAGGGTCATTGTACTCAAATTCATCGCAAAGGATGTTGCAAGCACCAAAAACCTTTTTAAAGCTAAGTGCAGGAATGCCAGTAATATCATAGTCTAGTAGGACTTTTACTGCACATTCATCTGGTGTCATTTCTTCGTCCTCAATGACTTAATGCGTTCAGCTATTTTAGCCTGAGTTTCTGGTGAAATAATTTCCGCCCTTGCAACCATATCAAATTCTTCTGCGGACTCCTCATCTTGCTGTATAAGCTTTGGTTCAAATTCAATAATATTATTTGCTTTTTTTGTAGGCTTATAATTGTTCAATGCGTTTTCATCACATAGAACATCACAAAGAGCAATTAGTTCATCAACTCTTGCTACAATGCGTTGCTGTTCTGCAAGTGGTGGGAGTGGAAAAACATAATTTGCTACAAATTCTTTACCTATACGTTGCTGTCCTGCTGTACCTGTATAAGTGGCTGTTCCAGAGTTAATAAAATGTTGAGTTTTTACTAACCATAACAAGTACTTTTGTATAATAGTATTTCCATACGTTCTCAATATGTGAAGTTCTGTTGTACCAGCACCATATCCATTATATAAATTGCAAAGAACAACTGATTTCCTATTTTCAAAACAAGGAGTAATTTTAGCTATTGCAACATCATTCTCTTGAAAGTGTGTAAATCCGGATTTTACTTCTTTCCATTTACGAATATCTGATGTGTGAATATTTTTATATCCATCTGCTATTAATGGCATTGGAATAAATGAAACATCTAAATCATCATCTACTTTATTTCTAGGGTTTATTTGAACAACATCACCAAGTCTTACCCATTCCCAACCATCCGGAATATCAAAAAACTTTTCTTCATCCATAATTTCTAGTAGTGGTTTTTCTCTCTTTATTTTTTTATCCTTAATAAGTTGCTCTTTCTCTGCTTTGATTTTCTCTATCAATATACTTACGGGTTCATCATCTTTGTTCTGCTCTACAAGCTTGCCTTGCACTGCATATAGCAGAATAGACTTTTTAAGGCTTTTAGGAAAGCCAGCTTCCAGCTTAAAAAGCTCTGTTTCCAGCTTTTCGTAATGTTCAATCAAAGGCATTATTTCTTCAATCTTTGAAACAATGCGTTGCTGTTCGGTAAGGGGTGGGAGAACAATAATAAGTTTTTTTAATGAAGAACCATTAACATTTGGTTGCCCAGTTCCCATCGATTTTTCCTTTAACTGCTCCCAATAGAAAGGACTTTCAAGGTACAATTTTAAATATTTCTCATTAATACCCATTGGGGGAATTACTCTTATTAAATATGATGCAAACACAGATTTATAAGATAAATTCTCGACAATATATGTTTTTCCAATTGTACCTCCTGTTCTTGCTATCATAATATCCCTATTATTTAATCCATATGTATCATATTCTTTATCAGTAATATGACAAAATGGTACATTACTCCACATTACTTTGTTATCTTGTATATCAGTTATTCGTAATAATTTTGCATTACCTGAAATTTGTGCCGAAGCATTAAAACCATAATGAATATTTGTACTTATTTCTCCAAGTCTTACCCATTCCCAACTATTTGGAATTTCAAAAGATTTTTCTTCGTCTGTAATTTCCGGCAGTGGCTTTTCTGGCTTAATTTTTCTATCCTTTATTTGCTGTTCTTTTTCCGCTTTTATTTTCTCTAAAAGCACACGTGCTGGTTCGTCTGATGGGTCTTGGGGCACAAGTTTACCTTGTATAGCAAGTTGTAATACTGCGTTTCTGAGCTGTTGTGCTTTCATTACTGCACCCCCAACAACGCCTTTATTTGTGCTAGAACATCATCAATTTTTGCATTAAGGCTTTCTTTTTTTGCATGGTAGTTTTTAATTAACTCGTCCGGCTCTAAAATTTCTTCTTCCTCGTGAGAAAACCCACAAAGGTCAATGTTATATCCACGTTCTATAATCTCTGATACACTGTATTTTCTTGCCTTATCATTGCCATCAATGATGATTTCTTTTCTATCGTTCCACCATTCCACTACTGGTGCAAAATGCTCTAGTTTCATAGGTTTGGTTTTAGAAAAATTCTTATACCCGTCTGGCATATCCATTCTATAAAACCATGTTTCTTTTGTTTCCCCTGTTTTATCAAAAAACAATATATTAGTTGTGATTGAAGTATATGGTGCAAAAACACTGTGTGGAAGTCTAATAACTGTATGCAAGTTAAATTCTTTCAACAGTTTTTCCTTTATTGCCACCTTTGCATTATCTGTTCCAAATAAAAATCCGTCTGGCAGAATAATTCCTGCTTGTCCGTCTTTCTTCAAGCGGTACATAATAACCGTTATAAATAGGTCAGCAGTTTCAGAGCTCCTAAGGTCAACAGGGAAATTAATTTTCACACTATCTTTTTCATTACCGCCGTACGGGGGATTCATTAAAACAATATTAAATTTATCATTTTCTTTGTATTCACGCACATTCTTTTCAAGTGAATTGCTATGTATAATAATAGGTTCGTCTATATCGTGAAGCAGTAAATTTGTAACACATAATAAGTGAGGAAGAGCTTTCTTCTCAATGCCAAATACCGAGTTGTTATATTTTTCTCTATCTTCGACACTGTTTACTTGCGGCTCAAGAAATTTTAGTGCAGAGGTTAAAAAACCGCCTGTGCCACAGGCAAAATCAGCTATGCTATGTCCTAATTGCGGTTTTACCATTTGTACCATAAAGTCAGTGACTGCCCTAGGAGTGAAAAATTCACCACTAGACCGTTGTGCTTGCAGGTCTTTTAATATCTGTTCATATATTTCATTAAAAGCATGACGCTCGCTGTATTCCGTAAAATCAACTTCGTCTATTACATTTACAACTTGACGTAGTAAAACACCATCTTTCATATAGTTATAAGCATCTTCAAATGCAAATTTAACAATTGCTTTTTTAATTGGAGTCTTTTCATTCACTTCAATTTCTTTAAGTTTTACAAAAAGTGTATTATTTACAAAGTTCAAAAGTGATTCACCAGTCATGGCATTTCCGTCTTTATTATCAACAGCCCAATTACGCCATCTGCATTCATCTGGAATAATGGATTTATAGTTATCATCATGGAACTCCCAAAGTTCCTCCTTGGCATCATATACCTTTAAAAATAATATCCATACCATTTGTTCAATACGCTGTGCATCACCATTTACCCCTGCGTCATTTCGCATTATATCCTGTAATCTTTTTACTAAATTATTTAAACTCATTGGTTTCAATTCCTCTCAAGTTATGCTGTATACAATTCTTGTTCTAGTTCTTTAATAGCTTTTAAATATCCTGCTTTACCACCAAATAATTTAACAATTTTCAAGGGGCTACCAAACTTTTCAAAGTCCTTAAGCTCCAAAATTTTTGTGTCCTCTATTTCAAATATCCCCATATCCTTATACTTCTCTAAAAGGGCTTCTAAAACCTGTTGGGCCATTTCAGAATACTTATATAGGTATCCTTTTTTCTTAACGCTATTTGCACGTTCTGATTTTGTCAATGGTTTTTTATCAAATGCAATGTGGCAAATAAGGTCAAAGTCATCTAAATCCTTATTGCCTGCCTCTTCTCTTAACGCTTCCAATAAAACTCCATGCTCTTTAAGTTCGTCAATAATAGCTTGCTTTCGTTCTTCATTATGCCAAGTACTTAAAAAACTATCAAGCGTAGCGTATTTCTCTAAAATATTCTTTTTAGAATAATCCGTTATGCTCTCTGTAATTAACTTTCCATCCCTATCATAATACTGCACACGCTCTGACAATACACAAACACCAACATCATTTACACGATAAAATTTAGGTTTTTCATTCACAAAATCATTACCACCAAAACCAAACTCACCTCCAACAGGCTGGTAAGTAGGTGGTTCCTGATAATCTCCGCTCTCAGGTGGGTCTGGTGGCACTATAGAGTCATCATCATCTGGCACATATACTTGCACTGGGTCACCGTCAAATGAGGGGTCAGCAAATAGTCTGCTTGCATTTCGGAAATCCATAATAGTAAAATAAAGCTTCCCATATTCTGGTTTTAGTCTTGTTCCACGCCCAATAATCTGCTTAAATTCAGTCATTCCGTTATCACCAAAGATATTATCTAATACAATAAGTTTACAAGTCTTGCAGTCAACGCCAGTAGTCATCAGCTTACTTGTTGTAACGATAGTTGGGTACTTGCTTTCTTCATCAATAAAATTATCCAACTGGGCTTTACCTTCATCATTATCACCCGTGATACGCATAACATATTTGTTATTTTTACGCACAAAATCAGAATTTTCATTTATTAAAGCTTGTCGCATACGTTCAGCATGGTCGATATTAACACAAAAAACTATGGTTTTTGAAAACCGGTCAGTCTTCTTTAAAAATTCAGTTACTTTTTTTGCTACAACCTTTGTTCTATCATCTATTATCAGATTACGGTCAAAATCTTTAGTATTATACTCCCTATCTTCAATTTCATTTCCATACATATCTACTTTCCCCAGTTCTGGGCGATATCCATTTAGGTCTTTATCAAGTCCAACACGAATCACCTTATACGGGGCTAAAAACCCATCATCTATGCCTTGCTTTAAGGAATAGGTATAAATAGGGTCACCAAAATAATTGCTGTTAGAAGTATCTTTGGTTTCTTTTGGCGTAGCAGTCATACCAATTTGTGTTGCCTTCACAAAGTAATCAAGTATTTTACGCCACCTTGATTGCTCATTTGCACTACCTCTATGACACTCATCTATAACAATAAGGTCAAAGAAATCTGGTTTGAACTGTCTGAACACCTCTAAATCATCTTCACCAGTCATTTGATGATATAGAGATAAATATATTTCATAAGAACTGTCCATTTTTCTATTTTCAATTTTAGTCATTACCTTTTCAAATGGCTTGAAATCGTTTTGCATAGTTTGGTCAATCAAAATATTACGGTCAGCAAGGAATAGAATTTTCTTTTTTAATCCTGATTTCCAAAGCCTATATATGATTTGAAAAGCAGTATACGTTTTACCTGTTCCAGTAGCCATTACTAGTAAAATACGGTCCTGACCCTTAGCAACTACTTCTACTGTTCTATTTATAGCAACACGCTGATAATAACGGGGCTTTTTATCTTGATATTGGAAATAATAAGGCTCTGTTATTAGCTTTTCTTGTTGTTCATCTATATCGGCTTCATTTTTAAACCTTTTCCATAATTCTGCTGGCGATGGAAATTTATCAAGAGTAATTTCTCTTTCTATTCCATTTTTCATATCATGCTCTAAAAATCCATCACCATTGGAGCTATACACAAAAGGAATATCTAAAATATCAGCATAATTTATCCCTTGTTGCATTCCTGCACCAAGACTATGATTGTTATCTTTTGCTTCAATTATAGCAAGTGGAATATTAGGCTTATACAAAAGAATATAGTCAGCTCGTTTTTGCTTTCCTCTTGCAGTAGTATTCCCACGAACAATAACTCTTCCAGCAGTAAAAGCATATTCAGCACTAATTTGGGTTTCCAAATCCCAACCTGCACCAATAATCGCAGGAGTGATATACTTCATTTTTATATCTTCCTCTGTCATAGCCTTTTTATTTAGCTCCATTTTGTCAACTCCTTCCGGTGAACTCTAATTATTATATCACAACTTAACAGCAAAATATGGTATAAAATTAGAATTTTAATCTTATATTGATATTCTGTGATAAATAAAAATATAATTGCATTTGATAGTACATTTTAAACTGCCCCTGGTTCTGGTGTACTTCTTAACTTGAGCACCTTATTTCAAAGATTTGAAAAATGAAAAAGTTACTTGTTCGGTTTTGTTTTTTATAAAGCTTCTTGAAGCGACTCCCGGGACATTAAAAATATACGATAAAGTCTTTATTGTATATTTTTAATGTTCTGACGCTGTAAGTCCACTGCAAGGCTGTTTTTTAAGGCTT
>JGI24711J26586_10000428_pt1 | contig 32597 bp, 28 predicted proteins | sample BioPla3DNA1_FD_26586 | JGI IMG/M metagenome (IMG submission 26586)
GGTTTCACCAAGTAAAATCTTTGATTTTCTAAAATTCATGATATAATCAAAAGTAAAGAAGCACATAGGCTCTTAGGAGTGTTGTGAATTTTACTTTATCGTTTTANGACATTATACTTTCAAAAAATAACAGATAAAGAAAAAAGCAATCAGAACNGAAAGAAGAGAGCTTAAGTGGGGGATAATTTAATGGAGAGTTCTTTACCAGCACCTGTGATAGAGTTTCAACCTGATATTTTAATGTGTGAAAGCGTGGGTATGTATATTTCGCTTCCTAAAGACGATTTTACCTTTTTTACTCGCGGAAGCCATAAGCATCAGGGTTATGAGTTTATGCTGCCGATAACTGATATGCCTTTAGTGGAAATTGACAACAAAGATGTTTATGCACGCAAATACCATGTGATACCGATCAATCCCATGCAGGAACACGGTGTCAGCGGCAGGATGGAAAATGTAAGGTTCATAAATATCTTATTTGATGAAGATTTTTTCAACAGAATAATAGGTGATGCATTCAAGCAAAAAAATCTTCTGTTCCGCAATGAAAACTATCCGGTAAGTATGGAGCTCTATTCCCTGATAAAGATCTTTATCAAGGAAAGCACGATGAATTCTCCCGAAAGGCGTATTATGCTTCAAAACCTGAGTCATACAATTGCAATACTTATTTTCAGGGACATAAAAAAAGAGTCAAACTTATTTCTGTTGGGTAAACCATTTAATGCCGTAACAATTAAAATTAAAAAAGTTGTTGATTACATTAAAGAAAATTATCAGAAGGAATGCTCATTAGAGGAATTATCCGAGATCGCCGGTATAAGCCGATTCTATCTTATCAGGGCCTTCAAAGATTACTTAGGAAAAACACCTTATGATTACCTTTTAGATATCAGAATTGAGAATGCAAAACAGCTTCTAACTAAAGGTAATATGTCAATAACTGATATTTGCCACGAATGTGGGTTTAATAATATGAGCCATTTCATACGAACGTTTAAAAAGAAAGCAGGTATTACACCTTCCATATATAAAAATTTCACTAAATTAGAGCAATAATAGCATATTTGTGCAATATACAGCAAGCAATTCAGTTTGCCATAAGTTACGATAGATTTGCATATAATGCAGACTTGTTGTAGGGAGGTGATTGCTTGAAGAAAGCCTGTGCTGTTATTGCGGTTATTTTTCTTGTTACCGGTATGTTTTCGGGATGCCGGTCAAAAAATAAAAAAACTGAAGATGACAGTTACAGCAATATTGTAGCAGTATCTTCATCAGAAAAAGGGATAGAAACCGGCGAATATGAAAAAAGGATAGATCAACTAATCAGGAAATACGCAAAAAATACGCCTGATGTTAAAAAACACCCAATCATAAAAGAGTTTGAAAAGGCAGATGATCTGGATAAAGTGGATATAGCGCTTGGACTTGCAGATGATATGACGATGTCGTGTGTTTTTGACTTAGAGAGTAATACAACATTCAAAGTTGCTGCCGAAGTGGTTAAGTCATATCCTCATCCACTGCTTCTGAATAATTTTGGTGCGATGTTAGCTGAAAAGTCTCCCGAAGATTCGTTGTTTTTCCTTTTACAGGCATTATATCAAGCGCCGGACAATCCGGTCATCCTTGTTAATGCGGCATATCTGTACATTGAAATAGATAACTTCACAGAGGCGGAAAACTGTGCGAAAAAAGCGCTGTTAGCTGCACCTGACTATGGCCCGGCTTATCAGATCCTAACCACCATTCATTTAAAAAACGAAGACTATATATTAGCAGCTGAAACTATGGTTAAAAGTGCAAAACACTGTTTTAATGATATAACCATCCACCACTTTGATTCGTTCCTTGAAGCAGTTGCAGAGCTGGATCCCGAAGTAGATGAATACCCGCTTATGGAAGAGTATATCAAAGAACTTTATCTGATAGCAAAAGAAAATGTAGACACCAATTTTGTAAGGGAAGGCATTGATACACCTGAGGCCCAGCTTACGCTTAAGCCTTTTCCCAAAATAAACGACAGTGGACTGGAAAGTATGAACCAGGAATTATTCGATATGCAGGGTGAAATATCAATGGTACATGACGACGTCAGGCGGGAATACTACAATTACCAGTATGCCGTTGAAGACTATTTGAATGAACCCTCATCAGCAGAAAAAGATATCTATCCGTTCAANAATAACCTGAGGCAGATTTATGCCTTTAAAGTGCTGCAATCTTATTACAATTTTAAGCTTGAGAAATGCGCTCGCAAAGTCGAAAATAAAATTTATAAGTTTAGCGATGAAGCAAGCGAAAAGGAACTTAAAATGATGGATGAGCTGAACGAAAAGCAGGCATCAGGGCAAGACAGTTTTGACTTTGATATAATGAAACCGATGCGGCCTGAAGATCTCTTCGAAATAGAGAGAAAAGCTATGGAAGAATACAACAATGTCCTGAAGGAAATAAAAAAGGTTTATAACAGTTATACACCTGAAGTAATATCGATGTGCAGGGAACAATATAACGAGACAAAACAAATCCTTGAGGAATTCTGGCTTCGTTCAGGCGGAATCATTAAGTACATCACCGAAGAAGACATACTTAAACAGTTTGATTATGAGCGTACGATGACTGTTTATGAATATATAAATTATCCGATCAGCAACCTTCTGTACTGGGCCGGGAACCTTGTCGTAGCCGAAACTACGATGTTTTATACCGGGGAAATAATATCGCTTTTAGAATCAATGGGAATGATATCAGAAAATTATGAAGAGATTATGAGCCGGATCGAAAAGGCAGAAAAGAATGACGAAATGATACCCGATATCGAAGAACAGGCAATCACAAATTTTGATGAAAAAGGAGATTTGCCCGATGTGGGTTTTGAAGGTGATATTTTCGGCTTTGGCGCCAGCTTGCAAACTGATGGTGAGAGGCTTAAGGTCGGCCTCGAAACTCCTGTGTCAAGTTCGGAAGTCTCTAAAAATTTCCTGTACGACAAGCCTTCCAGGGGAGCATATTTAGAGTCATATACAGCCGTGGGTGCAAAAGCGCAGGGCAGTACCGACTGGTTTAAAGATTTTAAAAATGTGAAAAAAGCATTAGGTAAGGGACAAAAAGTTATCGGTAAAGTAGGAATAGGCTTTTCAAACAATGTATCTCAGGGTCATTATGTCTGCGTGAAAAAGGACGGCACCATTGCGGACAGGGGCATAATCTATATTCGGGAGTCGGGCGGTAGTATCGGTAATTTCGGTAAAAGCGAGCGGGTTGTTGTAAGGAAGTCCACAATAACCGGCTTGGCGATAAAGGAAAAAAGCACAAAATATAAGTTTGGTATTGGCTCTTTTACAGTGGGCAGATAAATTTAAGGAGGGAAAATCGAATGAAAAAAAGAATCTTTTTAATCATGCTTGTAATGTGTATTATCAGTATTTTTTCTTTTGGCGCTCAGGCAGAGACAACCGACAGGCCGGAGGCAAACGTTCCGGATGACGGGGACGAGCCTTTTACGCTTGAAGCTCCGCAGAACCTGACAGCGGAACTGAAGTATGATCAGGACAATATACCTTATTTTGAAATAAAACTTGACATACCTCAAAGCGTAAAGGATATAGACGCAAAGCTGATTGAAGACAGTGAGTATTTTAAGGGAAAAAGCTGCGAACCCATTGAAATCCAGGTAGACTACAAGTACGCGGATTATGACTGGAACGAAGGGCCTTCACTTTACNGGAGCACCAGTATTTCTGTTGAAGATTTTCTGTNGAATGGAGTTTATGAATACCGTCCTTTTGAAGAAATTGATGATGCCGGTGCGGTTAACATTAAGGAAGAAGTATATTCGTTCCGTGCATACTTTTACTCGCTTTGGGGATATGAAGGTGACTGGATAAACTTCAGGGTGGTTTCAAACTATTCGAATATTGCGACCGTAGGAAACACAGCGTATTACAGCGGAGCGTCCGACTGGGCAACCGCGGAGCTTGATAAAGCTGTGAAATATGGGCTTATTACTTCTTCAATAAGGGATAAAATGAGTGAACCAATTACGAGGGAGGAATTTGCCGAGCTTGCTGTACTTCTGTATCAGAAGACTACAGAAAAAACAGCTCAGCCCGAATCACCAAATCCATTTACGGACACGAGCAACCCTGAAGTGTTAAAAGCGTACAAGCTTGGCATAGTAACCGGTGTAGGCAATAATAAATTTGACCCGAAGGCGTTAACGAACCGTGAACAGGTAGCCACAATGCTCAGCCGGGCAATCAGGGTCATGGTTCCTGATGCGGATTTCTCAACTGAAGGGGCTCCGTCATTTTCTGATGAAAAGGATATATCCGATTGGGCGCTTGAACATGTGAAGTATATGAGCAAAATCGGCGTAATTAAAGGCTCAGAAGGCAAATTCATGCCAAAAGCCGTTACTACGGCGGAAATTGCAAGCGGTTATGCAACAACAACCTGCGAACAGGCAACCCTGATGGCAGTCAGGATTTATGAGAAATTTAAAGCTGAGTGAGGTCCATTAACATTTGCTTATTTGAAGAACCTGGCTTAAATTTGCCTAAAAGTTTTAAGAAAACCAAGACAACAATTGAGCCTTCTTGTCATGTTACGGCAAGAAGGCTTTTTTGCAGGCTTTATAACGGCTGAAGATATTACAATTTAGTTCAAAAAAGGCGGAGATTTTAGCTAATAACCTATATTTTAAATAGTTTTAGCCGTCTGAAAAGACGGAGCCGATATTCATCTAATTATATATTAACGTCTGAAAAGACGGGGATCTTTTATCTAATTATATAAAATTGCATGAAGGTGTTGTAATAAAATATAATTTTTTGCTATATGCTATTGAATTTATGTTTTTCATATAATATAATTATATTATAATGATTACATTCTTAAAACAATTACAAAATAAAAACGGTTGCATTTTAATACAAAATTCTATTTAAGCATACTGAAGGAGGCTGTGTAATGACAAAATACGTATGTTCCGTTTGCGGATTTGTATATGATGAAGCAAATGGATTACCAGAATCAGGCATCGCACCGGGAACAATTTGGGATGATCTGCAGGTTGATTGGGTCTGTCCGTTGTGCGGTGCGGAAAAATCAGAATTCGAAAAACAGGGTGAATCTGCTTCAACTCGCGAGGTAAAAAGGAAGCCGGTAATTGATACTCCTTCCGATATAAAGCAGTTGTCTCCATTGGAAATCAGTGCGCTTTGCACAAATCTTGCCCGTGGTTGTGAAAAGCAGTATAAACCGGAAGAAGCCGCTTTATTTAATGAACTGGCCGACTATTTCAAATCGGTATCAGCACCTTCTGAGGATCCGAATTTTAACAGGCTGCTTGACCTTATTGAAAAAGACCTACAGGAAGGTTTCCCAAATGCAAATGCCGCAGCGGCTGATGCGAAGGATCGAGGCGCACTTCGTGCCCTTACCTGGAGTGAAAAGGTTACTCGTATTTTAAAGTCGCTTTTGACAAAATATCAGAAAGACGGAGAAGCTATGCTTGAAAATACGAGTGTTTATGTTTGCACCATATGCGGCTTTGTCTACATAGGGGATAAGCTGCCGGAAGTTTGCCCCGTCTGCAAAGTACCGAATTGGAAATTTGAAAAGATTGAAGAGAGGTAATAAGAATGTCAAAAAAATATGCAGTAAGAAATATACGTTTGTGTACCAAAGATTGCTTGTGTCTTTATGTTTGCCCTACGGGAGCAACAGACACTGAAAATAGCATAATTGATGTTTCAAAATGTATGGGCTGCGGAGATTGTGCTGATGCCTGTCCATCCGGTGCGATTTCTATGGTACCGTTTGAGTATCCGCCTCAGCAGACTAAAACCGAATCAGTTGTCAGCGTGATGAATACTCTTTTACGCAGTAAATCTGAACAGGAAAACATAGCCGCCGGTTTACCGGGTAAATTGGCGAAAGCTATAGAAAAATCAAACCGTATTATGGCTGAAGACATCATCCGTGAAGCAGGGTATATGCTTCCGCAAAGCCAAAATACTAAGGATTTTTTGATATCATTGCTTGAGAAAAGTCCGGAAGGGTTACCCAAAGAAGCAGTGGAAAAACTAATAAAATCTTTAAGTAATAATGAGGAGGAAGAATCAATGGGTGAAAATAAAACACTTAATAACCTAATGGCGGCATTTGCCGGAGAATCACAGGCTAACAGAAAGTATTTAGCCTATGCTAAAAAAGCTGAACAGGAAGGAAAGCTTAATGCTGCTAAGTTGTTCCGAGCGGCAGCTGATGCTGAAACCTTACATGCATTAAAACAATTTGAGGTAGCAGGGAAAATCGGCTCAACTGCTGATAACCTGAGAGATGGTATTGAAGGCGAAACCTATGAATATAAAGAGATGTATCCTCCATTTGTAAAGGAAGCCGAAGCCGCGGGAAACAAAGCTGCTGTTATGGCATTTACTTTTGCTATGAAAGCGGAGGAGGTTCATGCCAAACTTTATAAAGAAGCGTTAGAGAACCTTGATAAGACAGAAGAAGTGTTCTATTATCTCTGCCCGGTCTGCGGAAATATTGAAAAATTAGTACCGGAAAAATGCAGTATTTGTGGTATTCCAGGTAATAAATTTATTAAATACTAAGATAAAACAAGGCAGGAATAGTTTTATTTATAACATAGCTCTCGTCCCGGAATATTTTATATTCAGGGTGAGGGCTTTTTTTGATATAACTAATTGGTTATGCAGCTTAAGAATGTTGATATACGCTATTTTATCGGAGCTCTTTTACTCAACAAACATTTCCTTCTAAAATAGCCGGACCGCATACTGTATCCCAGAACAATTACAGGGTATTTTTGATTAAAACTCTCTTAGACAATAAAATAAAGTAATATATTAATAAAAATTTCAAAATATTGCAAGATTCTGTCTTTTTTCATTTTTATAATATGATTAGAAAATACAATAAAATATAAGTTAGGGTGATTTTTATGGGTATGGTAAGACAGGCTTTCACAAAAACCGCATACGAAAATCCGGATGATTTCATATACGGAAAGTCGCTTCATCCGGTAGTATTAAAGAACAATATGATTATAGGAGGCGGGACCATATATCCCGAAATAAACTTTACGCTGCCGCCGATGTCAATTACTCAGGACAGCATGGCGGAGGTAATCCAAAACTATAAGGATATCATAACCGGGATTTGCGAACGGGCAAAAGAACTTTATGTTCCCGGTTTTGTTACTGAGATCGAAACTCTGCCTCCCATGACATTTAATCCTAAATGGGGGATAGAAGTATGCAAAACGGTAGTCGATATCATTAAAGAGTATGAAGTTAGGTATGGAGTAAAAGGTGCTGTTCGAGCCACACCGAATGATATACGCGAAGGCAGCGACCTTGAGCATATGTGGCATGGCCGGCATTGGAATGCCATCCTTGAGACTTTCGAAGGATGCGCGAAGGCAGGAGCCAATTTTTTAGCTATCGAATCAGTCGGCGGAAAAGAAGTTCATGACGAAGCCGTTATGTATTGTGATATTAAAAAGTCCATTTTTGCGCTGTCCATACTCGGATGTAAAGATATGGAGCATTTATGGAGCGAAATTGTAAAGATAGCGGAGCGTACCGGATCTATTGCCTCCGGAGACACTGCCTGCGGCTTTGCGAATACGGCGATGGTACTTGCGGACAAAAAGTATATACCTCGCGTCTTTGCCGCAGCAGTTCGCGTTATAAGCGCCGTTCGCAGTTTGGTTGCCATTGAATGCGGGGCAAAAGGTCCGCACAAGGATTGCGGGTACGAAGGTGTTTACATAAAAGCCATTACCGGAACTCCCATATCCACCGAAGGCAGGACAGCAGCTTGCGCCCATTTATCGCCGGTTGGCAATATCGCAGCTTGTGTTGCGGATTTATGGAGTAATGAATCGATCCAGAACATCAAGCTTTTAAGCGGTATGGCGCCTGTAGTTTCTTTTGAACAATTAGTTTACGACTGCCGCCTGATGAACACTGCAACAGCGAAAGGACACGAATCAGCGCTGCTGCTGCGTGATATCCACGCCGACAGCGACAGTTCGCTCGATCCGCAGGCATATGTGCTGCGTCCTGATGTTGTATTGGAAATATCGAAGGAGCTTGTCAAAACTGAAGGCTACTACAATCGTTCAAAAAAAGCTGCTTCGCTTGCCTTATTCCATATGCAAAAGGCATATGATAACGGTATGCTGTTATTGGATGACAAAGAACAAATGTGGCTCGAAAACCTGGCCGAAACAGTAGACAAACTGCCTGAAGATGCCGATGAATTCACGGAAGAAATGATCGGAGAATGCGATAAACTCGATCCCCGCAAATACGATATATAAGAAGATCAATTGTTAATGTAATGTTCAGGATTTTTTGATTTTTCGGAGCTTTTTAAAAAAAAGCTCCGTTTTGCTTTCCGAGACAAATTCCGCAATGCGTTATATTGTAATAAGTGTGGTCTAATGAAGTTAATGATGTAAAAAGGGGAGAGGTGTGGCGGTCATATAATATTGAGTCTGCCTTCGATTTAGATAAATACATTGACAGCTTTCGGTTTCTTTTCGCATTTCATTCCGAAAAGATTGAAAACGAGGAGAGCACCTATTACAATACACGAGAAATCTTTGAAAACGCCAGAGTTGTGAACTATACCGGAAATCCCCGGGCTTTGTTTGAACAGCAGAACCAAAAGCTGTGCTATGAGTTGATAAAAGAAAAAATCGTTAAAAAGAAACCTCTAAAGCATAAATTTAGTTAAAGAAATTCACGATGAAGAGAACCGGAAAGACTGAATCAAAAGTTTTTTAATCAGACGCTTTAAAATTTGACAGCGGATTGCTTTCTACGGCATTTTTTAATTGCTGCGTATCAAGATGAGTATAAATTTCCGTTGTTGAAATGCTTTCATGGCCTAAAAGCTCCTGAAGAGCCCTGATATCGACATGTCCATATTTGTACATCAGTGTTGCGGCGGTATGCCTTAACTTATGGGTTGAATATTTTCTTGGATCAAGACCTGCGGAAACAATATATTTTTTAACAAGGTGTTGTACAGTTGCCTTACTTATACGCTGCTTCCTTTCGCTTAAAAACAGCGCTTTTTTGTCCTTAACGCCATCAACGGGCCGTACCTTGCGGTATGCATCAATGGCGGCAATACAGGCTGAATTCAATGGTATAATCCGTTCTTTGTCGCCTTTACCAATCACTGTTAGTGTATTATTTCTAATGCTGTTTAAATTTATACCTACAAGTTCGGATAAACGTATTCCGCAGTTAAGGAATAAAGTAAGGATAGCATAATCCCTGGCGCTGTGTTCGCCTTCTACAGAAGTAAGAAGTTGCTTGCTTTCATCAATATTCAGATATCTTGGAAGTCTTTTTACAATTTTTGGTGATTCAAGCTCAGAAGCCGGATTTTTATCTATTAATTTAGCCTTATGGGTAAGATAGTTAAAAAAAGATTTAAGACTTGCGACTTTTCGTGCTCTTGCATAAGCTGAATTTGAGCGCTGATTGCTTACAAATGACATATAAGCATATAAATCGCTTAACGTAACAGTTTTGATAAGCGAGATATCAATATCTGAGATATCAATTTTTTCGAATTCAGCTGATTTAGGAATTGTATTCTTGTGCAATTTTAAAAAACGCAAAAAAACGCGCAGATCATAGAAATAAACAAGTACGGTATTTGTAGATTTACCTTTAATCGTTTGCATATAATTAAGATAGTCTTTCAAAAATGAAGGAATATTTTTATCATTTATATTTTTTATCATATGTAAAAACCTCAACTTACAAATTGCAATATTGAAATTGCAATAAATAAATTAATTTATTGATTACAATTTAATAATATATGAATAGATTTATTAAATCAAGGTTTTTAGCGTATTTGGCCTCCACTACATTCAATGAAATTATTATTTCGTTGAATGTGATAAATTTTAATCAACATATCCCCTTCGCATAATCCTATGTTTATGCGGTCATTAAGCTATAAATCCATTCACAATATCTTTTATGAACAAACTGAAGTCAGATAGATTATTTCTTAGAATTTGATAAATTTCATTCTCATCCAAATCATGATAAAGATGAACAATACGGTTTCTGAATTTTGTCATTGTTATGTATGTTTCCNCATTTNTATTAGAAACATATCCGCTNCTAAAAACCATTCGAATACATTCCGCAGCAGTATCCGGAGTTCCAAGTCTTTTTTTTGCAACTATGTGCTCACAGATATCAATCATGCACTCAACTGATACCTGCAATAAATGTTTTGAACTCTCAATATTCCTAAAATCACTTTTAAACTCGTTCTCATCCAACTTTGATAGCTCTTGCAGCTTGGCAAGGTTATTTTCAATCAACACGATTTTATGATTGATTCTCTCTTTATCTATCATTGGCAATAATCCTCTCTTAGTCCCTGTTCCAGCTCGATTTGAAACCTTTTATACCTGTATACCCTATCGTGATATTTTTTTAATAGATCTTCAATATACTGATTGGTAAATTCGGTATCCTTTTCATATATAATACGACCTGTAGACACCAGATTAAATTGAAGTTTTACTGGGACCTTGTTAAGGTTTACCAAATCGATATTTTCAAAGGATAATTCTTCAGATAAAGCGGCCTGTATACGCATTTCGTCATACATTGATAACTCTTCACACGGCAATATGGCAAAATCAATATCACTGTCTTCCGAAGCGCATCCCTGGGCATACGAACCGCATAAATAAACAGTGTTGATTTTATCAAATCGTTCGAATATATGAAATAACATTCTATCATCAAAGTAACATTTTTTCATGATTTTTACAGTACCCCGCGATCTATTTTAGCATATCATTGAAAAATAGCAATTAATTTAATTTTTAACTTTCTTTATAAAGCACCTTCTTCTTCTATGCAGCCGGGCATCGAAAAAACGCCACAAAGAATGCACTGCATGGTTCTTTTCAAGCTGAGGCGATGCTATCGCCTTTTTTATGCCGTTTTTAAGCGCGTTTTTAAGGCAGTAATTAACCATTGCTGCCGGGACACCGATTTTTTTGTATTCTGGTCTTACTCCAACAAGGTATAAATCAAGCGTATCATTCTTTTTTATATCCTTTAAAATATCAATAAACCCGAATGGTAGCAACTTTCCACGATGCTTCTTTACAGTTTTTGCAAATGAAGGAAAACAAATGCCAAAGCCTGCGAGACGCTTGTTTTCGTCTACGATAAGGCATATATAATCTGGGTTCACAAATGAAAAATACTGTTCAATATATGTTTTTACCTGCTTGTCTGTAAGTTCTACAACACCGTATAAATCTTTAAACGCGATATCAAGCACTCCAAAAATTTCCGAAAAATAAGGTTTGAAATCATTGCGGCTTTTAATTTGTAGTATTGTAAGGCCTTCTTTTTCAAGCGCTCTATCGGAAACCTTGTTCAGCCGATCTTCCTGGTTAAAGTTTTCAAGATCGATTTCAAATTCGAACCAGTCGACATCTTTTTTATAGCCATGAAGCTTCATATGCTCTTTATAATATGGATGATGGTAGTATGTTATAATGGAGCCCATTTCCTCGAAACCTTCCACAAGCATTCCCTGCTTGTCTAAATCACAAAAACCAAGCGGGCCGTGCACGGCCTCCATCCCCTGCTCTGCAGCCCAATTTTCAACTGTTTTAAGAAGGGCTTTTGACACTTCCGTATCATCAATAAAATCTATCCATCCGAAACGGGTGTATTTATTATCCCATTTTTCAACATAAGCATGGTTCTGTATCCCCGCTATCCTCCCCACAAGCTCACCGTTCTTGTAGGCCAGCCAGTATTTCGCGTCGCAGTACTCAAATGCGGGGTTTTTGCGCTTATCAAGCGTATTATATTCGTCCATAATAAGCGGTGGTACCCAGTATGGATTATCCTCATATAGCCTGAAAGGAAAATAGATAAATTCTTTTAACTGCTTTCTGCTTTTTACTTCAACAATATCTACCATTCTGCAAACCTTCCTTAATCGATTATTTTACGCAAAAACTTTTACAAACATTATATCACATATTCAAAAAACGAAAATATAAAATTTTAGCCTAAACCAACCTCATATAAATAACGTCTTGCCGAAATTTCCTGTTCAATCGGCTGAGCCTCTATAAGCCGGGAGTTTGACAGTTAGTTACTGAAAATCAATTATCAAAAAGTCTGAAACCCATTGAAAAATGGGCTTTTTTTATGCAAATAATCTGTCAAATTTCTAAAATNAATTNGTTGTACGGTGTTGNATTATTATGTATTTTATGTTATAATAAACGTATAATACATATGAAAGAAGTGTGTGCGTATGAAGCTTAATTATGATAGGAAATCCAAGGACCCAACCTACTTTATACAGGTCGGTATACGCAACGGAAAAAAAGTTACAACTAAAAATATCGCAAGAATCGGCAAACACTCGGAACTGCTCAAAATCACCGATGATCCTCTTGCTTACGCAAAAGAGCAGGTTGCTAAGTACAATGAAGAAGCAAAGAAAAATAACAAAGTTGGTATGGAAATACACCTTGATTTCGCTCAAAAAATCAGAGCAACTGATGCGGCTGTTTCCGCGAGTATGTTGAAAAACGTAGGCTATTTATATATACAAAGACTTTACTATCAGCTTGAAATTGATAAGTTGTTCAATAACATAACGAAAGACAGAAAAATCACCTTCAATCCTGACCTTGTAAACAGGTTTATGACCTATTCAAGAATCCTTGCTCCGGATTCTAAACTCGGAAGTTTTGAAAAACTGAATACTTTCTATGAAGAGCCAGTATTTGATTATCAGCATATTATGAGAACAATGGATCTGATGCATGAACATTACAATGAATACATCGAATACCTGTTTAAGGCGAGTGGAAAGATTCATAAACGAAATACTGCCGTCTGCTACTATGATTGTACTAATTTTTATTGCGAGGCGGAAAGTCAGGATCCGGACTATATAGATGATGTTACCGGAGAAGTTTTTACAGGACTTCGCCAGTATGGTTTTTCCAAAGACCATAAACCTAATCCGCTCGTTGAAATGGGATTGTTTATGGACACCAACGGAATTCCGATTTCCATGTGTATAGCACCCGGTAACACAAATGAGCAGACAACTGTTATTCCACTTGAAAAAGAGCTTATTAAGATGTTTGGCAGCGGGAAGAACAAATTCATCTATTGTGCTGATGCAGGTCTTAGTTCCTATCACATAAGAAACTTTAACTCCATGGGAGGCAGAGCATTTGTTGTTACTCAGTCAGTGAAGAAATTATCCGATGTCCTGAAACAGGCTGTATTTAATGATTGTGATTACAGACTTCTTTCTGATGACTCACTTGTAAGCATTGAAACAATGAAAAACTTTGACAAAAAAGATGAAAAAAACAGATTGCTTTACCAGGATAAGGCATACAAAGTCATTGAGGCAAATACCTTGCTTGATGTAGGGCTTTACGAAGAGAAGGTTCTCAATAACGGAAAAACAAAAAAAGTAAAATCAAAGGCCACATTAAAGCAGCACGTCATCATTACGTTTTCAAGGAAAAGCATGGAATATCAACGTTTCATCAGAAATCGTCAAATTGAAAGAGCAAAGAAGATTCTTGAGAAAATGGATCCTTACGAATACAAAAAGGGGCCGAATGATGTTACCCGGTTTATCAAGAAGACCAACCATTCAAAAGATAAATATGAGTTGGACCTTGAGAAAATCAGAGAGGAAGAAAAGTACGATGGCTTTTATGCTATTGCTACAAATCTGGATGATTGCGTAAAGGACATACTCGCCATCAATGAGCAGCGTTACCAGATTGAAGATTGTTTCAAAATACTAAAGACGGATTTTGCATCGAGACCATATTTCCACCGCACAAGAGAAAGAATCATTGCTCATTTCATGATTTGCTACACGGCCCTTTTAATTTTCAGGCTGCTTGAAGTCAAGTTGAACAGGTTCGATAAAAGTACGCACCTTACCTCGAGGAATATTATTGAAACTCTGCAGAACATGCAGGTAGCTAACCTCTCGGACTTTTGCTACGCTGCACAGTATACAGGCTCGAAAACACTAAGCGCATTAGAGGGAGTATTTGATCTGGGATTAGACAAGCAATACTATCTGCCAAAAGAACTTAATAAAAAATGTAGAAAAAATTTTTCAGGGGCAATTCTCATACAACATTCTTGAAAAACAGGAAAGAGGCGTAAACCTTGAAATTTCAATGTTTATCGCCTCTTTTATATTTATCAACTGTCAAACTCGGGATTATATACAATAAATTTAAAAAAATCAAAATAGTTTGTTAATATCTATTATTTGTGGAAAATCAGGTTGTTTTCGAAAACTATATTTCCGAAATTTCCAGCAATTGAAAAAGGACTGTCTTTTCAGACAGTCCTTTTAACCTGTTATTCGGATATGAATTTATCTATGCGATGCGTATTTACTTTTTATTCTTGTTTTTATTCGAATTTCCGTTGTCTTTATACCATTTATACCAATCATCCCAGTCGAAATCGTCCCAGTCGTCCTTATCATACCAGTTATAGCAGTCCTGCCAGTTCCAGTTCCAGTTAAAATTATTGTTCCAGTTTTTAAACCACTGATTTATATTATTGAACCACTTCATTTTATATCTGTTGTTGTCAAAGGGCTTGAATGCTTCCTTTATTATTTCAAGATCTTTTTCCTTAAGGTCTCCCCATTTCTTGTTTTTCCTTAAGTTTTCCCAGTAGTCGTCCTTATCGTACTGTCTGACTATTGCCCGCGCGAGCTCGAGTAAATCAAATACGTCGATGCTGCCATCACCGTTAATATCAAATTTATCGTCCGGGTTCGGTTTAGGTTTCGGTGTCGGTTTAGGTTTAGGTGTCGGCTTCGGTTTTGGTGTCGGCGTTGGTGAAGGTTTTGCGGTTTGAAGCAGGGTTAAGTTTATACCGGATACGGCGTTTTCTTCAGCGTCAACAATGGCAGCCCTGCTTTTTGATGATTGTGTCCCGTTTTTGTTGTAGTATCCTGTAGTAACGTAGCCGGTTTTTTTATCGACCTCATATGAAATTGTATAACCCGTATCCTTTACCGGTACTGTCATTGTATAGGATTTTGAAGAAGCGTCCTTCGCTATCTTCACTGTTCTTACGATATAAAAATCATCGGAGCTGCTTGTTAATGAACCGTTATTATACGCTTTAACCTCAACGTCAATCCCGTCTTTCGGGGCTTTATCATTGTCCGGAAGAATAACCTTCCCGCTTATATTCGTAAACGGAAGCGTTGTGAGGTTTATTCCAGTCACAGTATTGCCCACGTCTATAAGTGTCACCCTGCCCGTATTCCTGGTTGTTCCGTTTTTGTGATAATAACCTGTTTCGGTATATGTCCCATCTTTATAAGTATAGTAAACTTTATAGCCGCTTCCGGCTTTGTTAAGAGGCACCGTTAAGACATAGTCGGCCTCTGTTTTGCCTTTTTGTACTTTTACTTCCTTTGATATTANTACATCATCATCTGTTGATTTCGTGTTTGTGCCCTCCNGGACCGCGGTAACGGTAAAAAGCATATCTTCGGAAGGGGCGGTTTTCTTATTTCCCATTATGATTTTCCCGGATATTGTTTTTCCCGGAAGGAGTTCGATATTAATGCCGTTCTTGTCACCGCTGTTAAGATCTATTAGTGTTTGTTCTGCTTTAATCGCAGTTGTGCCTTTTGACGAGTAATAGCCAAATGGCGCGTATCCGTTTTCAACGGTATACGAAATACTGAAACGCGCGGCTTTATTTGTGCTTTTAGGAACCATCAAACTATAGTTTAAAGATTTCTCGCCTTTTGGTATTGTTAGCGTACGGGTAAATGCAACATCATCGTTTTTGTTTGATGCCGTCGCGTTATCGGTATAAACGTTAAGTGTTATTTTTACGCCGCCCGACGGCGCTTTATCACCATCAGGAAGCGACAAAACGCCGCTTAACATTGAATGTGAAGTTTCTGCCACAGATGCTATCGGTATAAACCCCGCAGCAAGACAGATAACAATCAGCATGGATAGAATTCGTAGCCTTTTCATGGTAAACCTCCTAAATTGTTCTTGGATTCAAGCTATCATTTTTTTGCCGGTTCTCAAATGTCAAATTTCCGTGTTATTAGTGTATGTACTGTAATATAAAGTATTTGGTTAAACTGTTAAATTATTGTTTCAGGAAATTTACAGTTGAATATCGTAAAAACTTATGCTTTCATCCCTCCTCCGCAGAAAAGTAAAAACCGGTAAAATGCCATCATAAGATATATACGAATATCATTTCATTAAAATTTGGGATCGGTTTTGATATGTTATTTAATTGATAAATCAGCGTAACATAATTGAAAAAGACTGCATTAAATGATGTGTTTTACAGTATCCCGAGATACCATTGAATAATGTTATTGCCGAACAAAAGTGAAATAAATGTTCCAATAACAATGAATGGCGCAAACGGAATTTGGCTTTTTCGTTTTTTCAGTTTGGTTATGATAAGGACTAAGCCAGTTAATCCGCCTATAAAAATGGTTAGAAAAAGAGTGAGTACCGATAGCTTGAACCCAAGAAACAGCGCTATTGGAATAAAAATTTTAACATCACCCATTCCCATCGCGTCTTGACCGTATATAACCATGCCGATTACAGCGATCAGCAGCAGAAAGCCTGAAACCGCCGCTATGCCTATAAGAGGTGAATACCACTTTTCGCCGTCAAGAATTGAATCATTATAAAAGAACCTCATTGCAAAAAAAGCCAGACCTCCGGCAATGCCGACAAGGACCAAACCGTTTGGAATAATCATATGCTTTAAATCGATAAAGAAAACAATAAGGAGTATTGACATAAGGTAACCAGCGAAAAAGAACTCTGGCGAGATGCCGTATTTTAGATAAATGGCAGTGAACATTAACCCTGCTGCAAGCTCAACAATTGGATACTGCGGAGAAATCGGGTTTTTGCAGTACCTGCATTTGCCTTTTTGCAGCAAAAAACTTAATACCGGGACGAGATCTTTCGGCATTAGAACCGCGCCGCAGGAAGGACAGGACGAGCGTGGCTTAACAATCGATTTTTTTTCAGGAACGCGGCATATTACAACATTGAAAAAAGAACCAAGCACAAGGCCCGTTATAAATATCAATAAAATAACAGTTATTTGCACAAAATCAATCACTTTTGGTTTAACCCCCGACTTTTAGCAAATTTTAATAGAAGTCAAAACCTTTTTTTAGCTCTGTATAATTCATCGGATTTTGGAGGCTGGATTATTACACTCCCGGATTCTGTCAGCATTATCCGGCTCTCTTTTTCGGTCATTTTGCCGATAATTGATGCCTGTATTCCTTCGCTTAAAAGCCTTTTGACAAGAGAAGGACCGCAGCTTGCCGAAATCAGCATGCAGCCGCTTGAAATCAGTTTTAAAGGATTGATATTGAAATAGCCGCATATTTTATCCGTTTCCGAAAGCACCGGGATATTGCTTTTAACAATTTCCGCTCCGCATCCTGAAGCGTCGCACATTTCCCATACGGCTCCGAGTACTCCGCCCTCGGTAACATCATGCATTGCGTTTACACCACCGTGCTTTGACGCAATCATCCCTTCCCTTACAACGCTTATCTGGTCTAACAGTTTTTTAGCGTTAATAACAACCTTGTTTCCGAATTCGGCGGCAAGTTTTTTCTCGTGGTCTAGGGCCAGTATTGCTGTTCCTTCAAGCCCCGCGAACTTTGTAATAATAATATCGTCGCCGGGTTTTGCACCCGACGTTTTTATTATTTTTTTATCCGTTGTTTTTCCGACCGCGGTTATCGTTATGACAAAACGTCTGACAGCGTCCGTTACCTCGGTATGCCCGCCGATAACATCCACGTTCAATGACAGCGCGGTGTCCGCGATCTGTTCCATAATTGTTTCAATATCAAAAATCGCGGCATTTTCAGGGGCAAGGAGCGTAACCATAATCCCGACAGGTTCAGCTCCGCTTGCGGCGATGTCGTTACAAGCAACATGGACCGCTATAGTTCCTATCTGGCTGTCGGTCCCAGTTACCGGATCTGTCGAAATAACTGTTAATTCCTGTCCGAAGTCAACGGCGCCGCAGTCTTCACCGATTGCCGGCCTGACAATTATTTCTTTACGTGTATTTTTTATTTTATCAAGTATCATTGTCTTTAATATATCGTTAGGAATTTTTCCAATTTCCATACTTTTCACCTTATTCATTTATAGCTATATCTTTCTTTTTCATTTTTTCTCTTGTAATATGTATCTGATCCTTTGTCATTTCAATAAGACGCGGCTGTATCTTCGATTTTTCCTTTGGGTTTGCGGAAGCGGAAATAAGCTTTCCGAACCACTGCATCGCTTCGTCAAATAATTCGAGCCTTCTTGCCAATTCTCCCAATATGTACATAAGCGTATATTCATCAAGTTTTTTGTTTGACAGGTATTCCTGGCTGTATGAATTTTTGTAGTATTCGTATGAATACTTTAAATACTTGTATTCATCAACCCACTCACCCTTATACCGGTACATCCACGCAATCCTTAAGCATATTTTCCCGAACTCAGACAGCGGAGCTCCCCTGACCTGCAGATTATAAAGGACTATTTTAAATGTTTCAAGGGCTTTATCGATATCCCTTTCTCCTGTAAAATCACGGCTTGTCCATTTTGGCTTAATATTTTCAAGCACCTGTTTACGGTCGTTAAAGTTCACTTCGGTGAATACGGTGCTGTGTGCTGCGTAGCCGCAGTATTTGCATACCCATGCTTCATATAATATTGGGTTGTAAGTTTCGTAGTAAGGGCAGAAATCTTCGTCCTGGCCGGATAGTTTTACAAACCTTGAACGCACCTTCGTAACTTCGATTTTCCTGTCGCAAACAGGACACGTCAATGATGAGTTGTAAATCGGGTTTAACTTTGCCATATTAATATGCTCCTAAAATTTATGTTGTTTCGCGCATAGCGTTTATTGGATCCATTTTGTTTTACGGGGCGACATGTATCACTTTTTTCTGAGGCTGATACCTGTCGACAGATATTTTCTCGGTTTTAATAAGGTTTCCGTTCATATCGTATGTATCCCTGTATACCTCGACAACATAGCCTGGGACTTCTTCTTTAACAACTTTGTTTTCGCCTGGCAAAAGCGTTTCATCCTTTTTTGTCTCAACACTCTCAGGTTGTATTACCTGAATAATTTTTGTCCGGATTTTTACCGTGCAAACCCTGTCGGGGCGTTTACCCCATATTGAAACATGAACCTGCCCTCCGGCCGCTTCGGCTTCAATAACAACCGCATAGTCGCTGTTGTTTTTGAACTTGAAATCAATATACCCGTACGATATCGTAGCGTCACGTCCCATNTCTATNTAAGACAGCGGAATTGAATGATTCCTGCGCTCCACTACTTCAAGGCCGGATAAAAGTACGGCGTTGTATACCGTTGATGTCACCTGGCAAATTCCCCCGCCGAGCCCGTCAACGAGTTCGTTGCCCACAATTACTTTTGCCGTCCGGTAGCCGTTTTTTTCGGTGCGCTCGCCGAGCACTTTATCCATCGAGAATACCTGGCCTGGCAAAAGGAGCTTTTGGCTGATTTTTGCGCATGCTGTTCTAATGTTGTGTGACCTTGATTCATTTTCAGGGTTAAACGCCGTATAATATTCGCCAAGCTTAAAAGATATATCCTTTACCATTTCCGTGGTTATGTCAGGCATTACGCTTTCTACGCTTATAACGACATCATCAAGAGTTCTGTTTTCAAGTGATTTATTAATTTTGTAAAGCGTAAGTTCCCTGTCGGCAAGTAAACCATTTTCGTGCGGGGATATCTTTATTTTTCCTTTTTCAATTCTGATTCCAGCATCCTTAGGCTTTATTTCAATGTCCTTAATAATGCTATCTAATATATTACCTGTTTTTTCTTTATTGTAACATATTTCTGATTTTATATGTAATCCTTCGGATTTTAATCTTCCGACGCGTTTTAAGCGTTCTACAAAATTGCCTTCCCTTCCCTGCCTGTAAGCGGNATCGACTGCATTTACATAATCCGGCCCGTATGCTATGTCTTTTAAAGGAAGCCTGTGCTGGCCTTCAGGTACGATCAGAATTACCGCATTTTTCGTAATTGTTTTGGTATAAGTTTCACGAAGAAGCTGTAAAGCCTCATTCGGTGTAAGACCTCCTACATCAACCCCGTCAATTGTAACCCCCGGATAAATCGTACCGGTTTGAAGCAGCGATTTCAGATAAAAAAATCCTGAGATCACGGAAGCCACAAAAACTACGGCGGCAAAAAAGAACAGAATCCTTGAAATTAACGCGGACGGCTTTCTATTCCGGTTGGCCGGTGTGTTATTAAGTAATAACATATTATATCACCATTATATAATATGTTTTCCTGTAAGCATTATTCTAAGCGGGGATTGGCATTTCAGACAGACGGGGCAATATATATCGTTTCGGTGCCGTCAAGAGCGTTTTTTATAAGCTTTTCCATATCAAGAACCGATTCATAACTCTCGGCTTTTTCTATTGTCGGCTTTGTTGCCGGGTGCTTTGCCACAAAGACCGTACAGCAGTCCTCATACGGGAGAATTGATGTGTCGTATGTTTCAATTCTTTTCGAAACACTTACAACCTCGCTTTTATCCATTCCTATAAGAGGCCTGTAAACAGGCATCCTAACAACGCTGTCCGTAACGGCAAGGCTTTCCATCGTCTGGCTTGCGACCTGCCCGATCGCCTCACCCGTGACGAGGCCAAGCGAACCGCTTTTTACAGCTATTTTTTCGGCTATTCTCATCATATACCTGCGCATAATTATTGTGAGGTATTCNTTAGGGCATTTTTCATTTATTTCGCATTGTATTTCGGTAAACGGAACAATATGAAGCTTTATTCCAAGAGTGTACAGGGACAGTGTTTTACATAGGCTTATCACCTTATCCTTTGCTCTTTCGCTCGTATAAGGGTAGCTGTAAAAATGCACGGCGTTAATCAAAACTCCCCTTTTCGCTATCATCCATCCGGCAACGGGGCTGTCTATGCCGCCGGAAAGAAGCAGCGTCGCGCGGCCGTTTGTGCCAACGGGCAAGCCTTTAACCCCCGGTATTATTTCGGAATAAATATATGTGAATTCCCTTATCTCAACGTATAAAACAAAATCCGGGTTAATTACGTCAACTTTTAGCTGCGGTATCTCTCTAAGCACTATCGCACCAAGTTCCCTTGAAACATCCATTGAAGTCATCGGGAAGGTTTTATCCGCGCGTCTCGTTACAATCTTGAATGTTTTGTACTGTATTCTTTTTAGAATATCCTTTGCGATATAAGTTGCTTTATCAAATATTAATTGCTTATCGGTTTCGATTTTTAAAGCGGGGCTTACCGACGCAATTCCGAACACTTTTGTTAACCGGTGTATTGCTTCGTCTATGTCAAAGCTTTCAGATTCTGGCGCAACATAGATCCTGTTTTGGGCTTTTGAAACATTCACGGGTCCAAGACCGGTAAGGATTTGTTTGATGTTTTTAATAAGCCGTCCTTCAAATGCCGGACGGTTAAGTCCTTTTAGAAATATTTCCTCATACCTTACAAGAATTATCTTTTCCATTTTCATCTACCATTCCCGTTACAGATTTGTGATAATCTTTTATAATTTTTAATCAAAATCGTAATACAATTTATATAAAATATTTATCGTTACCCGGTATATTACCGGTATCTTATTTTAGGGACGATCTTCTTTATCGCTTCAGCAAACATTAAAGCCTCATCCTCGGTATTCATACCTGAAAAACTTATGCGTATCGCGCCCTCGGTGCGTTCCATAGGAAGGTTCATTGCCGATAGCACGTGGCTTTGCATGTTTTTCCGTGAAGAACAGGCCGAGCCTGTCGACACTATGATTGATTCGGCCTCAAGATGCTGCATCAATACCTGGGCTTTTACGTTTTTAAACGATATATTAACAATCCCTTCATACGCATCCGGAGGCGAATTAACAAAATATTCGCCGCTTCCGAAAAACTTATCAAGCTCACTTATAACAATTGACTTCAGCCGCCTTACTTTGTTCCTGTTTTCATCGATGTTTTCATTGATGATTTTTGCGGCGATCGCAAAACCCCAAATCGCGGGTACGTTTTCGGTTCCGGAACGGTAACTGTTTTCCTGCCCGCCGCCGTGAAGAATCGGGATAATACGTGTGTTTTCCCTTATATAAAGGGCTCCGCAGCCTTTTGGCCCGTGTATCTTATGGGCGCTTAACGATACAATGTCGGCGTCTATTTTTCTTAAATCAAGAGGTATCTTCCCATATGCCTGGACCGCGTCAATATGAATTACCGTATTCTTATTTATAGACCTGATAGCGGCAATAAGCTCTTCCGCTTTCTGGATTGCGCCCGTTTCGTTGTTTACAAGAATAAAGCTTGTTAGAGTTGTATTGTCGGTTATTTTTTCAATAAAGTTTTCTCTGTTTAAAAGGCCGGATTGATCAGTTTTGGTTATTTCGGCGGAAAATCCTTCCGATTTTAAGAAATTAAAGCATTCAAGCACGGAAGGGTGTTCGGCGCCTGACGTAATAAGATGTTTCCCTCTTCTTTTGTTTGCCCGGGCAGCACCTTTTATTGCCCAGTTATTTGACTCGGTCCCGCCTGACGTAAAAAAGATCTCGTTCGGGGACACCTTAAGTGTTTTTGCGATAATCTCCCTTGATTCGAGTAAAACTTTTTCTGCTTCACCGCCAAGCCTGTGCAGTGATGAAGGATTTCCGAAAAAAGACGAATATATCCGGTTCATTTCACTTAATACTTCCGGATATATTTTCGTTGTCGCGCTGTTATCAAAGTATATTATATCGGACAATGCAAAACACTTCCTTTTTATCCGGCAGTCATTAACTCAACGTCGATTTTGCCATTGTCTATATATACAATGGCATAAGATTCGTCATCCCCACCCCGCGGATCCGATATACTGCCCGGATTCATAATAATATACCCGTTTTCGTGTATTACCTGCGATATATGGGTATGGCCGTAAAGGAGCAATTGGATATTGTCACTGCTCGCTTTAGTCTTAAGCTTTTCAACTCCCCAATTAACCGAATAACGATGCCCATGTGTCAGCAATATACGCTGTCCCTCAATCTCAATAAGTTTTTCTCCCGGTACGTCGCCAATCATAAAGTCACTGTTTCCATGAACATATTCAAATTTCACAGATGGGTACAGTTCATGCAGCTTGTCGGCGTCCCTGAAATAGTCTCCAAGATGTATTACCATATTTACATCACAGTGCTTTTTCAGTACTTTTTCAGCAAGAGTTGTGTCCCCATGCGTGTCACTCATAACCAAAACCTTTTTCATAATTCTATGTCCAACTCCTATGTCATTAAGAAAATATATTGTCAAGTTTTTTCCGCAGCTTATGTAGTGCATCTGCCCGGTGGCTTATCTGATTCTTTACGTTCTCAGTCAGTTCGGCGAATGTCTTTGCATATTCAGGCACATAAAAAATGGGATCATATCCGAAACCGTTATAACCTTCGGGTTTTTCGGATATTTGCCCCTCAACTGACCCTGTTACCGTAAACTTTATTTTTTCGGACACAAAAGCAATGGAACATACAAACCTTGCTTTTCTGTACTGCGGTTCTATATCTTTAAGCAGATATATTATTTTTTTATTTTTTTCACTCTGATCAGTTGATTCACCGGCAAAACGCGAGGTAAAAACTCCGGGAGCGCCGTTTAAAAAATCAATTTCAAGCCCGCTGTCATCCGCAATAACCATACTGCTTGTAAGATTATAAACGGCTTGCGCCTTCAGCATTGCATTTTGCTCAAAATCGGCACCGTTTTCTTCAATATCCGGATCAATGCCCGCTTCTTTCATTGATATAATTTCAATCGGCAACCCATCAAGTATCTTCTTTATCTCTTTTATTTTGCCATCATTTTTTGAAGCAACAATTAGTTTTCGTTTCATTATTCTTTCGACCAATACTTCTAATAAATTCCGTCTGTCAACTTAAAATGCCATTTATTTAAACCCTTCAAGCAAAACGCTTTTTTGTATCGAGATAAGTTCCTTTATCCCTTTTTCAGCAATATCAAGCATACTGTCCATCGATTCCCTTGTAAACGGGGATAATTCACCGGTTGCCTGAACCTCTATCAATCTTCCTGTATCGGTCATGACAACATTCATATCAACCGTCGCGTTTGAGTCTTCTTCATAACACAAATCAAGCATTACCTGTCCGTTAACCTGTCCGGAACTTATGGCCGCGACAAAATCTTTAATTGGTATTTCGGTTATTATTTTTTTGTCGACAAGGTAACTGCAAGCGTCCATAAGAGCGATAAAACCGCCTGTTATCGCTGCTGTTCGCGTACCACCATCGGCTTGAATAACATCGCAATCGATAATTATGGTTCGCTCGCCAAGGACCTTAAAGTCCATTACCGAACGGAGCGAGCGGCCGATAAGGCGCTGTATTTCATTTGCCCTGCCATTTATCCTTAATTTGGATATGTCCCTGACATTCCTGACCTGGGTTGATCTTGGCAGCATACTGTACTCAGCCGTTACCCATCCTTCTCCGGTACCTTTACGAAACGGCGGAACCTTATCATCGACCGAAGCTGTGCATACAATTTTGGTCATGCCGAATTCAACTAAGACCGAGCCTTCGGCGTAAGCAATATAATTCCTTTTAATATTCACTTTTCTTAGTTCGTCATTCTTTCTTCCATCCAAACGCGGCATGCTGCTTTCCTTTCATTGTTGAGCCTTAGCATAACAAACAATCGGCTTCGGTATTAAAATTGTAAGCGGAAGTCCTGTAAACACCTCCGCTTTTAATCTCGTTATTAATTATACACATTTAGAAAAACTCAATACCTATATTATCATATTAAATTATATGAAACTACTGTAAAATAGTTTTTCCAAAAAACCGGTATGGTCAAACCATCCCGCATTAATTTATTATATTGGGTTGACACGCTGGAATCAATATGAATAATTTAAAAGAATATATAAAATTTACTCCTGTTTTTTATTAATATTTCATATGTTCCGGCACTATTCAATCAACAATCTTCAGTATACTTTCCGCCAGAGATTCCGCAGCCTTTTGACGGAATTCCTCGGTATCCAGCTTCGCCCTGTCCGAATCGTTTGAAAGACATGCAATTTCAACAAGTACGGCGGGCATTTTTGTATTTTTCAATACGACAAATCTATCGGATCTCAAACCAATGTCGTTAGTTCTCAGATTCTTTATCAGATCATTTTGTATTATGCTTGCATACTCCTTGCCTTTATAGCTTGTCGGATAATAAAACGTCATTGTCCCGTTTACACTTTTATCCCAAAAAGAATTGTTATGTATACTAATAAATACATCCGCACCCCAATCGTTTGCCATTTCAGCTCGTTCTTCAAGCCCGACGAAAATATCTGACGAGCGCGTCAGTTTTACACGCACACCTTTTGATTTCAATATCTTTTCAAGCCGCAAAGTAATATCAAGGTTGTACCATTTTTCTCCTTTGCCCTGCGTTGCTCCGGGATCATATCCGCCGTGGCCGGCATCAAGCACAACAAGCTTGCCGCTTATCTCGGGGGCAGGAGCAATTTCAGGTAAAGTACCTTTATTTCCTGTTTCAACAAGTGAACCGGTTGAATCTTTTTTTGAGGAAGGCACAATTTCGATTACATCATCCGAATCGGTATACCTGATTTTATATGTTTCATTTACGTGTTCACGTTCTATTAGCACATATGTTTTTTTCGCTTCGGACAGGGTATGAACAGTTTTCATTAAGCCGTCCCCTATTTGCATCTTACCGCTGCCGACGTTAATTATTTCACCTGGAAAGATAAATGTAAAATGCTTGTTTTTTATATCATCCTCGGTTATTATCTTTGAGGCATTGCGCTCAACCCTTTGCCTGATCCCAGGGCTTACAAGCCTTAAAACGGCGTCCGTACCATCATTGTAAAATACAATGTTTTTAATTTTCGATGGTTTAAATGTTATCGAAAGTGTGTTTCCGTTCTTCTCCGATTCCCAGTCGGTATTTTCCTGTACCTCAATAATTACCGCTGCGGTTGTCTTGCCAGACTGAGACGTACTGATACCGGTATATAGCTGTCCGGCTGGAATATCAAGACGCTTTGAATCAACCAAATTCCCCGGAAGGTCAATAACAATCCGCGACGGGTTCCCAAGCCTGTATATTTTATAATCATTAAGAGCTATTGCATCGATAATTATTTTATTTAAATCGCAGTCAACGGATATGGTGCTCGTCCTGTCAACATCGCCGCGATCGGAAAGCCCTGAATCTGAAGGAGGGATGGTAGGTTCGGGGGATGCCGGTGCAGCCGGTGTTGGTGTCGGCTCAGGTTTCAGCGAAGGGGTAGGTTCAGGCTGCGGTGGTATCGGCGAAGGAGTCGGATCAGGCAATTGTATATTGTTATCAATTAGTTCGGCATCGGGTTTAAAAACAATTTTTGTGCCTGAATTTCCATCAGGTTTAACAACGTAGTTTAAAATATCCTTTCCTGGAATTCTGATATTTATTTCATTCCTCAAACCGCTTTTAACGGCAATAATTCCATGGAAATAATCGTTGCCGGGCAGAACTTCGGTTTTATAGTTTGCAAGTATCGGCATTCTTATTTGCAGAGTTTTTTCTATATCACGGTACTCTAATTTATATTCAACGGGATCTTCGGTAAGCTTTACCGGTAAATTAACCCCGTCCAGGGTTATAACACAGTCACTGCCTTCCATTGTATAGCTAATGGGGCCATTTCCTGTCCGTTCAACAGGTTCGGGTATAGGCGTCGGAGTCGGAGTCGGTGTGTCCGAAGGAATCGGAGTCGGTGTCGGGGTTGGTTCCGGATCAGGTTTGTTTTCCGGAATCACGGTCGGTTCGGGTGTTATCTGAGGAGGTGAAGTTTTTTCCTCTGAATCTGAACTACCGCTTGCTTTATCTGATAATATTGTTATCAGAATACCTTCTTCCACGGTTTTAACCGTATATTGAGGATTATGGTCAATTTCGACAACTACATTCGCTATAAGCATATTGCTGTCTGCCTGCGCATACCGTACCTGCTGTACGGAGCCGGAATATACATCAAGCGAGCCAGGCCTGTCAATATACGCCTGTTTAAATTGCACGCAAAGGCGGTAATACGGATTTCCCTCCATAGGCTTTAATACAAATTCTCTTGTTATTTCATCCGCTTTTGTGCTGATAAGGATAAATTCCTTTTCGTTTTCGACATAATAAGCTATTTTATTGACCGTACCCTCACCCTCAACGGCCTTATCTTTAACAACGGCGTTGTTTCCGGTTTTATTGCTCCATTGTATCGTGAGCGTTTTATTATCCGGCTTTACGGCGACAGTATAACCAAAATAGCCGGCTGTCTTAGAAAGCGGCACCATCGTATTCCCGTCTATTGAAGCTACGGGAAGCGAGGGTTCAACCTTTATCCCATTTTGATATATTTCCTGTTTTGAGAAGCTGAATTCCATTTTCTTTGAACCGGAACTGACGTAGGCAATTCCGTTTTGGCTGTCATAACCAACCGTAAGACCGAGGTAATCCTGGAATACCTCTTTAAGAGGAACATATGCGACATTTGACAAAACAATACACGGGGTTTTTGTCGGAATCCAAAGGCCGTTAAGCTCAAGGTTGTATAACGTACCTGAATATGTCAATTCCTCGCCGCCGATTTTAACGGTAACATTTTTTGAAAGTGCGTTCATTGAAAAAAAAGATAAAATTAATAAAACAAGAAATAAAAAAGTTAGAGATTTCCTCATGTACAATCCCCCGTACCGCTTCTCTTTGGTAAATCAGACGGAAACCAAGCTTACTAAGTTCCGTCCTCTTTACCATTATACAACAATTCAATTATTATTTCGACAAAATACGGGTGAAAAGTTAATTAAATTGAGATGACATTTGTTACAATTTGGAGCTTTGTCGCACAAGGAAACGAACCACCCGAAGCATACCCCGCGGAATAAAGTTCCTCTAATTACTGTGCTGATTCAACAAGAAAAACAGCGGGTGATTCGGGTGTTTTCGGTTACGCCGGGCGACATGTTCCAGCGCCCTGCTGCTTACAGGCGAAAGTGGAGCGGGTTAATGGACCCGCGGAAATAATGTTCAGACGTACAAAGAAGAACTATTGTATAATAAAAGGAAACTATAGCGAAAATACAGCTCTTGCAAATGAAACTCTATGTTGACGTTATTGTACAATAGTTTTAGTAATGCAGCTATTGCACAATAGTTAAAAATGAATCAGTAATAGTAGCGGTCAAAATTCGTACACCGGCTTCTTTTTATGATCAGATTCGTCATACGAATATATGCAGCCGCAGTATTTCTGAAGATAGTACCCTCTTTTGTACGCTTCGTTTTTTCCCTGCCTGTAAAAAGGTCTGAAATCGCGGTATAAAAAATCGATACCATATTTTGACGCCGCCTGTTCAGCCAATTCCTTTATTTTATCGTGGTTTTGCCACGGGCTTATAAGAAGGGTTGTGGTAAAAGCGTCAAACCCACTTTGTTTCGCGGTTTTTGCAATTTTTTCAATACGCATATAGTAACAGGCGCCGCAGCGTTTTTCTTTCGAAAGGGAGTTTTTCCAATGTTCAAGCATGAATTCGTCATCATAGATTACCGGAATACTGTTATCGGAGGAAAGCTTCTCAACGGATTCCTTTCTTTTTTGGAATTCCTGCATAGGATGTATATTTGGATTATAGTAATATCCCGTAACGGAATATAAACCGTCATCGTATAAGCTTTGCAAAACACCGACAGAGCAAGGTGCGCAGCACATATGAACAAGAATATTCATAACTAATCCCTTTCAATTCGCCGCCTCTTTATCGTCGTCTTTTTCATTTTCAATATATACGCTTGTTGACGGAAGCGCGATTTCAATTTCAAGTTCGTCCAGTATTTGCATAATTTTCAGATTAACATCTTCTTTTACTTCCAGGTATTTTTTCCAGGTTGTTGTTATTGTAAAAAAGTAGAAAAACAGTTCATACGAGTTTTCTCCAAATTTATCGAAAAACACAAATATTGTTTGTGGATGTATTTCGGGGTGATTTGTAAGCAATTCCCTTGTTCTTTGAAGCAGTTTATCCATCTTTTCAGCAGTGGTTTGATATTTAATTCGAAGGTTGAAAGTTATCCTGCGCTTCCCCATCCTTGACCAGTTTGTTATCGCGGATTTCGCAAGTGTTGAATTTGGTACTGTAACAAGCGCATGGGCGAAAGTTCTTATCCTTGTGCTTCTAAAGCCTATGTCTTCTACCGTGCCTTCAACATCCGGAGTAAGTATCCAGTCACCTACTGAAAATGGCTTATCAAGCATAATCGTCATNCCGCCGAACATATTTGCAAGCGTTTCCTGTGCNGCAAGCGCAAAAGCAAGGCCCCCCAAGCCTAATCCTGTAAGCAGNGCTCCAAGGTCATAGCGCCATTCCTTTGCGATGACTGTTATCCCTACAATAACAACTATTACTTTAATTCCTTTGTTTATAAAAGGAAGCAGCATGTCATCAAGGTCTGTTTCGGTTTTTTTCGCCAGCCCTTCAAACAAATGCGCTATGATGCCNGCGGCACGATAAATCATCCAGAATATAGTGAAAATAAACAGTGTGCGGACGATATGCCCTCCAAAAGAATCCCCTGAAACGTCTATTAAAAGAACTTTAAGAACAAAATATAAAGCAATTACCACTATTAGCAGCTTTCCAGGAGGATCAATCGCTTCAACAAGTTTATCGTCGACCTCTGTTTTTGTTTTGCTTGTGAGCTTTTTCAGGAACGAAATCAGTATATTCAAAAATACCTTCCTGATGGCTAACGCAAATATAAGTATAACGCCCGCAGCAATAATCCTCCAAACTTCAATCTCCAGAAAAGTATGAGAAAAAACGTCGATAAAGCGTTCCCACATCATTTTTAAATCTTCCAAAATAACCACCCTTTTTGCTTTTGATTTTCCCAAAAACAGCAATTAATATTGCCTGACAATTTCCTCCGCTGTTTTAATTGAAAATTATTCGGCATTTTCTTTCAGGCTGAAAAACGCTATTGCTTTTTCAAGCTCGTTTATATCGACAAACGTATCTCTGCAAGGGCCATTCGGCCTTTCGTTAATTATACCATAAACAGGAAGATTTTGCACATCCAGCATTCCGGACGATAAATCCCTTTCGCACGCGACGGCAATAACAAAGCCGGGTTTCTCATCCTGTATTATCTTTCTGGCGGCTGTTCCGCCGGTTGCGATCCGTGACCTTATTCCATATTTATTCAATAACTCCTTTATTGCGCCAATACCGCATGAATTGCATCCTGTGCACCCGTCAATTCCTTCGACAAAACGTACGGTGCATTTGGAGTTTTGAAGGCAGTGCGGCAGAATAACAAGCATTTTTTCAGGTGACACTTTTATTTTTCCTGTTTTTATATATTCGTTACAGATATTAATATATATACGCCTTATTTCATCTTTATTATAGTTAATTAAATCGCTTACAGCTAACAGGAAAGGCATAAAAAGTCTGAAAGACAATTTCGCCGCAAATGGATTTTTAACTGTTTTCCGGTTGTTGTTCTTTTCATTTCGGGTTATTATTTTCTTTATCCATATAAAGCCTGTTAAAAACAGCATAACTGCGAAAAAGAGTATAAAAGCTATGGCATATAAAATTATCCGGTAAGTTTGTAAACTGAAAAATCTTGCCGTTAAAAACACAAAAGCCGTTAAAAATATTAAAACGGCGATGATAAGAAAAGACAACCTGAAAAAATACCTGTTACTGTTATTCTCCAAAATAATCCCCCACATTGACACAATGACCGCAGACATACTGGCAGGTAGTAAGACGTTTTGAGTTGTCGCATTGAATTTCGGATACCAATATTAGCCCTTTGCCTGTTTGCACGGTAAACCCTTCTTTTGAAATTTCAAGTATAGTGCCTGGCTTTACCGCAGGAGTTTTTGTTTCGTCAATTATTTTTGTTCTCCAGATGCGCATTCGTTCTCCTTTAAAAAACGAAAAAGCGCCGGGCCATGGATTTGTTCCGCGGACAAGATTGTGTATTTGTCTTACTGAAGATTCCCAATTAATCTTACCGGTCATGCTTGTGATTCTTGGAGCAAAAGTTACTTCGGAATCATTTTGTGGAATTTGTTCAATAGTTCCTTTTTCAATCCCCTGGATAGTTTCAATTAAGAGTTCAGCTCCAAGTAAAGACATCTTATCGTGAAGCTGTCCTGCCGTAATGTTATCATCAATTGCTACTTCCCTTTGCAGCAATATATCACCTGCGTCCATCTTTAAAACAGTCAGCATTGTTGTTATTCCGGTTTTTTTCTCACCGTTTATTACTGCCCAGTTGATAGGGGCCGCCCCCCTGTATTTCGGGAGTAAAGAAGCGTGTACGTTAACCGTACCATGCTTTGGTATGCTTAGAACATCGGAAGTTAAAAATTGTCCGAAAGCACATGTAACAAAAAGATCCGGATTTGTTTCGGCTAATTTCCTGACCGCACATGGGTCTCCGATTTTTTCAGGCTGAAATACCGGTATTCCTTTTGACAGCGCGTATTGTTTTACCGGCGGGCAGCATTTTTTCAGGCTGAAATACCGGTATTCCTTTTGACAGCGCGTATTGTTTTACCGGCGGGCAGCAAACCCTGTAACCTCTGCCTTTGGGCTTATCAGGCTGCGTGACCGCCATTACGACTTCGTATTTGCTGTTAACTAAACTTTCAAGGCTGGGAACGGCAAACTCAGGTGTTCCCATAAAAACTATACGCATGATAATTTTCCTTCTTTTTGTCTTTTTACTTATTCGTCGAATTTCCGTTATCAGGCTCAACAAACCTGATTACTTTATCTTCAAACAGGACACCTTCGAGATGATCCGTTTCATGGCTCAATACCCTCGCAAGCATGTCCGTACCTTCTATCTTCCGTGATTTCCCTTCCCTGTCAAGGGCCTTTACAACAATTTGCGCCGGTCTTTTCACTTCACCCCATATACCGGGAATACTAAGGCATCCTTCCACTTCAACCTGTTCACCGGATTGGCTTATTATTTCGGGATTTATTAATACCATTGGACCTTCTCCGATATCTATAACAACAACCCTCTTAAGAATGCCCACCTGCGGTGCAGCAAGGCCAATTCCGTTAGCGTCGTACATCGTTTCAATCATATCATCAACGAGCTCCTGGAGCCTTTTGTCTATTTTTTTTACCGGTTTGCATTTCTTTCTTAATACATCGTCTCCCTTTGTCCGTAATTGCCGTATTGCCATATTTTCACCCCTTTCATTATAACAGGCGTGGCATGAATGTATTCAGATCATGCCAGCAAGATAGGCAAACAAGTAAATTATATCATGA
>JGI24711J26586_10000429_pt1 | contig 32562 bp, 23 predicted proteins | sample BioPla3DNA1_FD_26586 | JGI IMG/M metagenome (IMG submission 26586)
AAAAGGCCTCGATGCTACATGCACGAACAACAAATTAGGTGCTCCAAGGTGCTAACCTTTTTGGGGACCTTTTGCTAACATTTTTACTTGACGAACACAGTGCCAATTACTATTTGGAAATATGATGAAGTAGGACACAACCAAGAAGGACGCCAAGAAGTAAAGAAGTTGTTTGATGATAAGGGGTATTTTGATGGGCCAAAACCAGTTAGGTTGATAAACAAGGTATTACGTGTTGCGAATACACAAAGCAACGACATCGTGCTTGATTTCTTTTCAGGCTCTGCTACGACGGCTCATGCAGTCATGAAGCTCAACGCTGAGGACGGAGGGCAACGCAAATTCATCATGGTACAGCTACCCGAAAAATGCGATGAAAAAAGCGAAGCATTCAAAGCAGGCTACAGGAACATCTGCGAAATCGGCAAAGATCGCATCCGCCGTGCCGGAGACAAAATCAAAGCCGAAGCGGGCTTGATGGCGCAAGACCTCGACATAGGCTTCCGCGTGTTCAAGCTCGACGAATCCAACATGAAGGATGTGTACTACGGCGCAGCCGAGTACACACAGACATTACTGGACGATATGACCTCAAATATCAAGGCGGACAGAACGGATATGGACTTGCTGTACGGCTGCCTGCTCGAATGGGGTCTGCCCCTTTCTTTGCCGCATACAACAGAACAGATCCAAGGCTGCACGGTGCATACGGTGAACGACGGAGACCTTATCGCTTGTTTTGACAGCGATATACCCGAAAGCGTGATACGCGAGATTGCGGGGCGCAAACCCCTGCGCGTGGTGTTCCGCGACAGCAGCTTTGCCAGCAGCCCCGCAAAGATAAACGTGGAGGAAATCTTCAAGCTGATTGCGCCGGGTACAAGCGTGAAGGTGATATAAGGAGGGCAATATGAATCAGACCGAAGAATACATTGTTAGATGTGATAGTGCTGCTTCGCTTGATGAATCTGAAAAACGCGATTTGATTAAAGAGATTGTCGGTGTATTCAGCGATGATATTCCCAAGATCAGAGCAGAGCTTGACCTCTATGCACCACGCGCTTTCTTTGGAGCAGAGACTGCAATCAAGTTCGATTTTGATGGTGATTTGCGAAAGCTGAAAGCAAAGCTCACGCGCTTACTTGAAACACAAAGCATGAGTAAGCCAGCCTCGCCTAAGCAGATCATCAATGTAACGCAGAACAACGAGAATAGCGCAACTATTTCCGTTAGCATAGACGTTACGATTGATAAAATTGAGAAGCTATCACACGATGTTTTATCTGATGAGGACAAAGAAGTCCTTATTGGAAAGATCACAACGCTTGAACGAGATGTCAAGAAAGGAAGCAGCCGTAAAGCGATTTGGGCAAAAGCAGTAAGTGTGATAAAGTGGATTGCTGATAAGGGCGTAGAGGTTGGAATCGCTGCACTTCCGTATATTATTCAAGCTCTGCAAAATGCTCCCCAGTAAGGCGGTGACGAAATGAAGCTACAATTTAAGCATCAGAAGTTCCAAGCTGACGCGGCGAAGGCGGTCTGTGACGTATTTGCTGGACAGCCCTATCTTACGCCGACCTATATGATGGATCGCGGTACACTAAAGGGCGCGTACCAAGCAACGCTGACCGAGGAACAGGACTATACCGGCTTTCGCAATCAGCCGCTTGTGCCGGAGCTGAACGACGCTATCATACTGGAGAATATCAACAAGATACAGCGGAGCAATCAGCTTGCCTCGTCTAAAGAACTGGAAGGGCGATATAATCTCACTATCGAGATGGAAACGGGCGTCGGCAAGACATACACCTATATCAAGACCATGTTTGAATTGAATAAGCGGTATGGGTGGAGCAAGTTTATCGTTGTCGTGCCGTCTGTAGCTATTCGCGAGGGCGTGTATAAATCCTTTCAAATAACGCAGGAACACTTTGCCGAGGAATACAACAAAAAGATTCGCTTCTTCATATACAATTCGGCGCAGCTCACCGAGATTGACCGCTTTGCCTCCGACAGCGCCATCAATGTGATGATAATCAACTCGCAGGCGTTCAATGCCACTGGTAAGGACGCAAGGCGCATTTACATGAAGCTGGATGAGTTTCGCAGCCGCAAGCCGATAGACATCCTTGCCAAGACGAATCCCATTCTCATCATTGACGAGCCGCAGTCCGTTGAGGGTGAAAAGACCAAGCTCCGGCTCAAGGAGTTTCATCCGCTGTTCACGCTGCGCTATTCCGCAACGCATAGGAAGGACAGTATTTACAACATGATCTATCGCCTTGACGCGATGGAAGCCTACAACAAGAAGCTCGTCAAGAAGATTTCGGTAAAGGGAATATCCGTTTCGGGCAGCACCGCAACAGAGGGGTATCTCTATCTGCAAAGCGTCAATCTCTTTAAGGATAAAGCGCCCACCGCGACGCTTGAATTTGACATGAAAGGAGCAGTAGGTGTTCGGAAAGTCACTCGTACTAACGTGACCGAGGGCTTCAATCTGTTCGATCAGTCCGGCGGACTGGAAGAATACAAAACTGGCTATATCGTTTCCAGAATTGACGGGCGCGACAATTCCGTTTCCTTCGTGAACGGCAAGAAGATTTTTGCGGGCGACGCCGTTGGTGAGGTCAGCGAGGAACAGCTCCGCAGGATACAGATACGCGAAACGATACAGTCCCATATTGAGCGGGAGCGCCGCCTGTTCTACAAGGGCATCAAGGTACTGTCGCTATTCTTCATCGACGAGGTAGCCAAGTACAAGCAGTACGATGAAGCAGGAAAAGCGGTGAACGGACAGTATGCTGATATTTTCGAGGAAGAGTATAAGGGCGTTCTCGATACGATGCAAACCGAGTTCGGCGAGGACGATTACATCAAGTATCTAACCTCTATTTCAGCCGAGCAAACCCACGCAGGCTATTTCTCCATAGACAAGAAAAGCCATCGCCTTGTGGATGGCAAGCTGGGCGACAAGAAGGAACGTACCTCGGATGACGCAGACGCTTACGAACTGATTATGAAGGACAAGGAACGCCTGCTTGACCGCAAAGAGCCTGTGCGCTTTATCTTCTCACACTCCGCTCTGCGTGAGGGTTGGGATAACCCCAACGTGTTTCAGATATGTACGCTCAAAAAGCAGAGCGAATCCGAAATACGCGGCAGACAAGAAATCGGGCGCGGCTTGCGCTTATCCGTCAATCAGAACGGCGAACGCATGGATACGGGCTATCTCGGTGAGGACGTTCAGGTTATCAATCAGCTTACCGTCGTGACCGATTGGGGCTTTGAGCCTTTCGTTAAAGCGTATCAGACGGGGCTTGCCGAGGCGGTTGCCGACAGGCCGCGCGCAGTCACGGTGGAACTGTTCAAGAACAAAGTCATTAAGGACGCTGAAGGCAACGAACAGGTTGTTGACGTTGATATGGCGCAAGCGATATATGAAGGCTTAATTGTGAACGGCTATATCAAGAAAGGCATCCTTACTGACAAGTATTATGAGGACAAGAAAAACGGAGCTATCGTGACTGCCGAGGAAGCGGCTGATTGCACCGACTCTGTTATCGCTATACTCGATTCCATCTATGACGCAAAAGCCGTACAGCCGGAGAACGCCCGTGCCAACAACGTGGAGCTTCGGCTTGACAATGACAAGCTCAATCGCAAGGAGTTTCAAGAGCTTTGGAAACGCATCAATATCAAGTCCGCATACGTTGTGGATTTCGATACGGACGAGCTTATCGAAAAGTGTATCTCCGCACTTGACCGCGACCTCCATGTTGCAAGTATCTTCTTTAAGGTCGAAACAGGCTCAATGGCAGGCATCGAATCAAAGGAGCAACTAAAGGAGGGCGCAGCGTTTAAAAAGGATACCAAGAGCCAAGAACGCACAAGCGTCTCGGCAAATGCAAGCGTGAAGTATGACCTTGTAGGGAAAATCGTCGCAGAAACGGGTCTTACCCGCGCTGCTGTTGTGAGAATACTCAAAGGGATTAACCCTATCGTTTTCGGGCAGTTTGCAAACAATCCCGAGGAGTTCATCATCAAGGCTTCTGCGTTGATTTACGACCAAAAGGCTACTGCTATTATTCAGCACATTACATACAACAGGCTCGAAGCGGTCTACGATACAGACATATTCACCGAGCCGACCATGAAGGGACGTTTGGGATACAACGCTATGGAAGCGCATAAGCACCTATATGACTATATCCTCTACGATTCCACCAATGAACGGGACTTTGCGAGTGAGCTTGATACAAGCAGCGATGTTGCGGTTTATGTAAAGCTGCCGAGCGGGTTCTTTATTTCAACACCCGTTGGCAAGTATAATCCCGATTGGGCGATTGCGTTCTATGAGGGGACAGTCAAGCATATTTACTTTGTCGCAGAAACAAAAGGCTCATTAGATTCGTTTGTTTTGAACCACATCACGCCGGTTGAACAAGCGAAAATTGATTGTGCAAGAGCGCATTTCAGAGCCATCAGTACAGATACGGTCAAATATGAAGTTGTCAATAGCTATGAGAGTTTGATGAACATGGTTATGAGATAGCAGGATGTAGTCAAACAAAAGTGGCAAGCAGGGCAAGGTGGTACACACCTTGCTTTTTGCTTCAAAAATCCCTGACGGTCTTTTCTCGCAAAACTGCTTGTTGGGGAGCTTCCCCAACCCCCTTTTGAACGCTCACATTCGTGAGCGGCTGCGCGTCCTTCGGACGCTTCATTGCGGCGCTGACGCGCCGCAGATTGCACGGAAAAACCCAGCGTTTCAATGGTCAAGATGAACGGCAAAGCCGCCATTGACACGCCGATTCTCCCGTGCCTTTATACTGACAAGGAGGGAAAGCAGATAACCGCTTTCCCTCCGACGAAAGCCGTATGAGAGCGCATAACCAGTCGTTTCACTTTTCCTGTTCGTGAGGTCTTTTCCGCTCCTCTTGCGCCATACTGAGCAGTCTGTCGTAATTAGCCTTGGCGGTGAGAACTTCCTTCATTTCTTCACGCGCCTTGACGAATGATGGATAGGCTTTTTTCTTGTCGGCCAGCTTCTCAGCATATTCCGTTTGCAGAGATTTGACGGTAGGGAGTTTCTTAACGCCCAGCTCATCAAATGCTTTCTTGGCAGCCTTGTGAAGCAGAATGTCACTCTCATGTTCGGCAAGAAACTTCTTGGAGTATCCGGCCTTTCGATAGGCGACGTAGACCTCGCGGGTCTTGGAGTAATTGACGATGTGGGTACGCAAAACGGCAATCTCCGCGAGGCGCTTTTCCGCGCTCTTGATTTGGTCGGAAAGCTCGTTGAAACGCGCCGTGACAGTTCCCGCTTTTTCCTCCAGCGCGGAGTATTCGAGCAAGCCATTCTCTGACAGATAGTTCATGGTTTTCGCCATCTGTTTGAGGTTGAACACCTTTGCCCAGCGTTCATAGCCAGCCCCTTTCCCAGCTTGCAGCATCGCCTGTATATCAACCAACAGATTGACACGCGGTGGAGCTTGCGTGAGCGCCGGTTTGCGCCTCGGAGTATGTGTTTTCAGGCCGGAGATTACGGCACGGATTTCTTCTTCGGAGTACCCGTCTTTGAGAGAGCGTAGTCTCGTAAAACGCTCCTGTCCGACAGCACGGAATCCGGGCTGCTTGCCGTCCTTGTACTCATATCCCGCCGCTTGCAGCGCACGGATAAACGCATCAAAATCGACGGGCTTTTCAGCCAGTACCGCGTCTATGGCGAGGCGTAGTCGGTCTTGGTAAGAGAGCTTTTTGTTTGTTCCAAGCCACTTGTTATAGCTTGAATTACCGTGCTGTGGATTGGCAACGATGGAGAGGCCGTTCTCCACGCAAAGCGTGTCGCTGATCCTCCGCACGGCGCGGGCCGAGCCGATGAAGTCACGGTACTTGCGCGTACAATCCAGCGCAGTTGAGTTCCATATCACATGGTTATGGATATGAGCCTTGTCGATGTGCGTGGCGATAATGAAAGCATGGCGGCCTTTGGTTAACTTCATGGCAAGCTCGTATCCAAGTCGATTCGCAAGCTCAGGCGTGACCTCGCCGGGACGGAAGGACTGACGCACCTGATATGCTATCACATCATTCTTCTGTTCCCTGCCGGTGATGGTTCGATACTGACGCTTCGACAACATAAACTCGGCATCTACTGAGGCAGGGTCGCACTCATAAGCCGACACCAATTCGCCGCCTGCGGTCTTGTCGGGATTCTTGGCGTAATCAGTTCTATCGGTCAAGCATTGAGCAACCGTTTTGCCCTTGTTGATGTGCATGGAAATAATGCGAGTTGTTGCCATTCCTCACAGCTCCTTTCTCAGTTTTTACATAACAAAAGCGACGCGACAGATAATCTCTCTGCCGCGTCGCAATTCTAAATACAGGTCAGATTCCTTTGAGCATTGTGTTGAATCCTCCGATGGCTTCCACGAGGAATGTCGCAACAAGAGGAAGCCCAAATGGGCTTATCAACCATGCCAATCCAGCTATGCCAAGGCCGGTTAATATCGGCTCACCCAGCAACACCACCGTACCAACGGCGATGAGCAGAATAACAAGAGCGAGAACGCCAAGCACCGTGCCGGATATGAGGCAAAGCAGACGCAGCACAGCAACGATTATACTGAGCGCCAGCGTCACGGGAAACAGAAGGATTTTTGCCAGTATTCTCATTTCGCGTCCTCCATTCTGACAACAGTTTTCTTCTACAATATGAGGATAGCACAAGGAGCGTTGCTCGTCCATGATACGGCTCATGGAATGAGCATACGCTCCATTTCAGACTTCCGCAAGGCGGGACAGTATCTCACTTGCCACGCCCCACAGTTTATCGTAGTCTTGGCGCAAATCCTCTATGTCGGCCTCGTAAATATTCCCTGTTTCATGTGCTCTCCGCGTAAGCTGATTAAGGTTGTTGCTGCACCGGCGCAGGAGTGATATGAGGTCTTTGATTTCGGTTAAATCCAGCCTGACAACATACCCGTCAATCGCCATTTTGCGAAGATATGCGCCCATGTTGTTTGTGCCAAGCTGGGTCATGCGTTGCCGAATACAATCCCTCTCACGCTCGTTTACCATGAAGTGAAGCTGGATGTCTCGGACTCTCTCTGCCATTACCGTTCAACCTCCTTGTGAGAGGGAGGCTTTTTCACGCCGGTGGTCTTTCCCTCAGTCCGCAGTTTATCCTTTACGGACTGCCTTTGGGCGCGAAGCTGCTTGTCGCGGTTTTCGTCTTTCGAGATAAAGACAAACTCACCTTTGCGGTCATTCAAGGTGGATATGGTCAGCGAGGCAAATGGCAACAGCGAAAAGAGCTTGTCTTGGTCTTTGCTGCTTGCCCGCATTAGGAAATCGGGAGATATTTGCGCCATGAAGTGCGTACCGTTGGGGCTGTTCGGCTCACGCTCGGCTTGGAGGCGGCTCAATAGCCGCGCCGCCTCCGTTTGAATGTCTTGCTTGTTGAGTGGCTGCGTCAACAGGTACTCATGCCGCGCCTGTTTGATAAACAGGTCGGTCAAACCCGTGTGCGGCCTGTCAACAACGAAATAGCAGTTTCGGTCTTGCCCCCATGCGTCAGGATTCTCAAACACGGGGATGGTACGCGCCCATTCCTTGTTATCGCGGGAAATGCGCCCGTCCCAATCCTTTTGCCGGACGGTGTTGGCGAGAACATAGAACATCCTTTCATAGCCGAACTGCTCCACAACTTGCTTGACCGCGCCGGGATTGAGCCTGTTGTCACGGTAGTGGTCTGCGATGGTCTGTTCGATTGCCTCCTTGCAAGCAATATTGGCTTTATTGGAGGCGCGGTATAGCGGCAGCTCGTCGTTCTCACGGGCGTATGAAGCTGGGTACTTATATACTGGGGTCTTGTCCATCATCTTTCCTCTCTTTCATGTGTTTTCTTCTTCTCGGATGAACCTGAGACACAGGGAGTTTTGAGCTTATCCAGCACGGAAGGACGCTCCGATTTAGCGGATGTTTCCCCCGCAAGCCTTTCCATCGGCGTCCTATCGTCAATGTTAAGCTCTGCGTTTAACTCTGCAAGCCGTGCAGATTTCACGCGCAATTCATCTTCAAGTGGGAACGGTTTGCCAAGCTCACTCTTTGCCGCTGCTATCTGTGCATGGATGTTTTCAAGATGGGATTGCACCGTTTTCAAACGCTCCGGCATTGAGGCAAGAGCATTGTCGATACGGGTCAGGTTGCCACGGGCATCCTTGCCGAGTGTCACTTCATGGGTCATCTGTCCTTTGAGCGTGAGCTTATAGTCTCGCCCGAAGTTTTCCAATGACAGCGACATGGTAAAGCCTCGATAGCTGCCGATTTCCAACGGCTCACTCCGCTTGACTTCCTTACACGCTTCAAGGACTGCGGCTCCCGCATTGTCCTTGTCAGTCAGCGTATCACCGCGCACGGTCATTCCAACGAATCCGTTATCCGGGTGTTGGTGTTCAGCCAGCGTTTTGATGTCGGCCTCCAAACCTGCAATAAAGCCCTTATCACGCTCTATCGCTTCGGGGAAGTGCCTGAGTATGCTGTCCTCCAACCGGTATTGCTGGCTCTGATGATTGGCTTTGAGCAAGCGCAGTTTGGATACCTCAATATCCAAATCCATCTTCTCCTTAATGCGTTCATCCCCGGCGCACAAAGCCTTGATTTCCGCGTAGGAGAGGGCTGTTTCGTCGATGTCCTCACAGGAGCGCACCGGCGATTTTGAGGTCATAATCTGCGAGATGAAGCGTTGCTTGTTCTCCACGGTCTGCCACAGGTAGCTGTCGAATGTTCCCTCGGTGACATAGCGGTAGATATGGACTTCCTTGTTCCGATTGCCTTGTCGGACGATACGCCCGCTCCGCTGCTCCAAGTCTCCGGGTCGCCACGGGCAATCAAGGTCATGGAGCGCCACAAGACGGTCTTGCACGTTCATGCCCGCGCCCATTTTGAAGGTACTGCCCATCAGGACGCGCACCTGTCCGCTTCTTACTTTTGCGAACAAGTCTTTCTTGCGGGTTTCCGTATTTGCTTCATGGATGAAAGCAATCTGTTCACGCGGAATACCACGGGCGACGAGCTTCTCGCGTATATCGTCGTAGATTGAAAAAGGCTGTTCCGGCTCCGTGTCCTCCGCAATCAGGTTATCCAGCGCGTGAAGCTCCACTCCGTTAATTGTCTTATCTCCAGCTCTCGCCGCCACAGCTTGCGATTTCGCGGCGGGTGCTTTCGGCGTAGACAAATCACAGAACAAAAGCTGCGTCAGCTTATCCGGCTGCCCGTCTTGCCAAATGCGATAAACATTATCAACGCACATATTGACCTTGCTGGTCGGCTCATCGGGCAGATTGGGGTTGATGACGCGCTGATCGAGGCCGAGCTTGCGCCCATCGCTCGTTATTTTGAGCATATTGTCGATGTTCGGTTCGACGCTGCCTGAATGTACCTTGGCCGCACGTTCCGATAGCTCCTGCACCAATTCCTTTTGAATCTCTGTGGGTTGTGCCACTTCATTATGATAGATGGCAGTCGGCGTCGGAAGCTGAAGCTGGTCTGAGGTCTTGATGTCGGCCACTTCCTTAAACAGCGTCATAAGCTCCGGCAGATTGAAGAACTTGGCGAATCGGGTACGAGCGCGATAACCCGTTCCCTCCGGCGCAAGCTCAATGGCTGTGGTTGTCTCTCCGAATATGGAAGCCCATGAATCGAAGTGTGTGAGTCCCTGTCGCCTTATGGTGTCGTGCTGAAGGTAACGCTGCATGGTGTAAAGCTCAGTCATAGAGTTGGACACCGGCGTTCCCGTGGCGAATATAACACCCTTGCTGTCGGTCATTTCATCAATGTACCGACACTTCAACAGCATATCCGAGGATTTCTGTGCATCGGTTGTTGACAAACCGGCGACATTTCTCATCTTTGTGTAGAGAAACAGGTTTTTGAAGCTATGCGCTTCATCAACATAGAGCCGGTCAACGCCAAGCTGTTCAAAGGTCACGACATCATCCTTACGGTCTGAGTTAGTGAGCTTTTCCAAACGGGCTTGCAGGCTTTTCTTGGTGCGCTCCAACTGTTTAATCGTGAAACGCTCCGCTCGGCTGTTCTTCAACTCTTGTAGGCCATCCTCAATCTCCCATATCTGCTCCTGCAATAGCCGTTCCTGTCGCTCCCTTGATACGGGAATACGCTCAAACTGGCTGTGGCCGAGTATCACGGCATCGTAGTCCCCGGTTGCGATACGGGCGCAGAACTTCTTGCGATTTCTGCTCTCGAAGTCTTTACGGGAAGCAACGAGGATGTTTGCGGACGGGTATAGCCGCAGAAACTCGGAAGCCCATTGTTCGGTCAGGTGATTGGGTACTGCGAACAAGCTCTTGTGGCACAAGCCGAGACGCTTGCTCTCCATAGCGGCAGCTACCATCTCATACGTTTTTCCGGCTCCTACTTCGTGGGCGAGAAGCGTGTTGCCCCCATATATGATGTGGGCGACAGCGTTAAGCTGATGCTCACGGAGGCGTATTTCAGGATTCATACCGGGGAAAATAATATGCCGCCCATCGTATTCACGCGGACGGCTCGAATTGAACAACTCATTGTACTTGCTGACAAGCTCTTGCCGCCTGTCGGGGTCACGCCATATCCAGTCGCGGAAAGCGTCTTTGATGGCTTGCTGTTTCTGCTGTGCCAGCGTAGTTTCCTTGCTGTTGAGAACGCGCCGTTCTTTCCCATCAGGGTCGGTCACGGTGTCGTAGATCCGCACGTCGCGGAGATTAAGAGTATCTTCAAGGATACGATACCCGTTTGCCCTGTCCGTGCCATAGGTTGTATATGCAGCCACGTTGTTCCATCCCACGCGGCTCTTGCCCGTGATGTTCCACTCGCCGGTAAACGGTGCATAGTCTACTTGGATTTCGCTTCGCAGATAGTACGGCGGTTCCAAGAGTTCCTCCATAAACTCCTGTATGTATTCCTTGTCAATCCACGTTGCACCAAGGCGTACTTCGATTTCCGAAGCATCAAGGTCTTTGGGCTGCGCGGCTTGAAGCGCCTCCACATTGACTTTGAAAGCATCGTTCTGTTGAGCGGCAACCTCCGCGTCGCGCAGTTTTTGTCTCACATTGCCGGAGAGGTATTCATCGGCAGTCTGCCAAACGTCATTGGTTGGAGAACGGAATACCACGCCCGTCAGCTCGTCGGCCAACACTTCCGGCGTCTTGCCAGTTAGCGAGGCCATGTAGTCCATGTCTACTCGCGCTTTTTCTGATATGGAAAGCGCGAGAGCTTCCGAAGCTGTGTCAACGGAATCCACGGCCTGATGAGGCTTGATAGTCCTTTTCGTGAACATATCCGCTTTGCGTGAGAAAGCGCCATCATCGTCCAACACTTCCAACGAGCATAACAGGTAGTATGAGCTATCGTCTGCAAAAGCGAGAGCGTTGCCGCGAGAGTTTATTAGCCCATACTTTGAGGAAAAACGGTCATACAGTTCGTTCAGTTCATCTTGTGTTCTGCGAATCGCCGCATCAGAAACAAACCCGTCGAGCTGCTGGCCTATGAGCCTTTGCACACAGTCACGCAGTTCCACCATGCCTTTCACGCGCTCAATGGCTGTTGCGTTCAGATCAGGGCGCACCATGCGGCTGTTGTTGCGGTAGTACACCTCACCGTCCACAATGGTATATGAGAAGTTACGCACATCCGGGTCAGCCGGTATGGATGTGTCGATTTCCTCACCTTCCCCAAGCTCCGGCAGTTCAGCTTCCGAATACTGTCCGCTGATGTTGGTAAGAGCGGCAGAAAGCTGCGTAGCAAGGTCGGCTCCCTCAATGGGTAGGCAAGCCGTTTCCTTTTCGTCGCCGTACATACTGGAATCATAGACCATACGCCCCAAAACCATTTCAGGATGCTCCGCATAATAGCTGTTGATAGGGATACCATCCTCTGTTTTCGAGAGGTGCAGCCATTCATCAGAGACTTCAATAGGTCTGTCGCGTTTTTGCAGGAAGATGATGTCGGTTGTTACTTCGGTTCCGGCATTTGCCTTGAAAGCGTTGTTGGGAAGCCTGACTGCGCCCATCAGCTCGGCACGTTCCGCAATATACCGGCGCACTTCGGGATTCTGCTTGTCCATCGTTCCTTTGGATGTGATGAAAGCTATCACACCGCCCGGGCGCACTTGGTCGATGGTCTTGGCGAAGAAATAGTCGTGAATGAAGAAGTTGTGCTTGTCGAAAGCCCTGTCCGATACCTTGTAGCTCCCGAAAGGCACGTTGCCAACGGCAAGGTCGAAGAAGTCCTTGCGGTCAGTCGTTTCAAACCCCGAAACGGTGATATTGGCTTTGGGATAGAGCAAAGTTGCAATACGACCTGTGATGCTGTCAAGCTCCACGCCGTAGAGCTTGGAGGCTGCCATGCTTTCAGGGAGTAATCCGAAGAAGTTACCGACGCCCATTGCTGGCTCCAGCACGTTGCCGGTGGTGAAGCCCATGTTCTCGATTGCCTCATACATGGCCTTGATAACAACAGGGCTGGTATAGTGAGCATTGAGGGTTGAAGCTCGCGCCATGTCGTACTCTTTGTCGGTTAAAAGCTCCTTCAGCTCTGCGTATTCGGTGCTCCATGCCGCATTGTCAGGGTCAAATACTTGGGGGAGGCCGCCCCACCCTACATAGCGCGAAAGGATTTCCTGTTCGTCCGGCGTCGCCGTGCGGTTTTCCGTTTCAACAGCTTTGAGTGAGCGGATAGCGGCAACATTCAGGGCATACTTTGCCTTTTGGCCGCCCTCGCCCAAATGCTCGTTGGTGATTCGGAAGTTTACCGGCTCCGGCTGGGTTTTGACAGGTTGTGGGTAACGCGCCAGCAGTCGGTTGAAGCTCTCTATACTCTCCGCTCTGTCGATTGGATAGTAGAGGGACGGGTCGCTCATTCTGACGTTGAACAGACCTATCTCCTCGATAATGAACGGTTTTCCGTTCTCCAAATAGACCGTATCTCCCACGGAAAAGGACGGTCTTTCGGGCAGGGTCGGTGCTGCTGGGGGTTGCTCTGCCTGTTCTTCTTGGGCGATACGCTCCGCGTCACGCATGACCTGTTGGATGAACGGGTTACGGTCAAGAGCATCAGGGTCTACAAGCTCGCCGTTGACGATGCCGGACGCGGCAAGCTGCTCCCGAATATACGCCGTGTCGATGTCATCAAGATTGTCGTGTTCTTCGTCGGTGAAAAACCTATCATCTTTGACGAGCTTCGCAAGGCGGCGCTGCACCTTCGGCCACGACAGCTCAACCACATCGTCCGTGTCTGTCATCGTGATAAACAAAGACTTCGTTTCGCCGCCGCCATACTCACGGGAAAGCCATGCTGCCGTATCCCTGTCACGCGAATGGTCAAGCATATAGCGTTGTGTTCGCCGTTTGCTTTGAATGTCGCCGTTCCAGCGTTGCAGCGCCGCTTCTATGTCGGCTTCTGTGAGAACGTGTTGCCTTGCAGTATGCTCCTGGATGATTTCAGGAGCGTCCTGTCCGGCTTCATGGTCAACTACTGCTTGTTTGGCCTCATGCGGGAGTGCTTGGAGTGAATATACGCGGCGCTCACCTGTGGCTTGTTCAAAGCCGGATATGGTGACGCTATGTTCTTCACGGAGCTTCTCAACGTACTGTTCCAACAGATGCGAGGGGATGCCGCACATGGGAACGCGCCCAACATCGGGTAGAACACGGTATGTCAGACTGATATTGAGAGCTTCTGCCGCTGTCTCCGCATCCGCACCAAACATTTCAAAGAAGTCGCCCACTTGGTACATCACAATATCGTCAACGTGGTCGAGCCTCACAGCCTGATAATCGTCCCACATGGGATTGCGTGGCTTGGATGGCATAGAGAAAGCGGAGGGCTGTTCGCTCTCCGCTTCGTCAATCTGTGCTATCTGTTCCGCTTCCGATGGGAACAAGCTGAGTTGTATTGGTTTTAGCTGTATATCAGCTCCGCGTAAATCGTTTCCTCCGCTTGGGCTTTCAGGTTGTTCATCAAGCCCACCCACTTCATCGGGTCGGAGGCTTTCAAGCTCTCGGTCACGCCCTCGGCTTTCATCAGCTCCGGCATCATCAACTCCAAGCGGCTCTGTGCTGTCCTCTCTATCTCCAACAGATGCGGGTACAGCTTCTCCTGAAGCAGAAGGCTGGAATAGAGGCTCGGACGGTGCTGTTTCAGGTAATCCCTCCGCAGCCTCCCGTACTTGCCTATCGGCTGGCTCTGTTCGGAAATCGTCAGGTCGGGTATCAGGTAATCCCCGTTCAGGCTGTACGTCAATTCGCTCATCGTTTTGGCTCCTTTCGCGCTCATAATTCTTGATTGTGACTTCTATCTGTCTCAACACCTGTTGGGATAAGCTGCTCACCGCTGTTCCCAGCGCGGCTACCGTTTCGGGCGTGTTGAAGTCAAACACGCTCATAAAGTCCTCATGCTCAAAGAAATTGTCCGGGTCAAGACCGCACCGGGACATTGTAGTATAGGCGATGCTCACGGCGGCGGCGTTACGAAACTGCACTCCTATGTTGAAATCATCATATTCTTCGAGAAAGCTATCGTCAACGATACGGAGAATGTCAAGCTGGTTCGCCATCCAATACTCGTCGGCAAGTTGCATGGCAAGCTCCTGAAGCTGCTCGGCAAGGCCGCCAGCGCCGGTCACGCCAAAGGTGTTCTCTATGGCGGCTGTAACGGGTGATTCATGGTCATGTTCAAGCTGCCAAAGGAAAGGGCGGAGGGAATTACCCCTGCCGCCCGTGTCGGAAATGTCAAATACATACCGCAGCCGTGGTTTGTCACCGGAAGCGTCGATGAGCGCAATACCCTTCGAGCCGCGCTTTACATATCGACGCATGGTGTTGTTCCACAGGTCATATTCGGCGCAGGCCGTTGCATTTGGACGCTGGACATATATCATCAACTGCTCATGGTATGGATACTTATATAGCCTCGCGGCGGTGGTCAGAAAATCCGTCCAGTCTTTGCGACTGCCGGTGATCTGCGTGGCCGCATGGTTGGCCATCTGCGCGTAGGCTTGCACTTTACTCGGCATTTTAACCCTCCTGTTCGTCCTCCCCGTAGTCCGGCGTGAGGTCAATCGCCTCAAACTCCATATCGCTCATGGCGTTGAGCTTCTCCAAAGTGGAGCGCGTCAACTAAATAAGCTCGGTTTCATCCGCTTCCAAGTGTTTCTGCATTGAGGTCAACTCGGCAATCAAGCCAAGGCGAGAGCCGGTGTTGTAAATGCACATCAGGTTCGTTTCATCGAAAGTAAACATATCAAAGCTCCATTTCCGCGCCTTTCACGGGCGCTGTTTTTGTTTGCTCCCGCTTGGGAGGCTGGGTCTTTAGCTGCTGGAGAACGGAAGGTTTCTGCTTGCCTCGCTCATCCCTTACAGCGTCGGCAAGGTCAAGCAGAGATATTTTCCCGCCTGCCTTGACCGTGGCTTCAAGCTCCGCAACGGTGGGCTTAGAGCCATTGTTGATGATTCCGTCAATCATGCCATAATCGTCCTCGGCTGTCATTTCAGCGGTTTTGAGGTAGTTTTCCGGTTTGAGGAAAGCGGAAAGCTCCTTGTATCCCCATGCGTCAATATAGTGACAGGATACCTTGCCGGATTGCTTCAAGGCAATGATGTCGCTGACGGATGCGCTGCGCGCGTGATAATCGGCGGGAATACTGTCGTTGAAATCGTCAAAAAGTGCGTACAGCCGGTCTATTGTCCCGCCCGGTGCAGTCAGCGGCGCGGTATAGACGCAATCGTAGTTAGCGCGGTCAGGTACAATGCCTTGCTTTTCGAGTTGGTCATACCGCTCAAAGCGTAAATCGCGGTATTCTTCACCGCTTTTCACCTGATAGATGGCAAAGCAGTCGGCGGGATTGTCGAAAAATGCTTGCTCCATGTCCGGCTGAGTTTTCAGATCGGCGGGCGCAAGCTCCCAATCGGCGGCGGTAACGCCGAGCATCCCGTCAAATGTGATGATCTCGTCGGTATTAAACGCCATTGCTTCGGTGTTGTCCTCGTAGAGCATATACACCGGCACATCACGTTGAAAAAGCTCGATTGCCCGTTCCTTTGTGAGCGGCAGCATATCTCCATCGGTATAACCATAAGCGTTCATGGCCTCGATGGAAATCGTCGGGTCCGGCATAGGGTAGTTTGCCGGGTATTCCGGCTTTGCTTCGGGGTTATAGGTTTCGACCTGCATATCCACGATTCTACCGCCGCCAAGCGGAGCCTCGTCAGGCAGATATGCGGAAACATCGTCGGAGGGCGTGTCCGGCTGGTCAGGCGAGTTTTCTGCTGTTGCAGGTTCGCTCCATTCCTCATATCCGGGTTGCTTGTCGAGCGCCGCGTCCAAGGCTTTTCTCGCTTCCTCCGGCGCGGACTTCTTATCATTGAGCTTGTTCAAAAGGGGTCGGAGGGCATCATACGCGCCAAAGCCAATGATGTCGCCGGGGTAAAGCTCACCGTCCTTGCGCTCATACGCCTGAATGAAACTGGCGTCTTTTTCGCTTGTGGAGCGGGGATTCGCGTGGAGCTTATACACATACTCCGGCTCAGATGGCGCTTGTTCGGGCGTAGTATCCGGCACAGACTGTTCGGGGGCGTCCTCTTGTGCGGGTTGCTCGGACTGTTCAGGCGCGGTCAAGTCTATGCCGCGTTCCTTGGCGATCTCTCGATAGTTATTATCAATGTCGCTGATAAGGCCGGAAGCAGTCTTGTTGATTGTTTCCAGCGAAGCACGAAGCTCGGTCAAGTCCTTGTCTTTGCTCCAAGAAGCGATATAGCCAAAGGAGTTTTCGCCGGTAGCAATTCCATAATAAGCACATACTGCATACGAAACGCTCTCGGCCTCCACTTCCTCGGTGCGGCGGCTTTTCTTGACAAACTCGGCTATCGCCGTATCTTCCTCGACCTCCAGCCGCCATGCGAATTGGTTTTCGTCCACAAATACCCATCCGTTGTCCTCACCGGCAGCTTCCGCTTCCTCCTGAGAGTTGAAGCCTCCAACATAATCCTTTCTTGTCCCACCATCGCTTACCATGACGAGCTTCCATTGCTCCTTTATCTCAGGTAGGTCTTTGTTGTGAAGTTTAGAGTGCGCTATTTCATGTATGGTGGCGCTCACGGTCTGAACTTCACTCATATCGTCGCGGATTGCGATTCGCTGTTCGTCAGAGTTGAAGTATCCATCCAAATTGGCCGCCATCTTCTCAAAGGCAATAGGCACGGGCGCGGAACGCCGTAGCGCCTCCATGAAAACCTCATATTCCTGCACGTTGCCGGAAAGTGAAGATGCAAGCTCAGGGAGCGCCTTACCGTCCGTTTGGCTCACATCAAAGACCGAAACGACCTTATACATCGGGATTTGGATTTCCACTTCCTCGGTCAGTATGTTTCCGTCCCTGTCGCGCATGGGGGTCTTGGTATCGGGGTCGAGCTTATCCTGCTCAATCTTTTTCTTGAATGGCGTGGGAGCGATTATCTTTATGCCTTTCTCGCCCTTCATTACATTGCGCCCAAATTGGTCGCGCCATTTGTTGAAGCCCGCAACAAGGGTGGCGTTGGGGCGCTGCATATTGATGAGCATTACGTTGTTGACGGAATACCTGTGAAACCGGCTCATGGTACGAAGGTACTCGGCGTACTTCTCGCTCTGAAACAGGTCTTGTATGCCCTGCTCTATGCTATCGGTGATTTCTTTGAGGCGTTCTTTGTTCTTTTGATTGTCAGCCATGATATGCTCCTTTCTTGGCTCATTTAATCGAAAATAAGCGCCCCCGCACAGGTTGGGGAAAACCTATGCAGGGGCGCACTCGCTATTCAGATTTGGAGCGTATGCCCCTGCCCGGAGGCTTGGTTTGCGCGGATAGCGCACGTTGTCGGTCTGCTTCCCGCCGTGCGTCGCTGTACGGCTCTCGCACAGAAACGCACCGCTTCGGAACGGTGTAGCTGACAGCCCCGCGATGCTCTCTGCGGTCTTGCTTAACCTTGTCCGGGTACTTCTCGGCCAGCCTTTTCAACTTCTCGGCCAGTTTGTTGTTGTGGGTGTAGACGTTGGCCGTTTCTTCTTCCTCGTTGTAGCAGATGATGGTTTCCTGTTCATAGCGCGATAGCTTCATTTTGCCTCGAACTCCAATCGATAGCTGACATACTTCTCGCCTGTATCCTCCATTACCACGGTGGCATCATAGGTTTTGCCGGTCTTTTCGGAATGGAGGCCGGAGAGCTTAACACGCCCGTTTTTGAGAAGCGCAGCCACGTTTTGTTTGGTCAACACCTTGCCCTTAGAACTGAAGAACTTGTTATCTTTCCATAAGGCAAAGCGGCAGTCGCGGTTTTCACAGGTAAAGCCCTTTTTGTTTTCCACCACAGACGAGCCGCAGCGCGGGCATTTGCCAACGCTCTCACGCCCGGAAGGGAACAGGACGTCCCCGCCCTTGATGGCCTCATAGGTCTTGATTTGACCGACGATAAGCTCACAAATGTCAGCAAGGAAGTCATCGGCGACCAGCTCACCGCGCTCAATGAGCTTCAAGCGTTGCTCCCATTCTGCGGTTAGCTGGGGTGATTGAATTGCCTCCGGCAGCACAGTAATGAGCGAAACGCCCTTATGGGTCGGCAAGAGGTACTTGGTTTTCTTATCGCCCTTTCGTTCCACAAACGCAGTCTTTACGAGCTTTTCAAGGATGCCCGCTCTTGTCGCGGGTGTACCAAGCCCCTTTCTTTCTGCATCCTCCGGCATATCCTCTGCACCAGCAGTTTCCATAGCCGATAGCAAGGTGTCCTCGGTAAAATGCTTGGGCGGGCTTGTCTTGCCCTCTTTGACGCTGGCCATAACCGGCTTAAAGGTCTGATCTGCACTCAGAGAGGGTAAGGCCGCTTCTTTTTCTTCGTCCGGCTTGTTTCGCAGATTGGCGTGGAAAACCGTATCGGCTGCTTTCCAGCCTTTATCAATGACGGATTTCCCCTTTGCTGTGAAGCTCTCGCCCTCACACTCAACCGAAACGGTGGTTTCCGCATAACGATGGGGCTTCCCAACAGCACAGACGAGACGGACGATAACAAGGGTCAGAATATCCCTCTCACCGGCAGGGAGAGCAGCAAGGTCAAATCCCTTGACCGATAGCGTTGGGATTATCGCGTGGTGGTCAGACACCTTGCTGTTATCAATGACTTGCGCCATATCACAAGTCACGGGGAACTGGCGGGCAAACGGCAGCGCCATTGCCGCAGCATTGATAATGACTGGCGTACTATCTGCCATGTCGGAAGTAAGGTAGCGGCTGTCTGTTCGGGGGTAGGTGCATAGCTTCTTTTCATAAAGGCTTTGCGCGTAATCAAGCGTCTGTTGTGCCGTGTACCCATAGAGACGGTTGGCGTCGCGCTGCAAGCTGGTGAGGTCGTAGAGCTTGGGCGGTTTGTCAGTCTTGTCTTTTCGCTCCACGCTCTTGACTGTGGCCGCCTTGCCATTACAGTCAGCGGCGATCCGCTCTGCTTCGCCTTTGTCTTTGAGCTTTTCGCCGGACACGGCGAAGCCTCCGCAATCTAAAACCACGTTGTAGAACGGCTCCTGCTTGAACGCTGATATTGCTGCTTCGCGTGTGACAATCATCGCAAGTGTAGGGGTCATAACGCGCCCCACATTCAGGGTTTGATGATAAAGGACGCTGAACAACCGCGTCATGTTGATTCCTACCAGCCAATCGGCCTTTGCTCTACATAGGGCAGATTGGTAGAGGTTGTCGTGTTCCTTCGAGCTTTTCAACTTCCGAAATCCATCGGCTATCGCGGATTCCTCCATTGAAGAAATCCACAGGCGCTCCACGGGCTTACTGCATCCCGCCTGTTCATACACCAGCCTAAAGATAAGCTCTCCCTCGCGTCCGGCGTCTGTGGCGCACACAAGGCCATCCACTCGGCTGTCGGCCATGAGCTTTTTCAGGATGGAAAACTGCTTCTTAGTGTCGGGTGAAATGGAGTACATCCATTTCTGTGGCAAGATGGGTAAATCGTCATAGCGCCACTTGCTGTATTTCTCGTCATACGCATCTGCGGCAGCCAACTCAATGAGATGGCCTACGCACCAAGAAACGAGATACCCACCGCCCTCTAAATATCCGTCGCAACGCTTTCTCGCGCCAATAACGGCGGCGATACTCTGCGCTACGCTGGGTTTTTCAGCAATCACGAGTCTCAACGCTCTACCTCCTTGCTCTTTTGTGTGATGTTAAGGTCGCGGAAACAGGTGGTAGCACAACAAGCGTCCTTCTTGTGCGTGCATCCGTCGCATTTTCCCGCCTTGGGCGGGGCGGGAGGCTTAACCTCCCGCCGCATACGGGGCTTTTGCACCATCATCCGCTCATACGGGCTGTCGGTGAAAAAGCTCATTCGTCCTCACGCTCCGTTTCCTCGGCTTCCTCCGGCTCCGGCAGGGCATCATCCTCAGTTTCATAGTCCTCGTCCTCATCGTCGAAACCGTAATCGTCGAGAGGGTTCTTGCCTTTGCCGCTATCCTTGGGTTTGCGGAACTTGAAATACCATACCGCGACACCACCAATCGCAAGTATCAACAGCACAATGGCAATCGCGCTGATGGGTGAACTCTCACCTTCATCTTCCGGCGGGGTTTCGGTATCCGGCGGTTCCGGCTCCTGCTGGCGCTCTCTACCGGCACACTCGGTCATGTTATGCTTGCAGATCGGGCAAGTGGTATCCACATCCCCGGCAACGCATTTATCAGCGCAGTTGCATACCTCCGGCGCTTCCACAGCCTGCCCATCCTCCAGCAAGGCCATAAGGTCTGCATTGTCTACGAGATTCAGGAAGTATGTTTCATAGAGATTCGCTTCCTCGTCCATGGGCTTATCGTAGTCGATTACGATATAGAAAGTGTTGCCATCCTTGGTTTCCACGACAATGAACTGCTTGTTCGTGTACTCGTCGTACAGCAAATCGCGGGTTACGGCGTTGCCGTTGTAGGTGAAGCCCGTCCCCGGAACTATGCTCGTAGGCACATTTTCGGGGCTTGCAGACGGAGAGGGTGACGGGCTTGGGGTCGTCGCAGGAGTAGAATTGTTGCCACCGCCATTGTTGGGTTTCGTCGTGGGAGTAGGCGTAGGAGTCGGCGTGGGGGTGGGTGTCGGCGTGGGCTTTACAGAGCCGCCGCCATTGTCATAAAACGGATTCTTGACCTGTACCGTCCTTGACCTGTTTCCGGCGTAGTCCACGGCGACAACGCTCATTTGCTCATATTCGTCGGCATAGTCTTTGAGGCGAATATCCAGCGTTCCGTTCACAAGATTGGTGAAGCGATAACCATTGACATAGATGTACTCCACGCCTGAGAGTGCATCACTGGCCTCAACGCGCATCAGGGAGCCGTCAATACCGGCTCTTACGCTTGGGGCTTCTCTATCAAAGCACTCTATATAGGCATTCTTGGTATGCGCTTTACCGTCCTTATCGGTAACTGTGACATAGATGGTGCAATTCTCGCTGATTTCCAGCGTTGCGGTATCCTCATCCTCAAACAAGTCGGTCAGGTCAATCCAGCTTCCGTTCTTTTCAATCTTGACCTCAACCTTTTCCCAGCCGGATTTGTTCTCATCCGTAATACGGATGGTAACGGACGCTCTTTCGGTATACCAGCCGGAAGGCCGCTGTATTCTGATAGTGAACTCAGGGTCAGGGGCTTCTCCAACACAGTCAGCAACATCAGCAGAGCATACGGAGCAATCAGCGTTGGGCGCATCCTCGCTGCACTTCGTTTCACAGTTGCAGACAGGAGCGGGAGGCTCTTGTCCGGCACATCCGGCCACGTCAACAGAGCAAACGGGGCAATCGGCGTTGGGCGCATCCTCGCTGCACTTCGTTTCGCAGTTACAGACAGGCGCGGGGGTAGGCTCCTGCCCGGTACATCCGGCAACATCAACAGAGCAAACGGGACAATCGGCGTTGGGCGCATCCTCGCCGCACTTCGTTTCGCAGTTGCATACAGGCGCGGGGGTAGGCTCCTGCCCGGTACATCCGGCCACGTCAACAGAGCATACGGGGCAGTCGGCGTTGGGCGCATCCTCGCCGCACTTCGTTTCGCAGTTGCAGACAGGTGCGGGGGTAGGCTCCTTCCCGGTACATCCGGTCACGTCACAAGAACAGACAGGACAATGGGAGTTGGGGTCGTCCTCGCTGCACTTCGTTTCGCAGTCGCAGACAGGCGCGGGAGGGTCATGCGGCCAGCCGCCACCGCCGCCATGCCCCGGACGATTACTCATAAGAGAAGCCTCGTCTTGCTCATCAGGCATAATGTCGATGTAGACTACCTCCGGCTCGGCCTGTTCGATGTCCATATATACGATTTCCGGCTCTCCAGCCTTGGTGTCCCCGCCATCTTCGCCAGTAGCCATCGTCGCCATACCCATCAGCGGCAAGCAGACAAGGCAGAGGCAGAGCAAAAGCGCGAGAGTACGCCAAGCGCGTCGGGTTATGGGTTTATTCCTCATTATCAAGTACCTCCTGTGTCGGCATAATTAAAGGCGCTCCGCTTTTGTCGCGGAACGCCTTGATGATGGTCGCAAAGTCCTCCAAACTGATATTCTCGCTTCGCATGAGAGCTACAATCTCGGTGTTCTCGGCCTCTGTGATGAGCCGGTCAAGCTCTCTGTTCCGGCTTTGCAGCTTGGAGATCTTCGCGCTGTTTTTCTGCCTTTCAGCATTGTATTTCTGAATCTTGTTTGTCATTGAAATCCTCCAATCCTTAGTTGATTGGCAAACGGCCAAATGTGTAGAAATGGCTTCGCCAGTAGCTCGTGTCAATGGATGTATAACCGATTGGATTACCGGCATGGAGTATCATGTTGTCACCGACATAGATACCCACATGGCTTACACCGGGGGTATCATAGGTTCCCACAAAGAATACAAGGTCGCCGGGACGGGCATTGGCAGCCGATATAGGGGTACAGATATTGCATAAGCCTTGCGCCCCAAGACGGCCCGTGTTGAGTACGCCAGAGTTCGTCAAAACCCAGCTTACAAAACCCGAACAGTCAAACGAGGTTGTTGGATTCGAGCCGCCCCACACATACGGATACCCAAGGTACTTTTCGGCTTCCTCAATAATGGCAGCAAAGGTTTCGTCCAACAGGTATTCTTCGGGAATGTCATAGTCGGTGTACTCCAAAATCGTGCCGCCGAACAAGTCCGGCCTGTTGCCTAAAACTGCGATATACATGGCGTACATTCCCACCTTCTCTTGGCTCATAATGTGTATTGGCAGATGGGATAGATTCTCGTTGTTCAACGCCACATAGCAGATGTAGTAGTTGTACGGCACTTGGACATCGTACTCGTATTCCTCCGTGACAATCTCGCCGGTTTCGGGGTCTGTGTAGGTGTAGCTGCCGGTGCGGGTTTCTGTTCGATAGCGCACTTCGGTTACGACGGTTTCTGTAAGCTGGTACTGTTTCTCAAAGAACATTTCCATTGTTCCCTGTACTTCTCCCAGCATCCAAGCACCGCCATGATAAGCGGTGAGCATGGAAATGAGCACATAGGGGTCATGTTCAATGTCCTCGATGTCATAATGGTATTCGTCATAATCGGGATGCAGCGTTTCGTAGTTATCAACCTCATACTGCAATTCAGCTTCCATAGCGCAGTAGGCCGCTTCCGCGCCCAGCATATCCGCGTCCTCCGATGGGTAGGTGGATGCAGCTATGGATTGAATCCCTGCTTGAAACAAAACAGAGCAGGAGGACATGGAGTTGAGCAGCAGAACGACCATGAGCAGCAACCCACCGACGATCAGGAAACCCTTTTTGTGACGGGCGATAAACTCACCGGCCTTTTTTGTCCCTTCGGCGCTTTTCTTGGCTGCCTTTTTTGCGCCCTCGGCGGTTTTCTGCGTCGTTTTCGCTGTTTTCCCGGCTTTGGCGGCTGCATATTCCTTCTTGATGGCTTGTTTTTGCTGCCAACGAGATACGGGATTGCTGGAAAGCTGAGGGTTGTCGTGTGCTGCTTGTTTCTGCAAGAAAGCGACGTTGGCCTTGTCGAGCTTCTGCTCCGCGTTTGCTGCCTCACGATAAGGCTTCAGCTTGTGGGAATGGTAGGCACTCTCACCAAGGCGGGCGGCATACTCAACGGTTTCCTCACTTTTATGAGCGGCCTCCAAACCCACGTTTTCATCCTCGTACTTGCTGATTTGCCTGTGCGCCTCCAATGCGGGAGCGGCTTCGATAAGATGGGTGAGCTTGGAGGGAGGCTTGGGCTTATCCACTTCCTCAAACTTCAAACGCACCGTGACTTTGCCTGTGGCGGCATCAACGGTGCGTTCCTTGGAAAGAGCCTTTTTCTTGGGGAGTTTGGCCTCTGCCTTATCCAGCTTGTCAGCAGCCTTTTCCACTCGACGGATAGGCTTTTTCAGCGTCGGGTCTGCGCGTTCCTCATCCGAGAATCGCAGCCGATAGGCGTTGCCGGATTTCTGTGATTGCTTCAAAGTGCCTCCTTTCCGCGCAGAATTGATGTGCGCTCGTCAGCTATTGAGCCTATACACAATTTCATTAAGAGAATCAATAAGCGCATCGGCGCTCTTGATAATCTCAGAGAATTGGGTAATACAGTCCGCTGCTTCCTCTTTGAGTTCGTAGACGGAATCGGCCAACTTCTCAAAGTCGTTGTCGGTCAGCTCCGGGTAGTCCTTGTCCTCAATATCGTCAATGAAACCGGCATCGTACAGGTCGCCAGCAGCGTCGATGTCATTCTCGGCGTCATCGTCCTCATCATCGGCGCACAGCTCGCCTTCGATGAAAACCTCTTTGGCCTTGCGCTCCACAAGATACCGTGCATCCCTGCTCCGCACATACTCATACGGGATGTCGGCATCCGTGAGGATTTTGTCCGCAAGAGCATCCATCTGGTCGCAACGGTGCAGCAGCCATTTGAAGCTCCGCTTAACGCCTTTACCACTCATGGCAAGCTCGCCGGTATTGCGGGTCATAGAGATTACCGCCTTGACAATCTGACACATGATGGCCAAGTGCTCTACACGCTCGTTGTAGCTGGCCTCAGAAATGAGGAATACCCGATTGCTCTCGTTGTTCTTAGTCATGTTTTCTCTCCTTAATTCTTTATTTCGCTGGGTTTGGTGGTCATAATGCGATAGAGTTCCGTGTCCTTGGGGAAACGGTCTGTGAAGGGCAGGATGATATTGCCGTAGAAAAGCAAGCCCTCGCCCTCGCCGGAATGGGTAACGTAGGAAAGCTGGTGCGGTGAGATATTGAGTTGCTTGGCCAGTATTTGCCTGTCGCCGGAGGCTTGGTTCAGCATATACACGAAGTCCGAGTTCTCGAAAATGTTTTCGATTTCGCGGCTGCTCAACAGGTCTTTGACATTCTGAGTGATCCCCGTGGGAACGCCGCCCCATTTTCTAAACCGCTTCCATATCTCAACCGAGTAGGCCGCAGTCTGTTCCTCTTTCAAAAGAAGGTGGAACTCATCGAGGTAGCAGCGCGTGGTCTTGCCGCCGGAGCGGTTGGCCGTAACGCGCCCCCATATTTGGTCTTGGACAATGAGCATACCCGGCTTCTTCAACTGTTTGCCTAACTCCTTGATGTCAAAACACACGATGCGGTTGGTGATGTCCACATTCGTTTTATGGTTGAACACGTTAAGGGAGCCGGTAACGTAGATTTCAAGAGCCGTGGCAATATGCCGCGCTTCCTTTTCCTCCTGTTTGCACAATACGGCATGAAGGTCGCCCAAAATGGGGATGTTTTCGGGGCATGGGTCGGCAAGGTACTTCTGATATACCAGCCTTACGCAACGGTCAATAACAGTCTTTTCGATAGGCTGAAGGCCGTCGCGCCCTCCGGCAATCAATTCACACAGCGACAGGATAAAGTCGGATTTCAGGGATAACGGGTTCTCATCCTCGCTGTAATTGAGATTGATGTCCATTGGGTTAATGTACTGATTGCTCGTGGGCGCTATCTTGATTACCTGACCTCCAAGCCTTTCCACGAGCGGCGCATACTCGCCCTCAGGGTCACAGATTATGATGTCATCGGTTGTGATGAGGAAAGCGTTGGCGATCTCGCGCTTCGCGCTAAAGGACTTACCGCTGCCCGGTGTACCGAGTATCAAGCCGTTAGGGTTTTTGAGCTTCTTCCTGTCTACCATGATGAGGTTGTTGCTCAAAGCGTTCAGGCCGTAATACAAAGCCTCACCGTCGGTCTGAAACAACTCCTGCGTCGTGAAGGGAATGAATATGGCCGTGGAACTGGTGGTAAGCCCGCGCTGTATTTCGATGAGGTTGTTTCCCAGCGGGAGAGAGGACATGAGCGCCTTTTCCTGCTGAAAGTCCAGCCGAGCGAGGATACAGTTGTACTTTTGCGCGATGCCTTGCGCCTGAAATACGTTGTTTTCAAGCTGCTGCTTGGTGTCGGCGGTGTTCATCACAAGGAATGTGAGCAGGAACATCCTCTCGTTGTGGCTCTGCAAATCCTGCAAGAGCTTCTTGGCTTCGCCTCCGTATGTTGCAAGGTCAGAGGGGATGATGTCCATGTCATATCCGCTCCGCACAGCCTTTTTCTGTTCCTCAATCTTCATCTTGTCGAGGTCTGTGATTTTGCGCTTGATGGTTTTGATTGCCTTGGTTTGGTCAACGGACTGAACGTGCATATTGACCACAAGGCTGCTTTCCATGCCGAGGAAGTCTGCCAACATCCTGTCGTTCAATTCCGGGGCGAGTATTTGTAGGAACGATACAGCCCCCGCTTTGCCGCCCATGCGGAATGAACGCCCATCAGGGAACTCAAAAGACGAAGGAGCGATAAAGTCCTTGGTGGAAAGCCCTGAGAGCGGCAGCCAATCCCACTCAAACAGGAACTTTTCATGCCCGTCCATGTGGAATATGCTGTGCATCAGATGGAGGCGCTCTTTCCCGTTCAAGCTGTCGGCACTCACGCCCAGCCGCTTGAAGTTGTTAAGAATGTCGGTTTCTACGCGCTCCAGTCGGGGTTTGGCGTTCTTGATGCTATCGGCCTCAACGCCAAAGGTCAGGTACTTGGTCTTTGTCAGACCGTTATTGCCCTTGGCAAGTTGGTTTTGCAGCATTGTCGCATACTCAGCGCGTATATCATCGAACTTGTCACCTTGCGACGGGATGAAGATTGTCTGTTCAAAGTTTTCCATACTGACTGAGAGGTTGAGGAAGGAAAACTGAAAACGAACAGAGCTGTCGAAGTAATTGAGGAAGTCACACCACCCGTCAAAGATGGCGGTTTTATCCTCGTTCTGTGCAAGCTGATAGTTGATGTCTTGGAACTGGATGGTCTTTGTATAGAACACATCGGTCACACGGCAGATACCATCCGGCCATATCCTTTGATAAGGTATGGACTGCTGTGCGGTCTGCGGAGCTTTCGGGTCGCGTCGTGCTCTCTCAACTGCGGCGGCGATCTGCTTTCGCTCCGAGCGCGTGAGCGTTCTCTTTGGGGAGCTTTTCTTTACGGACAATCGCTTGTACCTCCTTGTCCAGATTTGCTTGCCGTTCCAGTACGGCATAGAAGTTGTCGGTTTGGTAAGGCCGCTTCTTGGGTCTGATGAACAGCGATTGAACTATGTCGTTCAACACCTTTTCAAGCGGCCTCCCGTTCTTTTCATACATTGCCAGCAGAAAGCACGGGAGCATGGACAATACCATCACGATTGCCGCCGTACTAACGCCGGTCTTGGCTTTGAGCAGAAAGAAAAGCGGTACGCCGATGAGCGCGCCGCTTCCGAAGCATATTAGCTGTCTCTTTGTCATGCCAAGCATTACCTTGGTCTTGACTTTGGTGAGGTCTTTAGGAACAGGTACATAAGCCATCAGCGTTCAGCCCCCTTGTCCTGAGCATCAACGCCTTTTGCCGGGGCAAGGGCGATTGCTGCGTGGAGCTTCGCCAGCACAGAGGGCTTGTCAACCGTCGCCAGCGTGTAGTCACGCAGAGCGTCACGCTTATCAAAGACTTCGTTCAACGCAAATGAGAGGTCGCTTATGTCCTCCATTCGCTCCTGCCATTTATCGGCTACTACCGACAACGGGTTATCGAACATGAGCAGATAGTCGATTTCCTCCGGCTCATATCCGTGTGAATCCGTGAGGTAGTGGTAAGAATCCTTGACTGCGGTTATCTCGGTGGAACTGTCGATAAGCTCCTTTTTGCTTTTCCTCTCCCACGACGCTTGATACTCCACGAGATTGGCTTGCAGCCGATCAAAGAGCGCCTGTTGTTTGTCTGCCATACTGTTTGTCCTCCTTTCGGGTTTAGTGCGCGTTGAAGATGGATTTCGCCATTGAACTTGTCTTGAACAGCGTGAAACAGAGCAAAACCGTGTAGCCCATGCAAGTCCATATTGCCGCGCTGATGTCGGCGTCAACGGCTATTGTCTGTACCAGTACCGCATATATCGCCACGCAGACAATAATCAGAAACGCTTGGAAACCCAATGCCATGAGGGAGCGGAAGTAATTAGTCCCCATCTGTCCCCATTCGCGGTTAGCCATTGTCGCCATTGGAATAGGCGCAACGGAAGTCACGAGATATATTTCGATCATGCGCCCGTACACGATTATGAAGATGCAGATGGTCAAAGCCCACATGGTAATACCGACGAAAAGGCTCTGGAACCACAGGCCAAACAGAGGCCCTATATCCATCTCCATCAGACGGGCTTCCAAGTCGGCGATAGCCGTTGTGATGTCGATTGAGGCATTGCCAACAATTACGCCAGCAGCGCCGTTTACGACGGTTTGGGCTACATCGAACACGGCCATCACGATGTTCCAAGTGTTCGTCACAATGAGGACGGCGCAAAACGTCTTGAAAATCCACTTGAAGAATATCCAAGTGTCAAAGTCGTTCATGTTGTTCTTGTCTATGACCATCTGTATCAGTTCATAGGTCATAACAAAGGCGAGAATCACACCGGCGATTGGCAATATCACCGTTTCGGATAGGTTTCTTACCATGCTGAATATGTTGCCGTTCCATGCCGCAGGGGTAGTTCCTACCTGACCGGCAATCTCAGCTACCTTTTGATTCACGTTGTCGAACATTCCCGATAGATTATCGAGTATGCCGCCTACCAGCACTTCCTTCAGCCATTCCGTGATTTTCTGCCATATCATATCCAATGGGCATTACCTCCTTTCCCACGCCCTCCCGCTTGTAGCAGGAGGGCGCGGAGAGTTTGAGTGATACACGGATTAACCGAACAGGCCGGAGAGCAGGGGGACAAGGATAAGCCCCACCAAGGCGACGCCGCCGCCAGCCATGAGCTGCTTCATTCCCTGAGACTTGGCTCCGGATAGCGATAGGTAATCCTTTGATGTAATCGCCGGATTTTCCCCCGCTTCACACCGGGCATGCACCTTTCAGCGCACCCGGCGTTCCATCGAAATAAGATTTCTTCCATTTCAAACACCACTTACACGCTCCGTTACAGCGATATTTTTGTTACATGATGGCCGGATTTCCGGCCAGTTCCCGCAGTTTGTTCAGTTTGGCAAGCTGTTTTCGGTCAAGTTGGAGGTCGGCCAGATATTTGCCGATGGTGTCCGCTATGGTGGCGTGAATAAGAATATGTACCGCCTCTGCGACAAGCACCAAATTCCCGTATTCATCCGTGCCGCCGTTTTCCAAAGGGATTTTGTGGTGGCAATAGATGTCATGGGGCATAAGCGGCTGGCCCGAAACGGCGCACCGCCCATACTGTGCCGCGAACAACGAAATACGGTTGTCTGCAAATTCAATGGTTTTGTCCAGAACAGGTTTACGCATCATCCAAAGCAAGGTATCGGTATCAATTCCAAGATTTTTGTGGATTTCAGCGCGGCCCTCTGGCGTATAGCTGTTGATGCTCTTTTTCTTGTGCAAAGCATCCTTGGTCTTGATATAGCCCACCGGGATAACCGGGTGGCCGTTCAGAAACCGCAACTGCCGACTTTTACCATAGCGTTCCTTGATGAAACCTTTTTCCAACTTGCCCTTTCGGGTCAATTCTTTCAGTCTGCTGTGAAATTGGCGCTTGATGGGAAAGGCGATGGCGTAGAAATCCATACTGACATGGGTAGCCAGCCGATAGTAATTATGCAAGCCCGCCACAACGGAATTGTACTTTTGAATGGCTTTGTACTGCTCCCGTTCGTTTGGTGGGTGCTTCATTGCCCGAACGCATTTGGAAAGTTCCTCCCGCGCCCGTTTCATCGCCTTGTCGCTCACATGCGAGTGAACCGTCCATTTGGTGCCTTTCTTGCAGACTTTCAGCTTGAAGCCTAGAAAATCCGAATAACGCTGTTTCAGATTGATAACCGCCGACTTTTCCGGGCTGATGTCCAGCCCCAAACGGTCTTTCAGCCAAAGCCGTGTCGCTTCAAATGCACGAACCGCATCGGCATTGCTCCGGCAGAAGATTTTGAAGTCATCGGCATAGCGGACAATGTGCATTTCTTTTAGCCTGCTGCCCCGCAACGCCCGGTAGGTATGGCTCTTAATCTCCGTGCCCGCCTTGTTGAACCGGTGTTGGTATGGGTAATGCGTGGGCATATCCGCCCATTGGGATGATACCCACCAGTCCAACTCATTGAGCACAATGTTGGAGAGAAGCGGCGACAGGATGCCGCCCTGCGGTGTGCCCTTTGTGGGCGTAACTACTTCACCACCGGGCAGAACAATCTCTGCTTTCAGCATGGCTTTAATGATGCATAACAGCGTTTTGTCTCGGATACCCATTTCCCACATCTGCCGTATCAGCTTGCTGTGACAGACGTTATCGAAAAACCCCTTGATGTCGATATCCACAACGTAATGAAGATTTTGTACCTGCATCAATCGGCAGCATTGCGCGATGGCATTTTCGGTGCCGCGATTGGGCCGAAAGCCGTTGGAATGGTCATGAAACTTGGCTTCACAGATTGGCTCCAATATTTGCAGGATACATTGTTGTACGATGCGGTCAACAATCGTAGGTATGCCCAGCGGGCGGGTTTTGCCGTTGGGCTTGGGTATTTCCACCCGTTTGACCGGGCGGGGCTTGTACCAACTGAACTGGCGTTGAATGAGGGAAACAAACTTTTCCTCGCTCAATTTGGCAAGGTCTTGTATTGTCCGCCCATCCACGCCCGGCGTATTACTGCCTTTGTTGCCCTTGATGGTGCGGTAGGCCAGCTTGATATTTTCCGGGCTAATGATACAATTCATCAGCCGGGTAAAGGTTTTGCCGTTCAAGCTGTCCGCATAGAGTCCATCTAAGACGGATTGTAGACCGTAATACTCCGTATAACGGATTTTACTGCGTTTTAATGCTTTTGTTTGCTGCTCCGAAGCCAACACAGGCATCCACTCCTTTCGGGTTGGATTTTCTTTGTCATACTCGAAGCTGTGTTTGTAGTGTTTTCAGTTTGAAATCTTGTTCCGACTAGTGGCTATCCCTCCACGGCTTGTTATCACCGCTTCACAGGTACTATGCCACCACTTTCCCCGGGATAAAGGACGGTTATACCAAAATCAGTTTTCCCGCCCACCGTTTCACCGGCTCACAACAGCCTCCACGTTCCCGGCTTACCACGTTCCGGCAATCCTATCTTTGGAACCTTTTAGGTGCTTCCTCTAGGCCTGTGCCCAGCCACAAAAATGGCCTTGCCGCCTGTAACGGCATGTGGACTTTCATAACAACCATTTTTACTCATCCACGGACACCCCGCGCGAAGCGGGGGAATGCCTTTCGGCAAATTCAAGCGTATAGACCCGTACATTCGGAAGTTCGTCAGTGCTGGTTGCACATTCTCACCATGAGGCTCCGACACCCGGCATATAGGCAGCACCATCCACCTCTGGACAGGTTTCGTGCGGAAAAATCCCGCTTACGGCTGCTCTCTGCCGACTTCACCGAGCTTTTGACCGGAAAACAGTTGCATGTTTTCCCGCCAATCGGAGTATCAGTGTGGGCGTTTCAGGGCGTTACCCCGTCATTCCACCCATCGGATTGCCAGTTCTATGAAGCAATTACGCGGCTCCTTTCAATCCGCTTTTCTTCACTTCACGCCTAATCTTTTCAATTAGGAACGTGTCGCACGATTGTCATTGCCATAACCTTCGAGAAGGTTGATTGCGCCCCAAATACCGAGGCCAGCGCCAAGGGCGATTACGAGGGTCTGAAGAACGTCAACAGCGGAATTAAAGAAATCCATGATTTACCTCCATATTGTTGTGATTTGTTTTTGGGCATGAAAAAAGGCCGCTCATTCGGCGGCCTCGTCTGTGCCGGATAGGTCGATGTCATAAACATCAAACACTTCCTCCGGCTTGGGTTTTAACTTGGTTGACAAGTATTTCTCGATGCTGAACGCATTGCGGGGGTCTGCGTCCGAAAGATACTTGTAATTTGGGTGCTGGGTGATGTCGTACTTGGACGATAGAAATGGCCGCACTCCGCGAAGCTGCAAAATGCACTTCCCCCCATCGAGCACCGCCAATTCATCTATGCTCATCAACTC
>JGI24711J26586_10000439_pt1 | contig 32238 bp, 28 predicted proteins | sample BioPla3DNA1_FD_26586 | JGI IMG/M metagenome (IMG submission 26586)
TAGTAGGATTTGTTCCGTTATCGTTTNTGTATTGCTGGATAGCACTGTCAATAGTTTTTAGGTTTGCCTCAACTGATCTGCGCTCTGCATTTNGGGAAGCGTTCCTGTACACAGGAATTGCAATTGCTGTAAGAATACCTATAATTATAACAACGATTAGAAGCTCAACCAATGTAAAACCCTTTTGATTTTTCATGAATTTTTTCATTATAAAATGCCTCCTTAAAAAATTTAATTATTTTCGGTTTTTTCTTATATTGTTTTTATACCATAATTGATGGCAATTAACAACACTTTCTTTATCATAATACTTCAAAGTCCCTATTAGTGAAATCATTCTTTAAAACTACTAATATGATTCGATACTATGTTGAATACTGCTGCTTACTTTTATAATGAATACCAGAAGTATCAAGGTTGAATACAAAGGCTGATAACACAGGGGCTAGCGTGCTGAAATATCAAAGCCATCCTGGTCCTTTATTTCCACATCGCCGGCCATATAATGTCTAACACCTCCCCGTTCAATTATTAATGATTTTTCCAGGCCATTATTTAAAATGTTATTGCTAACATTTCCCTGCAAGTTAATTACCAAAACCTGTTCCCCGTAAATGTTTGAAATGTATGCATCCGATACCGTATGATCTTTAACCCTTATACGATATTTATCAACAGTATCCATTACAGGTTCACTAAATTTCACATATATAGTTCTATTATCAACAAACCTTGCACTTTCAATATCAAGTGAAAAGCCCTGTTCAATCGTAATATTTCTGAAAATGGGCCTGGAGTTCTTATATTCTGCATCCCAGGTTCTAAGGCCGAACATTGTGCCAGCACTGGCTGCAGAATCAGAAAGCGGTCTCGGTTTAAAGAGCTGATATGAGTTATTGCTTATTCCAAAACTATTATAAAGCTCCATATTAAATTCTGGGAAATTTCCAAACCACATTTCATTGGAACGGTTACCACTTTCGTCAATGAGCACAACCCTCAAAGTAATACTGTTATCCAGTTGCCTTTGAGTAGTTATTTCGATATTATATCTTCTCCTCCACTGTATAATTTTCTGCTTATCAAGTTCAGTATTATCATATTGCCATCTGAAATTCGAATTTCGAATTTCCTGAGGAGTGTAAATTCCATGTCTTTGATGTATGTTTTGATCATTTTGGCCATCAATAGAATGATGATTCTTTAGAACGCCATGGGTTATGAACCAGGGATTCACCTGACCATTTTCTACCTTTCTGATATAAAAGCCATTCCACCCGGGGTTAAACTGGAACATATATCCGCTATCTATATTCCTGTCAGAACCATTATTTCTTAATGTACCGTATAATAAAACTCCGAAACCGCTATCCGGTCTGGCTTCAGCATCTATAGTTATTTTATAGCTATCAAGATTATCAGCATACCCGGCAACATCCTTGAAAAGCAGCGAGCCTCCCTGTTCTACTCCGTATACATCATGGTCATATGTCATGGTCAGACTATACTCTGTCAGGTCTGAGTCAAGGATTCCACCGACAGAATATCGCGTCCTGTACAGAACCGAGGAAACAAAATCATCGGGAACAAGGTAATCTGGTAAACTCATAGCGTATATATCATTGATCATACTTCCCCAAAAAGTAGAGGTATCAATTGGAGGATATATTTTAATGATATTACCATATATATACTGGTTAGCAGGTATTTTATCCTTGGTAACCGGCATAACGCCGAACCGGACATATTTGCCCACAAGCCCTTGTGGAACAACATCTATACTTGTGGCAAATACCTTGGGATTTGAAAAATCCTCACTTTCTGAATATTGCCATTGATATAATGAATCTCCCTCATTATCAGGATTGGAGTGATTATTAGAGACATATGTATACATTCCCTCTAACAGCGCATCTTCACTGGGAATAAAGTTATTATCTTTACTATTAGTCTTTATCCCAACATTGGTTGCCGAGGGCTGACCTATTATTTCCTTTACTTCAACATTATAATCTACTGTTGAGCCGTCCTTTGCAACAACTGTAAAGACAAGTGGGTTGGTAAAATTGTAAGCAGTAACTCTGGGTATTTGTTCAATTCCATTGCCGATTATTTTTTCACCAGTATGTTCAATATGTGGTATCAGTTTTTTTACATCTGTTCCCGACTGAACATAACACACAATATCAAATTCGCCGGTAAAGTAGCCTTCAACGGTTTTGGGCAAACCGGGGTTTTCGTCAATTCTGAAGGCAAAGCGGGTTATTCTCTTTTCATTATCTGAATAGTAATAGCATATTACCGGCCCGCCGGCATCCTTATCAGTCAATCTAACATCATCGATCTTGTCGCCTTTAAGTAAATTTAATATCTGCACGGCAGAATCTGTAGAAAAATCCGAAAAGTCGGATGCAGTTGCTAGGCTGAAGGCCAATACATCATCCTTTGTTTTTTTGAAATTTAAGTCTGTAAACTGTATACCTATATTTAAGCTTCCAACAGCATCAACGGTATTGCCATGGCCAAGATAGTGCTTTAGAACACCACTGTCATCTAAATAGAAATATCTTTTGTCTGTATCGAATCTTGAGGGAATATCGGGAAGTATGATGACTTTATTTGCAAATCTTAATTCCCGGGTAATCAAATCAGAGGCAAGTTGCGCACTTTCCTGAACAGAATAACGGTCCTCACCCTTGCTGAAAGTATCCTGACCAAAGAACAGAAGACGGTATCCTATTGAGAGTACAACAACTACGATGGCCAGCACTACCAGAAGCTCTACTAAAGTAAAACCATTTTCTATTTTATATCTATATCTGTTTTTTTCCTTCATATAAATCAACCCATTTCTGTTTATAACTATTTTTCAGGTATAAACACATCGAGTTCAACAGAGTGTTCTTCTCCGTACTCTTCATTAAAGGTGATGATTTCTCCCTCAATTTTGAATAATTCAACCCCAGGGAATCTGATTGTTATCTGAGTGTCTGATTTTTCTGCACCTTTGCTGAATCTTTGCTCAATCTCTTGCTGAGCCAGATTTATGGCATTGTTTCTTTCGCCTGATTTCTGAATTCCTGAGTAAGAGGTGGTCAAAAGGGGTAAAAAAGCAACTGCCATAATTGTTAACAGAGAGATTGAAACCAAAAGCTCTACCAATGAAAAACCTTTGTTGCTTTTCATTTTATTGATCATCTTCCATCCCTCCACATTCCTTTAACATATTGCTTTGATCTGTCCTCAACCGAAGGCCATGTGANACCACTTAGACCATCGAATATATCGGGCGTAACAGACGCGGCCTCTGGAACATACTCTATAACAGCATTTCCGCCAANGCCAATCTTTCCGCCAATCATGGAACCAGTAAAAGTAGCATTTTCCATAAGATTAATTGTGGCTCCCGGTGCATATAGCAAGCCTCCAAAATTGTAACATGTAAATATTCCGGTTTCTGGCATGAGAACAACAAGTGAATCAATGGGCTCATGATAAAAAGGATGATTCATTGCTCCTCTGTCGATTTGTGAGAGAAATTCATTCTGACAATACAGGTAAACTCTGTTAGGGCCTTCGATAAGAACATGTCCGTATAAACGAACTCTTTCCCCCGAAATTATAATATCACCCCTACTTGTATCGAATATAATAGTGCCCTGGTATTGAACATATATGTCCTTATAGTATTTTGGGCTATTGCCATCAATACGATGCACATTACCAGGGCGAACATCAATATCATTATCATTTAGTTTAGGCGGGAATGTGACTCTTGGATAGTCCTCCCTGTTGGAATTCTCTATATAATCAAAATATATTGGCTGACCACCTGTGGCAAGCTTTCCCTTAGTTTCGACAGGACCTCCGACAACATCTGCATTTCCTGTTACGGATATTGAATCGTTCGAATTATCGGTGGCAAAAATTGCATTATTAAACAATCTGTATGGGGCGTCTTCCTCTTTTAATTCTAGAACGGCTGTGGCCATAGCACCTTCATAAGTTCCAGTGGCCTCAACAAGCACTATACCGTCTTCACGCATTAATCTTAAAACACAAGTTCCGCCTTTATCTCCTATTTCGAAAGGATCTGATGATTTATCGATAAGTCTGCTGATAGTATCGGTCAATTCGGAATAATTATCATTATTAAACACATATGTAGTAAATGCTTCTATTCCCGAGCGAGCAATATAATAGGCCTGCCTATTCCTGAATGAACGGTCAGAATGTGCTACACTCTCATTACTGTAGTGCCATATAACAGAACCAAGCATTGTAAATATGAAAATCACAATTAGAGTAATGACCATTGTCATGCCTTTTTGTGAATTAAGTTTCATCTCACATCAGCTCCAATCCAATTAAATAATTACTCGCAGCATTTCCTCCAATGTTGACAAGCCTTGCTTTACTTTGTTTAATCCATCCATTCTAAGTGTAATCATACCTTCTTGAATTGCTAATTTGCGAATGTCGTTTGTTGATGCTTCATCCAGAACCAATCTTTGCATTTTATCTGTTACCTGTAGAAATTCAAAAACCCCGACTCTTCCTCTATAGCCAGTATTGTTACAGGACAGACAGCCACCCGCCTTGTAAAGCTTAACAGATTCCTCACCTTCTAACAACGGAAAATCAGGCGCAATTTTAAGCAATTCTTGCCTACTTATAATATATTCCTTACGACACAAAGGACAAACCAGTCTCATAAGCCTTTGTGCTATAACACCAACCAATGATGAGGCTGTCAGGTATGGCTCCACACCCATCTCAGAAAGTCGTGAAATGGCTCCCGGAGCATCATTAGTATGCAATGTTGAAAACACAAGGTGCCCTGTCAATGCTGACTCAACTGCAATTTTAGCTGTTTCCCTGTCTCTGATTTCACCTACCATTATGATATCCGGATCACTTCTTAATATTGAACGAAGCCCTGATGCAAATGTCATACCTGCCTTTGCATTCATTTGAATCTGGTTAATGCCATCCATTCTTCTCTCAATAGGATCCTCAAGTGTAATAATGTTTTTCTCTGGTGAATTGATTGCAGCCAGCGTTGCATATAAGGTGGTACTTTTTCCGCTTCCAGTTGGTCCTGTAATAAGTATAAACCCATAAGGTAAACACATTGATTTATTGTATCTTCTAAGCTGAGATTCAGGAAAACCCAGCTCTGAAAGGGTGATCATCTTGCTGCTTCTGTTAAGTAGCCTCATGGTTACCCTCTCGCCATATGCTGATGGCAGTGATGCAACGCGGATGTCAATAGTATTGTTGCTTATCTTTACCGTTATTCGGCCATCCTGAGGGATACGCCTTTCGGCTATATCCATACCAGCCATAACCTTTACTCTGGATATAATCACTGGATGAAGCTTTAATGGCTGCTGGGTAATCTCATGTAAAACTCCGTCAATTCTGAAGCGTACGCGGGTAAATTTCTCCTGGGGTTCAATATGTATATCACTTGCCCCTGCAGTAACAGCATTGTTAATGATTTGATTTACCAGTATAACTGCAGGCTTTTCACTTATACCATCGTCAGTATTTTCCTCTTCATCCTCTTCTTCCTCTTGGTCGGGTACTACGATGGGCTGACTCATGTTAGAGAACTTCTCAAGCACCTTTGACAGTTCTCTGTCTTTTACTACTACTGGTTCAACCTCATATCCGGTAAGAAGTTGAATATCGTCTATGGCAATAATATCATCCGGGTTCTGCATTGCAACAATAAGCTTGTTGTCCTTTATGCCTATAGGAAGAAGCTTATACTTATTCGCTGTCTCGGGAGTAATCAGATTGGCATAGTTCATGTCTATTCCCATATCATTTATAGATAAAAAGGTGTAGCCTGTTTTAGCCGACAGTGCTGTTGCAATGTCTTCCTCATTACAAGCCCCCAATGAAACCAGACATTGACCAAGCTTTACGTTCTTCCCTTTTTTGAGATTCTGTTCCTGTAGCTGTAATGCCTCTTTAAGTTGCTTTTCTGTAACAACTCCCATTTTAACGAGTTGTTCACCCAGAAATCCTGCTCCTGTGATAAGCCCCATATTTATCCTTCCTTTAACCATGATGCTGTTCATTTGTAAAACACATTAGCCGTTACACTGGCATTTATATTTCCTTCAAGGTCACCGTCACGCTGTAGTTGGATTTTATCTATTCTGAACAATCTGCGCCCTGAGGATAAATCATGTACGAACTCGGCTAATGAAACATATGGTCCTTTAAGTATTAAAGTAACAGGCATTTCCTTTATATCGCCGCTTCCCCCAGACTCACCAGTGGAATCCTCTTTTGAATTAAACCTAATATCAAAAAGGTTTGCTTCATTTTCCAATGCAACACCATTAACATAATTAATTATATCATATTCCTGTGCCTCCTGTGGAATCTGAGTTACTAATATACTATGGGCCTTCTCCAATTCGGGCTTTAATAACAACAAAGCTTGGAGCTCATCTAATTCAGCTTTGTTAGTCATATATACAGAATGTTCATTACTGATTTCGTCATTTATATTGTTCATTGATTTTACATTCTTAACAATAAGAATACTCAACACTAGTATAACAATACACGCCATTATCAATACTATTCTATTATCATTATAACGCTTATTAACCATTTATATTTACCTCCACAGGAAGTGTATAACCTGGTCCCTCATTAACAATAAAGTTAATTTCAAAACCTACAGTGCTATTTTTATCATCCGAGGTTTTTGAAGTATAATAGATTGTAATATTGGATATTTCTTCAACCTCTTTTAAGCTGACCAGCCATAAAGACACCGTTTCATAATTAGCAGCCGTTCCGACAATTCTGCCAGTACCTGTATTAGACTCGGGCTCATATTCTATACTGTAATCCTGTACGCTAATTGTAGGAGGGGCGGAATTGCCCAGTTGAACTATTAATTGGTCCCAGACAGGACTCTGCCCTATAGCATTCTTTACATCAGCTAGATTTTGATTTACCTCTTCATTAAGAGTCTTGAGTTCCGCCATGCTGTTAATCTGTGATCTCATAGCTGAATTTTCTGCTCTTAAGCCATCTAGCTCTGCACGTTTCCCCGATATTACAATTGCCAGGATAAGATATGCTACAAAAAGAACCGCCATAATAATCATAGAAGCAATAAGAGCAATACTGGTTTTTCGGACATTGCTATGTATCATCCGGTATTCTTTTGGTAACAGACTTACATTATACATTTGCATTTTCCTCCAATCCTCTTATGGCTAAACTAACGCATGCCGTATAATCAGATGCTTTAAAGCTATGTGGATTTTTAGAGAATATATGCTTTTCCAAATCTGTATATGGGTTTGGTATAGTAACAGAAAGACCTGTTGCCTCCCCTAATTTAAGGGAAACAAAGTTTTGCTTTGAGTTACACCCCAATACATATAGCTTATTAATGACTTCACCGTTTTGCATTCTAAAGTAATTAACAGAAGATCTTACTTCAGTAAGTAAAATATCCGAAATTATACTGGTTTCCTTCTCAGCAGATTTTGTACCTTCTTCGATATATGCTATCCACGCAGGGGATTGAACAATATTAACTGTTCTAGCCATTCCGAGTACGCCTCTACTAAATACCAAAACATTACCTATATCATTATTATATCCTACCAATGCAAAGGTTCCATCGCTACTGCTAATCAATGCAGCCCTACCAATTGCCAGCATCGCAGAATCAATTTCTTTTANATTAACCCCGGCATCTTGTATAGCTATAATAAAATCATTAAGCATCTTCTTCCTTGCTCCAACCAGCACAACATTTATAAAATCGCCCTCTTCTGTAGATTTCTCACCAACAACTACATAATCAAGCTCCAGCTCATTTATTGGAACAGGGATATGGTCCTGCGCCTGGAACTGTATCATTCCCCTGACCTTATCGGCAGGAACCTTGGGAAATGATGCAAAACGCATAATGACATCCTGGTTATTCACGCCTAAAACTATGTCCTTGCTCTTAAATCCGTTCTCGGTAATAAGCTTGCGCAGACTCTCCGAAAAAAGCCTAGTATTAGCGACACGACCATCGATTACAACGCCCTCGGTTAGCCTTGTCCTTCCCCATGTTGAAACAGCATAGCCCTTACCGGAAGCCTTAAGCTCCACTGCTCTCATTTCACGAGAATCTACTTCAAGACCTATAACACCTCTGTTAACTAATATCATAATTTAACCTCCGGCTGATGATATTGAGGAGAAAATAGGTGCATATAATGCTATGAGCATTCCACCTATAAGAACTCCTATTACAATTATTGCAAGGGGTTGAATCAAGGCCTGAAGCCCTCTTGCTTCAGTTCTGACCTCTTGCTCATAAAACTCCGCAACCTTATTCAAAAGAGTAGGCAAAGAACCAGATTCTTCTCCAACTGCAATCATCTGTGTTACCATAGGAGGAAATACTTCGCTTTCTTCTAAGGTAGAAGCAATAGTTCTGCCTTCCTCGATTCTGGCAGCTGCCAATTGGACCGCTTCATTAAGAACCTCGCTTCCCGATGTTGGTCCGGCACTCATAAGTGCCTGTACAACAGGTATTCCTCCTTCAATCAATGTTGAGAATGTTCTTGTAAATTTAGCAATTACCGTTTTTAGTATAAGGGAACCAAAAATCGGCATTTTAATCTTATTCTTTTCCCAAAGCCTATGACCGACGGGACTCTTGGTAAAAAGTACTATAGCAGCGGTAAGTAATCCTATAACCAGTACCCATATAAGAGGGGATGATCTCAATGAATGAGAGACATTATATACAAACTGAGTAATAGCATTTATTTCAGTACCCTGAGGAGTAGACCTTTCAAATACGGGTACAAGGAATACTAGCATTACAAGAAATACAATGATTGAAAATATTCCAATAACCTTAGGATATGACAGGGCAGATTTAACATCATCCTGTAATTCTTTTTGTCTCTGAAGCTGTTCTGATAATCTCATCAGCGATGTTTCAAGGGTACCTCCCACTTCGCCTGCATTTATCATTGAAATATAGAGTTCATTGAAGATATCAGGGTAAGCACTAAAAGCATCGGTTAAATTCATTCCGCCCTCTACATTTCCCGCAATCGATTCCAAAGCTTCGGACAGGGTGGAATTATCTGTTTGTCTGCTCAAGGTTGAAAGTGCTCTTGTTACCGGAATACCTGAACTGAGCATGGCAGACAGTTGTCTGCTGAAAAGCGTCAACTCCTCAATTTTAACCTTCTTTTTGGATATAATAAAGCTACTTTTGGTCTTTTTCGTCCCCTCTGAGAGATCAATAATTGAAAGGCCACTATCCTTGAGCCTATCGGTTGCTAGTGAATAACTTTCAGAAACAATCTGACCTTTTACAAGTTGCCCCTGTTTATTAATAGCTTCATAATTATAGGATGGCATTTACTAATCCTCCTAAAGATTTGCTTAGAAAAACGCATTGTGCATAATCCGTTCTACTTCAGTCTTATCTATGCAGTATTCTAGAACAGTTTCACGGTTTATTTTACCATTGTTATATAATCTAATTAAAGCCTGATCCATTGTTTGCATACCCTTGGAATGACCGGTCTGAATTGTCGAATATATCTGGTGTTCCTTTCCATCTCTTATCATGGTTTTTACTGCAGCAGTATCTACCATATATTCAACTGCAACAACCCGGCCAGAACCATCGATAGTAGGCAATAGCTGTTGAGAAACAACTGCCCTTAATGAGTTTGCGAGCTGTTGTCTTACCTGGACCCGTTTTTCACTATCAAAGGAATCTATGATTCTTGATATCGTTAACGGAGCTGTTTGAGTATGTAAGGTGGATAAAACCAGATGTCCCGTTTCAGCTGCTGTAAGAGCAATGGATATACTTTCCTGATCTCGCATCTCGCCTATCATAATTATATCCGGGTCGTGTCTTAACACATGGCGAAGAGCTGCCGAAAAGCTGCGTGTATCTGTCCCGATTTCCCGCTGCCTGACTGTTGCTTTGTCATGTTTATGTAAAAACTCGATAGGGTCTTCAACCGTAACTATATTACATGCCCTCTTACTATTTATTAAATCTATCATTGCAGCTAGGGTTGTTGATTTGCCACTACCTGTAGGGCCTGTGACAAGTATCAGACCACGGGGTAAATCGCATAGCCTTTTAATGTCATTGGGCAGACCTAAATCGTCAAACTTTGGAACAGTGAAAGGGACAGCCCTGAAAGCCGCAGCCATTGTCCCTCTTTGATATATAACATTTCCCCTGAACCTGGCACAGCCCTGTATAGCATATGAAAAATCAAGCTCCCAATCTCTGTCAAGTGCTTCTTTTTGATAGTCTTTAACAACTGCTAAAACCATATCCTCAATGTCAGCAGCATTAAGACGGGGTGAATCAACAGGCTGCAGCAGTCCATTAATTCTGATACAAGGTGGTTTACCAACTACCAAGTGCAGGTCTGAGCCCTTTTTATCTACGGTCATCTTAAGGAGTTGATCGAGTGTATACTTATAACTACCTGGAATGTTAACATATTGCATGCTAATTACCTCTTATTTCAAAGTACTTCATAACAGTTGCCAATTAATTCAGTCCATCTGTTAAGGGAGTATCAATATAAATAATGTAATCCTTAAGTAACTTTACATTTTCAGGAGTTTCTTGTACATATAATACATAATGATGTTTATCAATATCTCTTGACACATTGTCCGAAATAGTAAAGCTGGTGGATGGTATACCTGTTAATTCAACAAGCAATTTGAGTCGATTTTTGAGGGTTTCCTTTCCACCCGGAGAGGGTGAAAAATCTATGGGAACCTTAATTTTTTCAGTCATAACATCAAGGTTGTGTATATATGATAAGACATAAACTTTGAAGTCTTGCGGACAATAAACAATCAGATCTCTTGAAAACTCAGGATAGTTTAAATAATTAATAGTTACATTTGGAAGTTCCAATACTTCAAGCCTTGTTTTTAATTCCTTGGCTGTAATATGGACTGTATCATATACAAAGATAGTACCATCACTTGTAAGGTCCTTAATATCAAATGCTTTAATTATCTCTTTAGCAACTGCAATATCTGATTTGCCTCCGGCAAGCCAAATCCTTTTTAGGCTTCTTTCAAAAGAAATAACATCAACACCAACACCAACAGACATTTGAGTTAAGATACTAATAATCTCTTCAGCAGATAAATATGTCAGTTTTACTGCAGCTATCTCAAATGAATTACTTACTGCATTTGCAGGTATGTCAATTTTTTTAATAATATTTTGTACTTGTGTTATAGTGGCGCTGTCTCCATAAGCCCATATTATCATTGGATTAGAATCTAGTACTATTCCTGTATTTATACCTACACGCCTTAGTAAATCATTTGCTACCTCAGCATTTATGTAATTAGTATTAATAGGTGTTAATAATAAGGCTGTACCGGATAAATCTGCAGAAGCATTCTCAGGCCTGTCTAACATATTAATAAGCTCATTGACCTTAGTAAGCTCATTACTAAAGCCCTGAATCCATATACCTTTTTGATTATTATCAAGAGTAACAAATTTTACTGGGATATCTAAGGATTCTATTTGTGACGCTATAACATCAGAGGTTATGTATTTTAATCGGAAGCTGCTGATTGAAAGATTGCTGGAGAAATCTCTGCTTAAGGTAGCCCTGTCACCGACAATAATTGCGTTATCATCTTCTATGTAGGCATACCCTACAGATTTCAAGATATATTCCAAAGCAGTTTTTTGAGGTACATTCTGAATACTTACATCTATATGTGTAGCGTCACCAGTATATATAATGTTTTTATTCATATTAAGACCAAAGGCAGATAGAACATCGCGAATATCAGCATTTCGCATTTCTATAGAGATGGTGTCTTCAGTTGTTGCCGTTACTGGAGTAGTAATGAAAGCAGACAGGATGATTGTACTAATCAAAACAATAGCAATCAATGATTTGCTCAGCCTTTTTGTATTCAGCATCTGTATGAACCTCCTAAAATATTAGTTGCTTTCTGCCCCATCAGATATATTCAGGACAATAATACTATCTTCACCAGATTGTAAAGTAACAGTATCCAGTTCAATATCCTTTACGACCCATTTGCTGTCTCCTATAGCATCATTAATCTGTACTATGTAGGAAGAATCTCCCCATTCAATGATAGCTGTTGAGTTAATGTCTGCATAAACTATGCCGGTAAGATTCATCATAGAATCAAATGGATCATTGCTGATATTATCCTTTATGTTGGTATCTGTCCTTATTTTCTTGGGAAGAACCTCTACGCTTGGTTCATTTTGGTCAGAATTTTCTTGTGGCGAAGCGGATGGTGTAGAAGTAGGGTTATAGGCCGATATATCATCACTATCGAAGCCCCCGGATAATACAAAAATAAATAGAACCACAAGCCAAATCACCAATATAGGTAACAAATATTTAAGTGATTTATTTCTTTTCAAAAAACTTTTAAATGCTGTTTCTTCATTTTTTGTATTCTTTGACTTAACCGCCTTATTAATTATTAACACTCCCTTCTTTTATTTACTTTAATTGGTAAATAATGTGCACTAAGTAAGTTAATAACTGCTAAATAATTTNGAAAAAAACAACAATATTTATATTTTACAATAATTGTTTATTGATTACAAGGATATCTTTAACCAATAAAAACTTCAATCCTAATTTTAGTATATATTTTATTATTGCATACAGAATTATATCACAAATATATATATNATTTCATCTTCTAAAGCGTTTATTGAACAGAGTTTCTCATTATTTTTTTGGGACAATTTTAAAGAGTTATAAAAAACTATGTACATACCAATCGATTATATTATTTCCAAAGAAACCACAAAGGAAGGTGGAAATAACTATAAATGGCCCAAAGGGCAGGGCGCTTTTTTTATTAAGCACTTTAAATATTAGCAGGATGATGCTAATAATTCCACCTATCATGATTGAAAGAAATAGGGAGAGCAATGACAGCTTCCATCCTAAAATCATGCCGATGGGGATAAACAGCTTTACATCCCCCATTCCCATGCCACCATCATCACGGTACTTTATAAAGGATAATAGTGCGATAATAAACAGTATCCCTGAGGAGGAAATCATACCAATAAAAGGTGCATACCAGGCGGTTGAGCGATAAATAGAGATGGGCTCAACAAATATATGGTAGGCTGAAAGCAGTAATCCGCCAATAAAGCCTGTCAACACCAATCCGTTTGGAATTATCATATGATTTAGATCTATTATAGCTACAGGTATTAAAAGAGTATAAAGAAAAATGATAGCCACTGTTTCAATTGAAAATCCGAATTTTATGTAAGTAAAAAGCCAGACTAATCCGGTGAAAAGTTCGATTAAAGGATATTGAATTGAAATGGGTTTTTTGCAATATCTGCATTTCCCTCCAAGAAAGATATATGATAAAANAGGAATCATATCTATTGATCTCAGTTTTTCATTACAATCAGTACACGCAGAATTNGGAAATACAATTGATTTCTCCTCTGGCAAACGATAGATTATCACATTAAGAAATGATCCTACACATAAACCAAATAGAAAAAGAAATACCTTCATAAAAAGCTGGAATTCTATTGACGAAATATCAATCATTTTATCATCCCTCACATTTTAAGTATGTTATATACTTCATCGGGTATATGGGTACTAGTCATTAATAGTTTTACTCTTTCGATGCTGCTGCCANATCCTTGACTTCCTGATAAAGGTCTCTGGATATTTCAATTAGTCTGTTGGGTATTCTCTCCTTTTGTTTGGGGTCTGAGAAGCTCATAATTAGTCTGCTAAGCCATTGGGTGCTATCCTCATAATTTCCCAATCTTTTGCTTAACTCACCGATTATGTAGATACAGGTGTACTCGTCGAGCTTGCCTTCTTCGGAAAGATCCTCCTGCGAATATGCCTTCTTATAGCTTTCCAGGGTATGCTTTAAATATTTGTTTTCCTGCTCCTGATCTCCGCTATATCTGTACAACCATGCAATTCGAAGGCTTATCTTCCCTATTTCCGACTTGGGACCATCCATGGCATATAAACTTAATAATACTATTTTAAATGCTTCTAATGCATGGAGCAAATCTCTTTCACCTGTAAAGCTGCGTTTTTGCCATTTGGGGGTAATCTTTTCCTTAATTTTAGCCCTTGCGTATCTATCGACATTTGAAAACGTGGTAATATGCGAACCATATCCACACTCTGAGCATATTACCGCCTCATAAAACAAAGGGTTTACTCCATCATAATAAGGGCAAAAATCGGTATCTTGNCTCAATAGCCTAATCTGCTTTGATCTNACCTTTGTATATTCAATCTCACTATCACATACGGGGCAGGTAATTTTTGAGTTGTAAACCGGTTTGACATTTCCCATAGAGTTAGATTACCTCCAAGAATATTTGCTATTCTACAATTACCACATATTTGCCGAAATAATCACATGCAAGTCAGCAGTACAGGGGACGGTTCGGTGTCCCGTGAGCAAGACAGGCCACGGAACCCGTCCCATGTCTTGTCTTGTTCACAGTTCAATTACCTCTGTGTTTGCTATGGCTTCATCTATCAGTTCATCCTGGTTTAAGACACTCTCATACTCTATAGTCTTGCAAAGGGTGGGTTTGGTAACCGGATGCTTTGCTACAAATATGGTACAACAATCCTCATATGGAAGTATTGATGTGTCATATGTTCCGATTTTTCTTGCCAGATTTATGACCTCGTTTTTGTCCATTCCCACTAAAGGACGGTAAACAGGCAAGTCCACAGCATCATTTGTAACAAGCATACTTTCCATGGTCTGGCTTGCCACCTGGCCAATTGCTTCTCCGGTAATGAGCCCCAGGGAATTATTCTGTAATGCAATTTTTTCTGCAATCCTCATCATTAATCTTCGCATTATTATAGTAAGGTATTCTGCAGGACATTTTTCATTAATAGCCAGCTGAATATCGGTAAAGGGTACAACATGAAGCTTTATTCCGATACACCATTCAGATAAAATCCTCGCGAGCTTTATAACCTTATCCTTTGCCCTATCGCTAGTATACGGGTGACTGTGAAAATATACGGCCTCAAGCTGTACTCCACGCTTTGCAATCATCCAGCCGGCGACCGGGCTGTCTATACCACCGGACAACAGAAGTGTTCCTAATCCGCCCGTTCCGGTAGGAAGGCCTTTAGCGGCAGGAATTATCTCGGAATAAAGATAGGTCTTTTCCCTTATCTCAACAAAAAATATGAAATCGGGATTATGAACATCTACCTTCAATTGAGGTACACTTTTAAGAATATGGGCGCCAAGTTCTGCACAAATTTTAGGTGAATTTAACGGGAAGCTTTTATCTGCACGCTTTGCTTCAACCTTAAATGTTTTATAGCCCTTCCGCAATATTAGATCTTCAATCATTCTAACCGATGTTTCTTTAATCGAATCGAAGCTCGAATCAATCTTTGTAACGGGGCTGACTGATGCAATTCCAAAGATTGTTTGAAGCCTTATAATAGCCTCCTGCATATCAAAATCGGAATCGGAGGATTCAATATAGATTCGGCTCTGGGACTTTCGTACATCAAATATGGCTATGTCGGCCAGTCTCTTTTTAATATTCTTAATTAGCTTATTCTCAAAGATATGCTTATTTAGACCTTTTAAAAATATTTCCTCATATCTTACCAAAATTACACTTTCCATGTTATCAACTCTTTCTTTTATATTCTTGCAGGTTTATGCAGCAATTCAATAGTCAGACCTGTAATACCCTTTTTATTGCTTTTGCTACTTTCTCTGCCTCTTCTTCTGTATTAAAAGAACCAAAACTAAATCTTATGGCGCTTTGTGCAAACCTGGCAGGCAACCCTACCTCAGTCAGCACGTGGCTGGTGGTATTCCTTTTTGAATGGCAGGCCGAACCACTTGATACATATATCTCTTCTATCTCAAGAAAATGGAGCATGGTTTCGGATCTCATTTTCTCAAAGGATATATTAATGATGTTCTCAATTCCATCCTTGGGGGAGTTTATATGCATATTGATTTCAGGGGATTTTTCCAGCTCCTTTATAAGTATCTCCCTGATAATTTTCGATTTTTTCTGATCTTCCTTCATTCTGTCTATTTTCTTCTCTGCTGCGAGGCAGAATCCTGCAATAGAAGGAATATTCATTGTTCCAGATCTGAGCTTTCCTTCATGACCACCGCCAAAAATTATTGGATGAAGCCTGTTGCCTTTTCGCATATAGAGCATCCCCACCCCTTTTGGACCATGAATCTTATGTGCACTAAAAGATATATAATCAGCTAATAGATCTCTTGTATTAATAGGAAGCTTGCCATATGCCTGAACAGCATCCACATGAAACACAGTACTCTTATTATTGGATTTAATAATATGTGAGGCCTCAATCACCGGCTCAATTGTTCCAAGCTCATTATTTACAGCCATAATATTAACAAGTATTGTGTCTTTTCGAAGCTTCGCCTTCAGATGATCTAGTGAAACTCTGCCGTATTTATCGACCTTAAGATATTCTACCTCGAAGCCCTGTCTCTCAAGATCTTTTAAAGATTCAAGAGAAGCAGAATGCTCAACAGGAGATGTCAGGATATGATTGCCTGACCTTTTTAAGATTTCGGCCGACCCCCTTAGAGCCATATTAATTGACTCAGTTCCGCCAGAGGTAAAAATAATTTCTTCGGGCCCAGCCTTTATTGTCTGTGCCAGCTTTTCTCTGCTGTCCTCCAAGATGCGTTCTGCCCTTATTCCTAGATTATGAAGGGATGAAGAATTGCCGAACTCCTCAAGCATCAGCCTGGCTATTAATTCAACCACCTCATCATAAGGCCTTGTTGTAGCGCTATTGTCGAAGTATATCATTATTTCGCCTCTCATATTTTAATTATTTCACTTAAATATTTAGGATCCGTGTCTCAATAGCATTTTTTGAAATCTCTAGAAGCCCATAGGTAGGCGAAGAACCGCGGGGATAACCAAGGCTTCCGGGATTTAAAAAAACTATATCCGATCTTATCTCCTGCAGTGGAGCATGGGTATGTCCGAATAAGACTGCATCTGTGTTTTGTCTTAAAGCGTATTTCTCCAATCGGTCAAGACCGTTTTTAACATTAAATCTATGTCCATGGGTTAACAAGATCCGTTTATCTTCAGCCTCAAGAACAATCTCAGAAGGCACATCAGCTACAAAATCACAGTTTCCAGGTACCATATACATGTCTAAATCTTTAAACTGGGTTTCCTTAAGTATAACCGCATCCTTATAATGATCTCCAAGATGTATTAGCCCATCTATTTGTCCATATTTTTCAATCACAGTTCTGGCAGTATATATGCTGCCATGGGTGTCGCTAATTACTAAATATAGTTTCATTGCTACTCCAGTTAATAAGCTCTTTTGCCACTAATTCAAAGGCTTTGCCCCTGTGGCTGATGCTGTTTTTTATGCTTTCATCTAGCTGAGCCAGTGTTTTCTTATATTGAGGAACATAAAATATCGGATCATAGCCAAAACCGTTGTTTCCTTTCGCTGAAAAGGATATTTTCCCCTCCAGCACCCCGAAAAATGTCATTTCTTTTTTGTCTTTTACAATGGATGCTGCACATCGGAACCTGGCATTTCTAAATTCGTCGGGTACTCCATTCATAAGCGAAAGCACGCCCTGGCATCTTTTCTCATCACTGATCTCACCTAAAAATCTTGCCGAATATATGCCCGGTGCCCCTCCTAGATAGTCGATTTCAAGTCCACTGTCATCTGCAATAACTATCTCGCCTGATAATCTTTGTATTGCTCTGGCCTTTATAAGAGAGTTTTCTTCAAAAGTCGATCCGGTCTCTTCTATATCGATGTCAATACCCACATCCTTTAGCGAGAGAACTCGAAAGCTGCAGCCCGCCAGCAGACTTTTTATTTCTTCCACTTTTCCTTTATTTTTTGTAGCAATAATAATGTTCTTCATTACTTCTCCCCGGAAAGAAAAGCAGCCCTTTGAATATTTAGTATTTCCTCAATACCTTTTTCAGCAAGGCTTAGCAAATCATCAAAGGTTTTTCTGTCAAAGGGGCTCTCCTCACCTGTTGCCTGTATCTCAATCAATTGCCCTGAAGCTGTCATAACAACATTCATATCAACTATAGCCTTTGAATCCTCGGCATAGCATAAGTCCAAAAGCTCCTCATCATCAACTAAGCCTACACTAATAGCCGCTACAAAATCCTTTATAGGAATTTCACTTATTATCTTCTTTTTAACCAATAAAGCACATGCATCCATAAGTGCTACAAACCCACCGGTAATAGCTGCTGTTCTTGTTCCTCCATCAGCCTGAATTACATCACAATCTATAGTGATGGTTCTTTCACCAAGAATCTTTAAGTCCATTACCGACCTGAGAGATCTGCCTATCAGCCGTTGAATCTCGCTTGATCGCCCACTTATTCTTAGAGAGTTTCTGTCCCGATTGTTTCTTGTGGAGGTGGATCTTGGAAGCATATCATATTCGGCTGTAAGCCAACCTTCACCAGATCCTTTCTTGAACATAGGAACCCTCTCATCAATGCTGGCAGTGCATATAAGCTTTGTATCGCCAAACTCAACCAAAACAGAGCCTTCGGCATACTTGTTAAAGTCTCTGGTTAGCTTGATCTTCCTTAATTCGTTATTTCTTCTTCCGTCTATTCTTTGTTTATTCATTATTATATACCGTCCACGTTTTTTCTTTAATATGTTATCACATGTGTGTAATGTTATCCAGAAAATTAATAAAACTAGCACATTATTTGAAATCATAAATGAAAAATAGGAAGCCAAAGTGCTCCCCATCAATGCTTAAGTATATTGTATAAAAATCATCTAAATGTAAATCAAGCGATAATCGCATTATTACTTATATTTACTAATACAAATGTGCCTTCAGCCATTTTTATTTCTAAAGCGACCTGTGAAGGCTATGTAATTACTAATACAAAGTGGTCCCCCGGCTAGCTTATCTGTAAGATTTCAATAATACTTCTTGCCAGAGATTCAGCTGCTTTTTGAATAAAGGCATCATTATTCAACAGCATCAAATCATTATTATCGGACATACAGGCTATTTCAGCTAAAACAGCCGGCATCTTTGTATATTTTAGTACGTAGAGGGCATCTCCCTTTATCCCTATATTATTGGTGTTCAAGTCTTCTATCAGGTTATTCTGCATAATCCTGGCATAATCCTTCCCCTTGTAGCTGGTGGGGTAATACAAAGTCATTGAGCCTTTATATCCTTTAGGCATGCTGTTATTATGTATGCTTACAAACAATGTTGCGTTCAGGTCATTTGCAATTATCGTCCTGTCTTCAAGACTGACATATTTGTCTGTTGTTCGAGTCATGGCCACATTGACGCCCTTGCCCTTTAAAATAGCCTGACATCGTAAGGCAATATCGAGATTGTATTTTTTTTCTTCATATTCATCTTTAGGTCCAAATACTGCTCCAGGATCACTTCCTCCATGGCCGGGATCAAGAACTACCAGCTTAGCAGTTGCGGCAGACCCGGAATCATCCTTTTCAGTTATTATAAGCTCATCTGTTCCGACACCTATAGTAATTTCAAGCTCTGTGTTGGGATTCTTCTTTGTAAGAGTCAAGAAAGTGTAATTCTCGGTGGTTAATGTAGAAACAGAAGATGCCAGACTATGATTCAGATCCATTTTCCCATTTCCAAGATTTGTAATAGTAATGGGCATCATAAAGGTTACAGAGCTTCTGTCTTTAGATTCATCAACAATTATTTTATCCTTATGTGTGTGATACTTGCTTATTATTGACTGTCCTGTAAGTCTCACAATTGCCTTATCATTATCGGTTCCGGATTTAAGATTAGAAGGAGCATCAGCCTTTTCTGTCGGGGGCTGGGAAGGAGCAGAAGGTGTCGGTGTTGGCGAAGGAGAAGCTACAGGGGCAGATGGTTGTGGAGTATCAATAGGTGATTCTGAAGGATTTGAGGGTGAATCAGTAGGCACGGATTTGCTCCCTGAACCAATAACAAATACAGAGCTTCCACCTGACACTGTATGAGAATATGTAATGGCATCTGAAAAGCAGATGCGGATTATGGTGCAATTATGTTTTGCATTATAGTTTACCAGAACCCCATAGATAACAGAATTGCCGGACAAATAACCCTCTTTGAACCTTGTATCCTTGCCGGGCAATGTTATTTGTATCATTTTTTCCTTTTCCCTGAGCTCAAACCTCGGATTTGATCCTATTGTAGATTTAGTCAGACTGATATTGTCCAGGGTTAAAATACAGGAATCTCCGGACATACTCCAGGATAATGGTCCGTTTTTAGTTATTTTATAGCTTGTATTAGTCTTACCTGGAGTGGTTGGCGACGCCGGAGGATTTGATGGCGTCGGTGTTGCACTAGGGCTTGGGGAAGGACTCGGCGAAGGAGCCGGAGAGGGTGACGGAGTCGGACTAGGACTCGGCGTCGGATTCTGACTTCCCTTACCAAGTGTCAAAATAATAGATTTTCCATCAGAAGCAGTGGATATATTATAAGTTGGCTTAGTTTTTGTTTCTACTACGACATTGGTGCGTTTCGGATCGGACATGTTGGCTAATCTAATTTGAACAACATTGCCCTTGTTTATATCGAATCTAATTGTTTTTGAGACATTAGCATTATCTATTTCAAAGCACAGACGATAATTCTTAGCAGAGCCTTCTGGCACAATAATATATTGCTTTAGAATCTTGGTTGAGGATGAGAATATCCTGATTTCTTCCAAGTCATCCTCTTGCTTGTAAGTAACCTTCGATACTGTTCCTCCAGTTTTAGTCTCCAGAGTAGTACTTCCATGCGAAGGTACAGTAGCAGAAATGAAGGATAGAAAAATAATGCATACAAGAATTAAAACCGATATATTTTTCTTCATTATTCGCACCTCTTGAAGTTTTTCTTTCGTAAAAATGATTTAAATAAACTGTTGAAATAAATAAATATAAATCATCTAGTGTATATTTTACCACATTTTTGTCGGCTAAAATATACAAAACCTAAACATTTAGGTTACAAGATTCTTTCAAAAATCCTATTCAAAATTATATATCGGCTTTTTGGGGTGATCAGATTCGCTATATGAGTAAAAACAACCACAATATTTCTGCATATAATAGTGCTTTCCCCGTGAAATTTCTCTGCCCCTTCTGTAGAGATTACGAAAATCCTCATAATAAAAAGAAATGCCATATTTGTCAGCTGCCTTTTCAGCCAGCAACTTTATCAAATCATGGTTTTGATAGGGACTGATAAGAAGACTGGTGGTAAAGGCGTCATAGGAATTATCTTTGGCTGTTTTTGCCGCTTCATTCAGCCTTATTGAGTAGCACATCCTGCAACGGATCAGCTTATCCTCATCAAGGCTATTTCGCCAATACTCCAGCATATCAGAGTCCTTGTATATGACAGGAAGATTATACTCTCCCGACATGATTGCAAGGGCGTCCTTACGCTTTTTATACTCCTCTTCCGGATGAATATTAGGGTTATAGAAAAAGCCCCCTAAGAGCGTATCGGAAGTGTTATTAAATTTTTCAACTATAGCAACGGCACATGGTGCGCAGCAAATGTGCAATAAGAGCTTCATTTATTATCCTCTCGGTTAATACAACCAAAAATCATGCCTTCCTTTAAGTCATGCCCGCATGCGTATTGGTGTGGTGTCATTTTTTTACAAGATTCGACCTGGATTTCGCGAACAAGCAAAGCCCCGTCAAGAGTCTTTACCCACATATCGCAGTCTCCCAGTTCAAGGATGGTTCCGGGCAAAATATCATCATCCTTTATTTTTTCCTTTAGGTTCTCAGGAACATCTTCCAGCCTTGAGCAGCATATTTTTGTCCGTTTTTCGCAAAGTCCTGTGTAAGCACCCGGCCATGGTGTGGTTCCTCTGATAAGATTATGAATGTCTAATGTCGGCTTGTTCCAATCAATCAATCCTGTTGTCTTATCTACTTTTGGAGCATAGGTTGCCAGACTTTCATCCTGCTTAATTCTTTTTAATGTGCCATTTTTTATGGCTTCAATAGTATCTATCAAGGTTTCAGCCCCGAGTAACGACATCCTGTCATGAAGTTCTCCTGCTGTCATATCTATAGATATATCAATCTCAGACTGCAGAAGTATGTCACCGGTATCCAGACCGAGCTCCGTAAACATTGTGGTTATACCAGTCTTCTTATCCCCATTGATTATGGACCATTGTATCGGAGCGGCACCCCTGTATTTAGGCAATAGTGAGGCATGGACATTTATGACGCCATGCTTCGGAATATCCAATACCCTTTGCGGAAGGATTTGTCCAAAGGCACAGGTTACAATCAGGTCGGGCTTTAACTCTTCTAATTCGCTAATAACTTCCGGTTCCTTTGATAATTTTATTGGCTGATAAACAGAAATATTTTTCTCCAGAGCATACTCCTTTACTGGAGATGGCTGAAGTTTATGACCCCTTCCCTTTGGACGGTCAATTTGAGTAACGACACCTATAACCTCGTATTTTTCATCAGTCGCTTTTAATGAGGGCACTGCAAATTCAGGAGTACCCATAAAAAGTATTCTCATATATATCTATTCCTTTTCTAACTCAATAAACTCAGTTACCTTTTCGTCAAATAAAATACCGTTAAGATGATCTATCTCATGACAAAGGCAAATTGCCTTTAAATCTTCCCCTTCGACCCGCATTTCATTTCCGTTGCGGTCAAGATACTCCACAACAACCTTTTTAGGCCTTTTAACTATGCCATAAATACCTGGTAAACTCAGGCAGCCCTCTGCCTCATTCTGCTCGCCCTCACTGGCTATAATAACCGGATTTATTAATTCGAGGTAATCTTCCCCTACATCCATAACCACAACTCTTTTGAGAACCCCTACCTGAGGAGCGGCCAGACCTACCCCACTACTTTCGTACATAGTTTCTTTCATGTCATCAAGCAGCTCAATTATTCTTTCATTGATTTCTTTTACTTCTTTACAGCGCTTGTTTAAAACTTCATCGCCCTTTTTAATAATTGTTCGTAATGCCATATTTATCTCCCTTTTTAAGACAGGGGACGGTTCTTTGTCCCAATCAGGACAAAGAACCGTCCCCTGTCTTATGTCCTACTTTTCACATTATAACACGATTGATACATTAGCAACAAGAATCACAGGCCAACCGGATCTATATCCACGCTCAAATATGCACCCTTTGCCTTAAGCTTAGGAAAAATGTCCAACGTCTCATTAATGAGCTGAACCAATGTGTTTATTGATGCCAGCTTAATTATTATACGCCATCTTGCCCTGTTTCTTACAATGAATATAGGTGCAGGCATTATATCGGAGCATTCAACGCCGGGAATCCTGCCGTATTTTTTAAATATCTCGTTTTTTAATCTCTCTAAGGTTCTTAATGCTAGCTTTTCATCTTCTGCTGATACTACAATAGAGCCAATATGACAAAAGGGTGGAACCATGAGTTTCATGCGCATGGTTATCTCCTTTTCATAAAACTCTTCATAGTTTTGTGTCAGTGCAGTCTGAATGGCATAGTCGTCAACATTATAGGCCTGTACTATAGCCCGGCCAGGCTTCTCCCCTCTTCCAGCCCTGCCGGTAGCCTGGGTAATAAGCTGAAATGTACGCTCACTTGCCCTGTAGTCACTGCTGAAAAGGGTAGAATCAGCGGAAATAATTCCTACAAGGGTTACCTCCGGGAAATCATGCCCCTTAGCTACCATCTGAGTACCTGTAAGGATATCTGCCTCTTTATTTCTAAAGGCATCTATGATTTTCTGATGCCCGTTTTTACCACTTGTTGTATCCATATCCATCCGAAGAACCCTGAACCCTGCTTCATGATTTCTGAGCTCTTCCTCAGTTTTTTGTGTTCCAGCACCAAACTCCTTAATACTATACCCTTGACAGCCTGGACACTTCCTTGGAATCAGTTCCGTATATCCGCAATAATGGCAGATCATCCTTCTTTCATGGGAATGTACTGTCAGCGAAACACTGCAATGGGGGCACTTAATGGTGTAGCCGCAATCCCTGCATAGAATAACGGATGCATAGCCACGCCTGTTTAAAAACAGAATGCTTTGCTCACCTTTGTTCTTATTATCCACAAGCTCTTCCATAAGCCTTCTGCTAAACACACTTCTGTTGCCCGCCTTCAGTTCTTCTCTAAGATCAACTAAGAACGTTTGAGGTAAAGGCATAGTATTAGGTCTGGTTTTCATGGTTAAGAGCCTGATTTTATTATTTAAAGCACGATAATAAGTTTCCACCGAGGGGGTGGCAGAGCCTAGCAGCAACAAACAGCCATTGATATTACAGCGCGCCCGTGCGATATGCCTGGCATCATATTTCGGAGTAATTTCTGATTTGTATGTGTGCTCATGCTCCTCATCGATTATTATAACCCCTAAATTCTTAAGCGGCGCGAAAATTGCTGAGCGTACCCCGACAACCACATCAATTTCGCCATTTCTGATTTTGCACCACTGGTCATATCGCTCACCGGGGGACAACCTGCTATGCTGAACAGCAACCTTGTCACCAAATTTCCCTACGAACTGTGACGTCATCTGAGGAGTTAAGGATATTTCAGGAACGAGGAAAATAGCGGTTTTATTATTTTTTAAAACCTCCTCAATAATGCGTATGTATACTTCAGTTTTACCACTGCCTGTAACACCGTGCAGAAGAGCCTCCTGAAGCTCACCTCTATTGAGTAAAGGGATTGCCTCATCAAGGGCATTTTTTTGATCCTCAGTAAATTCCACCTGCTTATGGGGAACAAATTCTATCTTTTCCAAAGGGTCTCTTTCAATCTCCATTTCACAATATGAAACCCAGCCCTTTTTCACCATGTTTCGGACTGTGGATTGATTAACCCCAGCAATTAACAGTAAATCCTGAAGGGCACATATTTCCTCAACATAAAGAATCTCCATTATCCTTATGAAATTGATGCTACGGACCTTTCCTGCATCAGAAAGTGAATCAAACTCTTCCTTGCTTATTGAGGGTACTACTGCCTTTACAGTCTTTTGGTTAATAGCCTGAGAGTAGGTCTCCTTTTTAATAATAAAAGCTTTTTCCAATAAATTTATGACATCATTACCAGCTTCCTCATCTGTTATGATTTCTTTTTCCGGCAATCCGTCATTACTCTTAGTAAGCTTATCAATAATGACTTGTTGCGATTTGCTTAAGCTTGAATAGATTTTTGATTTTTCTATATTATCTTCATTAACGACCTTTTTATTAATCTTATAAATAATGTTCTTTTTAAGGTTCATGCCCGATGGAACCATAAGCCTTATACAATCGCCCCAATTTGAAAAATATCTGGTTTTCATCCATTTAGCCAGCTTAATCATTTCATCATTTAATAATGGGGCATCATCGAGAAATCGGGATATTTCTTTAACTTCAAATTGAGGTTCACCCTCTTTAAGTTCAATTATCCACCCAATTCTTGTGCTGTTTTTCGGGCCAAAGGGAATTAACACCCTTACCCCGGGTGCTGCTTTTTCTAGCTCTGATATCGGAATTTTATAGGTATAAAGCTTGTCAAAGCTTCTGTTTGCATTAGAAAGAGCAACAGACGCAAGGAGCATATCTGATTCCTCCAAATAGATTAAGGTGAAGTAAAAACTTCACCTTTATATAGTACATTTTTATTATTCTTAAGTCAAAAAGGGACCTGTAATCATACAAGTCCCTAAAATCTCAACAGGAATACTCCTTGTAAACAAAATCAGGAATATTACTGATATCTCCGCTTATTGAAAATGTGAATTGTGTATCAAATTTATCTGATAATATCTTAATCTGTTCAAAAAAGTATGGATATTCCTCTTTCGCAATTTGATATTTTGAAAGCCCATCAACAAAAATTGCTTTAATATCATAGTTCTGGGATATCATCCCGCAAATGAAGGATAATAATTGATCCATTGTTTTGATTGGGAAGTCAGATATGTCAACATATCTGATTGGTTGTTTGATATTTGTAATATGAGAGATTCCATGGTTAATAAATACGATATCTCCGGTACAGCTTTCAAGCAAAGTGTTTGCTGCTGCAATTAGGTATTTTGTTTTGCCTACGCCCTTGTTACCATAAACAACCTTTATCATGGGTATCGTCCCCTTTCTATTCCTTTTTATTATTGTTTTCTTTTACAACCTCCATTTTAGAAACTGAAATCTCATAGGCCACCCTTTCCTCAACCTCATCTTCTGATAATTTCTTCTGATATGTGCGGCTCTGGATGCGGCCCCAAACCCTGATATTATCCCCCACTTCAAAGGAGCCTGCGAATCTGGCATTTCTTCCCCATGCAATACAGGGTATATAGTCAGACTTGTTATAGGCCCGATTTACAGCAAGTAAAATGTCAGCGATTTCCCTTCCAAAAGGTGTTGTTCTGTAAACTGGCTTTCTACAGACAAAGCCATTTAAGTGAATCTGGTTTGGATTTTTATTTGTCACCTCCTCAGTTAGAATTTCTATTTCTCTTGCAAAAACGGTAAGCATAAGCTTATGTCCGCTTTCATTGTTATAATTGTTATATGAGCGGAACTGTCCTTCCACCTGAATATTTTGACCGTCTTCAATGCTGTCAGGGTTAATAAGCCGTTCTGAAAACATGACGGGAATAGTATCGTATGCTTCGCTTAACCGAGGCACTTGAATATAAATTATGTAGAACCCTTCTCCATATACTTCATGACTAAACTCAGAACTTGATTGAACTTTGCCAATTAAAGATACACTGTTGTTTTCTAAGGCAGTAATATCTGACATTTGAAACTACAACCCCTCTCAAAGTCTTTCGTACTTATCGAACAAGCTACATGATTAATTATTATTCAGTAGACAGTCCGTTTAGAAGCAATCTTTTTATTGTATATAAAAAAGCATTATACTTAGTATACTTTAGTAAATTATATTCCCTTATTTGAATCATATAATATATTTCACCAAATTAATAGGGGTGTAAACATGTTTTTTTAGCATTATTAATATAATCATTGATTAATCCTACTAATCTTTGATTTGTCTTCCATCATAGCGTATTTTATAATTTTCTTTTAGTAACAATTCTGATACTTTTATACATTCAAAACCATTTGATGTCAAGTTTTCTAAGATTGAGGGCAAAATCTCGCTGGTATACAATGTATCATTGTGAAACAATATTATAGACCCATTTGACGTTCTTGAGGTAACACGCTTAAATATATCTTCCTTTGACATGGTATTTTTCCAGTCAAGAGAATCAACATCCCACTGTATAGTTTTATAATTCAGCCTGTTAGCTACTTTTATAGTATCAGAATTATACTCACCATAGGGGGGTCTGAATAGGATTGTGCTCTCCCCTGTTATTTCCGCAAGAACCTGGGTGCATAGGAGGATTTCCTCTTCAATTTTGTTCTCTGGTATTTTTGACATATGTGCATGAGAATATCCATGATTTGCAATTTCATGGCCTCTGTCATATATAAGCTTTACAGTTTCAGGATATTTTTTGGCCCAAAGGCCTACTATAAAGAATGTGCCCTTTGCATTATATTTATCTAATGTATCCAGTATTGTCGGAATATCATCGGCTCCCCAGGCACAATCAAAGGTTATTGCACATTTTTTACCTTCACATTCAACTGAATAAATTGGAATATCATCACGATACTGGCTTGAGACTGGAGCAACGAATTCTTTTATTTTAAGTCCATTAAGTATTACTAAGATAATGATGCTTATAAGAAAAAGTAATGGCAGATATTTTTTCATAGAAAGGCTGATAATCTTCATAAAATCCACCTAATAAACAGGTTTCTGTTATGAATTCTATGCCTGTTACGATATCTTATGAATTTTTTTTAATTCTTTTAATCATGTTTCTACTTATTAGTCGATTATAACAGGATTGCTATGTTATGAGCATGAACTTTCCGTTTATGCTCCTTTTAATTAACCCCTTAAGCTCCAAATCCAGCAGAATTTCAAATAATTCTGTAAGCTTTATTGAGGCTCTATCAGATAATTCCTCGTCGTAAAGATCTTCTATTTTCAGGATGCTGATTATCTTTCTTTCCTTCTGCGAAAGCTGATTATTCTTTATCCTTCTGCTCTTCCTTTTCTTTTCTAACGGGGCTATGCCGAAATTTAGCTCTTCTAATACATCCTCCACATCAGTCACCATCTTCGCGCCGTCTTTTATAAGCTTATTAGTACCCGCACTATTGATACAGTTAATGTTCCCGGGAATGGCGAAAACCTCTCTTCCCTGCTCCAGCGCACAGCCGGCGGTGATTAACGAGCCGCTTTTAATTCCAGCCTCCACCACCAGTGTACCTAATGACATTCCGCTTATAATCCTGTTTCTACATGGAAAATTCTTTGTTGAAGGAGGCGTCCCGGGAGGATACTCAGATATTACCGCTCCTGATTTAGTAATCCTTTTCATTAGATCCTTATTTTCCGGAGGATATATCACATCTAACCCGCTCCCTAAGACAGCAACAGTCTTTCCACCGGCTTCAAGGGCACCGTTGTGTGCAGCTGTGTCTATTCCTCTTGCCATGCCGCTTACAATTGTGATATCAGAACAGACAAGATTAAATGCCATTTTCGATGCTGTCTCTGTTCCATAGCCCGATGCCTTTCTCGAACCTACTATTGCGATACAATTAGTTTTCGGGATAGTCCCCAGAACATATACTAGGATTGGAGGATCAGGAATATATTTTAGCATCTCTGGATATTCCTCATCTATAATTCTCAGGATTTTAATTTTTTCTTTAGAGCACCTGTCTATTATGCCTTTAGCTTCCATCTTTAGATTCTCACTATAATAGGTATTATAGTTTTCTTTGCTAAAGCCGGCACGGATTAAGATTTCCTTGCTCGCCCCGTATACCTTTATAGCGTCACCTAATGCAGTAATAAGGTCAATTTTAATAGTATTCTTTACTCCTTCAAGACAGCTTAATCTCAGCCAATACTCAAGATCCTTCGTCATCATATTATCCCTCTCCTGATTTTTTGATTATCAACCTCTGATAGTTCTGTCCAGAGTCCTGTATTGAATAGCCTCTGATATATAGCGTGAATGAATGATTTCACTTTCCTCAAGATCAGCAATTGTTCTCGCCACCTTTAATATGCGATCATGAGCTCTGGCACTTAAATTGAGCTTATCAAATGATGCCCTTAATAGCTTTTTTGAATCCTTATCCAATTTACAGAATTCACGTAGCATGGGGCCGCTCAGATGAGCATTGCAATAAATCCCTACCTTTTTATATCTTTCATGTTGAATCTTCCTCGCCTTATTAACTCTCTTTTTTATTTCTTCCGAGCTTTCTTCTTTTCTATCATTTTCCAGATCATCATATTTAACTGCCGGAACCCGAATTTGTATATCAATTCTATCCATCAAAGGCCCCGACAACCTTGCCAAATAGTTCTCAGCATCTCTGAAGGTGCAATTGCACACGCGGGTAGGATCACCGTAGTATCCGCATTTACATGGATTGGCTGCTGCCACAAGCATAAAACGGCATGGATATGTGACCGTTGCATTTATTCTGGATATGTTGGCTATACCGTCCTCTATAGGCTGGCGCAATACATCTAGGTTCCTCCGTGGAAACTCGGGGATTTCATCAAGAAACAAGACTCCGTGATGTGCTAGGCTAACCTCACCAGGTTTTGGATTGCTTCCACCACCTACCAGGCTGACTGAACTTACCGTATGATGAGGCGCACGAAAGGGCCTTTCAGTAATTATAGGAGAATCCTTAGGCATAAGTCCTAATACACTGTATATTTTAGTAACCTCCAGGGATTCATCAAAGGTCAGGTCGGGAAGAATTGAGGGTAATCTTTTTGCCAGCATTGTTTTGCCTGATCCCGGGCTTCCTATCATAATTAAATTATGCCCTCCACTAGCCGCAACCTCTAATGCCCTCTTTGCATTTTTCTGCCCCTTAACATCAGCAAAATCATACTGATATACATTCCTTTGTGATATTGAAATTTCTTTAGGAGGCAAAACCTCTATAGGATTATTTCCTCTAAAATGGTTTACAGCATCGCTAAGCTTTCCGACAGGATATATTTCAAGCTCTTTTACCACAGATACCTCGCTGCTGTTATCAAAAGGAACCATCAGCTTTTTAAAGCCTAGCTCCCTTGCGGCAATTGCCTTACAAAGCAAACCCGAACAACGCCTGATGCTGCCATCAAGAGCAAGCTCGCCAATGACCATATATTCATCCAGAGAATTCTGAGGTATCTCCCCTGCAGAGATTAATACCCCCAGAGCTACGGGCAGATCAAAGCCTGAGCCGTCCTTTCTGGTATCAGCAGGAGCGAGGTTTATGGTAATTCGCCTCATTGGAAACCTATATCCAGAATTGTTTATAGCGGCTTTAACCCTTTCTCTTGCCTCTTTTACAGGAGTCCCGGCCAATCCGACAATGTCAAACGCAGGTATACCATTTGATATATCGGCCTCAACCTGAACAAGATATCCATCCAGGCCATTTAATGCACAGGTAAAAACTTTACTGAACATAAAACCTCCGTACAGATATTTCTGATGTAGTCAATATTATCATAACTTACATTAATTTACAATATGAATTATTTCTTCTTTCCCTGCATTAATAATACAATCATGTGTTGGTACTTATGAATGGATCATGATATGGGTAAATAAGTCCGAAGACGCAAAAAAGGACACCCTAAGGTGTCCTTTTAGGAAATGCTAAATAATTAATCAAGAGATGGTCTTTTGGTATAGTTCATTACCCTGCAAAATACAGCCGCTACCTCTGACTTCTTAAGTGTATCTTTAGGGTTGAAGTTTCCATCAGCATCGCCTACTAATAATCCGTTTGAATAAGCTTTGAGCACAGCATCCCTGTTTCTGTAAGAAATTTCGTAGAAATCAGGAATCTTTTCTTCGATTCCTTCTTTAATTTCTAGCTCTTCCCCATTTATTAGAGCAACATCTACAAGAATTAAGGCCATATCTTCCCTGCTTATACCTGCATTTAAGGCCTCTACAGTTCCTTCAAAAAATCCATGAAAGATTAAGCCACTTCTAACGGCTGCCTCATAATGTTTAGTTGCCCAGCTTGGTGCATTGGGTATTTCCTCTATATACTCAGGAGTTACTAGCCTTGTGGCTATTGCAATGAACTGTCCAAAGGATACTGTTATTTCTGGTCCATATTCGCTAACACCGTCAACAGCTTCTTTTACTCCAGAGATAATTCCTCTGCGTGTAAGCTCCATTACATCATTGTAGTACCAATTAGTTTCAGATATATCGGAAAAAGTTAATTGGCTTGTGACAGGATCCGAGGGTTGAGGTGTAGCTGGAGATTCAGAGCCATCTGCCACCTCGATAAAGAACTCTGTATTTTGTACATCTTCTCCAGCTTTCGCTAATGTGTTTAAAATATCCCAGTAATAAGTATTCCCGGTAACCTTATCCGCATTGTGATTAACAATACTAAGTTCTGTTGTGATTGAAAAACTAATCCTTCCACCCAACTGTTGAAATTGTGAGAATGAAAGATCTCCGCCTCCTGAATCTTGTCCTTCTGTTTTATTAGGATATATGCTCAGTTTCTTGTTACCATTAGGTAGCTGGGTAGATTTAAAGGCCAAACCATCATTTTCACCTTTATTAGCCTCACTTAATGATTTGAAAAATGTATCATATTGGTCAAAATCAGCAGTTATTTTTTTGCCTATATATGTTATTCCGCTTTCCTGATACTCAACATCTTTTTGAGTAAATTCCACGTCTTCAATCTCTGAAAATACTTCGATCTCGCCCGAAAGGTCAATTGCAGAAAAATTCTCTTGTTCTGGTGTTGCCACAACTAAATCAAATGTTCCAGAGCCACTTTGGTCTATTGTGACATCAATATCATAATGTATACAACCGGTGAGCGAGCTGGCGACTAGTGCAACAACCAGTAACAATAATACTTTTTTTGCTTTCATATAATACTTCGTGCAATAATTAATATACACTTCCTCCATTCCCAAATATTTCTCAATTTGCATTATAACAATAATATAGAAAAAAA
>JGI24711J26586_10000445_pt1 | contig 32185 bp, 34 predicted proteins | sample BioPla3DNA1_FD_26586 | JGI IMG/M metagenome (IMG submission 26586)
GCCAGTATAGGGCACTGGAGATTAGAAAGCTAACAACCTCAGGTTTTGAAAAATCAAAATTCAAGGTGCCCCACTGCTCATTTTCAGCCTTTGCCCTATCTAAGGATTCAAAGCAATAAGTGCCATCAAAGCGGGCCAAGCCAAAATCATCCTTGCAAAAATGTAGGGGAACCCAGTCCAAGATAACACCTATGCCCTTTTTATGGCATTGGTCAATAAAATACATAAAATCCTTGGGAGTCCCAAATCTAGATGTGGGGGCAAAATAGCCCGTAGTCTGGTATCCCCAAGATCCATCAAAGGGATGTTCCGTTATGGGCATCAATTCGATATGGGTAAAGCCCATCTTTGACATAATTCACCAAATCCCGAGCCAATTCCCTATAAGAGTATTGGATATCCCCTTCCTTTTTCCTCCAGGACATAAGGTTTACCTCATAGATGGACATAGGCCTATCATAATCCTTAGTCCTAGTCTCCATCCACCTCCTATCATTCCACCTGTAGCCCTTGATATCGTAATACTTTGAAGCTGTCTTGGGTCTTTCCTCTGCATGGAAGGCATAGGGATCAGCCTTAATCCTAACCTCCCCATCCGGAGCAATTATCCTGTACTTGTAGCAATCAAACTCCTCAACACCCTCTAGGCAGATATTCCATAGCCCTGATTCTCCTATCCTCCTTAATGGTAGGTTGGTCTCATGCCAGTCGTTAAAATCTCCTATTATGTATACCTCTCTGGCCCTTGGTGCCCACACAACAAATCTAACATAATCTCTTCCGTCTATCTCCACTGGATGGGCACCTAAAAATTCATAGGACTTGTAATAAGTTCCCTCATGAAATAAATAGGCATCCATTTCCCCTGTTTCTATATATGTATACTTAAGCATACCCCTCTCCCCTTTTAGTATATATAATCTACAACGAAATGATTAAGCCTTACTAATTTATCTGATTAAAGCCTGTAAAAAATAGGGTATAGAATATTAATTCTACTTAATATACCTATACCCAAAAATGGTCTCTTCTTTTCGTATATGCTTCCTATTTACCATTTGTTTTAATCTTTCTTCCAAGGCCTTTACTGTATATGTGGTCCCAGTCTCCTGTTCTATCTCTAAGGCAACCTGGGCCAGGTCTATATCATTAATGGGTAGTTTTGCCATGATAATATCCAAAAACCTGTCATCATCCTCCTGCCTTCTTTCCTTCAACTCATCAAAAGGATTCAAGGTATGGGGGCTGGTGGTTAAGGCTGCCCTGATTCGAGCAAAAATAGTCCGTCCCATATTGGCTGATGATATGAAGACATCTCCTGTCCTTAGGTAGGGAAGTCTCTTACATTCCTCCACAGTCAAGTCCGTCTCTTCCTGGATGGTTTGGATATCAGATGCCCTTACCGTCCTAAAGATTAGCTTGGTATTCAGTTGAGCTGTGATGGTCTCATCCAGCAGGGTGGGCCTCTGGCTGGCAAATATCAAAAACACCCCATATTTCCTACCCTCCTGGGATATCTCCTTGAGGATGGACTTGGAAGGAGAGTCATAGCCCTTGGGTGCAAAGTTATGGGCCTCATCTGTCACGATTATAAAGGGTGGGAAGTAGTCTGCTCCAGCCTTCATATATAGGGCATCCTTATAATCCCTCCGCTTATGATATAAGTTATTTAGCAAATAAGTACTAAAAACCTGGAGTATCCTGGTACTTCCCTGGATGACTATGAGTTTACCCTGCTGGAGTCCGTCTTCTATCTCCCTGATGTCCTTGGAGAAGACACCATCATTTCCTAGACGCCTTAGTCTCCATATGATGCCCCTTACGGAGTTATAGGGACAAAGCTTGTCATAGTTTATAAATAAGTCCCTTCGCTCAATCCAGGCCTTCCTCTCCTCTTCATCCCTAGCATTGGTTATACGGCTCTCTATCCTATCCAGGGAACCCTCTTCCTGGGCCTCCGTAAGCATCTGGAGCCTATTGGAAAAACTATAGTAGGAATCCTTAGGCTTAAAAAGGATGTCTACAACATTATTCATGGAGTCCGTCAGATTACTGGCAGCATCCAATAGGTTTTTTAAGTCCTGGGCAGTTAAATCCTCAAACCTAACCCCGATTTGGATACCTACTTGAAGGCACTTGAACTTGTCCTTGAAGTCCCTGCCTGTCCCCTCTAGATAGGGGGCTCCCTCCCCAAAATCCATCTCATAATGGGGGTCAAGAACAATGGTGGGAATATCTAAGTCCATGAGTTCCTCAAGTATAACCCTAAGGCCAAAGGACTTACCTGACCCTGAGCCACCAAATACCCCTATATGGGGATAGTGGTGCATGGATTTAAGGTCTAAAATATAAGGGATATCATTTTGCGGGATTAAAGCACCTTCCTCAAAGGTGTAGAGGATGCCCTTTAAGTCCTCATCCATGTCCTTGGCCAAGTCATCTGTGTTTTTTATGACACCTAGGACCAGGCCTTCTCCCAACTTAGACTTTACCATGATGTCCTTTACTTCTGTGAATTTTGGTATCCTAACATCAGACCCAGTCTGAATGGGATAAAGGGCTTCATTGAGCAGCCTTACCTTGGCTATATATATGGTGTCATCATCGATATTNTAGCCCANGGCCTTGAGNGATTCTAATACTGAGCTATCTACAAAATCCCCGTAGATGTTGAGAGGAATGTACCTATTATATGTATTGGCCTCTACAACTTCCCCAAGTAGGTTGTCCTGATAGGGGTCTTCTATAATTAAGAATTCGTTGATTCTAAAGTTCCTATCCTTTGAACCTACATAAACTTCCTGCTGGGTGGTTATACCTACTACCTTCATTTAATTCACCTCTTCTTCTGAGTCTTTTAGTCGAGATCCTTCGCTAGAGCTCAGGATTACGGTGCTGTGCATCTTATGACCTCTTGTCCCTTTCTGAGACAAAGAACCTTTCATATAGGTCCCTATCCAAATACTCCTCCATCATGCTTCTCATGATATCATCAGAAATTAGGACCTCCTTGTCTACTATATCCAGCCATAGGGGGACTCCCCTAGAATTCTCTGGAGTTAGTGTAAATACNAGCCTGGCCATCTCNTGGATATGCTCCCTTTGGCTGTCTATGATATCCATGCCTATGACAGATGGGGCTAGGGAGGATCTTAGGAAGACCGAGGCATATCCCCTGGCCAGCTTCTTACTGACCTCGTCCTTGATAATAATCATCTCTCCATAATCCAACTGTCCAAATAGGATTTCCCTGTCATANTATCTATTCGACACTCTACCATCAATCTCCTTTATGGTATCTCCTATTATGGATGTCTTTATATCCTTTATTACTCCAACCAGGATTACCCCTTCCTCTTCACATAGTTGCCTAAGTTCAGTCCACCTATCATGGGCATGGATATTATACCTAATAAGACCTCCATCCATTAGAATGGCATAGGGCTTATGCTTTTTCACNCTTTCAATAGCTACATCTAGCTCAAGGGTGGCCAACTTTTCATTTCTTCTATCACCAATAATAATTTCCTCATCAACTAAGGAGTCCTCTTCCTCATCAAAATAAAGGGGGGTATATAAGTCTGCCAAAACCAAGTCCCCTTCCTTCTGACTTGTTGATTTGGCCAGGGCCTGGTAGACTTCTACATAATGAGGATGGGCCCCACCCAGCCTATTTACCGAACCATCCACCCCTACAATTCCACCTCTGGATTCATATAAGGCTAGTTGGGACGTATCCAACTTATCCATTTTCTTTATCTCCCCAACATGAGAGTTGATAAAACTCCTAAGCTCCTTTTTGCTTAGACCAAACAAATAATCATATTTCTCCCTTAGGCATAAATTTAAATCCTTTACCCTTTCCCTTAAGATACTGTTGAGTTCATTCATGAATTATCACCTTTATTTGTCTATTTCTAAACTTTTATGGTAGACCAAATTTTTTGGTAAATTAAACTCTTTCACCACTTTTTTTACACTTTCCTTCTTACTAAACCCCTTTTCCAGATATCTTCTTAATTCCTTCTCTATATCTATATCAGCCTCTTCTTCCACCTTACACCCTTCCAGGATAAGACAAAATTCGCCCCTTATCTTATCCTTGGAAAACTTCTCTATGGCCTCCTGGATGGTCCCCCTAAATACCTCCTCATAAACCTTGGTTAGTTCCCTTACCAGGNCTATATTTCTATTACCCAGAACATCCAAGATATCATCTAGGGTTTCAAGGACCCTGTAGGGGGATTCATAGATGATTATGGTCCTCTTCTCCTCCTTAAGGGAGCTTAGTTCTTCCTTTCTCTGTTTTCTTTTGGAGGATAGAAAACCTTCAAAAACAAACTTATCTGTGGGTAATCCTGAGACCACCAGGGCAGTTATACTGGCTGTGGGACCCGGAAGAGCTATGACCTCAATTCCTTCTTCTATGGCAAGCTTGATTAAATCTTCTCCTGGATCTGAAATCCCTGGCATACCTGCATCTGATACCAGGGCAATGCTTTCTCCAGCCTTCAGTCTATCTATCAATTCTGGCCCCTTCTCCCTTACATTATGCTCATGATAACTGGTCAGGGGCTTCTTAATCNCATAGTGGTTGAGAAGTTTTATGGTATGCCTTGTATCCTCCGCTGCTATCAAGTCCACCTCCTTTAAGGTATTGAGAACCCTAAAGGTTATGTCCTCAAGATTGCCTATAGGGGTTGGACATACATATAGTTTTCCTTCCTTCATCTATTTCACCTATCCATTCCATAAATTTCATAGATTTCATCCAGGTANTTCCCATTCTCATCATATACGATAAGGGGGTCATGGAATTTTAAGTCTGCCCTACCACCCTTTACCCCTTCTATGAGGACTAAGTTGGGTTTTTTATCCCACCTGGGTTGGACAAACCTGATGTACTTTGGCTCTATCCTGTATTGCCTCATAGTGGATAATATATCCACCAGCCTGTTGGGTCTATGTACTAGGTAGATCTTTCCCAAGGGCTTTAATAAATAATCAGAAACAGATATGATATCCTCAAAGGAACAGGCAATTTCATGGCGGGATAGGGCAAAATTTTCCTCTTCATTTAGTATAGCAGAGCCTGTTTTCATATAGGGAGGGTTTGATATGATTGTATCAAAACTAGCCTTGGAAAATCTATCCCTTAAATCCTTTAAATCCATATTCAATATCTGGATTTTCTCCTCTAACTTATTTAGCTTAACACTTTCCTTGGCTAATTCAGCCACATCCCCTTGGATTTCTACACCATAGATTTTTTTAATATCCTTACCATCTGCCAACCTTATGGGTATAATGCCTGTACCAGTACCCAGATCCATAACCAAGCCCCTNGCTTGGGCAAAATCCGACAAAATTATGGCATCGATTCCATAGGAAAATTTCCTCTTATTCTGCAGGATCCTATACTGGCTTCCTGGTACTATGTCGATTCTGACATCCCCTTCCATAATACACCTCCAAACTCAATTCTAGTATATACAGAAAAAAGACCCNTTGGGTCTTTCTTCTTATATAAGAGTATGTAGTTTACTCTGCTGGTTTAGGAGAATCTGTTGGACAAACGTCAGCGCAAGCACCGCAATCTATACACTCGTCTGGGTCTATTACATAGATATCTCCTTCAGATATACATTCAACTGGGCACTCTGGAAGACATGCACCACAAGCTATACAACTATCATCGATAAAAAATGCCATTTATTTCACCCCCCTTTATATCCTTACGATATTATTTTAACAGAATACATAGATTTTTAAAAGAGTTATTTACTCTAAATCCTTCAATTCATTTAAACTATTTTCTTCATTATTGGCTACAGATTTTTGATATGANGNATCAAAGTCACCTGTTATCTTAATATCCCTTATCTTAAATTGGAAGAGGTCATCAGTACCGTCCTTGAGTCTTACCTTGACCTTGACCGTTTCCAAGAGGGTATAGGTCTCTACTATGGTCCCTCTACCTTGGGGGGTTTTGACTATGGCACCCACCTGGGGCATCCTAGCCAGGATTTCCTCATAATTATCCTGCTCATATTTCAAACAACACATGAGTCGACCGCATAGGCCGGATATCTTAGTGGGATTGAGGGATAGGCTTTGTTCCTTGGCCATCTTTATGGACACAGGCTCGAATTCTCCTAGAAACTGAGTGCAACAGCATTCCTTGCCACAGGGACCTATTCCGCCTATCATCTTNGCCTCATCCCTGACACCTATCTGCCTTAGTTCTATTCTTGTCCTAAATATGGCCGCCAAATCCTTAACCAATTCCCTAAAGTCAATCCTACCATCAGCTGTAAAATAGAAGATTACCTTGTTATTATCAAAGGTGTACTCCACATCTACAATCTTCATCTCAAGACTATGTTCCAATACCTTGGCTTCACAAATAGCCATGGCCTCCTTGGCCTTGGCCTTGTTTTGTCTATGGATAACAAAATCCTCATCTTCTGCAATCCTGATAACTGTCTTTAAGGGGGCTACTATCTCATCTTGGGAGACCATCTTAGGTCCTATAACCACATGGCCGAATTCAATCCCTCTAGCAGTTTCTACTATTACAAAATCATTAAGTTTTACATCTATATCAGTGGGGTCAAAGTAATATACCTTGCCCGCAGTTTTAAATCTTACTCCTACTACCTTTATCATTACATTGGATTCCTCCTATATTAAGAAGCATTGTCTGTATGGCTAAATCATAGTTTACATTCCGTCTAAGATTTGATTTTGTTTCTTCTATCCTTACTATTATATCATTAATACTCCTAATATCCACTTGTGATTGGGAGGATAAATTATTTAATTTGTCCTTGTTTATTAGGAGCTCAACTTGTCCTAATTCCTTAAATAGCAAGAGATCCCTAAACCAAAGGAGGAATATATCTAGTATTTCATCTATATCATCCTTATTGTCCCTAAAAAAATCCATCTGGCTCAAGGCCAAGGTCTTATCGCCCTTTACCAAATAATCTATGGTTTTTAAGATTTCATCTCTTCTTTGGAAAAATTCCTCATCCTGGGATAGGCTGATGGATTTCCCCACCGCCCCCTTGGTAAACTCAGCTATAAATTTGGCCTCTTCATAGGTCTTACCATGATCCGTAACCAAGAGGTCTACTATCTTATCATATTCCACGGGATAGAATTTGATAGTCTGTACCCTGGAAANGATTGTGGGCAAGAGATTATTGGAATTTGAGCTTACCAGGATAAAATGTACATAAGCTGGCGGTTCTTCAAGGGTTTTTAAAAGCTTGATGTTACTTTCTATATTCATCTTATGGCTNTCATCTATAAGAAAGATCTTCCTTTTAGATTCCAAGGGTAGGGTAGTNACCTCCCGTATGATAGCTTCTATCTGGGGTACCCTAATACTTCCCTTGTCTGGTTCTATAAGAAAAAAATCTGGATGNTTATTATTGTCGAATTTATAGCATGATAAACACTCATTGCAGGGTTCAGGTTTCTGGCTCCTGCACAAAAGGGCCTTGGCAAAGGCATATCCTACCTTCTTCTTCCCTATGCTATCCTCACCTTCAAATAGATAGCTGTGGCTAATAGTACCATTTTTGATAATCTTCTTAAGTGCTTCTATTACCTTTTCATGACCGATTATATCCTTATAGTCCATATTTAGATCCTAAGGTGCCTATCCATGTTTATTATAAACAGGTTGGCTCCACCTACAGTAACCTCCTGACCCCTACTGCTAACCTTGGTGGATTTACATTCCTTTTCAATGATTCCAACTATCTTATCTATATCTTCTTCTTGAGCACCAATAAGAAGAGTGGTATTTCCACTGTTGAGGAAGCCTCCACTGGAGGATAGCTTGGTGACCCTTATCTTATTCTCCATCAGGGACCTGGAAACCTTATTTACAAACTGGTCTTGGATTATGGCTAGTATTAATTTCATATCTTCACCCCTATATCTTGATATGCTTCTCTACATCTAGAATAAACAACGTCGCCCCACCAACTTTTACCTCTAAGGGATAAGGTATGTAGGTTTCACCTGGTATGGTTACGTTTAAAAGCGAAGTGGTAATTTCTCTCGTCTTACAGTTCCTATCGATAATATCTATTACATCGTCAATTTCCTCTTCTTCTACTCCTATTAGTAGGGTGGTATTACCACTCTTTAGAAAACCACCTGTCGATGCTAATTTGGTTACACCATGGTTTCCCTTGGTCAAGTCGTCGATTAAGCTAACTGCATCCTGATCCTGTACTATGGCTACTATTAGTTTCATTGTTACCCCTCCTTAGAAATCAGTACCTTTTCTATCTCTTCTATACTCTGGGCCAATACATCAGAAATGGACTTACTTGCATCTATTATCCGGATATTCTTAGGATACATCTTAATTAACTCCATATACCCATCATATACCTTCCTGTGAAAATCACTGCCTTCCTTTTCCAACCTATCTCCACCCATCCTGTGGGTTTTGCGTTTTAGGGTTAGCTCTGGGTCTATATGAAAAAATAGGATTAAGTCAGGATAAACATCCTGTATTGCAAAATCGTTAATGGCCTTAACCTCCTTAATCCCCAAGCCTCTACCTACACCTTGATATGCTAAACTGGAAAGAATAAATCTATCACATAGGACTATCTTGCCTTCCTTAAGNGCAGGTCTTATTTTTTCATGGACGTGTTGTCCCCTTGATGCTGCATATAAAAGGGCTTCTGTCTCTGGGCCCATCTCTGTATTCTCGGTATCAAGGATTAGCCTTCTGATCTCCTCACCTATCATGGTTCCACCTGGCTCCCTGGTGACTAGGTAATCCATGTCCTTTTCCTTAAAATATTCTCCTAAAAGCCTGGTTATGGTGGATTTCCCAGAACCATCTGGACCCTCCAAGGCTATAAATAATCCTGCCAACAAACAACAACTCCTTTATTTTATAACAACTATTTGGTCTTTATTATAACCCATTAAACCTACAATTTCTAGACCATTTTCCCTTATGAACCCTATATGCTCATAAAGCTCCTGGCTGATTTCCTCCCCTGGTACCAGGAGGGGTACCCCCGGTGGATAGGCCATGACAGATGTAGCGGCCACCCTACCTATGCTGTCCTTAAGATTGATTATCTCCTTATCAGCATAGAACGATTCAGTAATATTCATCCTTATAAGTGGCTTCAATATATTTAAGGAAACCTGGTTTATCTCCTGATAAGGAGTCCTCTTAGCCAAGTCTTCTAGAGCCAGGACAAGTCTATCAAAGTCCCTATCCTGGTTCATCAGGCTTGTCAGGGCTAGGCAGTAGTAGTAATCAGCCATTTCCAGGATGATATCATACTCCTCCATCAACAGCCTATTTAAGTGGGAACCTGTCATCCCTTCTAGTCTAAAGAGGATTTTTGTAATATCCTTGTCATAGATTGTCGAATCATCTTCCTTGGTAAAGACAAATACTCTGTCTATATCCTTCAGCCTTCTAACTAGTTCCTCCACCTTATCAACACTTCTGTCTAGCCTTTCCCTACCCTCTCCGTCCATATAGGCTGCTGCCAACTCATTGGATAATAGAAAGATATAGGAGGGGCTGGTGGTGGTAAAGAGGTTGAAGCACTCCCTTAACCTATTCAGGTCCACCCTGTCTGAGCATATGTGGATCATGGAAGTTTGAGTAAGACTAGCTAGGGTCTTGTGGGTACTATGGATGACTATGTCCGCCCCAGCCTCAATTGCTGAAAGGGGTAGCATGTCTGAAAATACCAGATGGGAGCCGTGGGCTTCATCCACCATCAAGACCTTATCATACTTATGGACCACCCTTACTATCTCCTCTAAGTTAGAGCATACACCATAATAATTAGGGTTGGTTATGATTACTGCCTTGACATCAGGATTGTCCTGGATGGATTTTTCAATCAATTCTGGGTCCAAGCCAGTTAACAGGTGATGTTCTTCACTGTAGTTGGGATAGATATATATAGGCTCTAGCCTATTCAAGACAAGCCCATTGTAGATGGACTTATGGCTATCCCTCTGGACTAGAACCTTGTCCCCTGGCTTGGTTATAGCTGCCATGGCAATATAGTTACTGCCGGTGGAGCCATTGACTGAATAGTAGGTGGCCTTGCTACCATACACCCTGGCCGCCAAATCCTGTGATTCCTTTATGATTCCTCGTGGGTCTAGGAGATTGTCCATGCCCTCTATCTCAGTTGTGTCGATATAGGGGATATACTTACTCCATTCTATTAGGGCATTTCTGTTTTTATGACCTGGAACATGAAAGTTGGTGTGTCTTCCTTCCATTAGCCTGGTCAAGGCATCTAAGATTGGTGTGTTCATATGATACATCCTTCCTCCCAGGCTAGCATTGGTTACCCATATCCCTAAGCTCCTGCCTTACCAGGTCTATACTGTAATCAATATATTCCCCTATGCTATAGTCCCCTGGGGCCGCCAATCTAATATGGCACTTCTCCAAGGGTATGAGGATTTTTAAGGCATCACTGGATCCAATAGCCTCAGCCATCCTAGGTGATAACTCCCCCATCATTGCATTAGGCATGAGGATGGCCACTGCCCCCATTATAATATCTACATTCTTAACATTATATATGACTGCATTTTCGCCTGTAGCCCCCTGGTCAGCCCCAGCCTTTAGCATCTTGCCTGTGGCGACTGAATTGGTGCCTAGGGCTAGGATACTTATCTCAGGAAAATTTGCCTTTAACTTCTCAACTAGGTTGGCCCCGATACCTCCACCTTGGCCGTCTATAACTGCTATTTTAAAATCCTTCATTACTTGCAACTCCTTTACCTATAGACTGTTTCCTTTTCAAGCTAATAGTATCACTCCTTTAAGTCTAAAATCAAGTTTTACTAGATCTTAAGACACTAAAACCTTAATTATTTATAGCTAATGGCCGATAATTAAATTATATTGCAAAACACATCCAGGGAGGGTAGATGGCAAATGGACTACGAAAAAATAGAGGAAGTTGAAGAAGAAGTTTTATATGAAGATGAAGCTTCAAGTGATGTAGCAGCAATAGTTGATGACGAAGAACTTACATATGAAACTGAAGCCAAATCTGAGGCTAGAGATGCTGAAGTTGAGGGTAAGAAGGGTAGAGTAAATTTCTTAAACTTTAGGTCTATTAGGGTGAGGTTACTTGTTATACCAGTAATCCTTGTTATATTGACTATAACCGGGATAGGAACGGTTTCAACCTTAAACACTAGGCGTAATATCCTAGAGGAAATGAGTAGAAATGGACAAATCCTCCTCCAAGAGATTGAAGGTCGAATTGAAGACAATGCTAGGTCCCTAGAAGTAATCAATGAAAACATAGAGAAGGAAATCCGGGTAGGAGCAAGTTTTGCTGCCAGTATCAAGGATGAGTTAACTGATGGCAGGATTAGCCAGTTAGCCAGAGACTTACAGCTAGGTGAGCTGAGTTATTTCAGCCCTGAAGGTGAAGTAATTTATTCCAGTAAGCCCAGGCTGGTGGGTTGGAAGCCTGAGGTGGGCAGTGCCCTCTATAATTTCTTCCAAAGCGATGAAAAGGAATTCATGGATGATATCGGCTCAGGAGAGGAAGCAGAAGGTCAGTATAAGTACGGTACCATTAGACTTCTTGACGGTTCCTTTGTTCAAGGAGGAATCAATGTAAATGTCTATAATAGGCTAACTGAAGAGTTTAGTTATCAGACCTTGATGAAAGAACTGGCCACCAGCGAAGAGATAGTCTATGCCCTATTCATAGATAAGGACATGAAGGCCATAGCCCATAGCGAGAGTGATAGGGTTGGCTTGGACCTTTCTGAGGACCCTGGGGCCATATCCGCCATAGTTGAGGGCGAGCCCTATGCATCTGAATACTTGTTTGGCGATGAAAAAATTGCTGTCTATGATTTAGTCTACCCCGTAATTATAAATGGGGAACAGGTGGGAGCAGTAAACATAGGATTATCCATGGATAATGTAAATGCTGCCATCCGAGAAAACATGATGACCATCGTTATAGCTGGGGTAATTGGAATTCTAGTATTGGCTACTGTCTTATTTATTTCATCAAATTATGCAATCAGAATCATTAATAGACTGAAAGAATATATGCACTATATGGCAGAGGGAGACTTCAGTGTTAGTATTCCTGAGGAGCTATTAAATAGAAAGGATGAGTTTGGTGATATATCCCAGTCAGTTAGCATCATGCAAAACTCAGTTAGGGATATAATCAGAGATGTTCTGGACAAATCCCAGCTGGTGGCCGCCCATTCCGAAGAGTTGACAGCCACCACCTATGAATCCACCAAGGTTGCTGACGAAATATCCAAGGCCATCGAAAATATTGCAGCTGGTGCCAGTGAACAGGCCAAGGATACAGAGCAAGGATTTGATGCAACTATAGAGTTGGGAGATGCCGTGGTCAATAACACCAACAGGATGGAGGCCCTAAACCAATTAGTGGAAAAGGTCAATACCCTGAAGGACGAAGGTCTTGAGTTGGTGAAGGATCTAGTAGCTAAGGCAGAAATAAGTAATAAATCATCCAAGGAGATTAAGGAGGTAATAAATACCACCAATAATAGTGCAGAGCAAATCTCCGTAGCCAGTGAGATGATTAAGAGCATAGCAGANCAAACCAACCTCCTGGCCCTAAATGCAGCCATAGAGGCAGCCAGGGCAGGGGATGCAGGTAGAGGATTCGCAGTAGTTGCTGATGAAATCAGAAAACTAGCTGAGCAGTCCAATAAATTCACCGGTGAAATTTCTAGCATAATCAGTGGTTTAATAGAGCAGAGTGCCATTGCCGTAGAAGCTGTTGAGGAATTAGAGGATGCTATAAATACTCAAAACATCAGTGTGGATATGACCAGTAATAAGTTTGATGGTATAGCTGACTCCATTGAAGAAATGAAGGAATCCATAAATATCGTTGCTGAAGCTGGTAAGGAAATGGTGGCTAAGAAGGAATACATAGCCGAAATCATGGAAAACCTATCATCCGTATCCCAGGAGTATGCCGCTGTTAGTGAAGAAGCATCAGCCTCGGTAGAGGAGCAGACAGCCTCCATGATAGAAATTGCCAACGCCAGTGAAGAGCTATCTAACATAGCAGAAGAGTTGAATACTCAGGTAGAAAAGTTTAAGATTTAAGCCATTTGACCATAAATATAGGTTGCAAGTAACCAAGCTTGCAACCTTTTTTTATATATTCCTAATGTAAATCCCTTAATCAGTATTGACGTGCTTTTTTAAGAGGTTGACTACTAAGGGTATAAAGGCCAATTGGATTATAATCCCTGGAATTCCAGTAACGATGGCCCCTTGAACAAAGGGAATTGGTCCTGGGCCCTGAAAGCCAAAGAAGGTCCCAAGGATAAAGACAACCAGGCCTGCTGCAATCCTACCCGCTACCATGGCTAGGACCAGGGAGATGTAGCTATTGGCCTTCAAGGCTTGAGACAGGTAACCTGCCACTAGCCCATAGGTAGCCAACTCAAAGACCATAATGGGTAGCATGGGGAAGGCTACAGGCATACCAGTTAATAGACTACTTACAATAGGGGTTATTAGTCCAACCAAGAGGCCTGGCAGGACTCCTAAAAACATGCCTGCTATCAGGACTGGGATATGCATGGGTAAAAATACAGGTCCTCCCATATTAAATTGATGAAACACCATGGGTAAGAGGACGCCAAAGGCTATAAATAATCCAGATAATACCAACTTCCTAGTCTTCAACTTATACACTCCTTCCTAGTATTAATTCCTAAAAAAATTTCTATTTTTTCTATTAAATCCTCCAAATCCCTAGCATCAGAGGATAGCTTCTCCATGGGGCAAAGGTCATTCCCTTCCTGGTTTAGGATATTGGGGACCTTCTCCCCGTATTCTACTTGAATGCCCCTAGCTCTAAGAAGCTCATAGGCTACATCGCTTATCAAGTCTGTGTATAGAGATTTAATGCCACCACTTATCAAAAACATAGCAGCAGCCTTGCCAATTACCCTGTCAGCTAGGCAAGAATCCTTAAAATTTAGGCTATTATCCCTATAGGCATTTAAGATTGGCCTAATCCCCCTATCCTTAGAGGTCTTTAGAACCTGATTGTCCCTGACTAGGACAAAGTTAAGCTGGTGTTCTAATAGATGGTCTTTTGCTAAAATTAAGTCCTTCATACTGGTCTCCTTCCATATAAATGCACGAAGGTTTAACCCCTCATCGCTAAGGGGTTAAACCTTCGTGGTTTGTATATTATCTTCAGATAATCAAAATTATTCTGTTATTTCCATTATAACACATTAGCCACAAATGTAAAGAATTTCCTGATAACTTTACAGGAGGGCTGCCAAGAGTCCTTTCTGGGCATGGAGCCTATTTTCTGCCTGGTCAAAGATAATGGAGTTAGGTCCATCCAGGACTTCAGCTGTAATCTCTTCACCTCTATGGGCTGGCAGGCAATGCATGACCAGGGCATCCTCCTTGACCATCTTCATGACATCGGAATTGATCTGATACCCCTTAAAGACCTTGAGCCTGGCCTGAGTTTCCTCCTCCTGGCCCATACTGGTCCATACATCGGTGTAGATGATATCTGAACCCTCCACGATTCCCTCTAACTCATTTCCAATGGTAATCTTAGCCTTACCTTCCATGGCCTTCTCCTTGGCCTCTTGGACTATGCCCTCGTCGGGCTCATAGCCTGGAGGCGTAACCACTCCCATGTCCATACCTACCAGGGCACTAGCATTTATCAAGGAGTGGACCACGTTGTTTCCATCACCAATATAGGTCATTTTAAGCCCTTCCAGGTGCCCCTTTTTCTCCTTGATGGTGAGTAGGTCTGCCAGGATTTGACATGGGTGGAGGAGATCAGTCAGGCCATTGATAACTGGGATACTGCTATTATCAGCCAGCTCTACTACTTCCTGGTGGGAAAAAGTCCTAATCATTATGCCGTCTAGAAAACGGGATAGGACCTGGGCAGTATCCCCTATGGTCTCTCCCCTACCCATTTGGAGCTCATCCTGTCTTAGATATAAGGGGTGACCTCCCAGCTGGAAGGTACCCACCTCAAAGGAAATCCTGGTCCTGGTAGAGGGTTTAGCAAAGATCATACCCAGAGTTTTTCCCTTGAGGACCTTGTAGGGTTCCCCCTTCTTAAACTTATCCTTGATATCTGCGGCTAAATCCAGAATATAGTAAAGTTCTTCCTTGCTTAACTGGGTAATGGATAGGAAGTCCCTACCCTTTAAATCCTTGGCTATTTGCTCTTTTGATTTCATAATCCTTCCTCCCACTATAATGCTTTAATGGTTCTCTTAAAGATTTCAACGGCCTCGTCAAGGGTTTCCTTATCCGTATTGAGGGCAGGCAGGAACCTAACCACCTTAGGACCAGCAGCACTCAACAAGAGGCCATTCTCCAGGGCCTTTCTCACCACCGAAACACTTTCACCCTTAATCTCAACCCCAACTAGGAAGCCCATACCCCTGGCTTCTACAATTATAGGATAGTCCTCCTTTAGCTGGTTGAGTTTTTCCTTGAGGTATTCCCCCTTCTCCTCTACCTGGGCAAGTAAATCTCCTTCTAAGAGAAGGTCCATAACCATATTACCTACTGCACAGGCCAGGAAGTTTCCTCCAAAGGTGGAGGCATGATCACCAGGCTTGAAGGATTGGGCTACCTTATCAGTTGCCAATGTGGCTGATATGGCTGTACCATTGCCCAGGGCCTTGGCCAGGGACATGATGTCTGGTTCTATTCCATAATGTTCATAGGCGAAGAGTTTTCCTGTCCTACCCATCCCAGTCTGTACCTCATCAACTATTAGGAGGATGTCCTTGTCCTTGCAGAGGGCCTCAAGTTTCTTAAGGTAGCCCTTCTTGGCTGGGTTGACCCCTCCCTCTCCCTGGACTGGTTCAACCATGATGGCACAGGTTTTCTCTGTGATGGCCTCCTCCAGGGCTGGAAAATCATTAAAGGGCACATACTTAAAGCCTTCTAGCAGGGGCTCATATCCAATCTGTACCTTTTCCTGCCCCGTTGCAGTAAGGGTTGCCATGGTCCTACCATGGAAGGATTTCTTCATGGTGATTATTTCATACCTGCCTGGCCCATAGTTCAGGTTGGAATACTTCCTAGCTAATTTGATGGCTGCCTCATTGGCTTCAGCCCCTCCATTTGCAAAGAACACCTTATGGAAGCAAGANTTTTCCACCAGCTTTTGGGCCAGCTTAACCTGAGGTTTAATCCAGTAGAGGTTAGAGGAATGGAGGATTTCCTTGGCCTGCTGGNTCAGGACTTCAGCTATATAAGGGTTGGCATGACCCAAGGAGGTAACAGCCAGACCACTTACGAAGTCTATGTACTCCTTGCCATCCGCATCCCAGACCCTACTCCCCTCTCCCTTAACCAGGGCTATGGGAAACCTACCATAGGTATTCATCAGATACTTTTGACCTAATTCTACTATCTCCTTATTTTTCATTATCATCAACTCCAATCTTTATTACAATTCCACCATGGTTCCTACACCTTGGTCAGTAAAGACTTCCAGTAAGGGTGAATGTGGGATTCTACCATCTATGATATGGGCTTTATTAACGCCAGCCTTGATGGCCTGAACACAGCACTGGATTTTAGGTATCATTCCTCCTGCTATAATCCCCTCTTGGATTAAATCATCTGTTTCATCCACCTTGATCAAAGATATCAGGGAATCCTCCTTATCCCTATCCCTTAAAACTCCCTTGATATCTGTCAAGAGAATCATCTTCTCCGCTCCTAGGGCGGCTGCTATTTCCCCTGCTACAAGGTCAGCATTTATATTGTAGCTCTTGCCATTTTTATCAACACCGATGGGTGCAATCACAGGTATATAGCTCTCTTCCACTACCGTCTCTATTATGGATGGGTTGATTNTCTCCACCTTACCTACAAAACCCAAATCATGGGTAATGGTATTCCCTTCCTTATCCTGGGAGGTTAGGACATAGGGGATGGCCTGGATTAACTGTCCATCCTTGCCACTAAGGCCTATGGACTTGCCACCCTTTTGGTTGATGGTGTTTACCAGGGACTTGTTAACCCTGCCCACCAGTACCATCTCCACCACATCCATGGTTTCAGCATCCGTTACCCGTAATCCATTTATAAAGGTGGACTCCTTCCCTATCCTATCCAGCATCTGGCTTATTTCTGGTCCTCCACCATGGACAATTATAGGGTTCATGCCTACATATTTCATCAGGACACAGTCCAGGGCTACAGCCTGTTTCAATTCCTCGTTAATCATTGCATGGCCTCCAAACTTTATCACTATGGTCTTACCATAGAATTCCTTTATATAGGGTAGGGCCTCCACCAAAACATGGGCCCTTTCTAAAGGTGATATATTCATACTACTCAACATCCTTTCAGGAGCGATACTCCGCATTTATTTTTACATAATCGTAGGAAAAGTCACAGGTCCAGGCAGTGGCCTCCTGGGAGCCTGATACCAAGTCAACTATCAGAGTGATGTCCTTTTCCTTAAGGATGGCCTTGGCCTTTTCTTCATCAAAGGGAAGTCCCATACCCTTTTCCATCATCTGCTGACTACCCCTCGCTGATTCAATATACATGTTTACTTGATTAGGGTCAAAGGCGGCCCCTGAATAGCCTACTGCCGCAATGACCCTACCCCAGTTGGCATCCTCCCCAAATAGGGCAGTCTTCACAAGGTTGGAAGTAGTGATGCTCCTAGCTGCCAGCCTTGCATCTTCTAGGGTTTGGGCATTTTTTACCTTGACTGTTACAAACTTGGTTGCCCCTTCCCCATCCCTTATGATTAGCTCAGCTAGCTTAAAGCATAGGGCAAAGAGGGCTTCCTTGAAGGCATGGTAGTCTTTATTCTTTTCATTTATCATCTTATTACCTGCAAGACCATTGGCCATAACCAGGACCATATCATTGGTGCTGGTATCCCCATCCACAGATATCATATTAAAGGTTACATCTACCACTTCTTTTAGGGCCTCCTTAATCATCTCTAGCCCTATGTTTATGTCTGTAACTATGAAGGATAGCATGGTTGCCATATTGGGATGGATCATACCAGAGCCCTTGGCTATGCCTCCTATCTTAACAGTCTTACCGTCAATAACTGTCTCCACCAGAACCTCCTTGGGGAAGGTGTCCGTAGTCATAATACCCTCTGCAGCAGCCTGGGAGTTGTTTGTATCCTGTAAATCTTGCCATATGTTCTTGATTCCTTGTGATATCTTGTCCATGGGTAGGTATACTCCAATAACCCCTGTAGAAGAAACCAAAATCTCCTTCTCATCAACACCCAACTCCTGGGCTGCCAAGCTTGCCGTCATCCTAGCATCTTCTAAACCTTTAGTACCTGTGCAAGCATTGGCATTACCGCTATTTACTATGATAGCCTTACATTTTCCTCCTGTAGCCTCTAGGTGCTCCTTGGTAAGGATAACCGGGGCTGCTGCCACCTTGTTTTGAGTGAATACTCCAGCAGCCACAGCCTCTTCTTGGGAATAGATGATTGCTAGGTCCTTTTTCGCTCTTTTGATTCCACAATGTATGCCTGTTGATTTAAACCCCTGTACAGCTGACATTCCTCCATCTAAGAATTTTACTTCAGCCATAATTTCTCCTCCTTTTCTCCTCTTAACCTTATTAAGGGTAGATAGCTGGGCTAGCTAGGCCTGTAGTCTCCTCTATTCCCAGCACTATATTCATATTCTGGACTGCCTGCCCAGATGCTCCCTTGGTGAGATTGTCTATCACCGAAGCTATTACGATTCTCTTGTTCCTCTTGTCAACTTCAAAGTTTAAAAGACAATTATTACTACCCAAAACCCACTTAGTATGGGGCCAGATTCCCTTGGGTAGAATTTTTACAAAGGCCTCATCCTTATAGAAGTCCTCATAGATTTTTCTTAGCTCCTCTTCCTCTAGATCTTCCAAGAGACTTGCGTAACAGGTGCTCAACATCCCCCTATTGATGGGGATTAGATGAGGGGTAAAGGTTATGCTTACCTCCTCTCCTGCCAGTAGGGAAAGTTCCTGCTCTATTTCCGGTGTATGACGGTGCTTTATGACCCCATAGGGGTTGATATTTTCATTGGCAGAGTTGAAATGGGTTACTGGGGTAGCCCTTCTTCCAGCCCCAGATACTCCAGATTTAGAATCGATAACAAGCCCCTTGATATCGATTAAGGATTTTTCCAGCAGGGGGGCCAGGGCTAGTATAGCGCTGGTGGGATAGCAGCCTGGATTTGCTATAATCTTAGCCCCCTTGATCTCCTCCCTATGTATTTCGGGTAGACCATAGACTGCCTTATCTAAAAGGTGAGGAGCCTTGTGGTCTGTCTCATACCAACTTGAGTATTCTTCAATCTTCTTCAATCTAAAATCTGCCCCCAAATCGATGATAATCTTCTTATCTGCATAAGCCATAGCAACTAGCTCTGAGGAATACCCATGAGGTAGGGCCAAAAACAAGATGTCACACCTCCTTAAGGCATCATGGCTGTCAAACTCCTCCAACTCCATGTCTAAATCCAACCCAACACTTGGGTATAGCTCTGAAATCTTCTTCCCTACAAAGGATTCACTAGTTAATAGCTCCAAGTCAACCTTGGGATGGTTTTTTAAGATCCTGATTAATTCTACTCCAGTAAAGCCACTGGCACCTATAATTCCTACCTTCATCTTTCTACCTCCTATCAAAAAAATACCCATACTACCTTCCTTGTCTTATGTAATAAAAAAACTCTCATTCCTAAGTAAGAACTTAGGAACGAGAGTTCAGCTCGTGTTGCCATCCTAATTTACATATATTTTGCAATATATGCCTCATCAAGTACATCTCACATGGATATACTCTATCCCTGTAACGGGGGAACCCGATGTAGCCTTGACCCAGTCTCGGTACATAACTCAGAGGCCCTTTTCACCTTAAGCTTCCTTGCTCCCTTTCACCAACCGGAGCTCGCTGGAAAAGAAGGATTAAAGCTACTCTCCTCATCATTGTCTTCCTTATTTGCTTATAAATTATACAACATTATACACTAAATTCTATTTTTGTAAAGCCTTTTTTAGACTTTTTAGAAAATTTTTATTTGGCTTTTTTTACTTGACTGGGGTTAAGAGGGCCTTGGGGCTTATGTAGTTGCTTAGAAGAATCCTTATAAGGTTCTTGTATCTATCGTAATCCTCATCCATCACTGAGATATTGGCAAAGTCATAAAAACAGTTTTTACACATGCTTATCATGAATAGGCTTATATTATCTTCTCGGCTGCCACAGATATTGCAATACATATAATCCTCTCCTTGGCATTTACTGGAATTATTGTCACAATAGTATATTTTATTCAATTGAGAGGGATTTTGTGCTTGGCAAGGAATAAAAAAAACAGATAATTAAAATTATCTGTTTTTATATGGATATTATATTACTCTGTCTCTTCAGTGTCTTCTGCTTCTCCAGCTTCTAGGCCTTCTTCTCCTTCTACAGCCTCTTCTTCAACTTCCCTAGCTGGTTCTGATAGAGTACATACCAAGGAGTCTAATTCTGTCAATACGGTAATATTCTTGTCATTTACGATGTCTAAATCCTTAACATGTACTGGAGTATCAAAGGTCATATCAGCTACATCATACTCTACTGCGTTTGGGATATTGTTTGGAAGACATTCTACTTCGACTTCATCCAACATTTGTGTCAATACAGATGGTTGTAATCTTATATTGTCCCTGTTTAATAGAACTATAGGAACAGACACTTTGATAGTTTCATCCATATTTAATTCTTGGAAATCTACATGCAGGATTTGATTCTTATATGGATGTCTTTGTACTTCTTTAACTATAACAGGATGCTTCTTACCTTCTAGTTCAAGGTTAATAACAGTTGTAGTTCCTGCTACTCTATAAACTCTATTGAATTCCATTTCTGATACTTGTACAGCCTTTGGTTCGTCACCCTTTTTATAAATAACAGCTGGTAAAATATTGTCTTTCCTAAGTTGCTTAACCTTGTTACTTCCAACCTGCCCCCTTGGTTCTATCTTCATCAAAAGTGAACTCATACCTTACTTAACCCCCTATCTAGTATATTATTTCTTGACATATACAATATATATCATATTTTTACAAATAAAGCAAACATTTGCCCTATAGGAGGGCTTGTAGAATAAGCAGGAGGACTACTCCAGGAACCCCTAAGATTCCAACGATAATTGCGTTGAGTGGATTGATAACTATAGACAGGCCAACCAGGCCACCAAAAAGATTAAACAAGAATAAGACTAGTCCACCTATTAAGCCATTAATCAAGAGCTTGGTCAAAATCCTAATAGGTATGACCAAGATCATTCCTACTATATACAATATAACTAGTCCTATTATATAAGCCATTATATTACTCATACTTTTCCCTCCTAGATTTCATTATACTATAATATAGGACTAGATATATAGTATTATTCCTATTTATTTGTCTTTTTCCTTGGCCAGCTTCAGTAGATAGGCATATTTTCGCCTTGAGGCTTCAATATCATATATGGCAAAGTCAACCAGGTCCGGGTCAGTGGCATGGTTAAAGTAGTTTTCCTTATCCATCCACTCCTTCTGGGCTCTTTGTATGTTTTCCAAGAGTTGATTATCCTCTTCTTTTACCTTCCTCTTAAGAATCTTCTCCTTTAAAATTCCTATCCTTTTTGAAACCAAGACAAACACCTCCACCTCTTTCCTTTAATCATTGACAGAAAAATATAAGTTTATACTCCTATCTAGCTGATAAGGATTGATATTATTTCTTATAAATGTTATAATACTTAAGTACCAAGGGCGATTAGCTCAGCTGGCTAGAGTGCCACGTTGACATCGTGGAGGTCATTGGTTCGAGCCCAATATCGCCCACCATAAATTAAGTCCTATACAGATTTGTATAGGACTTTTTTGTATCTTTAATTATTTAAAAGGTGTAACCCTCACCATGGACCTCACTGACTATCTTGACCCAGATAAAGGCCTGGGGGTCAATCTCCATGATCTTATTTCTTATAATGGTATATTCATTCCTGGGAACCACAGTATAGATTACCCTCTTTGCCTCCTTAGAATATCCTCCAGTTCCATGAAGGAGGGTGACTCCCCTATCCATCTTCCGAGTTATAAAGTCTGTAATCAGCTCCTCCTTCTGGCTTACTATGGCAACCTGGTACTTGGTATTAAAACCTGAAATTATCTTATCTATAAGGGTGGTATTAACCAGGATACCTAGGAGGGAATAGAGGCCAATCTCTACACCCAGTACTAGAATTGCAGCAAGGGCTATTAAGGAATCTGCTATAAGTAAGGATCTTCCTATGTTTAGGCCAGTAAACTTACTGATTATGGCAGCTATGATATCCGTTCCTCCAGTGGAGGCATTCTGATTAAAGACTATGGCCATACCCATACTAGTTGTAAGCATCCCGTATATTAGGTTAACCAGTAAATCTCCCACTAGAGGACCCTTTAAGGGTATTAAAAGCTCCAAGATATATATCAGGACTGAAAGCAAGAGACTGTTATAAACAGTCAAGCCCCCAAACTCCCTGCCAACCAAAAGAAAGGCCAAGATGAATAATATTATGTTGAATATAAACATTATCACACCTACGGGGATCTGGGGTAAGAGCCTATTTATAATAACACCCAGCCCTCCTACGCCACCTGCAGCTAAATTTGCTGGAATTAGGAAAAAATACAGCCCCAAGGCTGTAATCAGCAAGCCAAAGTTTATAAGTAAAAACGACCTGAAAGTTACCTTAATCTTCACAGTATCCCTTCTTTCTCTTAATTCTAGTACAAGTCTGATCATCCCCTAACCCGTTTCTTATATTGTAAAAACCTAAATAATCAACTCCCACCCACCTGAGAGTTGATTATCTATAGCCTTTTAGACCTATTGTTTCCTTAACCTTTAAATCAATTCATCAAGCTCAGCCTAGAAGTGCTTGGCCCTATCTCCACCTATCAGCTTCTTACGGGTACGAATCATACTTAGGTGGGCTTGACCTATCTCCTTGATTTTACTCCTGACAACCACGCCAACTCCCTTGATATGCATACCTATAAATACGTCCCCAATGTCTATGCCCGCCTGGACTCCAACATGCTCCACCACTACCGGGTCATCGAATAATTCCATGGCTGCTGCAGCAAAACCTCCACCAGCATTTTCAACTGGTATAACGTTGACGGTTTCCAACCTATGCAGCCTTGCATATTCCCTCTCCACCACCAGTGCCCGATTTATATGCTCACAGCCTTGGACCACTGGATAGAGCTTGTTCTCCTTAATTACCGAAACAAAACTCTTCATAACAGCCCTGGCAACATCTATGTTGGTAGCTGAGCCAATCTTCTCCCCAATTATCTCACTGGTACTACCTCCAATTACCACAGCCTGCTCAGCTTCTAAGTTGGCAGCCTCTAAGAGCTCCAAAGTTACCTGTTTTACATCTTTTTCTATTTGTTTTAAATCCATATATATCCCTCCACATCCCTATCTATTCTAGCAATATATCCTATATCTATTATACCCTAATACAACTGTAACTAATTTGTATACCATTATTTATTCTATCATTATATAATCAAAAAAAGGAGTGATTAGCGTGAAAAAGTCAATAAAGCTGTCTATTTTAATCCTAAGCCTCATACTTGTCCTTTCCCTTATGGCAGCCTGTAGCTCCTCCAAGTCTAATGATGAGGGAGTAGCAGAGGCTCCTGGTTATAACACCGCCTATCCCGATGAAGGATACGGTGGGGGAAAGGGCATGGATGGTGGTGACATGGCAAGGGATGAAGCTGAAATCGATCCTGCCTCTCCACCATCTAGCCTAGAGCCTGAGAAGGTCATAACCACCTATGAATTAGATTTTGAAACAACAGAGTTCGATAAGACCATCAATAATCTAACGAAACTAATTGAAAAATATAAGGGCTATATAGAAAACTCCGATATCTCTTATAATCAATATTATAATAATAAGAGTTATAGGCGCGGTTCCTTTGCCATTAGGATTCCCAAGAATGATGCCCTTAGCTTCAAAACTGAGTTAAATGGAATCGGCAACATGATCTCCGAAAGTACTCGGAAGGAGGATGTGACCAAACAATATAGGGATACAGAGTCAAGACTAAAGGTTTTAACCACTCAAGAGGAGCGTATCCTAGCCCTCTTAGAAGAGGCAGATAATATTCAAGATATAATCGCCCTAGAAGAAAGACTCAGTTACATCATCTATGAAAAGGAACACCTCCAGGCCAGCCTTATGAATCTTGATGACAAGGTTGAATTTAGCACTATTTATATAGATATTCAGGAGGTAGAAAGGCTTACAAGCACGGAAGATATAGATACAAGCTTTGGAACCAAGATAAAGAACGCCATTGAAAACTCCATCTACGGATTTGTAACCGGCCTAGAAAACATGGTCATATGGATGATTTTAGCTGCCCCATTCTTGATTTTATTTGCCTTAATCCTATTCTTGGCCTATAGGATTATTAAGAGAAAGAGAATTAAGAGGGATATTGAAGAGAAGTAAAAAGGATATAAAGCCTGTAAAAAAGGCAAACTGTTTATTGACAGTTTGCCTTTTATTATTACTTAGATTGTACAAATAATCCCCTTAAGCCTAGTCCTTCTTATATCTATAATCCTCTGGTTAGTGGACCCCTTAAAGGCCTGGGTCAAATCCCTCCTATTTACATCAAACCTACCATCGATTAATATATCCGCCTCTAGGAGGAGCCCATNATACTCCTTCCCAGATAGGAGGTACTCNAACTCATACCCTGTATAAACCACAACACTAAGACCCAGCTCCTTAATTTTTCTGGCCAAAGTGCTGCAGGCTTCTGCCTGGTCAAAGGGTTCACCCCCACTTAGGGTTATCCCATCTAAAAGGGGATTCTCCCTTACCATATCTACAATCTCATCAATTGAGATTTCATATCCTCCCTTATAATCATGAGTCTGGGGGTTGTGGCAACCGGGGCAGTGGTGGCTACAGCCCTGGGTAAATACCGTCAACCTAATACCTGGACCATCGACGATNGATTCCTCTACTATACCTGCAATCCTTAGTTTATCCTTAAATTGAGAAGTGTTTGATTCTATCATTTTCCTCAGCTCGCTTTGCATCATTGAACCTATCCAAGGTTCCCACTAGGTAACCTGTTATCCTTCTTATCCTTTCGAAGGGTGTGTTCCCTTCCTCCCTACCACACTGTGGACAAGTGTCTCCAATTACCCCAGTATATCCACAAATAGGGTCCCTATCCACAGGATGGTTTATGGAACCATATCCGATACCAGACTCTTTCATGAATCTGATTATTTTTTCAAAGGCATCTAGGTTCATGGTAGGATCCCCGTCCACCTCCACATAGGTAATGTGGCCTGCATTGGTTAATTCATGGTAAGGGGCCTCCAGCAATATCTTCTTAAAGGCTGTGGTTTTAAAATATACCGGCAGGTGGAAGCTGTTGGTATAATATTCCCTATCTGTGATCCCCTCTATCCTTCCATAAACCTCCCTATCCATCTTAACAAACCTACCTGCAGTACCCTCTGCAGGGGTTGCCAAGAGGGTAAAGTTCATCTTGTATTCTTCTGAAATATCATCCATCCTCTTCCTCATATGGCCTATTATCTCAAGGCCTAACTTCTGGGCCTTTTCAGCCTCTCCATGGTGGTATCCAATCAGGGCCTTGAGGCACTCTGCCAAGCCAATGAAACCCATGGACAGGGTACCATGCTTGAGAACCTCCCTCAGATTATCTTCATTGTCAAGCTGCTTTGAATCTATCCAAATCCCCTGTCCCATAAGGAAGGGGAAGTTTCTCACCTTCTTGTTGGCTTGGATCTCAAACCTCTCCAAGAGTTGGGCTATGACCAAGTCTATGGTGTCATCCAATTGCCTATAAAAACCATCTATATCTCCCCTATTGTCCAGGCCTATCCTGGGCAGATTTATGGTGGTAAAGCTTAAATTACCCCTACCAGTGACAATCTCCTTGGACCTGTCATGGACATTTCCTATTACCCTAGTCCTACACCCCATATAGGCTATTTCCGTCTCTGGTTGCCCTTCTTTATAGTACTTGAGGTTGTAGGGGGCATCTATAAAGGAGAAGTTGGGGAAGAGCCTCTTGGCACTAACCCTACAGGCTAATTTAAATAGATCATAGTTAGAATCGCCCTCATTGTAGTTTATCCCTTCCTTTACCTTGAAAATCTGTATGGGGAAGATGGGGGTCTCTCCGTTACCCAAGCCTGCTTCAGTGCTTAGTAATAGGTTTTTGATGACCATTCTTCCCTCCACGCTGGTGTCAGTTCCATAGTTGATGGAGCTAAAGGGAATCTGGGCCCCTGCCCTGGAATGCATGGTATTTAGATTGTGTATAAGGGCCTCCATGGCTTGGTAGGTCTTTTCATCCGTATCCTTATAGGCTGTTCTAAGGGCAAAGTCCTGAACCTTCTTAACCAGTTTTTCATCATTTAATATCTCCTGAAGGTATGCAGCCTCCTTTTCAAGATAGGCTTCATTATCGGCTATAGATGGNGTTAAGCCATATTCCTTTTCTAAGATATTGAAGATATAGTCTATATTTTCGTCCAGATCCAAGTCGGATAGGAGGACGATGGACTTCTTGAGGTTTCTTCTATAGTCCTTGATATAGGTCTTCCTCACCCCTATGGCCATTCCATAATCAAAGTTGGGTATACTCTGACCACCATGCTGGTCGTTTTGATTTGATTGGATAGCTATACAGGCTAGGGATGCATATGAATGGATATTTTGTGGTTCCCTTAGATAACCATGTCCTGTAGAAAAACCATTCTTAAATAAATCTATTATATCTATCTGACAGCATGTAGTTGTCAAGGTTAAAAAATCCAAATCATGGATATGAATGTCTCCAGACTTGTGAGCTCTAGAGTGGTCAGGATTTAAGACAAACAAATCATAGAATTCCTTGGCACCCTCGGATCCATATTTTAACATGGTCCCCATGGCTGTATCTCCGTCTATATTGGCATTCTCCCTCTTCAGATCCACATCCTTGGCGTCCTTGAAGGTCAAATCCCCTAAGACCTTCATTAGCCTAGTATTCATGTCCCTAACCCTACTTCTCTCCGCCCTATAGATTATGTACTCCTTGGCAGTCCTGGCATGGCCTTCCTCTATAAGGACCTTCTCTACTATGTCCTGGATATCTTCCACACCAGGTATACCATCCTTGAATTTTTCATTACAAATTACCGCAACCTTGTCCGCTAATTCCATAGAGGTTTTATAGTCTTGGCCACCTGCTGCCTGGGCAGCCTTAAAGATGGCAGTGGATATCTTCTCCATATTAAACGGTACTTCCCTACCGTCCCTTTTCCTGATTTTAGTCAACATATTGTATCCTCCCCAAAATAAAAACACTAGATGTTGTTATACTACCAAATATCAACATCTAGTGTCAACATTATGAAATATATTTAATCATTAAAAAAGACAATCCGAAGATTGTCTTTTTTAACCTTCTTTTTAACCGATTCCTCCAAGTACTACACCTGCTACATAGACTATTATGGTTATACCTACAAATACATACTTGGTCATAGGCTCAAACCATCCGCCTATAGGTAACTCTCTACCTTTTTGGAATTCATCTTTAGCAAAGTCTGTTCCAAATACCCAGTATAACATAATGGCTGCTAGAACTGCCCCTATTGGGTTGATATAGATTGAAACGAGATCCATCCATTCTCCAATGATTCCTTGAATGAATAAACTAACTCCTAAACCTATAACACCTATAGTGATGGAGGCCTTAGTTCTTGAGAACTTAAACTCATCTTGTAGGGCTGCTATTGAAGTCTCATATAGGTTTACTATAGAAGTAATAGCTGCAAAGGTTACTGCAACAAAGAATAGTATGGCTACTATACTACCACCTGGCATATTCTTGAATATGTTAGGTAGGTGGATGAATAATAGTCCAGGTCCACCTTCTGATAATTGACTACCTGTAGTTGCCATGGCTGGAATAATTACTAAGGCTGCTAATAAGGCTGCTGATGTATCAAAAATAGTAACCAATCTAGCATTTGTTAAAATGTCTTCGTCATCTTTTAGATATGAACCATAGATAACAGTACCGCTTCCACCCAAGGATAGGGAGAAGAAGGCTTGACCTAGTGCGAATATCCAAACAATTGGATCTGCTAAACCCTTAGGATCAAAGGTAAAGATATACTTATATCCTTCTGATGCCCCTGGTAGAGTAGCAATATAGATTGCCAAGACTATAAACAATAGGTAGAATAGTGGCATCATAAATAGGTTTACCTTTTCTATACCCTTGGAAATACCAGCATTCATTATAAAGAAAGTAAGTGCTATAGTTATAAATACCCATAAAGTGTTTCCAAATGATGATGCCATTCCTCCGAAAGCTGCTCCAAATTCATCGATAGAAGCTGGTGCAAGTGTGGCTCCAGTAAAGGTTCCTACTGTATACTTTAAGATCCAGCTTATAACAACAGTATAACCTATTGCCAGTAATAAACTTGCTATGGTAGGTATAAAGCCCAAGGCCCTACCTATCTTCTCATCTTTGCCCTTGTACTTCATAGCCTGTGAAAATGCTCCGATGGGACCACTTTTAGCAGCACGACCTAGGCCCATCTCGCCAAAAACTCCCGTATATCCTATTGCTAGTACGAAGAAAATATAGGGTAGTATAAATGTACCACCACCATAGAGGGATACTCTAGTAGGGAAGAGCCAAATATTACCCATTCCTACGGCTGAGCCAACGCATGACAGTACAAAACCCCAACGTCCAGAGAAGGTTTCTCTGTTATCAATAGTTACTTGATTCTTGTCAGTACTCATAATTTCACCTCTTTTTATATTTTATAAACAGTTAATCCTGTAGATTAACTATTTTAGGCGTAAAATACAACAAATGTAACTATGAAGCAAAATAATTGGGTCTGGGTAGTTAATTATGTCTAACATCTTATAGGAGGGTCCTTGTAGGGTTTATACCCTACAAGGACACAATTATTTATATTCTTTTTAAAACTTTATTCAATTGGCTCTAAGTGGGCTTGGAAGTGACGTAGTACTGGTGGTTCCCAAGTAATCCTGTAGCCTTTAACTTGAGATGCCCTTTCCTTTATAGCTATAAGGGCGTCAGCCATTATATCGAAATGGGCTTGAGTGTAAACCCTTCTTGGAATTGCAAGTCTAGTAAATTCAAAGTCTGCCTTTAATTGTTCTCCTGTATCTGGGTCGTTTCCAAGCATATAGGATCCGATATCACAAGTCCTAATACCAGCCTCTATATATAGCTCGACAGCTAGGGCTTGGCCTGGGAACTCATTATAAGGAATGTGTGGGAACATAGCCTTAGCATCTACGAATACTCCATGGCCTCCTACTGGAGATTGATAGGCTATACCAGCATCATCTAATTTGGCTGCTAGGTATTCCATCTGTCCAATCCTATATCTTAGGAAGTCCTCGTCTATACCTTCATATAGACCAACTGCTAAAGCTTCTAGATCTCTACCAGATAATCCTCCATATGATGTGAATCCTTCAAATGAGATGGTATTACCTTTTATCTTTTGATATAGTTCATCATCTTCTTTGATACCAATGATACCACCCATATTTACAATGGTATCCTTCTTAGCACTCATGGTAAAGTAATCAGCATAGGAGAACATTTCCTTAACTATTTCTTTAATTGATGCATCCTTGAATTCTTCTTCTCTTTGCTTAACGAAGAAGGCATTTTCAGCATATCTAGCAGCGTCAATGTCTAGTGGAATACCGTATTTCTTACATACAGCTGAAACATCCCTCATGTTTTGAACAGATACTGGTTGTCCACCGGCTGAGTTGTTAGTAATGGTCATAACAACTAGACCTACATTTTCTGGTCCTAATTCATTTATCAACTTTTCTAATTTTTCAACGTCCATGTTACCCTTAAAAGGTGCTCTTATGGTTGGGTCTTTTGCCTCCTCTACAACACAGTCAATTGCCCTTGCACCTGACAACTCAACATGGGCCCTGGTTGTGTCAAAAAACATGTTGGAGATTGCATACTTGCCCTTGCCTAATAATAGGGGGAATAATACTTTTTCTGCAGCACGGCCTTGATGTACTGGTTGGATATACTTATATCCAAATATGTCTTGCCCAGCCTCTACTAGTTTAAAGTAACTCCTACCACCTGCATAGGCCTCGTCACCCACCATCATGCCTGACCATTGTTTGTCACTCATTGCATTGGTACCACTGTCTGTCAATAAGTCAATGTAAACGTCTTCACCCTTTAGATTAAAAAGATTGTATTTTGCCTCCTTGATCTTTTCAATCCTTTCTTCGCGAGTCAACATCTTAATTGACTCAACCATCTTGATTCTAAAAGGTTCTGCTACATACTTAATAGCCATATATATTCCTCCTTAATATATTTTTGAAATGGTTTTCCTATCTATGATTTATTTTATCACATTGAAAATATATTTGCAATATGAAAGTAAATTTACTATTTTTGACTTATTTATGATGCAAATGTCTATAATTTGAGAATTTATTCTCACTTTCTTTAAGAAGTCTTGTAGTAAATTTTGTATGTTGATAAGTTTTTATTATTATCCTATAATAATATTAAACTAGACAGGATTGGAGGCCGAAGAGATGGATAAGGACATAATGTCATATTACTTAAAACTAGTTGAATTTTTAGCAGTAGTATTAGGACCATCCTATGAAATTGTATTATATGATTTAAGAAGAGATGATAGAAGTATCATAGCCATAGCTAATGGCCATATAAGTGGAAGGACCGTTGGGGCTCCACTGACAGAATCTGCCCTTAAGTCCATAGTAAATAGGGAGTATGAGCATTCTGACTATCACGCCAACTATAATAGCGTAGTAAAGGATGATAAGATCCTACGTTCCTCTACCCTATTTATAAAAAATGGAAATGACAAACTGATAGGACTCCTATGTATCAACTTTGATGATAGTGAATTCAGGGAGTTACATGATAAGTTATTGAGTCTAATACATCCAGATGAACTAATCCATAAGAATAGCTTTGAAAAATTGGAGAACATTATTTTTTCCGATGAGACGGATAGCATAGCTACCAGCATAGAAGAGGTAGCAGAGAATGCCATCAAAAAAGTCCTTAGGAATAGCAATGTACCCTTGGACAGGTTGACCAAGGAGGAGAAGTTAAATATCGTAAGAATCTTAGATGATAAGGGTATATTTATGTTAAAGGGAGCTGTTACTTATATAGCCAAGCTACTCCATAGCTCTGAAGCTACCATATATAGATATTTGAACGATATCAATTCCAAGAAAAAAGATTAAACCTAGACTCATAGGGCATATCTAGGAGAAAAAGGGCAGTAGCCCTTTTTTTATTTGCTAGATAGCTATTTTCTTATCCTTATAATTGAATCCCAGCACCTCATCTAGGGTGTCCAGTAACTCTTGTAATTCTTTAAGGGTGCAGTCAGCCATATGACCTATTCTAAAGGTCTTATTCTTCAAATCAGCATAGCCGTTGGAAATTTGAAATCCTCTTTTACCCAGCTCCTCATTGAGCTGGTCGATGTCCAGCCCCAAGGTGTTGGTTACGGTGGTTACGGTATTAGAAGCCCATTCATCTTTGGCATAGAGTATAAAATGTTTCCTTGCCCAGTTTCTTGTCATCTCGGCCAGCTTCATGTCTTTTAAAGCGGTTTTCTAAACCTTCAGCCAAGATCTTGTCTAATTGGTAGTCCATGGCATACATCATAGGTAGGGCTGGAGTAGATATATATTGGTAGTCAGTCTTTTTGATGGTCTCATAGAGCTCTAAATAGTCCAGATAATATCCCCTGAAGTCTATTTCCCTAGCCCTAGCTATTGCCTTTTCAGACACGCTGGCGATGGCCATTCCCGGTGGCAAGCCTAGGCACTTCTGGGAGGATACTACACACACATCTATCCCCAGTTTATCTATCTCTAGTTTTATACCTCCTATGGAACTAACCCCATCAACGCACCATACCACATCAGGATACTTATTTATTAT
>JGI24711J26586_10000449_pt1 | contig 32088 bp, 28 predicted proteins | sample BioPla3DNA1_FD_26586 | JGI IMG/M metagenome (IMG submission 26586)
TTTTAAGCATTTTTCTTTGGGAGTCAAATATAAAACTGATAACCTTCTCTCTTTCCAATTCTGATATATCTATAAATTCAATCCCTGCTTCATAATGGAACCTTCCCCTATCACGAATATGGGTGACACGAAGAACCTTCCCTATAAAGCGAACTACGCTGCCAACATCAAAAATTCCTTCCAAATACCAGCCACATTTCGGCTCCTCTTCTGTCAGGATACATAAGCCGCCTCCGCTTATGTCCTTAGTTATAGCTTTTTTAAACGATCCTTTATCTGCATCTTTGGTATCTTTTTTTTCAAATAACCGGTATTTTAAATCTAAAATACACTCAAATCTGAAAAAAAACCTTCTCTGTAAACGCTCCGGGCCCGATTTCGGTATTATCCTCAAAAAGTGTATATTACCTGACATCCAACGCTCAATTACTTCAGCTTTAAATTTATATAATTCGCCGCTTTTTTCGTATATGATGCCCATTTCAACACCACGGTTAACAGGAAAAAATCTACCTCCCTTAATAGGAGCCAAAATATCCATGCTGCCATCTGGCAGTAACCGTTCGAACTGACTTGCCAGGGTTAGTGAAGTTCTTTCCCCATTGCTGTTATAAATCTCTATCTCCAGTTTGTCTCCAAGGTTAAGCTCGATTGTTTTCATTAACAAACCCCATAAAAATTGTAATATTTGATTCTCAAGCTTCACTTAACCAATTTTATACTTGAGGTAATTATAACATAGTTCTCTCTTTCATACACCGAAAAAAGACAAAAGTTTGGAAATAAACCCCCTTGCCCCCTCTGTTTCCTCATGTGTCTTGTCTAAAAATAGCTTTTCTGCTATTTCTGTGATATTTTTCGCTGCCTGGCACTTAGGGTTCACCATGCTAAAGGGCTTTTGCATTTTGACGCTTTTTGTCACATTTTCATCATATAATATATACCCAAGTTTTAATAACTTTAAAGATAAAAATTTTTCTGAAACAACACAAATCTTACTTGCTATTTCATTGGCTTCCCGAACGCTGTCGGCCTTATTAACCAGGATGTTGATTCTCTTCTTTTTGTCTCTTCGTGAGACCATTTTTACAAGAGCGTATGCATCTGTTATAGCTGTTGGTTCAGGTGTTGTAACTAAAAGTACTTCGTCGGCAGCCATAATAAAGCTCATAACATTTTGTGAAAGTCCCGCTCCCGTGTCGATAAGAATTACATCAAAAAGCTTGTCCAAAAGACCTATACTGCTGACAAATTTTCTAAGCTTCTTTCTGTCAAGACGTATAAGTTCTTCAACACCTGACCCGCCAGACAGGAATTTAATATTATCGGGTCCGTCTGTCAGCACTTCAAAAATATTCTTTTCGTCATGGATTAGATCCAGCATTGTATATTTAGGAACGAGCCCGAACAGGACATCAATATTAGCTAATCCAAAATCCACATCGAGTATTACTACTTTAAGACCCATTTTACTTAATGCCAAGGCCAGATTAACAGTAATATTGGTTTTCCCTACTCCCCCTTTACCACTGGTAACAGTTATGACTCTGGCTTTTTTTTCGGAGTTTGCAGCGGGAAGGCCAATTTCTTGATTTCCTGTTTTCATATTCACTATTTTACGAAGCATATCTGCCTGGTCGTTCATTCGTCTCAAGCCACCCCCTTCAGACAGCCGCTTAATGGCTGTTTTCATCCAATAAGCTTGCCACAAGTTGCCTTACATTGGCTATATCCAAATCATCTGGGACACTCTGGCCAGCCGTGGTATATGAGAGGGCCTTACCCGTCATATATCTGGCATTAAGAATGACTCCTGCAGCCGGTGATTCGTCCAGCTTGGTGAAAAGCAGTTTATAATTCTTTATAAATGCGTAGTATTCTAAAATTTCACGAACTGCAATCCTGCTGGTATTGCTGCTCATAACCAAATAGGCCTCGTCTGCTTCAGCTGCGTTTACCAATGCTTTAAGCTCGTCAAAATGCTTTTTGTTCTTATGACTTCTTCCGGCAGTATCGATGAGAATCAGATCATTATCCTTTAGGCTATCTATGGCTTCCTTAATTTCTCCGGGGGAATAAACAACCGTTACTTTCAGATTTAATATTTCAGCATATGTCTTCAGTTGCTCCACTGCAGCTATTCTGTATGTATCGGCTGTTATAAGACCCACTTTTTTATGGCGGAAAGTAAAGTCCGCTGCTAACTTTGCGAGAGTTGTGGTTTTACCTACTCCGGTAGGTCCAATAAATATAGCAACATGAGGCTTCCTTTCCTCAATGAGCTTAATAGGTTCAGGATCGCCTAAAGAAGCTGCAATTACCTTCGCGGCAAGATGAAACACTTCCTCTCTCTTTAGGCTATGGCCCCCGCGTTCAATTATTTTTTCAAGGATTTTTTCAATCAGCTTTGGTTCCACATCTTTTTCGAAAAGAATATTTCTTAGTTCTATAAGAGGTTTTTCATCCAATACGGTAATAGTTTCGTTTTCAACTGTTATATCTTCTGCTTTTTTTGTTTTTTCTTTTGCTGTATTATTTACAGTCATATGTTCTTTAACTTCTTTTTTTCTTATGGGAGCCGTTTCTGTCTCTTCCGGAGCTCTATTAGTCTGAACAACCTGATAAATTTTATCAAGCATGCTTTCCATATTCCGGACCTTCTCTTCAAGTTCAGAAATTTTCTGGTTCTCCCGGATTTGTGCTGTATTATCGGCCAATACGCCTGCCGCTTCCTCTGATGTGCCTTTCATATATCTTTCGTTATTCACGGCAGCTGGTCCGGATGGCTGTTCAGGTACCGTTACATACTTCTCCGGAGCAGGCTGAGGACGATAAGCACTGTAAGCCGGAGCTTGTCGCTGAGTATAATCAGATCTGCGCGGTCTGACATAATCATCATCAATTGCAGCCACCACTTCAATCAACGGCTTTTTAAACAGACCCAGAAAGCCTTTGGGTTTGACCTTTTTGCTGTTCATAATCACAGCTTCACTGCCAAGGTCCATTTTTACCTTGAGCAAGGCTTCCTGCATATCCTTGCATGTGTACCTGCGAATTTTCATTCTTAATTATCCGACCCTTTCTTTAAATACTGACCATACCAATTGCATTAACCTCTACACTGGGATCCAGTTCGTTATATGACAGAACGGTAAGCCCGGGTATAGCATGCTCGGTAAGGCGTTTAAAATATAATCTGACTACCGGAGAAGCAAGAATTATAGGCTGTTTTCCTGATTGTGCCATTTTTTCGGCAAGGCCTGCTGTTTTGGATATGATTTTATTGCTTATTTCAGGTTCAATAGCCATATATGTTCCTGCTTCATTCTTCTGGACCGAATCTATGATTAATTGTTCAAGCTTAGGATCCAAAGTTATCACTTCATTGGACGAACTGTTTAAATATCCCTTGGAAATAGCTCTTCCCAGCGATTGGCGCACATATTCTGTCAGCATATCCGGATCTCTGGTAATAGGTGCATAATCAGCAAGGGTTTCCAGAATAGTAACCATATCCCGTATTGATACACCCTCTCTTAAAAGGTTTGCCAAAACCTTTTGAATCTCCCCGAGAGACATTAACTTCGGCATCAGTTCTTCCACGATAGCCGGATAAGAATTTCTGACATTGTCTATAAGAGTTTGTACATCTTGTCTGCCTAACAGTTCGTGTATATGTCTTCTTAATATTTCTGTCATATGTGTTGCTACGATGGATGGAGTATCTACAACGGTATATCCCATCATTTCAGCTTTATCCCTCATTGCTTCGGGTATCCAGAGGGCCGGCAAACCAAATGCTGGCTCAACAGTAGGTATGCCTTGAATACCGTCATCTGCCGTGCCCGGGTTCATAGCCATAAAATGATCCAACATGAGCTCTCCGCTAGCAACCTCAACACCTTTAATCTTAATTATATATTGATTTGGGGATAGTTGTATATTATCTCTGAGTCTGATAATCGGAACAACTACACCAAGCTCAAGAGCAAGCTGTCGCCGTATCATAACTACCCTGTCCAGTAAATCCCCGCCCTGGTTTTTGTCAGCAAGCGGTATAATTGCATAACCAAATTCCAGTTCTATAGGATCAACCTGGAGTAATGACACCACATTTTCAGGTTTTCTGATTTCCTCAACTTCCTTTTCCTCGACTTTTATCTCTTCTGCTTTAGAAAGTTCCTTTGTCTGGTTCTGCAGGTAAATGCCCAGATATACCAACACACCAGCCATCAAAATCAGCGACCATTGTTTAAGGATAGGAATTAATAAAATACAACCTCCTGCTCCTATGAAAAGAACCTTCGGGCTGTCGAACAATTGCTTTACTATATCAGTGCCCAAATCATTATCTGTTGCAGCCCGGGTAACAATTATACCTGTTGCAACGGCTATTAACAGCGAAGGTATCTGCCCTACAAGGCCATTACCGATAGTTAGAATAGCATAAAGTTCAATGGCTTCCTCAAATGATTTGTTTAAAAAGATCATTCCCATGACTATACCGCCGATAAGATTCACAAATACTATAATAATACCGGCAATAGCATCATTCTTGACGAACTTGGTGGCACCATCCATTGAACCGTAGAAATCAGCTTCTCTCTGAATTCTCTTTCGCCTTTCCTTTGCTTCAGATTCATTTATCAGTCCTGAATTCAGATCCGCATCAATGGCCATTTGCTTACCTGGCATTGCGTCCAGGGTAAAGCGCGCCGCTACCTCGGATACACGTTCTGCACCCTTGGTAATAACCATGAATTGAACAATCATAATTACAAGGAAAACAATAACGCCCACAACTAAGTTATCGCCACCGACAAACCTGCCAAAACTTTCTATAACACTTCCTGCTTCACCATGACCAATTATCAGACGTATGGCAACTATATTAAGGGACAGGCGAAACAGAGTTGTAATTAATAACATTGTGGGAAATGCCGCCATTGAAAGTGTGTCTGTAGAATAAATTGTATTTAATAAAATTAATAAAGATAACGTAATGTTAGTGACTAAAAGAACGTCCAACAGAAAGGTCGGGATGGGCACGATAATAAAGAGCACTATGAAAACTACACTAACGGCAACCATCATGTTTCTGTTGTTCATGTAAATTCCCCCGGCTTAAACACCATTTTCTTTAGTAGCTTACAAGGTAACTAATGTGAATATTTCGTTGAAAATAAAACCTTGTCTAATATTATCATTTTATAATAAAGCACTGCTTAAAACAATAGCAAAAAGTACAGGCCGGGCATTTATAGAGTGGCTTGAAAAATAAAAACACCTTCTTTAACAATGAACTGATAAACACCATTATACTTTTCCACAATTCGAACCATGCTTTTTATGCCGACTCCATGTTCTTTTTCTTTTGTTACAGGAAGCCCCCGTTCAAAAACAGGCTTAATCTTATATTTGTTTCTTAAATCAATGCAGAGCTTGTTATTCTTTGAATATATTTTCATCTTAATATAACGCTCTTTTACGTCATCTATTTTATCAACGGCATAAATTGCATTTTCTAAGGCATTAAACAGCAGGCTGCATATATCAGGTACAGAATATTTCTTAAAATCCGTAGCTGAGATACTTGGTTCAATGCGAATATTTTTATCCTTCGCCTTTGCAATATAAGCAGATATGATGAGGTTCAGGGGTAAAAACAACGGAAAATGAATCAGCAAAGGATACGCTTTAAACATAAATTCATCGCCAAAAGCTAAATAAGCAATAGTCTGAACCATGCCAAAACAGCAAATTGTCAGAAAATACTGCTTTTGATTTTTCCTGAATTCAACATTTGCAAAGGAAAGGGATAATATAATACCAAACAAAAGCACGAAACTGAAATTTATAACAGCTGATCGGTAATAATTCAGGTGATGTTGAGATTTCCGGCGGTACCGTAAGTACAAGAAACTGGGGGACCATTAACCATCAAGGTGCTAACGCCATTCTTACCATTAGCGGGAATGCCTTGATTGAATGCAAAACGAGCAAGGAAATAATCTTTATTGGTAACAACATTAATCCAAGCCTGACAATTGATGGCGGAAGAATATTGGGTTTGAAGGGCATATATGTTATATCTGAAAATTGCACTGTAGAAGTTAATGGAGGATATATACAACCAACGATATATGGCGACGATATAACAGTGACAATAAACGGGGGTTTTTTGGGAGCAGGTATATCTTCCAATAAGTCTAGCGGCTCCGCCACTGGTATCGTGAATGGCGGCTATGTAAAATTTAATGGCTTTGGATCATTATACTATAAGAATGAAGCTGATGTTGAGCTAAAAAATTATATTTTCAGCCTGCGTGACGCTAACAATACTGGAGTTTACAGCACAGTGGTTACAGGACTTACCACTGATCCGTCATTGGATTACGAATATGGCCTTAATGATGTAAGAACAGATGATTACGGTGAGCTCCATATCTGGCTGCCTGAAGGAAAGACATGGGCCAGCGTGACGGCCGGGGGCCAGACATTTTCAGGTGAAATAACGTATGTAGATAAATATTACTCAGCAACTTTGCGACTGCCTTCGCTAAATCCTGCCGCAAGTATAACAACGGCGGCAAAAGGAAACGCTTCTTCGACAAGTGTTGATTTTACACTCACCTCGGCGCCTACAGGTACCTGGAAGGTATATGAAAGTGCTGACGCGACAGAAGTAATGGCAGGGGTAACCGCCACATTAAGCGGTACGACCCTGACATTGGCTTCCTCAGAAGATCCAATCGAAATCGGGGACTATTACGTAACTGTGACCGAACCCAACAAAAACGAAAGCGAAAGGTTAAAATTAACGGTAGAGTTTGTGGCACCCAGTCCTGCTAAGGCCATAACAGCCTTTAACTTTAATGAAGTGACCCCAAATGTTATCGGAACGATCAATGAAGTTGATAAAACAATTTCACTGGCCGTTCCATACGGAACAAATGTGACCAATCTGGTTCCTACCATCATACATACAGGGGCAAGCGTATCTCCAAATTCAGGAGTGGCGCAGGACTTTACATCCCCTGTAACGTACACGGTAACTGCGGAAGATGACACTACACAGACCTATACCGTTACAGTAACAGTAGCGCCTGCACCTGGCGGCGGAAGCGGCGGCTCCGGCAGCAGCGGCGGTGGTTCCGGCGGAAGCACTCCCACCACACCTACTCCAACTCCCGCGCCTCAGCCAGCCATCACCGTAACCGAAGTAAAAAGCGAGCTTTTCAGCAATACTGAAGATATCGTAGCTGAAGCTGATGTTGAAACCGCCTTTGGCCAGCCGGTTGAAGTTAAAATAACAGATGATGAGGAATCACAAAATGAAGTATTCCAACTGGTGGGCGCAGATGATGAGGTATATCCCTTCGACATCAGCCTGTATTCCAAAGTGAGCGGCGAAAAAGTACAGCCTAAGGAGGGTCACAACGTTAGGATAACCCTGCCTGTTCCTGAAAAACTGCTTGATGTCAAGGACAAAGTAAAGGTGGTTTACGTCAGGGACGGCAAGTTGGAGATCCTTGCGTCCCAGCTTATCGAAAAAGACGGCAAATGGTACATAACCTTCGAGGCTGTTCATTTCAGCCCATATGCTCTGATAGTAAACAAAGAACCCCCTGTATCCTGGACTAACCCCTTCAGTGATGTAAAGGAAGGAAGCTGGTATTATTCTGCTGTACAGTATGTCGCTCAAAACGGTCTGATGTTTGGAACCGGCAGTGATACCTTCTCCCCCCAACTCACTACAAACAGAGCTATGATTGCCACTATTCTGTATAGGTTAAGTGGCTCAACTGAAATATTCCAAAGCACCTTCAAGGATGTGGTCCCCGGTGCATACTATACCCAAGGAGTAGCTTGGGCTCAGGAAAAAGGCATCATCGCAGGGTACGGCAATGGTATGTTTGGCCCTGAGGACACCATAACCCGCGAACAGATGGCTGCCATACTCTGGAGATATGCAGGCTCACCAAAAGCAGACACTGCAGTCCTCAATGATTTCAACGATGCGGGTGATATATCCGATTATGCAAGACAAGCCATGGTATGGGTATACGAAGAAGGCATTATTGCGGGCAAAGGCAGCCGAATACTTGATCCCAGGGGCCTAGCAACCCGTGCTGAAGCAGCAATGATTCTTACAAATTATCTAAAAGCTAAGTAAATATAGAACAGTATAAAATAAACAGGCAGGGTGAAATATCCCTGCACCTCTCTTTTCATAACAAACAACAGAATATCAGGAAATTCGACAAAAAAATCGTTCTTGCCTGAATTGTAGTTAGATAAATAATTTTAAAAAACAGCGGTCTCGAATTATCCGAGGCCGCTGTTTCTAATATCTTATACTATTTATACTACTTAAACTTTTTAAAAACTAAAGCACTGTTATGTCCACCAAAACCTAAAGAATTGGAAATTGCATAATCTATGTCTTTTTTTCGACCTGCATTGGGTATGTAGTCTAAATCACATTCAGGGTCCGGCTCCTGCAGGTTTATGGTAGGAGGCAGGAAACCATCTCTAATTGCCAGAATGCTTATTATTGCCTCAATCCCTCCGGCTGCTCCTAAAAGGTGACCAGTCATCGATTTTGTCGAGCTGACAGGTATATCCTTCACATTATCGCCAAATACCTTCTTAATACTTTTTGTTTCCAAAGGATCATTTAACGGTGTACTTGTTCCATGAGTATTTACATAGCCAATCATATCGGGTGTAATACCTGCATCCTCAATAGCCATCTGCAGGCATCTTACACCAGCATCTCCTTCAGGATCAGGAGCTGTAATGTGGTAAGCGTCACTTGTTGCACCATAACCCACAATTTCAGCCAGGATATCAGCACCTCTGTTAACTGCATGTTCATAGTCTTCAAGAACGAGAATACCGGCACCTTCACCCATAACAAACCCGTCACGNTTTTTATCAAAAGGTCTGCATGCTGTATCAGGATCTTCATTTTCCGACATTGCTCTCATGGCGCAAAATCCGGAGAATGCCAAAGGGGTAACGGCAGCCTCAGATCCACCGGTAATCATTACATCTGCATAACCATTTTGGATTATTCTCATCGCATCGCCAATAGAATGATTAGCGCTGGCACAGGCTGTAACCACACACGCATTGTGACCCTTTATTCCGTACTTTATAGCAACCTGTCCGGAAGCCATATTTGCAATCATCATAGGTACAAAAAACGGGCTGACCCTTTTGGGTCCTTTCTCAAATAAAGTTCTGCAATTGGTTTCCAATGTATCCATTCCACCAACACCGGAGCCTATAAGCACTCCTGCGCGGTATGGATCCATCCCGGAAAAGTCCAGTCCGGACATGTTAACAGCCTCCTGGGATGCTACTATTGCATATTGGGTAAAGAGATCCATACGCTTTGCTTCTTTTTTGTCGATGTAAAGGGTTACATCAAAATTATCGATTTGAGCAGCTACTTTAGTTGAAAACTCGGATGTATCAAATTTTGTTATAGATTTAATTCCATTTTTCCCTGCTTTGACTTCACTCCAGAAGGTCTTCACGTCAGTTCCGAGGGAATGAACAACGCCAAAACCTGTTACTACTACTCTTCTTTTCATCATTTTGGCCTCCTGATAAGTACAAGCTAATATAATAAACAGATAAAAATTATCTTTATAGGAACAAAAAATAAAATATAAAAAGCCCCTACAATAAATTGCTGGGACTTTCTATAATAAAAATAAATAATTTTATTGATGAGCCTTAATATATTCAACAGCATCACCAACAGTTGCAATCTTCTCTGCTTCCTTGTCTGGTATTTCCAGCTCGAATTCTTCCTCAAGAGCCATAATAAGTTCAACGATATCGAGAGAATCGGCACCAAGATCATCAATAAAGGAAGATTCCATTTTTACCTCTTCTTCATCAACACCTAATTGCTCAACGATGATATCTTTAACCTTTTCAAATACCATACCATTCACCCCCTTCCAGACAGGATTCTAAATAAGAACTTATCAATATTATTGCGTTCAATTGAAATAATATTACATATACAACCCACCGTCAATATTTATTACCTGTCCTGTAATATATCGAGCACTGCCGGATGCAAGAAAAACTACCAGATCAGCAACCTCGNAAGATGTCCCATATCTGCCGAGAGGTATGCTCTTAAGGTAATTCTCCTTAATTTCCGCAGAAAGTGAGTCCGTCATCTGGGTCTCTATAAAACCGGGCGCAACAGCATTACAGGTTATCCCGCGTGCCGCAAATTCTCTGGCGACAGACTTTGTAAAACCAATCAATCCAGCCTTTGATGCAGCGTAATTGGCCTGCCCTGCGTTACCCATCAGACCTACGATAGAAGAAATATTAATAATACTGCCGCTTCTCTTTTTCATCATTATGCGGGCAGCTGCTTTAGTGCAGAGGTAAGCACTCTTGAGATTAACATTCATTACATTATCCCAATCCTCTTCCTCCATACGTATCAATAGCTTATCACATGTAATTCCTGCGTTATTAACCAATACATCTATGCCTCCAAAAACTTCAATGGTTTTCTCAATGAGGCCTTGAGCAACAACCGGGTTGCTTAAATCACCAGAATACCCGGCAACCGAAAAGCCTTCTTCCTTAAGGCTGTCTACAATGGTATATACACTGTCGCTAGTTCCTGAAAGCATTACGTTAGCTCCCAGTGATGCAAATTTCACAGCGATAACATTTCCTATACCACGTGTTGATCCGGTTACTATTACAGTTTTCCCTTGAAAATTCATTGATATGGTTTTTCCTTTCATTGAATTCTTCTTATTACTCTTTCTATCCTTTCAAAACGGCCATTGTATTGTCCAGGGATGCTTTATCTTCAACATTTAATATGCGGACTCCTTTATCAATTTTTTTGATAAAACCGCTTAAGACTTTACCCGGACCTATTTCTATAAATGTGTCAGCACCTTTTTCTATAAGACTTCTGACACAGTCTTCCCATAGTACAGATGTACTTACCTGGCGCACAAGAAGATCTTTTATATCAGTTTCTGATTCTATTATCTTACCTGTCACATTTGTAACAACCGGAATACTCATTCTGTTTACTTCTATATTTTCAAGCTCTTTGGATAACTTTTCCCCGGCAGGTTTTAATAAGCTGCAATGAAAAGGGGCACTGACATTTAACAACATTGCTCTTTTTGCTCCTTTCCCGGAAGCAATTCTAATGGCTTCATTAATGGCATCTACCTCTCCGGCAATAACTATCTGACCGGGACAATTAAAGTTTGCCGGTTCAACAACTCCTTTAACGGATGCCATTTTGCACGTTTCCAGTACATCCTCACGGGATAAACCGAGAATAGCCGCCATGGTACCTTTACCCAAAGGCACTGCCTCCTGCATGTATTTGCCGCGCTTCCGGACAATCTTTATGGCATCTTTGAAAGCCATGGAGCCAGATATTACGTGTGCCGCATATTCTCCTAAACTTAAACCTCCGGTATAATCCGCTGATATGCCTGCTTCGAGTAGTGGTTGGGCACAGGCAATGCTTGCAGCTAATATAGCCGGCTGAGTGTTTTCGGTAATTTTAAGGGTTTCTTCATCACTCTCAAAAATCATATTTCTTATATCAAAGCCTAATGCTTCTGTTGCATCATCTAAAATACGGCCGGCGGCTTGTGAAATCTCAGAAATTTCTTTAGACATACCGATATATTGGGCACCCTGGCCGGGAAAAACAAAGGCAATTTTACTCATATATATTTCCTCCGTTTTGTTACAAAACTTAATATCCTGTATCCTTTATTGTCATCCTGGAAGATTCTTCGCTTCGCTCAGAATGACATGCTCAGCTCAGAATGACAAAATAAAATCAAAATTACAATTGCGGTAACGTTGCAATCCTATTTTGACCAGGTAAGTAAGGCAGATCCATATGTAAGACCACCGCCGAAAGCAACCATAATAATTTTGTCACCCTTTTTAAGCAGTCCCTTTTTTGAAGCCTCATCAAGGCAGACAGGGATGCTCGCGCTGGATATATTTCCTGTGTATTCCAAATTGCTATATATTTTATCCATTGAAACATCAAGCCTTTTAGCCGCATTCTGCAGTATTCTCATATTAGCCTGATGTGGAAATATATACTTTATTTGTCCCATTTCATTACCGGCACTATCCAGCACATTTTTTGTTGCTTCAGACATTATCCTCGATGCAAAAGTAAATACCTCGCTGCCATCCATCCATAATACCTGCTTTTTACCCTCGTTACGTTTTTCAATATCGGCATCGGAAGCATACAAACACGGTAAAGTAAGTACATCAGCATTATCTCCCACTGCTCCGAGACAGGCTTCCTCAACTCCAGTACCATCATCAACCTTACTTAAAATAACAGCACCGGCACCATCTCCGAAAAGCACACAAGTCTTTCTGTCTGTAAAATCTGTTGCCCTGCTCAACGCCTCGGCTGATACTATCAGAATATTCTTACAGGTACCGTTTTCAATAAACTGTCTTCCGGTTTGTAATGCATAAACGAATCCTGTGCAGGCAGCATTTACATCAAATGCAGCTGCATTTTTAGCTCCAATTTCTCCCTGCACCGTGCATGCGAGAGATGGGGTAAGATAGTCAGGAGTACATGTTGACGCAATAATCAATTCAATATCTACAGGGTTCAATCCGGCATCTTCTATAGCCTTAACAGATGCTTCGGCAGCAATTTTTGCAAGGGGAACATCATCCTCCAAGATATGTCTTTCCCGGATTCCGGTTCTTTTAACAATCCATTCATCGCTGGTTTCAACAATACTTTCAAGTTGGCTGTTAGTAAGTTTTTTTTCGGGCAGAATACTACCTGTTCCTGTTATTCCCGCTTTAAAGGGCTTCATCATATATGCCTCCAACTTCCATGCTAGCAAAAATATTTGTCATTTTGTCCAACACTGTTGTACAAGCAGAACTACATGCCTTTAATATAGTGTTCTTAATGGCTTTTGATGTTGAATTCCCGTGGCACTTATATATCATGCCTTTAACACCCAGAATAGGTGTACCGCCTAATTCTTCAGGATCTATCTCTTTTTTCATTTTTTTCAGTTCATGTTTAATAAGAAGGTAGCTTATTCGCCCTGACAGACTCTTTGAATACATCTTTTTCAAATAATCCATGAAATACTTACCGGTTCCCTCCATGATCTTTAGCATTGCGTTTCCTGTAAATCCATCACAAACTGCTATATCAACTTTTCCGTCAGTGATATCACGGCCTTCAACGTTTCCAATAAAATTAATGTTGGCTTTCTGAAGTTCTACAAAGGCATTTTTAAGTGCATCATTGCCCTTTCCCTCCTCAGTTCCTACATTGACCAATCCTACTCTTGGCTTTTCAATACCAAACATATTCCTCATATACTCAGTTCCCATAATTGCGAATTGAACGTAATTAACCGTTTTAATCTGAGTATTCATTCCTGCATCAATAATCATTGTATGACCCTTTATTGACGGAACAACGGGAGCCAAAGCAGGCCTCACAACACCTTTCATTCTACCGGCAATTAACAGTGATCCTGCCAGCAAGGCTCCTGTACTTCCCGCAGAAATAAAAGCTTGTGCTGATTGTTCTTTTATTTTTTTCATGCCTACTACTATGGCAGAATTACGCTTCTTCCTGACTGCCTCGGTAGGTTTATCAGAATTGGTTATCTCATCAGAAGTCTCGGTTATAATTATTCTTTTATTATTTATATTCTCAGGACCCAGGCACTCCTCTATTTTTGCTCGATCTCCCAGGAGCTCAATTTCAAAACCCTTGGTTTCCAATGCCTCAAGGCAACCTTTAACTATCTCATGAGGAGCGTTATCTCCTCCCATTGCATCAACTATAATCCTCAATAGCTCAGCTCCTTAACCGGATTAACAAAATCCGGCTTTTTGTATAGTTATAATACGGGCAACACTTTTTGGCAAATATTATTTATTTGCCATATCAACTAATAAAAATTTTCCTCTGAATACCTCGACTTGCTTATTATATATCATAACCCACACTATATATTTCCCTTGAGGGCGTTTTTGCTTGATAGTTACCCTTGCTACCAGTTTACTTCCTGCGTAAACAGGTTGTTTATACTTAATGTTCGCAATCCCGACTAATGCAACATCTGCATCAATTACAGCTATTGCAATTGACTCAGCCATGGAATAAATGTAATGACCGCGAACTATTTTTGATTGTGAAAAAACCATTTGATCAGTGGTGTCTAAAATAGATATTGCGCTTTCACCTAAATTAAGTTCAACAATTTCACCTATAACTTCCTCTGCGTTAAGGGTTCGGAGCTTCTCATAGTTTTTGGAAGCCATTTCACGAATGCGTTGTCTCAACTCCGGAACACCCATTTCCAGTCTGTCCAGTCTGACGGTTGGAACGCTGACTTCCAGGTGTTCGGCAAGCTCCTCATCTGTCAGAAACGGGTCTTCTCTGAGCAATTCTGTAAGTTTAATTTGTCTTTCTTTCTTCGCATTGGAATCTCTGCTCAATTCAATCTCTCCAATTAATTAGTACCTAGTAATATGGTCAGTTAATAGTATATTATATTTTTTTAGTGTATGCAATACTGAGATTTTCTATATCAGAATCTTTTCTCGTTTTTATAAACAAATTCATTTTATAAAAAACAGCACCGTATTTTTACCTACGGTGCTGTTGATGTTTACTCAATATTTTGCCTCTAACCTCCGGTAACATTCTTCATTCCTTCCGGAGACCAGTCGACATTTGTATCCTCAAACAAGGATTTCATTATATTATTTGCGAATTTCCCTATTTGCTCTCTGAATATTATTGCCAGGCCTACCATTATGGCAAGAAGTATGACTACCTCAACTGTATTTATACCTCTTTTACTTTTCAAGAAGCTCTTAAACTTATTCCACATAACTGACCTCCGAAAAATAATAATTTGTTACAATTTTATACATTTATATTATTATTTTGTATCGAAGGTGTCAACTATTATTTGTTCTATTTATTGCTAATTACTTTATTCTTTCTTCATTTCCTTTATTACCTTGTTCACTATTTCATATGAAAATCCCCTGTGCAAAAGGAATCGATATGCCCTCTGCTCTGTTTTTTTATCGTTAAGATCATACTTNCCGAACTTTCTTTTTCCTTCCCTTAAGGCTACCTCATAATCATCTGTTTCAAATTCTGACAGAGCTTTTTCTATTATATCCTTGTCTATACCTTTGTTTTTCAGCTCAAAGCCGAGAGATTTTTTTGATAATGCTTTTGTTCTTATCCTCTCAGATAAATATTTCATTGCATAACGGGTATCATCCAAATATCCTATTGTCCTAAGCTCATTGACCGCATTCTGTGCTACGGTTTTATCAAATCCCGCGTCTATAAGCTTTCTAAGTATTTCATTTTCGCTTCTGTCTTTAAAAGTTAAGTATCTTACAGCCCTTTCTCTGGCTGAACGAACCAACACTTTTTCACGAATAAAAGATAACTGTTCCTCGCTTATTACCATATTTTCAGATAATTTATTACTTATATAATCCTGTTCCGGAATTGAAAATGAGTAATTATCGTCAATAAAAACTCTTACCATGCCTTTTTCTCTGTTTTTTTCCACCGCTGTTATGGTCATACACATTCTCCCTTTATCCAGATTTAAGATAATTTAATTATACCATATGCTTGTCCCTAATTTGATTTTACTTTATATCACCAAAATATCAATCAGGTAAGTTTTTGTCGTATAAAAAAGCCCTTCAAAAAGATAAACTCTTTGAAAGGCCTTAATAAAAACATATTAACCTATTCTTCCACCGTATGAGCCTCAATGCTGCTTAAAAAGGCTTTTTCATATTCGGCTTTTACCTTTTCCTCTATTTCTTTTGATATCTCCGGGTTTTCTCTTAAGAATTTCTTAACATTTTCGCGTCCCTGCCCGATTCTCTGATCTCCGTAAGAGAACCATGCACCACTCTTTTTTATGATGTCGAGAGTGACGCCTATGTCAAGAAGACAGCCTTCCCGTGATATGCCTTGCCCATATATAATATCAAATTCTGCCTCTTTAAAGGGAGGCGCTACTTTGTTTTTAACAACCTTTACCTTTGTCCTGTTACCAACCGGTTCGCTTCCTTCTTTGAGAGTTTCTGTGCGTCTGACATCCAAGCGCACCGAAGAGTAGAACTTCAAAGCACGACCTCCGGGAGTTACCTCAGGATTTCCAAACATTACTCCGACTTTTTCACGTAACTGGTTAATAAAAATGGCAACGGTCTTAGATTTACTGACAACGCCTGATAACTTTCTCATTGCCTGAGACATCAGTCTGGCCTGTAATGCCATATGGGAGTCCCCCATTTCGCCGTCTATCTCCGCTTTCGGAACAAGGGCTGCCACAGAGTCAACGACAATAACATCAATGGCACCGCTTCTTACAAGAGCCTCAGTTATTTCAAGGGCTTGTTCTCCCGTGTCGGGCTGAGATACGATCAGGTTATCTATATCTACACCCAGTTTTTTTGCATAAACCGGATCCAGTGCGTGTTCAGCATCAATAAATGCAGCCTCGCCTCCGGCCTTCTGAGCTTCGGCAACGATATGAAGGGCAACTGTAGTTTTTCCTGACGATTCAGGCCCAAAAATCTCTATAATTCTTCCCCTGGGCAAGCCGCCTACCCCCAATGCTATATCAAGTGTAAGAGCCCCGGTAGGTATGGCATCAACACTAACATGTGGTACCTCACCCAGTTTCATTANCGCACCCTTGCCAAACTGTTTTTCTATCTGCCCCATAACCAATTCCAATGCTTTTTTCTTTTCGTCCATAATATGCCTTACGGCTAACCCTCCTTTGCCGAACATTTGTTCTAATTATAAGATAAAGAATCCGGTATGTCAAGCATTATTTTTGTTATATTATAGAAATATTTCTAGAATCTTTTAATTGGCTGTAATTATCTCTTTCCAAACCTTAATCGTGACAATACCAGATTATTAATATACGTTATCTCCGGAGTTTTTAACTTTAAGAGAATAAGCCAATACAGACCCACACCTCCGACTGCCGGAACACAAAGCGCAAGTATCTGGCTCAGTTTTGATCCTACATCAGGCCTTACCAGAAGTTTTAACCCCAAAGTGATGAGCCCGGCCGGAATAGCTGCCAATACAGCCTTTACAATATAAACAAAATTATCGGTGATTATATCTATACCTGTCTTTTTCTTGAATGTCAGAAGATAAATCATCATTATAAAAAAGGCACTGATGGAATATGCAAGAGCTGTGCCTGCAATGCCTATGTTTGTATGCTTTGTAAAAACAGCATTTAATAAGTATAAGACCACTATTCCGAATACTCCTCCATAAAGCGGAGTTTTACTGTCATGAATGGAGTAGAATGCACGGGTCATCATGGCAATGGTCGAAGAAAACACAAGGGTTGCCGAATATCCCAAAAGGCAGAGGCCACCATAAAAAACATCGTATTCAGAGCCTGATTCACCCCATTTAAACAACACCCTCATAATGTCATCACTTAAAATCATCATTATTACAGATGTTACCAAAGACAGAAGAAAAACTGTCTTCAGACCGTTATAAAGAACTCTCTTAAATTCATCGGGATTCTCACTTGCATATTGTTCCGACAGTGTGGGAAGAAGTGCTATACCTATACTTTGTGCAAATATTCCCAGGGGCAGCTGCCATGTACGGTTCGCATTATTAAGAAGAGTTACCATGCCCGATTCATAAAAAGTTGCATAGCTTCTTGATATAATTACATTTACCTCAATAACAGTTGAAGAAATCAGGGATGGAATTGCCTGATGCATAAGCTTACTAAATGCATTGCTTCTTAAAAACAGTTTTGGCCGGTAGTAAACAAAATGCCTGAATGCACCGGAGAATTGAATAATGAAGAACACAGCTCCTCCTGCGACAACACCCCAGGCTGTTAATTCCGCGCTTTTGGCGCCAAAAACAGCGATACTTATTATGGTGCATATGTTATATATCACTGGCCCGAACGCAGCTATTGCAAACCTCTTATACGAGTTTAAAATGCCGTTCATTTGACCGGCCAGCATCATAAAGGGGGCGTTTAGAAGAAGAATTCTGGTAAGCTTTATTAGTAACACCTTATCGCCGGATGTCCCTTCCCTGTATCCGGAAGCCAGAATACCCAAAAAACTATCGGTAAAAACAAAAAACACTATTTCCAAAATGACCATTAATATAACCGATAAATTTATAAACGTACTGATGGCTTTCCATCCGGTTCTTTCTTTTCCTTTTGTCAGATATGTGGAAAGTATGGGGATGAACGCTGCCGCTATTGCTCCCCCGGCAAGAAGGTCATAAACCAGATCCGGCAGGGTAAATGCAAGTATAAATTCGTCGGAATACCCCATGGGCTTCATTTGTGTAGTTATAAGAACATTTCTTAAAAAACCGGTTATACGGCTTAGCAATGTGCCCAGCATTACCATGGTCGCCACACCGGTAAGCCTTCTTGACGGTTCCTGGATACTATCCATTTTAAACTCCTGTAAGTACAATCATATTATAAGTTTAGTGGCTTTAGCCGCTGAAGTCTAGTTAAGTATCTTTTTTCTGAGCATGTTCATTGCATTTAGACACGCCATATGTCTGACTCTTTCCCTGTCTCCGTTCAATTTTAATGCCATTGTGTCTATCTCACCATCCAGCATAACAGCAACATAGACGCTTCCCACAGGTTTCTCGGGTGTTCCGCCATCAGGTCCCGCAATTCCTGTAATAGATATACCTGCGCGGCTAGATGTCTTCTTAACAAGACCCTTGACCATTTCAACCGCTGTTTCCTTACTCACAGCTCCATAGGTTTTGATAGTATCAGGGTTAACACCCAGAACATCAATTTTAGATTGATTTGAATATGTTATAAACCCATTGGTAAAGACATCTGATACTCCGGGGACATTTACTAATTTTGATGCCAGCATTCCGCCAGTACATGACTCAGCAGTGGAAATACTGATACCCTTCCCGATTAACAGCTGAACTACTGTTTCCTCAAGGGTCTCCCCGCTGTATGCATACAGGTCGGATCCCAGACGCTCCTTAATCCTTTCAATAACAGGGTCAATCATTTTCATGGCTTCGTCATAGTTTTTACTTCTTGCCGTAACCCTTATTACTATTTCTCCCATATTTACATATGGAGCAATAGTGGGATTCGACTGGGCTTCAACCAGATCCATTATCTTCATCTCCATCTCGGATTCACCGATGCCGAAAACCTTCAGCATTCTGGAACCGATTATCTGGCCTGTTTTTTGCTCCAAATACGGATAAATAGTTTCTTCGAACATAGGGATCATTTCTTTGGGAGGTCCGGGAAACATAATGATTGTCTTCCCATCTTTCTCGATCAGGCAACCCGGAGCCGTCCCATTTTTATTTGGGATTATGGTACAGCCTTCGGGAATATCAGCCTGCTTTATGTTATTAACCAGCATCTTGCGGTTAACCCTTTCAAAGAAACATCTTATATTACGAAATGTTTCTTCATCTCTGACAAGCTTCATGCCCATAATTTCAGCTACGGTTTCCTTGGTGATGTCATCCTTGGTCGGTCCAAGCCCTCCGGTCGTAATTACAACGTCAGAACGGCTTAATGCCAATCGCAGGCATTCCTTGAGGCGGATGGGATTATCCCCGACAACACTATGATAATATACATTGACCCCTACATCATTAAGCCTTTTTGTCAGGTATTGGGCATTTGTGTTCACAATTTGTCCCATTAATAATTCGGTTCCTACGGCTAATATTTCAGCTACCATATATGTTTCACTCCAACACTGTTTCAATTTTAGACCACACTTCGTCTATCCCCATTCTTTTAAGGGAAGAAAAAGCAATAATTTCGTGTTCATTATCCAATTCCAATACGGCTCTTATTCTGTCAATATGCTTTTTATACTCAGATCTTTTAATTTTGTCGGCTTTTGTTGCTATAACGGCATAATCCCTGCCTGTCTCTTTTATATAATTCATCATAATAACATCATCAGGTGTCGGATCGTGACGAATGTCCACCAGCAGTAATATCATATTCAAGTTTTTTCTTGAATTTAAATATGTTTCGGCAAGCCGGCCCCAAGACATTTTTTCTTCCCTGGAAACCTTTGCATAGCCATATCCGGGCAAATCCACCAATGATATGCTGTCATTGATATTATAAAAATTTATTATCCGCGTCTTTCCGGGAGTATTTCCTACTCTCGCAAGTGCTTTTCTGTTAACAAGAGCATTGATAAGCGAAGATTTACCTACATTGGAACGACCGGCCAAAGCAATTTCCGGCCAACCCGTATTCGGGTACTGGGAAGGTTCCACCGCTGATATTATAATTTCGGCCTTCTTAATTACCATGTTTCTCTCCAATCTATCCCTGAACTAACAGTTCACGCGCAAGTTTTTTTGCCGCTTCAGTGGCATGCTCCCCACTTAGCAGCCTTATAATTTCATTTTCCCTGTCCGATCCTTCAAGCTGTTTCACAAGAGTCAGTGTGCGTCCGCTCTTTTCTTCCTTTTCGATAAGAAAATGAGTATTAGCCTGGCTGGCTATTTGGGCATGGTGAGTAATGCATATCACCTGATGGTTTTTTGCCACTGTCCTAAGCTTTTCTCCAAGCTTTGAAGCAGCTTTACCGCTAACGCCCGTGTCGATTTCATCGAATACCAGAGTTGGTATAGCGTCAATATCAGCTAAAATAGTCTTTATTGCAAGCATTACACGGGACATTTCTCCGCCTGATGCAATTTTCGATAAAGGCTTTAATTGTTCTCCCATATTGGGCGAAAATAAGAACTCGACCTTATCAGTTCCATTTTCGGTAAAGCCTTCCTCCGGGCAGGATAGTATCGAAACCTCAAACTGGGTCTTAGGCATTTCAAGATCCTTAAGCTCTTTCAAAATACCGTCTTCCAGCTTTTTAGCGGCTTCTTTTCTTAATTTATTCATTACTTCGCAGCGTTTATGCAGACTTTCTTCTGCTGTTTCTATCTCTTTTCTGAGTTTAAAAATAAGTTCTTCACTTCGTTCTATCTCATCCAACCGTTCTTTAGCATCATTCAGGAAATTTAAAATATCTTCAATTGTTTCACCGTATTTACGTTTCAGACCCTGAATCAGGCTTATGCGCTCCTCAATATTCTTATGTAAATTTGGATCATATTCGGTCTCATCTCTTATTATGCGTATTTCACGGGAAAGATCTGTCAGTTTTTCGTTTATATCTTCAAGGATATCGCTGATATTCATATAGTCAGGATTAAGGTCCCTAATCCTTCTGATTGCATCCAGAGAAAAACCTATTTTGTCAAGAGCGCTGTTATTCTCTCCGTCCTCCCCGCGAAGCCACTGATATGCATTTGAGAAAGCTGAGATTATATCTTCAGAATGTGTAAGAATTTTACTCTTACTCTCAAGCTCAATATCTTCGCCGATAAATAACCTTGCGGCTTCAATCTCATCAATCTGGAATCTTAATATGTCAATTGTGCGTTCCCGCTCCTTATCCACTCCGGTAAGAGCCCTGAGCTTTGTCTTTAAAGAATTCAGTTCGCGAAGTGAAGCCTGGTATTCTGCCTTTTCTGCGGCGAGTTTATCACCGGCAAATAAGTCCAGAAGTTCAATATGCATTTCCGCTCTCAACAGAGACTGATTGTCATGCTGGCCATGTATATCAACCAGCTTTGTCCCTATTTCCTTAAGCATGCCAACGGTAACCATTGTTCCGTTAACACGGCAGATATTCTTTCCGGATTCGGTAAAAGTCCGGGAAATTAAAAGACTTCCGTCATCCTGTGGTTCAATACCCATAGACTCTAATAGCTCATTAAATTTATTATCATTATCCGAAACATAAGAAAAAAGTCCCTGAACAAATGCCTTTTCTGCACCGGAACGGATGAGTTCACGTGAAACCCGTGATCCCAGAAGAGCATTCAATGAATCAATAATAATAGACTTACCTGCTCCGGTTTCGCCTGTAATCACTGTGAAGCCCTCTTGCATGGATATATTTATTTTTTCAATAATAGCAACATTTTCAACCTCAAGTTGGATTAGCATCTTATTCTAAGAAACTCCTCTCACAATGCGGGTAATTTTATCCATAAGATCTTCAGCTATCTTTTCGGCCCGGCATACCACCATCATGGTATCATCTCCTGCAATAGTACCTACAATATCATTCCATCCCAGGGAATCTATTGTTGCGGCTACAGCTTGAGCCATTCCCGGGAGGGTTTTTATAACAAGGATGTTGTTCGCATAGTCGCAGGATACATATGCTTCCTTTATAATTACCAATAATCTGTCATTAATATTTCCGGAATCAGAATTCATGGCTGAGTAGCGGTATCTTCCATCAGGTGACAAAACCTTAACGAGTCTGAGCTCCTTAATATCCCTGGAAATTGTTGCCTGAGTCACATCCATCCCTGATTCCCTTAATTTTTCTGCCAATTCATCCTGTGTTTCAATCTCGTAATTCTCGATAATATCCAGTATCTTGGCATGACGGTTATACTTCATAATTCCCTCCATAAAATCCTTTTCTGATTTTATTCATACGTGTTATGAATCTTGGCTCGTAATATGTCGTAGAAATTCGTCTGCTTAACCGAGGCAAAATAGACACTGTCTTTCGATGCGCTAACTGACACGATGTCATCAGGCTCGATAGGAAAGCCCTCCTGACCGTCCAGGGTAAGGATGGCATCCACCTCACTGCTGCCGGCTATACCAATAGTTATGGTCTTTGTATCTTCAATTATAAAAGACCGGGAATACAGAATATGGGGACAGATGGGCGAAACGAGCATCAATCGCATATCAGGNGCTACAATTGGTCCACCTGCTGAAAGTGAATACCCGGTTGATCCGGTAGGCGTTGATACAATAACGCCGTCACTGGCATATGAATCAACAAATTGACCATCCATCATTACCTTAAGTCTAATAATACGGGAAAGCGCCATTCTGGATACAACCGCATCATTAATTGCAATATTTTTATAAACACTCCCGCCATTTCGTATAACCTTTACTTCCAGCACCATTCGCGGTTGAATATGATAATCGCCGGAAACAATTCTGTCTATGGCCATCTCAATTTCGCCGGTTTCCACCTCGGCCAGGAAACCAACAGTTCCTTTGTTAACCCCCAGTATAGGTTTTTTATAAGGAAATGCGCCTCGTGCCGCCTTTAAGAAGGTACCATCGCCACCGACGCAGATAATAAAATCAGAGTCCTTATAAACAGAGTCTGTTTCTGTGACATCAATATCAAGCCTGGATTTTATCTTTGACGGGACTACTACATCTAATCCTTTATCCAGCAGTTTTTCCGCAATTAATCTGGTTTCTCTATAATCAATATCCTTATTCTTTCCAACAACTATTCCAATTTTTTTCAAACGCATTTCACCTAATAAATTATTCTCTTATATTATACATATACTCTGTATATTAATACAAGCAAAACCATCATACCCTCTCCTCTATACAATCCGCCAGTTTTAATTATAATAAACATACAGCTATATGAATCTAAATAAACTATAACGATTTTACATATGAAATTTTTTCATCAGATATAATTTAAGTTCTGGACTGTATTCTACAATAAACAGGAATATGGCAGTCGGAAAAAGTGCGGCTGCCGGTATAGGTGACCAGGTCACTACAAACATTTCTTTCACATACAGATTAACCACTACATCGATACCCAGCATTAAAACAGCCAGGGCAAAAGCTGCTGTTGCTGTGGTAAGCAACGGCTTCTTCTTTGATGTTTTCACCACTATCATAATAATTGCTGCAACAAGACCGGCCAGTACAAGAATGGGCAGTCCCAGAGATAAAAACCAATCAGCGCCCCCTGTCAGTTTGTCTATGGCAAACAAGAAAACCGCAGTTCCAGAAAACCAGATGGTTACTATCAAATAAATTCTCTTCCAGGTTAAAAGAAAGGGAATTGCAACATATACCCATAAAAGAAGCAAGGCTAACGCAGGATATTGGGACCATTCGGGAAAGGATCCAGAATAAAGGTCTAAGGACAGCAGAAATACAGCTATGGACAATATATCCATGGTGATAACCTGAAATGTTGTGTGGCCTTTCAACAATGAGGGATAAGCAATAAGCACCCACAAGAGTGCAAGGGATGTAACGGGATAAAATGACCATGTAATAGTGCGGTTTGCCGTTATATCAATAATCAGGGTTATAAGAAGAGGCACCAGAAGTATAAATGTTGCAAGAAAAATGAAAGCCCGGCTGGGAGCAAGATTTACTCTGGGACGCACATTACGTGGTATACGTTCCGAAAACGGCCGCATTCCTTCCTCAACATCCGGATCATCGGGTAAAATAACCTCTGTATTACAAAGCGGGCAAGACTCCAGACCTTTCTGCAACTCTACACCGCAACGAACACAATATGCCATATCAATCCCTCCTGAACTCTGAATTATCCTTTTTTATATCTTCATTTACTTCAATCTTTACAGGAATACCCATCCTGATAAGCCTTGTAAAGAATAAGCGCTCCACACTTTTATCCCGTGTATTGCTGCCAAAGTTAATCACCAGCTTATCATTGAACCCGCATACGGCACATCCTGTTTTATTAATTGGATTAGTGCCAAGGATAAAGTCAACACGTTCAACCTCATTAGCCATTTTATCCGGAAGCCTTATAAGTCCTAAATTTGATAATGTTCCCGAACAGAGATTTTCACCCATACGGGTATACAGAAACGGCATTAAAAGCTTTTTAAATATCAGAGGAATTACTCTGATAATCCAATTGCGCTGTCCCCCGACATTTCTGGAAAGTGATTTGCTGATTGCTTTTTCATTAGTTTGGGTAATAAGTGTTTCACGCACTATCTGCAGGATTTCTTCAAAATCGTATTTACCAAGGCGCGGATCAATTTCCGGCATTACGAATAATGAAAAGTTCCTTAAGGTTTTACTGGGGTATATTCCCCTCATGTTAACCGGCACCTGCAAAGCTATAGGGCGCTTTTTCGGATTTTGTGCAACCAGGATGTCCTGCAGTTCCTGAAGCGCATCAATGTATACAGCAACAAGAAAAGCCGTTAATGAAACCTTATACTTTTTTGCTTCTTTTATTATAGTCTCCAACGGTATAATTCCCGATGTAATCATAATAGCTCCCGGATACAGCATCTTCCCCTTCTGATGGAAGGCTTTTCTTCCTTTATCCGGAAGGGGCAGGGGACTTTTGTAAAAGCGGTTATAGGCATCTTCTGCCGCTTCCCCGGAGAGTACATCAACCGGAATATCACCGGGTTCACCGGGATCTTTCCCTTTTCTTTTCAGATAATCATATACCAACGCTTTTAAGAATGTCATCCCACCGGTCCCATCGGTTAGTACATGGCAGAATTCAACTGCTATGCGGGACTGCCAATATCTGACCCTAAATAAAAATCGTCTCCCCAGATTTGGATGCAGTCTTCCCAGAGGATAGCGAACATCCCTTTCAACGCGGGGCAACTTTGGATTATGCTCAAGATAATACCAAAAAAATCCTTTCTTTAAACGCACGCGATAAAACGGAAACTTCTTGATTACTTCTTCCAGAGATATTTGCAGGATCTTTGGGTCAACTGTTTCCTTAAGAGTCATTGAAAGTCTGAACATTGTGGTTATGCGGTCAGATTGTATGGAAGGGTATATCAGGGCCGCATTGTCCAGGCGGTACCATTCATGCTGCTTAGCACCAGCATTTTTATCTTTTGAACCTTCGGCCATTAAACCACTCCCTCCAGTTGATATTTTTCTGGTAAACTCCCTATAATTAAATAATACTATCTTTTTTCAGTATTGTCTGGCTTATTATTTACATTTATCCACAGGCAGCGGTTACTAAACCGATTTTTTTATATTATTTCCGTTAATCTATGACAAATTTGATATAATAAAAAAATATACTGGTTTTGTTTTATTAATAATACGGGAGAGATTATATGGCTATTTTAGTTACCGGCGGAGCCGGATACATAGGAAGCCACACTTGTGTGGAACTGTTGAATGCGGGCTATGAAATAATTGTGATAGATAATCTTATTAATTCATCCATAAAGGCTCTCGAGAGGGTTGAAGAAATAACCGGAAAAAAACTGACTTTTTATAATGTGGATTTACTTGACAGACCAGCCCTTGAAAATATTTTTGATAAAGAAAGCATAGAGTCGGTTATTCATTTTGCCGGCCTTAAAGCCGTGGGCGAATCTGTATCCATGCCATTGGAGTATTACTATAATAATATTACCGGAACCCTTATACTATGTGATGTGATGCGAAAGCACGGTGTCAAGGATATAGTCTATAGTTCATCGGCAACAGTATACGGAAAGCCAAAGGCTGTTCCTGTTAAGGAAGACTTTCCCCTGTCAGCCACCAATCCCTACGGCAGAACAAAACTGATTATTGAATACCTTCTGGAAGATCTTTATGTGTCCGATAACAGCTGGAACATTATTATGCTTCGCTATTTTAATCCCATTGGAGCACATAAAAGCGGAAAAATAGGTGAAGATCCCAGGAACATACCAAATAATCTGATTCCTTATATCACCCAGGTGGCCATAGGCAAGCTTGAGTACCTTGGTGTATTCGGCGATGATTATGATACACCTGACGGAACCGGTATCCGTGATTATATCCATGTTACAGATCTTGCAACAGGGCATATAAAAGCTCTTGAGAAGCTTAAAGAAAAGCCGGGAATATTGGCATATAATTTGGGTACAGGAAAAGGTCACAGTGTTCTGCAGATGGTTAAAAATTTTGAAAAAGTAAGCGGCAGACCAATTAAATACAAAATTCTTCCCAGAAGACCGGGTGATATCGCAACCTGTTATGCTGACCCGACAAAAGCTAAGCTGGAGCTTGGATGGGAAGCTAAAAGAGATATTACTGAAATGTGCGAGGACTCATGGAGATGGCAGGAAAAAAATCCTAATGGCTATGATGATTAGACAGGGGGATACGAACTTTTTTTCTTGTCATTTCAACCAGCCCCAGACTGGTCATTCCGACAACCACAGTTTGAATCCTATCGGCTTTAACAGCTTCCCTAAGATGTTGAAGCAGCTGTTCGCGATGTTCTTTTTTTTGCATATCGATAAAATCAACTATAATAATTCCACTCAGGTTTCTTAACCGGATCTGGCGCACCAGGGCATTTGCAGCCTCTATATTTATTTTGAAGACCGTTTCTTCCATATCTAGCTTTCCTACATATTTCCCGCTGTTTACATCAACAACGGTCATGGCCTCAGTATAGTCAAAAACCAGATATGCACCGTTCTTAAGCCAAACTTTTCTTGAAAGGGCCTCCTTAAGAGCACTTTGCACATTATAATACTCAAACATATCATAACATTTGTTATAGTATTCAACGCGCTCTTTTAACCCCGGTGCTTCATCACTCAGAAGAGAGGTTATTTTTTCATAGGTCTCCTTTTGATTCACAATAAAACGGTTACATGTTGAAAGATGTTCCCTGATGGTATGTTCAATAATACCTGGTTCCCCTTGAAGCAGCTCCGGTGAATTAACCTTTTTCTCTTTCTCCTGAATGCTTTCCCATAGTGATGATAAGGTGTTAATTTCCTCAGTCAACAAAGCTTCGCCGATGCTCTCCGAAGAGGTCCTCACAATTATTCCGGATTTATCGGACTTAACAGATGCTACTATTTCTCTTAATCTTTGGCGTTCTTCCTGAGAAGCAATTCTCTTAGAGATTCCTATTGTATTTCCATGTGGTAGAAACACCGTATATCTGCCGGGAATTGCTATATGGGCAGAAACCCTGGGGCCTTTTTCTCCTATGGCATCCTTAATGACTTGAACATTTATTTCCTGTCCCTGATTCAAAAGCTCAGATATGTCCGGCAAGCTGCCCGAATGTGTTAATTCATCTGAATTATTATATTTTACAGGTATAACATCTTTCACATACAGATAAGCATTCTTCTTAAGACCAATATCAACAAACGCTGATTGCATTCCTGACAGGACGCGTACAACTTTGCCTTTGTAGATATTTCCTACAAGGCTTTTCTCCTGGTTCTTCTCTATTTGTATCTCCGCCACCACACCATCTTCCAGAATGGCTATGCGAGTTTCGTCTGTGCCTATGTCTATAAGAATATCCTTAATCATTAGCAACCTCGAAAGGATTTTTCCATTCATTATAAGTAGATGCATAAAGAGCCTTACGATGCATTGAAATAATATTTATTTCCAGATTTGTTTCCTGACTGAAGGACTGCATCAGAAGGTCAACCCTTAAATTGTTTTCGGCTCCGGCACTNAAAAATGCTTTCATCAGAAATTTACCTGCATCTATCTTTCCGGCAGACATGGAGTAGATTGACGGCCTTATATTAACAGGTTTGGGGCCTTTTTTGCTCTTTTTCATAACTGAAATTTCTTCTCTGGAAAGCAAATCATAGATAATGGTATCAATTTCAAAACGGCTTCGGGGCTCCTTGACTTCAAACACAATTTCATACCGGGCGGCAGTTATCTGATTCATAATATTATCCCGTGTATTCATGGATACAGCTTCCTCGGCTTTTAACCCGTCAGGCAAGCCTTTATTTATCTGTGTGACAAACTCCTCAGGCTGCATATCCTCAACCAGCTCTATATCCGCATACTCTGATTCACTGGTAAGACCTATGGACATAGGCAACCCGAAAACCAACTTCTGCCGGGGATTGAAGCCCTGAGTATAAGCCACCGGAATCTTCGCTCGCTTGATAGCGCGTTCAAAAACCCTTAACATATCCAGGTGTGCGATATATTTTAATTCCTGTCCTCTGGAAAATCTAAACCTCAGTGCTTTCGCCATAAACTAAACCCCGCCTTGTTTTTGTGCAGATGCCTGTTTTATATATCTGGGCTCCGCATGCTGAACAACCTGCTGCACAATTTCTTGTCAGGTCACCTTCATAAGCCTTCTGATTCTCTCTAATCAAAAATTCCTTCGAAACCCCCATATCAATATGATCCCAGGGTAAAATCTCAGAATACTCCCTTTTACGGTTAGCATAAAACTTTGGATCCAGACCGCACTCGTTAAAAGCTTCCATCCACTTATCAAAAGAAAAAAACTCATCCCAGCCGTCAAACTTACAGCCATTTGACCATGCGGTATAAATAACCTTTCCTAATCTTCTGTCCCCTCTGGCNAGCACAGCTTCCATTAAGCTTATCCTGGCATCATGATAATTATATTTTATATTTCTTGTTCTCTTTTTAATAAGATCTTTTAAATGATACTGCTTCTTCATCAGACTGTCCATTTCTTCCATGGGCTCCCACTGAAAAGGAGTAAACGGCTTTGGAACAAAGCAGGCTGTACTCAAGGTTATATTAAGAGCTTTACCATGTGCTTTAGTGATGTCTCTGCAGGATTCAATAAGATTTATAGACAGTTTCGAAATACCCTCCACATCTTCCATGGTTTCTGTGGGAAGCCCCAGCATAAAATAGAGCTTAACCTGGTTCCAGCCGCCACTTACGGCAAGCTTAACCGATGAAACCAGATCCTCGTTTGTTATTCCTTTATTAATAACATCTCTGAGTCTCTGTGTGCCGGCTTCAGGTGCGAAGGTTAAACCGCTTTTACGCACCTTCGATACCTTATCCATTAAACCAAGAGAAAAATTGTCAACCCTCAGAGACGGTAAAGACAAGCTGATCTTTTCCTCCTCGGTAAATTCTATAAGATTATTACAGAGCTCGGGAAGTGAAGAATAGTCACTCGTGCTTAAAGATACCATTGATATTTCATCGTAACCTGTATTTTGGGCAGAGGCTTTGGCAATCTCGTAGAGCTTTTCGTGGCTTCTTTCTCTGACCGGACGATAAATAAATCCTGCCTGACAAAAACGGCAGCCGCGAACACATCCCCTGAAAATCTCGAGCATAATTCTGTCATGAACAGTCCCGATATATGGAACAATAATATTGTCCGGAAAATCAACCGAATCCAGATCTTTTATTATTCGTCTTCTGATTCTGCCCGGAACATCAGAGTTTGCAGGAATTATATCCTTAATTGTACCGTCTTCATTGTAAGAGATATCATAAAATGAGGGGACATATACTCCTTCTACTTTAGAAACTCTTTTTAAAAATTCAGCCCTGCTTTCCCCTGCTTCTTTCCAGCTTATATATTCATCAACAATTTCAAGGATTACTTCCTCTCCTTCGCCGATTACAAAAAAATCAACAAAATCAGCCAATGGCTCAGGATTACAAGCACAAGGGCCTCCTGCAATGACAAATGGCATGCCTTCCGTACGGTCCTTGCTCAATACCGGTATCCGGCCCAGTTCCAGCATGTTAAGAATATTTGTATAGCTCATTTCATACTGGAGAGTGAAGCCAACCATATCAAACTCCGATAAGGGAGTATAGGTTTCAAGAGTATATAGTGGCATATTCTTTTCCCGCATTATCTGCTCCATGTCAACCCAGGGGGCAAAAGCTCTCTCACAATATACCTCTTCTCTTTTATTTAAGATATGATAAAGAATCTTCATACCTAAATGAGACATGCCGATTTCATAGTCATCCGGAAAGCAAAAAGCAAAGCGAACCTTGATATTATTAAGATGCTTTTTTACCATATTCCACTCATTGCCCGTATATTTTGCCGGTTTTTCAACTTTTAAGAGTATACTGTCATCTATCTTTAACTGCATCATTGTTAAAGGATGCAATAATGCATCCTATCCTCCAGAAAAATGTAATTACTTTGTATATTATTCAATTAACCATAATACATAATATCCTATGACGTATAAAAAGGCAAGGCGTGGCTATCCCTCAAGAATAACAAAATATTCCTCATAAATTCTTAATATAATACTATTTCCCAACATTTCCCGCCTGTAAAATCATTGGTATTACCCGTTGAAAAAAAACTTGGTACAAAATATAATTAGCTGGTTAAATATAAAGCATAGATGTAAATTTTTAGCATCTCGAAATATTTGTGTCAGATTGGAGCAGTAATTATGGAGGACACAAAATACATATATAAAAAGGTGGATAATAATGCACTAACCAATAATCAGCATATTTTATTGAAAGAACCAATATTTGGGCTGTCAAATAACAATGATCCGGCTAAAGACGCATTTTACAATAATATTTCTCATGAGCTCAGAACTCCTCTAAATGTTGTTTTAGGTTCTATTCAGCTTTTTGAGATGATGGGTGACGATCTTTTTCTGAGTTATAACCGAAGCAAATTTAAAGCTTACAATAGTCTGATGAAGAAGAACTGTTTTCGCCTATTAAGAGTTATTAACAATTTGATTGATTCTTCGAAACTTGATACAGGAAACTTAAGTCTATGCCTGAAAAACCATAATATAGTTAAAACAATAGAGGACATTTTTAACAATACAAAGGCTTATGCTAAGGGTAAGGGCTTAAAAATGAAGCTGAAATCAAAAACAAAAAAAATAATAACTGCTTATGATGAGGACAAATTAGCCCGGGCTATTTTAAATCTCATCTCCAATGCCATTAAATTTACTCCAAAAGGATGTATATGCATAGAAGTAAAGAAAAAAGAAAATAGAGTCTACATAGCTATAAAAGATACAGGCATCGGTATACCGAGTGATAAAATCGACAGCATTTTTGATCCTTTTACTCAGGTGGACAGTTCTTTAACACGAAGCCACGAAGGAAGCGGACTGGGTCTTTCAATCGCTAAATCGATAGTAGAGCTGCATAACGGACAATTAAGCGTTATAAGCCGGTTAGGAAAGGGTTCTTCATTTATCATAGAGCTACCGGTTAAGCAGATTAATGAAGACGAAACTCAAACCACAACCGGAATAGATTTTACTATTGACCACGAGGAAAATATAAAGATAGAACTTTCAGATATCGTCTGACCGTAATAAATGCAGAAAGCAACCAT
>JGI24711J26586_10000452_pt1 | contig 31859 bp, 23 predicted proteins | sample BioPla3DNA1_FD_26586 | JGI IMG/M metagenome (IMG submission 26586)
AAATGCGTTTAACAAAGTGTTATCAAATTGTTATCAAACCATTTTACAAGATGTCTCAAACCCGCATAAATACTGATGTTTTCGATTTCTTGCTATTATTCAAACTCAATTGTCGCAGGGGGCTTACTGGTGATATCATAAACAATACGGTTTATATGCCCTACTTCATTAATAATCCTGTTGGATACCCGCTCCAGTAAATCGTAAGGAAGTCTTGCCCAGTCTGCAGTCATAAAGTCAGTAGTAGTGACCGCACGAAGCGCAAGAGTATAGTCATAGGTTCTTTCATCTCCCATAACACCCACACTTCTCATATCTGTAAGGACAGTAAAGTATTGATTAATGTCTCTCATCAAACCTGCTTTTGCAATTTCATCTCTGAATATAAAATCGGTCTCCCGTAAAATGTCCAGGCGTTCTCTTGTAATTTCACCGATTATTCGTATACCTAATCCGGGGCCCGGGAAAGGTTGACGCCATACCATGCTTTCAGGCAAGCCTAATTCGATACCCGCTTGCCTTACCTCATCTTTAAACAGGTCTCTAAGCGGCTCAATTATCTCCTCAAAGTCAACGTGATCAGGTAACCCGCCTACATTGTGATGACTTTTAATAACAGCAGCGTCACCGGCTCCGCTTTCAATAACGTCGGGATATATAGTCCCCTGGACAAGAAAATCAACATGACCGATCTTTTTTGCTTCATCCTCAAAAACCCTTATGAATTCCTCACCAATAATCTTACGCTTTGTTTCCGGGTCAGTAATTCCTTTAAGACGGTTCAGGAATCTATCCTGGGCATTTACTCTTATAAGATTGACCTTAAATTGCTTTTTAAAAACTTCCTCAACCTCGTCAGGTTCACCCTTCCTTAACAAACCATGATCTACAAAAATACATATGAGCTGGTCACCTACGGCCTTGTGCAACAGTGTAGCAGCAACTGAGGAATCCACACCACCTGACAATGCGCAAAGAACCTTTTTGTTACCTACTTTTTCTCTTATCTCATTAATTGACTCTTCCACAAAAGAGCTCATTTTCCATTGGCCTTTAAGCCCGCAAATCTTATACAAGAAGTTTTTCAGTATATCATTGCCTTTCGGGGTGTGCATAACTTCCGGGTGGAATTGAACCGCATAGAATTTTCTTTTGTCATCTGCCATAGCTGCAATTGGACAATTTTGCGAGCTCGAAATACTCTTAAAACCTTCCGGAAGTTTAGTTACCTGGAAAGTATGGCTCATCCAGCAACCCGTTTCGCTTTCTATGCCCGAGAAAATAATATTGCTATTATCTACATTAATGTCAACTCTGCCATATTCTCTAAGGCTTGCCTTTGATACATCTCCTCCCAACATCACACTCATAAGCTGCATACCATAACATATTCCCAATATCGGAATACCCAGCTCAAATACCTCTTTTGCGCACCTGGGAGCATTTTCATCAAGAACAGATGCAGGACCTCCTGTAAAAATTATACCTTTCGGGGACTTTTCCTTTATTCTTTCTATAGAAACGTTATAAGGCAATACTTCGCAATACACATTTGCTTCTCTTACCCGTCTGGCTATCAAACGGTTATACTGCCCACCAAAATCCAGAATAAGAATCAAATCTCGTTTCAAAGTCTACTCCACCTTTCAGGTCTTAATATATCTAATTTAAAATAATAAGATTCTTCAATCCGCTGCGCTTCATTCATAATGACACAATATACATATTCCAGGCAAGATCGGTCTGGCAGCTGCGCTGTCTTTTCAGACTGAAGACATCTTAATTCTGACTTTATTATTAAAAGCCGGCATCAGATACTACTGAAACCGGCTCTTCTGGTGGGCGATAAGGAACTCGAATCCCTGACTTTCACTACGTCAAAGTGACACTCTACCAACTGAGTTAATCGCCCATGACGAATGCTATAATAGCATTTTGATGTGAAACTATTATAGCATCGTATGTTTAATTTGTAAATATCATTTCAGAAGCAATTTGTTGCCTGTCATTCAATCAGGCACATCTTTTAGTACTCTGTTTCTAAATAAATATCTCCTAAATCTACATCATCATACCAATCAGCCGGGATTTCTATAGCATAATCCTCAGCTATTGGCAGATATCCGTCGGCTAAAACAAGAACAGAATAGGAACCTCCAATTGGAATATAATCACATACAAAGATACCTTTCCGGTCAGATTCGGCATATGAAAGAATCATCCAGTCCTGAGGATTATTTGCGAATTCTGTAATAGTTACACCCTCCTGCAGGAAAATAAATACAGCTCCCGGTATAGGTTTCAATGTATATGAATCTACTATTCTACCCGAGATAGATATTGATGTTTCATTGGTGGGCGGTGTAACACCCGGACCCGGCATCTGAGGAGCAGGAAGATTTGGTTCATTACCCTGGGCTATTGCATCCTCAATAACCGGAAGAGCCTGATTTATTGGTTTTAGGTAAAACATTATGTCATTATCTGCTCCAATTATCTTTGCGGTTGGAACACCAATCATTTCACCTTTATTGTTTATTGCTGTACCGCCGCTGTTTCCGTGGTTTACAACTGCGTCTGTTTTTATCCAGTCAATTTCTGAATCCCCGTCATCATCAACAAATCCCGAAACATGTCCTGCGGTAAATGTTATGGTTTCTCCGCCAACGCCCGGATATCCAAGTATATTTATGATATCCCCCAACTCGACACTGTCGGAATCAGTAATTGCTACCGGCGAAAGGTTAAGATCTGCTGCTGATACTGTATTCCAGTTTAAATCCGAAACTATCTTAACTACTGCAAGATCCAGATAATCTACACCGCTTCTGTATTGCGCAAGATATTGAGGTTGGATATTTTTCTTTACATCGTCTGTAATTGCAATAGCAACATATCCTTCTGAATTATATAACCTGCCATTTTCACCGACACAATGGAAGTTTGTCAGTATATAGCCCTCTTTATTTATAATAGTTCCTGAACCCATTGCTATTACATTAAAGTCATCGTCCAAAGTATAAAGCTTAATGGTTGATTTAGAAACTTTCTGCAGATTAAAGTCACTCTTCCCTGCCTGAGGTTTATCAGGACTTTCAGGTAGGTCTACTGACGGATCAGGCGACTTTTCACCAGATATCTTTACGTTTTGTTTTATACTCTTTGAAGAACGGTTGCCTGCTTTGTCATATGCAACAACATAGTACTCATATTCTTCTCCGGTTTCTACATCTTCATCTACATATTCTGTATCATCCAGTTTAACCAAAACACTACTGTTTCTGTATAGCCTATACTCGTCAACACCTGAGTCATCGTAGCTTTCGCTCCATGCAAGCTCGACAGAATCATCATTAATACTCAATATTGTTAGTAAAGGTGTTGTAGGTGGTGTTTCATCATCTTTTTCCATAGAGCACGATGTCAATAATGCGGCCATCAAAATTATGACGGCTGTTATAATTAGTTGATGCACGTGTAATTTCTTTTTAACCACTTAAATCACTCCAATCTTTTATTCTTTAAGCCGTCAGTCTATGTTAAATCTATAGTCTAAATCAATTATTTTATTATCATTAATCACAAAATTATCGTAACTGGTTGATAATGTAATAATATATAAATCATCATTTACTATGCTCAGAACATCTCTGCCGTAGCCGATATCAGGCTTGTTTATATCCCCTTTGGAAGATTGTCTGTTTGAAATATATACATAGTTTATTATGTATGTTTCTTTACCTTTGGTATCCAGATAATAGCCGTCTTCAGCCTGATAGAACCTGTTTGCCCTGCCTGCTTTTATTGACCACGCTGCAGCCGCATTTTGCAGTTTTTCCTCCTCACTTATTGAATCAACATTCATCATACTATCCAGCGGAACTTTTTTTACGCAGATAAAGTTTGTTCCGCCATCCTTATCAATACCTGATGCCCTAAAAATATCTGCTTCTCCTCTTGATTCAATCCAGTTTGACGGATAACTTACTTCAATAAAGCTGTCAACTGTAGAAACATTATTTTTTAGAGCTGCGTTGCTGATCAGAATTCCGGCACCCAGAGCAACTACAAAAATAACCCATACCGGTATCATTCCGGTCAGAGCTTTTCTGGACTCCAGAGGCACTCTTTCAATACCTGCATCCTCTTTCTCATGCTTCGATGACAGAAATACCAGAACTCCGAAAACAATACACGCAACCACTGCCGCAGGTATCAGACCCAAAATATAGTTAATTTTAAATCCACGCCTTACAACAGCATTCAAAAGGAATTGAGTTACGGCATTAAGTGCAGATGCTATGATTACCGCCAGGGGTAATCTGAGTATATTAAATTTACTGTATTTTGAGACCCCGAGAATATAACAGCTTAATCCTGTAATACTGGCATGAGCAAATGTCTCTATTACTACCAAAGCAGTGACATTAGTAAGCATAGCACCACCTGAAGTAATAATACCGCCAATATTAGTCATAGCAGCAAATCCCAGTCCTAATGCAGATCCGTATATTATTCCGTCAATTACCTCGTCAAATTCTTTACTGGGATAAATGCTGTATCTTACCGAAATTAATTTTATTGATTCCTGGATGATTGCTATCAAAATAATATTAATTATTAGTCTGCCGCCAATAGATGTAATCCCGCTGGTATTACCCGAGAAGACAAATGCGATAATGGGTGTGTAAATCGCTTTTTGAATCAGGGCACCCAATAACATTGTCTTAAACACAAAACTCTTTGGTTCCGGGTTTAGCCTGTCCTGCCGGTAGAAAATTGTTAGCCAAAGCAGTGGCGGAATAAGCGCAATTATCACAGAGATAACAGTTAACAGTGTTTTATTAAAACTCGGACTTATTGTATTCTCAATAATGTATGCGATAAAAACTATTAATAACAAGCCAGCCATAGAGATGAAAGTAGAAAGCCATAAACCCAATTTTGTTCTGGAGTTTCTGATACCCATATTATTACCTCCGTACATCTGTTTAACTCTTTTATAAACAGGATCATATCAATAAGTTTAACATATATTGGATATGGTGTCTATTAATAAAAAGCCCAAAAGGGCACGCGACACCTTTGTGTTTTTATTACTTATTTTGATCCGCATTAAAGCAAAGAGATATGATTAAAATGGAGGCAATACATCCATAGCCAGCAGAGTAATGTCGTCAGCAGGTTTCCTGCCGTCTACGAATTCTTTTACATCATTTATTATGGCCTCGGTCAGGTGGTCGATTCCCCATTTATTATACTTTTGGATAGTAGATTTCAAACGTTTTATCGAGTATTCATTATTAGATGAGTCACGGGCTTCTACCAGTCCGTCAGTATATAAAAGCAACTTATCCCCGGGGAAGAGGAGGATTTGCCGGTTTACAAACTTAGGTTTTAACAGGCTGCCAAGCTTACAAATCACAAAACCATCGTTTTCTAATTCTTGAATGGAGCCGTCAGGTCTTATTCTCAAGGGTGAAGTATTTAGTCCTCCCGATGCATATGAAAGAATACCTGTTTGGGTGTTGAATACCCCATAAATCATAACGATATACATATCATCATTAAAATTAGCTGAATTAAATGATTCATAAAGATGTGTAAGCACCATGGAGGGAATACTGATTGCTTCGCCTGCTGTTTCTTCCATAAGAGATTGCATCTTCTGAAATGTAAAGATTGACAGCATTGCCGCCGAAACCCCGTGGCCTGACACATCACCAACGCAAATTCCAAAGCGGGTATCATCAATCTTAAACACATTGTAGAAATCACCGCTTAGCTTTTCTGCGGGCACATATCCTGCTGAAAAAGAAACGAACTCATTCTCAGGTAAACCTGAAGGAAGCATAGATAATTGTATTCCTCTGGCTATTTCCTGATCAGCCATGAGTTTTTCATACATGCCTCTCAATTCAATAGTGCGGCTGTCAACCAATTTATCCATTTCCTTCAGATATTCGTCGAGATCTTCTTTGGCTTTGGACAATTGTGTGTATGGCTTTTTTACATTTTCAATATAGAAAGCATAAAACAGTATTCCATAGGAGACAGCCATATAAAATTGGCTTAATACGGTATTGAGATCAAAAATTCTATTGGTACCAATAAATGCTGCTTCACTGAAAAACATCAGAATGAAGCCGTAGCATAATAGTTTTAACACAAATTCATTTGTTTTTATATATTGCCGCAGATTAAAGCAAAACGTATAAATATACAGTAAAGCAGAAACGCCCAGCAGACATATGCTAAAGACTGTCAACCCTGAGTCGTTAATTAAATGTTCCTGTTTTATCAACGGGCTGCTTAATATACTATAAATAACAATCACTGTTATTATGACCGCAACGCACATGTATCTTCTTTTGATAACATATTTATTTGTAAATTTAAAAGTAGTAAGAACGCAAAAACAAATTGCGTTAATTATTCGAATGATTAAACACAGCAGCAATACACATCTCGGGCTGCTTATTCCATACTCCGGTCCCAAATAGAAAGGAATATCCAGTATTTGAATCCAGTATAATATACCGCCAGTTAAAAAGGTAAATCCAACGATGAGCAAACGATTTTCTTTTGTCTGAGGATATGTATAAAATGAAATTAAAAAAATCGAAAAAGATACAATTAATAAGTAAACTTCAAAAATTCTATGCCATATATTGTTGTCTGTCAAGAGCTGAGAAATAAGGAATTTACTGTCACTAAGTTCAACCGTTAAATACAATAAAAAACTGAATGCAATAGTAATGAGAATTGAAAAATAACGTCCTTTCACATCAAACAATGATGATCCTGATTTGGTGGATTTCATTACCTATCCTCCGGTTGATTTATCTTAGAGTAATTTACATAAAATCTTAAGTAACACTAACAGCTATCAATTACATAATTTTCTATGCCTAATTCTATCACATTTTGTAGAATGAACACAACAATTTATATTATGGTATTTCTTACTTCGTTTTTATTAATACATATGAAGAGCCATCAATAAATTTATCGGTAAATTGCAGATTGTAATTCTCGATAGGGTATTTATTATTGAGGGCTTCTTCAGCCAGAGCTCCATATTTCACAATTGAATCCCATCCTCTTACACTGGTGTTAATATTGGAGCTTATTACTTCTGCAATTTTTGAAAGCCTGCCAAGATTCTTCAGAGTTACATGCTGTGAAATAAACGCTTTGATAAATCTATTCTGATTTTCTTTCCTGAATATATCTCCATAGTTCTTAAAATTCCCATTTTCATCAAAACCCTGTCTGAATCTAACATACCCTTCCGCATCTTTCCCGTTTAGGGTTCTTGTTCCTTTTTCTATATAAATCTCTAAATCCTGATAAGGATCATTATATTCCATGTGAACAGGAACATATACAGTAACACCGCCAAAATAATCGACAATATTTCTGAATCCCTTTGTCTTAACATATGCGTAATCGTCTATATAAATATCAAATATCTCATGTATAAGATCAGCGATGAAATCCACATATGGCTTATTAAAGCGTCCAATATCTTTCTGATATTCGATAGTCTGCCCGATTGAAGGAGCAGCATTTATTCGATGCATACCCTTTTCTTTCAGATACGAGGGCTGCGCTTTTCTCAATTCATCAATAACATATTCACTGTAATCTATATAAATGTCTCGTGGCAGGCTTATAATCTGCACCTTTTTCGAAGTTTTATCAATATTCAGTATCATAATAGTATCAAAATTAAACCCTGTCGGTTCTGTTCCTAATAGCAGAACATTTGTACTGTCAGGATGTACGATACTCTCAAAGTACTTTTGTTTGTTTGTAAGGTAAAAACCCTCCTCTTCCTCCGGATCATCATTAGGTACAACAGCCTGTTCGTTGGGTTTGGGGGTAGGGGTAACTATAATTGGTTTTTCAGGTTCATCAATAGAACCTGTTGATAGGTTCTGAGATGCCATTATACTAAAAAAAACAACAAATATGGTTGAGAAAAAAGCCATGGTTATCCTTGCTTTTGGAGACCTAAATATATAATCACCCCCGAAAGTGAGCAGCTATTTCTAGGATATCACTTTTCAAACTCAAATAATACATTCTATGTTGGCAACTTTTTCATAGTCTTAACGCTTTATGAGCGTTTCAAGCCGCTCAATAATCTTTTCGTACATGCCTGTGTATTTCTTTAATTTTTCTTTCTCACCTTCAATTACTGAAGCTGGTGCTTTTGAGACAAATCCCTGGTTAGAAAGCTTTTTGTTTATTCTTTCCACTTCCATTTCAAGGTTGGCTTTTTCTTTTTCAAGTCTTTCAATTTCCTTCTTCAAATCTATAAGCTCTTCAAGAGGTATAAATATTTCGGCACCATCAACAACAACAGCCACGGCATCCTGCGGAATTCCGGTTTTATCATTCTGAGCAATAACATCGGACAGCCCGGCCAGTCTGTTAAATGTTGATTTCTCGTCCCCGATCAACTCACTGATATCCTGATCCTTTATAACAAAAAACGCTTTAGCTTTCCTGCTCACAGGTACATTCATTTCCGCTCTTATATTGCGTACTCCTCTTATAGCATTCATTATGAAGGACATGAGTTTTTCTTCCTTAGGATACAAGGTGCCGTTGGAGTATTCTGGCCAGGATGATATCATAATGCTCTCATCATCTGTGATAAGATGGCTGTATATCTCTTCGGTGATAAAAGGCATAAAAGGATGTAAAAGCTTCATAGCCTTTTTTAAAACCTCATTAAGCACAAACAGAGCTTCCAGACGACCATTTGCCTCATGATCATATAACCTGGGCTTAACAAGCTCTATATACCAATCACAGAACTCTTCCCAAATAAACTCATAAACCTTTTGAAGACCAATCCCCAGTTCAAATTTCTCAAGGTTCTCTGTAACTTCCCGAGCCACAGTATTTATGCGGCTTAGTATCCATTTATCCCCAACAGTATATTTACTTTCATCAACTTTGCTAAAATCAACATTATCGTCAAAGTTCATCATAACAAACCGGAATGCATTCCAAATTTTATTTGCAAAGTTTCTGCTGGCCTCCAGCTTTTCATCGGAAAAACGCATATCATTTCCGGGCGAGGTTCCTACTGTCAGCGCATAACGAAGAGCATCGGTGCCGTACTTCTCTATTACGTCAAGAGGGTCGATACCATTGCCTAAGGATTTTGACATCTTTCTGCCCTGGGCATCTCTGACGAGGCCGTGAATTAAAACATATTTAAACGGCTCTCTTCCCATTTGTTCAATCCCTGAAAAAATCATACGGGCAACCCAGAAGAATATAATGTCATAGCCTGTAACCAGTACACTGGTAGGATAGAAGTATTTTAAATCCGGTGTCTCGTCCGGCCAGCCAAGGGTAGAAAACGGCCAAAGCGCTGATGAAAACCAGGTATCAAGAACATCTTCATCCTGCCTGATATTTGTTGATTTACACTTCGTACATTCATTCGGAGCCGTTCTTGCTACTATCAGCTCACCACAATCATTACAGTAGTACGCCGGGATTCTGTGACCCCACCATAGCTGGCGGGATATACACCAATCCTGGATGTTTTCCATCCAGTTAAAATAGATCTTGGAGAATCGCTCAGGCACAAACTTAATAGTACCGTTTCTAACAGCCTCAATCGCAGGTTCTGCCAAAGGCTTCATCTTTACAAACCACTGCCATGATACTCTGGGTTCAATTACTGTTGAACAGCGATAGCATTCACCGACGTTATGTTTATGAGGCTTGACCTTAACCAGCAGATTTAGTGCTTCAAGGTCTTCTACAATCTGTTTGCGGGCCTCATAACGATCCATCCCTGAATACTTTCCGCCGTTGTTATTGATGGTCGCATCTTCATTCAGAATATTAATCATTTCAAGGTTATGTCTTAAGCCCACCTCAAAGTCATTTGGATCATGGGCAGGAGTTATTTTAACCACACCTGTACCAAAATCCCGCTCAACATAATTATCAGCAATAATAGGAATTTCACGGTTCATAAGCGGGAGTATAACGGTTTTTCCTATGAGGTGCTTGTATCTTTCATCCTCGGGATGAACAGCCAAAGCCGTATCACCCAGCATCGTCTCAGGCCGTGTTGTTGCAATCTCCAGGTATTCATCAGTTCCTGCAACAGGGTACTTAATGTGCCAGAAGCTGCCATCATGTTCTTCATACTCAACTTCAGCATCAGATATTGATGTGCCGCAAACAGGACACCAGTTGATTATTCTTTCACCACGATAAATAAGTCCTTTTTCATAAAGGCGTACGAACACTTCCTTAACAGCCTCGGACAAGCCTTCATCCATGGTGAAGCGCTCTCTCTTCCAGTCACATGAGCTGCCCAGTTTTTTAAGCTGCTCAACTATCCTTCCACCGTATTGGGCCTTCCATTCCCATGCCCTTTCTAAAAAGGCATCTCTCCCGATATCATCTTTAGTTATGCCTTCACTAGCCATCTTTTCGACGATTTTCGCCTCTGTTGCAATACTGGCATGGTCGGTTCCGGGAAGCCAGAGAGTACAGTATCCTTGCATGCGCTTCATACGAATCAGTATATCCTGCATTGTGTTATCCAGTGCATGTCCCATATGAAGCTGGCCGGTAATATTCGGCGGCGGGATCACAATGGTAAACGGTTCTTTTTCAGGATCAATCACAGCATGAAAATAATCTTTTTCCATCCATTTGTTATATAACTCATTCTCAACCTTTTTAGGATCGTAGACTTTATTAATTTCTTTATTACTCATGATATACTCCCTTTCTGTGTATCCGTAATCAGTTTACTAATATTAGTTCAATATTATCTAAAAGCATAGAATATCAAAAATGCTCCGGGCAGCATAATCAAAACACCAACAACCTTTACTTTTGCAATGGCCTTTGTCATCTTATATTGCTCAAATTCTTCGCCTGTAAGTTCTTCAGCCTCATCTGCATCTATTTTCTCAAAAAGATTCAAACGCTTGACTATTAGCTTTGCCCCATAATTTATCAAGGATCCGATCAGTAATAAAGTAAAGGCAATAATCTTTAATGCTGTCATATATAGTTAATCTCCTTTAAATAAAAAGCTTTCATCCAAACAATTGGACGAAAGCTGACTTCCGCGGTACCACCAAAATTCCCTGTCGGGCTCTTTAAGACGATAACGGCTCTTAACCGGTACAGCCTACTCTAATTTCAGCTATACAAGCTCGGGAGCGACTTCGACAGTAATTTCCCACGGAAATGCTTGCAGCCTATGACATTTCCTCTCTGTTTGGATTTTCTGCCTACTCCTCTCCGTCATTGCAAAAACATATATCTATGATATTAAAATATGACTGTCAAATTGTCAAGATTGCACTCAAAATAAGTTGTTTTGACCAAATTGAGTAATAAAAAAAGTCAGCTTGCGAATTTGGTGAATTCTTGGCAAGCTGACCATGCTATTTATACTATTATTTGAAGAACACATTCATATTACTTTTGTTAATTTCATATGTACCCGTATCCTCATTATCGGGAATTGTTTTACCGCTGCAAGCTTCATGCAGCCTTCTTACCGCCAGCTCACCCCAAAGTCTTGGACGTTGCGCCAATACAGACAGGTAGCCTTCTTCCAGTGGCTTCTTTGAGTCTTCTGTTTTGTCAAACACAAAACAAAGCGGGGTTATCCCCAGGTCTTCCTTCATTCTCCGTGCAAAGAAGCTTCCCATTGCATCCATACAAACAAAGCAGTCAAAATCCGGAGTTTGCTGTATTTGATTTTTTAGACTCTGCCATCTATCTTCTGCTTTTGATTGCTCCGTTGCTTCAAATGATAATACTTTGATATCAGAACTCTTTTTAATGCCTTCCATAAAGCCTTCTATTCGATCTTTCATATTCTTATTCTTGTTAGACATAGTACCAAGAATCTTTCCCCTGCCGTTAAGTTTCTTTATAACAAGCTCTCCAAGCATTTTCCCCGCTTTATAGTTATCAGTTCCGATAAAGCCACTCTTATTAACCCCGGAAATATCGGTATCAAAACAAACAATTTTTATTCCGCTTCTATCTGCTTTTTGCAAAGCTTCTCTTACTTCATCGCCATCTATAGGTCCTATTCCTATACCCGATACCCCCGCTCCTATCACTTCCTCAATAAGTTCGGCCTGTTCAGCCGGATTGCTGGATTTAGGCGCACGCCACATAACATCCACACCCAGCTTAGCTGCAGCATCTACAGCTCCTTCCTTTGTATCATGGAAAAATGGGATGTCGACACAAGGAATTACCGCATATGAACTCCTCTTTACTGAGATTTTATTAAAGTTAAATCTGTTAATGGCATTTTCCAGATTAGCAATTACAGAATCAAAGCTTTCAGAAAGCTGCACGAGAATTTCCGAAGAATTCATCTGTGAGAACATCAACGAGGTAATTTCCTCAGTTGAAGCTGCTGTTTCCTGTGCCACAGCTGCTATATTCGTAATGGAATCTGATAGTGTCTGTTTGAACTCGTTCAGTATGGTAATTCCTTTTTTTACCTCAAGAAGCTGAGTAAATAATTCATCTACTGCATTTGATATAGCATTAAATGCTTCATTTGTTTTATTAACCGACTGGGTTTGCGCTTCAATCGTTTTAGTTGTTAACTCAATGGTTTCGGTTGTAATATCTATCTGGTTCTGCACACCTTGTATTATATTGTCTATTTCGGTACTGGATGCATAACTTTGTTGTGCTAATTTTTTAATTTCATCTGCAACAACACCGAAGCCTTTGCCCAATTCACCGGCTCTTGCTGCTTCAATAGAAGCATTAAGGGACAACAGGTTTGTCTGGTTTGAAATACCTGAGATTACCGCTGTGATCTGGCTGATATTATTTGTCATCTGGTTCAGTTCTTTAATCTTTTCATTGATTTCATCCATATTCTTTTCTGTCATTTTGCTTTTCTCAAGTAAATCGTTTATATTTGACATACCAAATTCGGCCATTTCCTTGGTAACATCGGCCTTCTGCGTCATAAGCTCGGCGGAGTTGACAACCTCCTCAAACTTATTGACCATTTCCAATGTTACCCTCGAGCTTTCTTCAGCGTCTTCAGCCTGTTCACCAGCACCTTTCGAGACAGAATCGGCGGCTTGAGCTATTTGGCTTGACACATCCGAAGCTTCTTTTGATGTAGTTTTTACCGTGTAGGCAAGATTTTTTACTTCTTCTGTTGAACGATCCACATTGGAAAGAACTTGATTGAAGTGTTGAATGAGCGCATTGGCTTCTTTTTCAATTTCAGTATTGCCTGTAATTCTGGTCTGAAGATCACCTTCCCTGGCTTTTATGAGTGCTTCAATCAAACTACGACTCACGTTTAGTTTTTTTGCAGAAAAGAAATACTGTAATACTATCCCAGCAACTGCTAGAATACATCCAAATAAGATAAAAAGCCGCATATTGGCAGACTGTGTAAAAAAGGCTACTGTTACTACCAGGATGGGAAGAATTGCAGTAAAAAAGTGAATCAACAAAACTGATATGGTGGCTGATTTTTTTCTTACTCATAGTAATACTCCTTTGATTAAGTAGTAAGATATTTTACCTCAACACAAAAAAAATTGAGTTTTCACTACCAAATGTCTGGCTTAAATACAATAATCCCGGAAAATAAAAATCAAGCTATTATAATAATACCATCAAACTGGCAGAAAAAACAAATATAAATACATTTCGCCATATCCAAGCGTTTTTTCTCTATACGTATCATAATTGTGTACTATCATTCTATTTTGTGGTAGAATTGTTTTTGAACTGAGGTAAAACCTGGTTTAATTGATTAATGAGGGGGTGAAAACATGTTAATAAACGATTATGTCAATATTCCGATTCCAAGGCAAAAGCGGATTGCACTTATTGCTCATGACCATAAGAAACAGGATTTAGTGGATTGGGTTAAAGATAACATCACCGTTTTACGAAAACATTTCCTTTGCGGCACCGGCACAACAGCCAGACTGATAGCGGAAGAAGTTGAACTTCCCGTCCGTGCATACAACAGCGGTCCCTTGGGAGGAGATCTCCAAATAGGTTCGCGCATAGTAGAAGGTGCAATCGACATGGTAATCTTTTTCTGGGACCCGCTTGAAGCTCAGCCACATGACCCGGATGTTAAGGCACTGCTGAGAATAGCGGCAGTTTATGATATCCCAATTGCTAACAACCGTGCTACAGCAGATTTTCTGCTGACATCTTCACTTATGGATGGCGAATATAACCGCAGAATTATTAACTATAACAAGAAAATCCAGGACAGGCTTACAGAGCTTCAGGAAAAATAAAATGGTTGACAGGGTAACACTTTCCTTGTCAGCCATTTTTGTTTCAATAACATATCTTTTTACAATTATTTATTATGCTCCGCTTTAATGTATTCAACATATCTGAATCGCACTCCGGCACTGCTTTCCTGCCATTCTTCAGCAACCGTCTTCTTCCATTGCCTGTTTTCCTCCAAATTAACCAGATAGGTATCCGCTTCATACTCTTCATCAATTTGGGTGATAAGAGCTAATTCACAATACGACAAAAGCTGCTTGTAAATTGTCTCGCCTCCACATACGAAAACCTTCTTATCGAACTTTTCAATTTCATGGAAAAGCTCATCAATACTGTGTACAATTATCGCGTCCTCGCAACGGTAACCTTTGTCTCTTGTAAGAACAATGTTGATACGATCCGGCAAGGGCTTTTTATCCTTAAACGATTCTAAAGTTTTTCTTCCTACAATAATAACATTGCCTCTTGTAAGATCTGAAAAACGTTTTAAATCTTCAGGTATTCTCTTTAACAGCTTATTGTCCTTGCCCAACCCCCAGTTTCGGTCGGCTGAAGCAATCAGAATAAGATTATTTCGCATATTTTTCTCCCTTTTTGCTTTTCTTTAAACAGCAACAGGAATATTCTTTATTTGCGGTCCCGGTTCATAGCCTTCAAGCTCAAAATCCCCGACTTTAAATTCGTAAAAATCTTTCACATTCTCATTTATTAACAGCTTGGGTGCCTTTTTGGGTTCCCTGCTGATAAGTTCTCTTACCAAAGGCTCATGCCGGTCATAGATATGAGCGTCAGCTATAACATGAACCAGCTCTCCTGCTTCAAAACCGGTTACCTGAGCAAGCATATGCAACAATATAGAATACTGGACCACATTCCAGTTATTTGCAACCAAAACGTCTTGTGACCTTTGATTAAGAATTCCATTAAGCCTGTTCCCCGTCACATTAAAAGTCATGCTGTAAGCACACGGATAGAGATTCATGGCGTGTAAATCCGCATGATTGTATATATTTGTCATGATTCTGCGGCTCAACGGGTTATTTTTAAGGTCGAATATGACCCTGTCTACCTGGTCAAATTCACCTTCTTTATATTTATGTTTTATTCCCAGCTGATAACCGTAAGCCTTGCCTATTGATCCGTTTTCATCAGCCCAGGAATCCCATATGTGACTGTTTAAGTCATTTACATTGTTTGATTTTTTCTGCCAAATCCATAGTATCTCGTCTATTGCAGCCTTGAGATTAGTAGGTCTTAAGGTTAATATTGGGAATTCCTCAGATAAATCATATCTGTTCACCACGCAGAATCTTTTCCGGGTATGAGCAGGCGCTCCATCAGCCCATCTGGGCCTTACATCTGTTCCCTCATCAGAAAAACCGTTATCCAGAATATCCTTGCACATCTCAATAAAAACTTCATCAGCGCGGCTCATATTAAAGGACCTCCTCTAATGCAATAAAATCATCATGCTGCAGTTCAGCACTAAAAATAATAATACCTTACCTGTTTTTTAATTACAACCTATTGAACAACTGTTGTTACCCGCATCCGGTTTTCTTTTTCCCATACCTCAACTAAAATGCCGCCGTTTATAATTGTCTGAAATATATCGGAACCGTTCCCGGCAATACGTTCAACTGTTTCAGGGCTCGGGTGTCCATAAGTATTTCTGCCTGCTGAAATAACTGACATATCCGGATTTATGGCCTCAATGAAGCTTTTATTCGACGAATATTTTGAGCCGTGATGAGCAACTTTCAGCAGATCACATCTTATTTCATTTTTATTATTCAATATTCTTTGCTCTGTTACTGAACCGATATCCCCGGTAAAAAGTGCACTAAAATCACCATAATCCAGCCTTACAACCAGTGATAACTCATTGGCGTTAGTGGTTGAAGCATTCGGCATGAGCGTATCATTCATAAAAGGGTATAATACTTTAAGGGCTAATCCATCCTCTTCATACAGAATATCATCCTCTTTCATACGGATAACCGGAACACCCTTATTTGAAGCATGGTCAGTGAGGTACTTCATCTCAATGTCATTGGTATCAGCCACAATTAACTTTTTTACATTTATCTTATCAATTACGGTTATTAATCCACCAATATGATCCATATGCCCGTGTGAGGCGATCATAAGATCTATACCGGTCATATTCAGATTATACAACAATGGTACAACTATTCGTTCTCCCGCATATGAGCCATTTTGATCATTTATGCTTCCTCCGCCGTCTATTATAATATTTTTTCCTGAAGGTGTTCTGATAATTGCGCAGTCTCCCTGCCCCACATCAGCGAAATATATCTGAAGAGAATTGCTTGGAATGCTGATAAATAGAATTACCGCTCCGCAAAAAGCCGTTATTGCCGCTAGTACCGGTTTTGCCACTTCCTTTTCAAGTTTCGGGTGTCCATACCTGAAATAGAGAAGAACAAAATAGTATATTAATACTAAAAAAATGCTGGGAGTTGCAATATTAATCTCTGCCCAGGGAATTGCCGCCATTGCCTCAGTAATAAACATCATAAGATTAATCACAAAACTTAACAGGATACCAGGTATTTTAGCGGCAGGAAGAAAAATGTTTCCTAATATGATAAGAACTGCTCCCAATACCGTAATGATGCCTGTTAAAGGAACAATAAGAAGATTTGTCAATACAGATATTATTGAGAGTGTATTAAAGCTGTATGCAATTACCGGAATAACACCTAATTGAGCGGCTACTGTTCCGGCTAATGTATCCCTAATTATTTTTGGTATTTTCACTGGCAATCTGCAAAAGACAGGTTTATAAAAGATTACAAGAGACATTGTGGCCGCAAAAGACAATATAAAGCCCAAATCAAACAACATAAAGCTGTTATTTAATAAAATAATTATTGCTGAAACTGCCAGAGAACAATAAATATCAGCTTTACGCCACAGAAGCATTCCGGTTAATATTACTCCAGCCATAATAGCTGCTCTGACCACTGATGCTTCCATACCGGTAGCAAACACATAAAATAACATGGCGGGAAACGCTAAGACTGATGACCATCTGGGATTAAAGCCTACTTTTTTTAACAACCAAAGAAGCGGAGCAAGTAAAAATGCTATATTTGCACCTGAAACAGCCATGACATGCGAGAGGCCTGCTCTCCGGAAATCCTCCTCCATCTCTTCAGGCATTTCCGCAGTATATCCAATGAGCATTCCGGCTAATACTGAAGACTCATTAGCAGAAATGCAATTATCCAAAGTATTTATTATATTGTGTCTAAGCTTATAACCGGTTTTCTTTAGCCATGAAGCTCTATTACCGTCGCAAATTGTAAGTTCTTTTTCCGGTATGCTCATAGTGCCCGAAACTCCACGCGAAGCTAAAAACTTTCTGGTATTGAATCCTCCAAAGTTTCGTCTGCCTGGAGGAATCTTTATTTCACCCGCTATATTTACTACTGAGCCGTATTCAAGGCCGGTTATTGAATCATCGCTGTAGATACTGACCTGTATTTTGATATTTTTCTTAATAATCGAATTGTCAATTTCATCAACATTCAAAATGAATCGAACCTTCCCATCTATATATTCCGGCTCGTTGTGCAATGCCCCCTTGACAGAAACTCTTTTTCCTTCCCACTCAATACACGAATAATCATAATAATTTTTATTAATACTGTGCAAAACATATCCTGATATAAGAAACGGAATGACCAGCAGAACAAAAACTGATACATTTTCTCTCAGGGGGCGGTAAACAAGAATAAAAATTAATAAACTTAATACCAGAGATATAATTCCCCATATTTGATATTTATTTACATCTGCAAGTATAATGCCCCAAATAAGAGCTATGGCAGAAACCGCCAAAGGTCTTTTCATATGAACCTCTTATTGTTTTATTATTTTTTTCATGATAGCTGCCTGAGATGTTCCGAAATGATGCAATGATTGCTCCAGTTCCGGGTCATGTGAAAAACCTACCTTCTCCCAGAACGAAAGCCCTTGTTTGTTTTTATACGAAACTGCAACGATACATGCAGCAATTCCATACTCTCTTTTTGCGAGGTCCAGCAGCTTATTCAATGCATGTGTACCATAGCCCTTGTTTTGAAAAGCAGGATCAATAATAAAAATACTTATCCAAAGAACAGAATTCCTGCTGGCATCCTTTAGATACCCATAAATAAAACCTATAGGGATTCCGGTTTTTATATTATAAATCATAAAGCTTAATATAGAAGGATCAACAGGCTCCTTAAACTTTGAACTAATATCAGAAAAATTTTTGAAGCCAGTGGCATGACCAAAGTAATCATGCATGCCATACCACTTTTCTAATATCTCCATATCCTTCTCTTCAGGTACTTTAAGCACTATGTCAGTATCTTTGTTAATAACCATATTACCTCATTATTACATTTGTGCTATATATAGTAATCGGATTTTTTTCTGTTTCTCTTTAATAAAGAGTGCTATTATGATCAGGGTTTGGGATATACAAGATACCACTCATGCCATCCGTTGTAAATATTATCCCATTTCGGGTTTCTTTCACCTCTGATGTAGTTGTGATAGAGAACAGCCCCATATTTTCTGTATAAAGGAAATATAACATCGCTGAAATAGTCTAAATTAAGGCTTGTTTTAGTGAATTCCAGAACTTCATCTTTGGTCGCATAAAGCGGAATCCGGCATCCCAAAAGCATCATATCAAATTTTCCGCTGTTTACGAGGTTTTGCTGTTTTATAATATCAGCAGTTTGTACATCTACCTTGATCCCTATTCCAGCCAATGCACCGGTCAGCCATTCACTTGTATATTCCCTGTCCGTATTAAGACTATTGTATATAAGCGAAAGCTGAACAGGAGTTTTTACATTGTTTTTATATGAATAAAGATAATCCCTGTCGTAATCATAAAAAAAGCCCAAATCAATTAAAGTATTAATTGTTGTATTCTTATTCATTTGATCTTCGGAAAGACCGCCTTCAGATTCTATAGCCGATTCCCCTCTGTTTAGAGGATTTTGCTGCTCATATCTGCTCAAGTATTTAATTATAGCAGTTCTGAAGGCCTCCTGCCCGAGCGGGGACGAAGGCTCTCCCTGAGGTGATAAAACTAAAAACTCCAGAATATTACTGACATATTTATTAAAAAATATATCGGATCTCTTGGAATAGCTCTCCAAATCTCCTTCCTCCAGCCATGCTATGTCAATTTGTTGTCTTTGGAATGCCTGCATCATTTGCGATTTGTCAGAGTAAAGCTTAAAAGTTATTCCATCCAGCCATATGGGATGCGAAAGGCCATCTTCCGCCTCTAGAAACCACCAGGCATCATTTCGTAAAAATGATATTGAATCACCGTTATAGGAATGATATTTAAAGGGGCCGGTGCCAATCAGCTTCATAGAATCTTTATGCCCCTCTATTGGCCAATCTTTAAAAACATGCTTTGGTATTATGGGGAAGGTAAGTCTTTCGGTAAACCCCGGATCGGCTTTATTGAGTATAAGCCTGAAGCTCAGTCTTGTTAAGGCTTTTATGCTTTGTATATTTGAAACATTGTCATAATAAAGAGATTTAATTCCGGCTTCTTTTATAGTATCCAGAGTAAACGCCACATCATCGGAGCTAAGCGTTTTGCCGTCATGAAACAAAATATTATCTCTTAACTCAATATCAAGAATTAAGCCGTCCTGACAAAACCGAAAACTATCTACAAGACCGTTCTTAATTAATCCTGACTCATAATCTTCATAAAACAAACTGTCAAAAACAAATGAGGAAAGCTGCCTCACATATAAATCCTGTGTGGTCAAAGGATTAAAAGTTTTAGGGCTAACCATGAACAGATTAAGAACTCCTCCCTGTGAAGGGCCTACATCCTCATAAATAACCTTAACAGCTCCATCATCGATCCCTGTAATTGGCTCTTGCTGTCCATTTTGAAGTTTCTGGGCACATCCGCTAATAATAAATATGACCGTTAGAAAAATTATAGATAAGCTATGTATTCTTTTCATTTTTAACCTCTAATCATTAAAAATGCGGCTCCGGTGCCTGTTTGGTTCTTACTGCCACGATGGGAAAAGAAAACATCGCTATTGCATTTCGTACAAATCCGGCAGCCGGAAATATTTCTTTCCAAAACACCCTGTTCCGTCAGATTCTTTATTATTATACTTTCTAAATCTATAATCCACTTGCCTGCTCTTTTTGTAATGTAGCTTCCGGCCCAGGTATATGTTGATATAAAAACATCTGCCACATCATGGTCAACCTCAAAGCAGCATGTCTTTATATGAGGACCGAATGAAACGAAAACATTTTCCGGAGAACATCCGAAGGACTCTTTCATAGCCCTGACAGTCTCTCCTCCAATATTAAGTAGTGTTCCTCTCCAGCCTGAATGGGCAAGCCCTATAACCTTATCGACCGGATCATAGAAGTATATCGGCACGCAATCCGCATAATAGGTCACCAGCATTAAGCAGGGTTCCTGTGTTACCAGTCCGTCAATATTTTTATAGCTTCTTTCGCGGACAATCCCCATTCCTCTATGCTCTTTTGTCACTTTAAGAATCCTTTTATCATGCACCTGATGTGAAAGTACCATATTATCCAACGGTACTTCCAGCTCATTACTCAATATTTCATAATTCTTTTTTACATTGCTTTCCGGATCCGGCCTGTTAAAATTAAGATTTAAGGTGGCATAATCACCGGTACTGACACCCCCGAAACGTGTTGTAAAACCATGAACCAACTCCGGAAAAGCATCTAACGAAGGAATAGCAATAAAGGTATCTCTTTTTATTTTTGCCTCTACAATACATCTGTCATCCAGTAATGATCCCACAAGAACCTCCCGATCAGTAATATCAATATAGATTATACCATAAGATCAGGCATAGCAATTTATTGCTATGTGCCGGCGCAGACGGCATGACCTGCTTAGCAGGGCAACCTGCTTAATGATTCAATGCCTGCGATAAACTTCGAAATCTCAGATTTCGGTAACGGGTGAGGTCATTATACCATAAACATGCTGCAAAACGACGAATTCGTTTTGCGCAGGATTATCTTAGCAAATGCTGAATACGTCTGCCATCTAATTAAACATTATCCAAATTTACTCAAAATGTTACTGACAGAATCGCTATTGCTGCTTTCCAGCAACAACATCTGATTGATTCAACATCGATTCAATAAAAACTCCATACCCGCGCATGGGATCATTTATAAATACATGGGTTACTGCACCAATTAAACGTCCATCCTGAATAATGGGGCTCCCGCTCATGCCCTGTACAATGCCTCCGGTACTATCCAACAGTCTTTTATCTGTTATCTGTACAACCATGTTTTTTGAACTGGTTAAGTCATTTTTCGCTATACGTTGAATTTCAATTTCGTATTCATCAACCTTATTACCGTTGATGCAAGTTAGTATTGTTGCACGTCCAAGCTTTACCGTACTGTGCGAACCAATACCATAAAGTTTCCCTAATTTTTCTTTCTTTATATCATCGCTAATCTTTCCATATATACCAAATTCACAGTTAAGCTCAATATCCCCTATAATATCCGAAATATTTAAGAAATCGCCTTCAAGTTCCCCCGGAGCACCTTTTACGCCTTTCTTAATACCTTTGATATTTGATCTCATTAGTGTTCCCGAGCCAACTTCCAAAAGCGAACCCGTATCTATGTCATTGATTCCGTGACCTAAAGCACCATATACGTTATTTGTATGATTTATAAAGGTGAGGGTGCCTATACCTGCCGAGCTGTCCCTTACCCATATCCCAATCCGATATTCATCATCGTCACCTGATTTTACAGGTGTTATAGTAGTCTTATATTCGGTATCCTGCCTTCTGTAGATTATATCCAGCGGTTTACCTCCGGAATTTTTGACTGCACCTGTCAAATCGGATATGTTCTTTAAATCCTGCCCTCCGGCCTTAATAAGTACATCTCCGGCAAGTAATCCCGCACTTTCGGCTGGTACTACTTTTGTTCCGTCATCCAGAAATACTCCCGAAACATTTATAATAATAATTCCATTTGTTTTCAGTTTTATGCCAATGGGAGCACCGCTGGCATAGACTCTTTGGCTTTCTATTGAGCGTACTGAAACAGTTTTCACAGGGATAATTCCCAGCACACTAAGTCCCAGCTCAGCTTCTCCCTCTTCGGTAGCCATTATGCTATACGGCTTTTCAAACGCAGAAATGGAAGTATCTTGACTGTCGCTGACCCGTAAAATTTTGCTTTGAGAACGAATCTGCAAAAACAAAGGAGATCTAAGTGATATTTTATAATTCTCACCAGCTAAAAGAGTTATACTTCCGGGTAACACAAACAAAGTGATAATATATGACACCAGGGCCATAAGTAGTATGACAAATATAATAAATTTCGGTCTCAGGATTTTTTTCAACAAATAAATCACGCTCCACATGCAATGCTACAATCATAAGTTAACCTGCATGTGAAACTCTTATGCCTTACAAAAAATCCTTATTGTGACATTCACAGGATAAAAATGGTATTTAGATTCCCAGCCAGTTCACTGCTTTTCTGGTGTCAAATATGCAATTACTCTTTAAAAAGTCATCTTCATATTTTTTTGAACACATCATCGGATGACGGGATTCATAAAATTTACCACTTTGAATAATGGTTTTAAATTCCTGAGCATTTTTTCCCCATAAAAACCATATAAGATCGGGGGAACTGTTTGATAACCACGAGAGCAGTTTCTTTGTAAATTCATGCCAAATTTCTGTATGGCTAAGGGGTTTTCCGGGATATACTGTAAAACATGTATTAAGAAAAAGAACGCCCTGCTTCTCCAGGCTCTCAAACAAATCAGGCGGATTTGCAATATTAAAGTTACCTTCTTTTATCTCTTTTGATATAAAAGAGAATTTTGGGATATCATCGTAATCAGCTATTCCCTTTTCTGCCTTATAGATCAGTCTGATTATATTCTTTAGAGAAACCTGCCGGNATGGCTCTTCCCACGTGTTTAATCCACCAACTTCAAAAGCTCTGCCTGTTGCTTTTCCTTTTTCAGGATAAGGATCCTGACCCAGGATTATTATTTTTAAAGCGCTCGCATCAGTCTCGAGAAAGCGGAGAACTCTATGCCTTTCAGGATAAAATCTTCCTTCCAGCTGGTTTTCTATTACTTTGATCATATGTAAAATATCTGATGATAAAAAATCACTCCAGGATTGATGGATTTTTTCAGGCAGCAAACTCATATTATTTCTCCTATTAAGCATGTATTATATTTAACCACTGCTGCTGTTATTTCATCGCTTTAATAACAGCAGCAGTTTAACACATTTATGACTCCAATATGCGTTTTAACTCCTCAATCTGATCCCTCAGTACAGCCGCATGCTCAAATTCAAGCTCTCTGGCAGCTTGTCTCATATCTTTTGTAAGGTTTTCAATCAAAGTCTTTAAAGTATGTTTATCAAGATTTTCTGCTTCTGTCTTCCTGCTTTTTTTATAAACATCAATGTCCTCTGCAGATTTAGTGGCTTCAATAACATTGTGAACCGCCTTTTGGATAGAACGCGGAGTAATATTATGCTCCTTATTGTATTGTTCCTGAATTTTACGACGCCGGTTGGTTTCTTCAATTGCTTTTTCCATAGCGGTTGTTATAGTATCGGCATACATGATTACTCTGCCCTCAACATTTCTGGCAGCTCTTCCAATAGTCTGTATAAGAGATGTTTCCGATCTTAAAAAGCCCTGCTTATCGGCATCCAGAATAGCGATTAGAGCAACCTCCGGCAAGTCCAGGCCTTCTCTCAAAAGATTAATTCCTACCAGCACGTCAAATTCACCCATGCGCAAATCCCTTATTATTTCAAGGCGTTCGAGGGTATCTATGTCAGAATGAAGGTATTTTACCCTTACACCCATGTCGTCCATATATTTTGTCAGATCTTCGGCCATCTTTTTGGTTAGTGTGGTCACTAAAGTTCTGAAACCTCTTTTAGTGGTTTCGCCAATTTCGTAAAGAAGATCATCAATTTGCCCCTTGACGGGTTTTACCGTAATTTTTGGATCTACCAGCCCGGTAGGTCTGATAAGCTGCTCCACTATTTTCGTAGAAAGATTTTTTTCATAATTGGCAGGTGTTGCACTTACATATATTACTTGATTTATCCTCTCTTTAAACTCATCAAATGTCAATGGACGGTTATCAAAAGCAGAAGGTAATCTAAAACCATATTCAACCAGGGACTCTTTTCTGGAACGGTCACCCTGATACATGGCTCCAATTTGAGGTACAGTAACATGGGATTCATCTATAACCAACAAAAAATCCTTCGGGAAATAATCAATCAAGGTATATGGTGCGCTTCCAGGCTGGCGCCCGCTAATATGCCTGGAATAATTCTCAATTCCCTGGCAGAATCCTATCTCCCGCATCATTTCAATATCGTATCTGGTTCGTTGCTCAATTCTTTGGGCTTCCACCAGCTTGCCATTCTTTTTAAAATACTCTATCTGTTCCTCAAGCTCAGCTTCAATGCTTTTAATAGCTCTCTCCATCTTTTCTCTTTTTGTGGTAAAATGTGATGCCGGGAAAACTGCAATATGAGACCTTAAGCCCTTAACTTCCCCTGTAAGTACATCTATCTCAGTTATCCTCTCAATCTCATCACCAAAGAACTCAACCCTTAAAGCCGTATTGGAGGAAGATGGCGGAAATATATCCAAAACATCACCCATGGCGCGGAAGGTTCCTCGTTTAAAATCGAATTGGTTTCGTGTATATTGAATATCGACCAGTTTTCGGATGATTTCGTCCCTGTCTCTTACCATGCCCGGACGTAAAGAAATCATCAGATCTGTATAGTCCTCCGGGTCACCCAGACCATAGATACAGGATACACTGGCTACAATAATTACATCTCTTCTCTCAAAAAGAGCAGCTGTAGCTGAATGCCTGAGTTTATCAATCTCATCATTTATGGAAGAATCTTTTTCTATATAAGTATCAGTCGAGGGAATATATGCCTCAGGCTGATAATAGTCGTAATAACTGACGAAATACTCAACAGCATTATCCGGGAAAAAGTCGGTAAACTCATTACATAACTGGGCTGCAAGAGTTTTATTATGTGCCAGTACTAAGGTTGGCTTTTGTACTCTCTCAATCACATTAGCAATTGTGTAGGTTTTTCCTGATCCGGTAACACCAAGTAAGGTCTGGTGTTTGCTTCCTTGATTTATCAGACTGGCAAGAGTGTCAATTGCCCCGGGCTGATCTCCCGTAGGTTTATAATCGGATCTTAATTTGAATTCAGGCATAAGCTTCACCTCCATATGAAACATCCTTCCCGGGCCTTAACCAGTAGGGATTGGATTTAAATTAACAGCCATATCAACATAAAAAAATAGCAAAAGGCTATACATGTTTGTCAACATGTATAGCCTTATTTTCAACATATCAAATACTACAGTAAGAAAACAAGGGCCACAGAAACAATAACAAACAAGATGGCAATCCAGCCTGTATATTTACTAAGGATTTGCTCATATGCACGTGCCTTATTCTTACCAAAAAAAGTTTCTGCGCCGCCGGCTATAGAACCACTGATTCCTGCTGAGCGACCGGCTTGTAAAAGTACAACCGCAATTATTACAAGACAGATAATCAAATAAATAATATTTACAATAATTGCCCAAACACTCATAATATTTAAACCCTCCGATTCGTTTGTACAGCGTTTTATATTGTAGCATATTGAAGCTTTTAAATCAAGAAAAATTAAACGAGCTTACAGACGCTGTTCAAGTTCAGCTTTCTCCTTTTCATATCCGGGCTTACCAAGAAGTGCAAACATATTCTTTTTGTAAGCCTCAACCCCCGGTTGATCGAAAGGATTCACACCAAGCAAATATCCGCTGATTCCGCAGGCTTTCTCAAAGAAGTATACCATATAACCAAACCAGTAGGCATTCATCTCAGGTATGCTTATCATAAGATTTGGAACACCACCGTCATTGTGAGCCAAAATGGTTCCCTGCATAGCCATCTTGTTTACAAAATCCATCTCTTTACCTGCAAGATAATTAAGCTTATCTAAATCATCATCGGTACTGAACATTTTTATTGATTTCCGGCTGTTTTCGATATTGATGACAGTCTCGAAAATGTTTCGAAGCCCGTCTTGTATATACTGTCCCATAGAGTGAAGATCTGTTGAAAAATCCACCCCGGCTGGGAATATACCTTTTTGGTCCTTTCCTTCACTTTCACCAAAAAGCTGTTTCCACCATTCGGTAACAAAATGCATAGAAGGCTCATAATTAACCAATATTTCTGTAGTCTTGCCTTTTCTGTAAAGACAATTTCTTACCGATGCATACTTATAACAATCATTTTCCACAAATGGCCTGTTACATTCATTATAAGCATCACGAGCACCCTTCATCATCTCTGTTATATCTATTCCGGCTGTTGCAATAGGCAATAAGCCTACGGCAGTCAGCACAGAAAAGCGTCCGCCTACATCATCAGGAATGACGAAAGTTTCGTATCCCTCTTTGTCTGCCAGAGTTTTTAGTGCCCCCTTATGTTTATCAGTTGTGGCATATATGCGACTTTTTGCTCCATTTTTCCCGTACTTATTTTCCATGTATTCCTTGAATATCCTGAATGCAATGGCAGGCTCGGTAGTTGTCCCTGACTTTGAAATGACATTAACCGACAAATCCTTTCCTTCAATCAGATCCATTAAATCAGCAAGATAGTCGGCGCTAATGTGATTACCCGCAAAGTATATCTCGGGACCATTTCGCTTATCCTTTGGAAGCATATTGTAAAAAGAATGGGATAATGCCTCAATAGCTGCTCTTGCACCTAAATATGATCCGCCGATACCTATTACAATAAGTACATCTGAGTTTTCTCTGATTCGCTGCGCCGCTTTAATAATACGGTTAAACTCTTCACGGTCATAGTCATTTGGAAGCTCTACCCAACCCGTGTAGTCCATACCCGGGCCGGTTTTATTTTGCAGCATTTCATGAGCAATATTTACCTGATTTTCTAAATATTTAACCTCATTCTCATTTATAAATCCTAGAGCATTTTTGTAATCAAATGTTATCTTCGCCATCAAAACAACTCCTTGCCGCTAATACACATTTTTTTCTAAAATATTGTATCATGTTTCCTATTGTTTTGCATAAAATTTTTGATTTTTTCACATATTCTGAGATTCATTTCCTGCAAGTGCCTATAAAACAGGACGGGAGTATCCCGTCCTGTCCTGTTTTTAATCACTTATGTTATCAGCCCAATGGATGAATCCTGTATTCATAATTCACCATATCAGGATCAATCTTGTACTTTTGTGCCTTTCGGTACTCAAAGAACTTAGCCGCAACTTGCGGGAACATTGCGTAGGTCAATACGTCCTCTTCCTGTTCAATATATTCGGCTGCTTCTTCTCTGATTTTATCCAATTCGTTTGGTATTAAATCAGCCGGTCTGCATGTAATACGCTCCTCATCACCAATAATTTTCTTAACCATCTCTTCCTTAATAGGAGCAGGTGTTTTTCCATACTCGCCTTTAACAACACCCTTTGTTTCCTTTGGTATCATCTTATAGCGTTCACCCATAACAACATTTAAAACTGCCTGTGTACCAACAATCTGGCTTGTAGGTGTAACTAGTGGAGGATATCCTAAGTCTTCCCTTACTTTGGGCACTTCATTAAGAACTTCGAGGAGTTGATCTTCTTTTCCGGCCTGTTTCAACTGTGAAACAAGATTTGAGAGCATTCCACCGGGAACCTGGTATATCAAAGCATTAATATCTACGCCCATAACCTTTGTATTCAGCAAACCGCTGGCCAGGTATTTCTCGCGAAGCTTCGTAAAGTAAGAAGCAATTTCACTTAAAAGGTTCATGTCGTAACCTGTGTCATAGGGAGTACCTTGAAGGGTAGCTACCAACGGCTCTTCCGGCGGCTGGGATGTTCCCATTGCCAATGGGGACATAGCGCAATCCACCACATCAGCACCGGCCTCGATACCCTTAAGATATGTCATTGAACCAACACCACTGGTATAGTGAGTATGCAACTGAACAGGAACCTTTACATTCTCTTTTAAAGCCTTTACAAGCTCATAGGATTGATAAGGAACTAATAGTCCGGCCATATCCTTTATGCAAATGGAATCCGCTCCCATATCAACAAATGTCTTGGCATCCTTTACAAATTGCTCAAGGCTGTGAAACGGGCTGATAGTATATGAAAAAGCTGCCTGGGCGTGTCCGCCCTCTTTTTTACAGGCTTTCATTGCCCGTTCCATATTTCTTGGATCGTTTAATGCATCAAAAATTCTGATGATATCGATACCATTAGCTATTGCCTTCTGAACAAAATAGTCGACAACATCATCTGCATAATGCTTGTACCCTAATAAATTTTGGCCTCTTAAAAGCATTTGCAGCTTTGTATTCTTTGCTTTTGCCCTGATTTTCCTGAGTCTTTCCCAGGGATCTTCATTTAAAAATCTGACACTCGCGTCGAAAGTAGCTCCGCCCCAGCATTCCAAAGAATGATAACCAACCTTATCCATCAGTTCGACAATGGGTAGTATATCATCTGTAGTCATTCTCGTGGCGATGAGGGACTGATGCGCATCTCTCAAACTTGTATCTGTAATTTTTATACCCATAGCTTAATAACCTTCCCTCTTAATTAATTCAATGTCAACATAACATCTCCACTGTTAACCTGCTGCCCTTTTGTCACATTAACCGAAGCAACAGTAGCATCATTAGGTGAGAGTATTTCGTTCTCCATCTTCATGGCTTCTAAGATGATAACCAGGGTGCCTTTTTGAACTTTATCTCCAGCCTTTACCTTTATGTCCAGGATTGTACCCGGCATAGGAGCTGTGATTTTTATAGAGCCCTCTGCTCCGGTTGATACCGGTGCTGCAGGAGCGGGTGCAGGTGCTGCAGGAGCCGGTGCAGGTGCTGCAGGAGCCGGTGTGGGAGCCGCAGGTGCAGAAACTGGAGCGGCTTGAACAGGTTTTACGGCATAAGGTGAACTAACAGGTGCGCCACCTACTTCTTCTACTTCAACTTCGTAACTATTACCATTAACATTTACAACAAACTTTCTCATTTTATAATCCTCCAATGCTTTAACTGTATTATTCTGATTATAGCGGTATATTACCATGCTTTTTTGAAGGTCTGGTTTCACGTTTTGATGCCAGCATATCCAGCGCGCTTGCTATGCGCTGACGGGTTGTAGCCGGCTCAATAACATCATCTATATATCCCCTCGCAGCAGCGATATACGGGTTAGAAAACTTTTCACGGTATTCTTCAATCTTCTGCTTTCTGAATTCAATAGGATTCTGGGCTTCCCCAATTTCCTTTTTAAATATGATATTTGCAGCTCCGTCAGGACCCATAACTGCTATTTCTGCTGTTGGCCAGGCCAAAACCATATCGGCGCCTAAATGTTTGCTGTTCATAGCTATATAAGCACCACCGTAAGCTTTTCTGACTATAATATTTATTTTGGGAACCGTAGCTTCCGAGAAGGCATATAACAGCTTTGCGCCATGTCGGATAATTCCGTTATGCTCTTGTTTAACACCGGGAAGATATCCGGGAACATCAGTAAAGGTAATAAGAGGAATATTAAAAGCATCGCAGAAACGTATAAATCTGGCAGCTTTGTCGGAAGCGTCGACGTCCAGAGCTCCTGCAGCTACTTTTGGCTGATTTGCTACTATTCCCACTGTTTTCCCGCCAACGTGAGAAAATCCAACCATAATATTCCTGGCAAACCCTTTGTGAATCTCAAAGAATTCAGCATTATCTGTAACTCTTGTAATGATATCCAGCATATCATAAGGCTTGTTGGGATCATCAGGTATTATGGTATTGAGCTCTGCGTCCAGCCTGTTTATATCATCCTGCGATAAAATCTCGTCCGGATCGCTTAAATTATTATCAGGCAGATAAGAAATGAGCTTCTTTATTTGTTCAAAACAACTCTCTTCATCCTTGCACTCAAAATGGGCAACACCGCTTATTGTGTTATGAGCATTTGCTCCACCTAATTTTTCAAACGTCACATCTTCACCGGTTACAGCTTTAATAACCTGTGGGCCGGTAATAAACATATGACTTGTTTTGTCTACCATGAATACAAAGTCAGTTATAGCTGGAGAATACACCGCTCCGCCTGCACAAGGCCCTAATATTACAGATATTTGAGGAATCACACCGGAAGCCATTGTGTTCCTGAAGAAGATATCACCAAAACCTCCCAATGCATCGATTCCCTCTTCAATTCGGGCTCCGCCTGAATCATTTATACTTATAAAAGGAGCCCCCATTTTCATTGCCATGTCCATTACTTTTGTAATCTTTTTTGCATGCATTTCGCCAAGGGAGCCGCCAATAACCGTAAAATCCTGAGAAGATACAAATATAAGGCGTCCGTCAACAGTTCCATAACCTGTGACTACGCCATCACCAGAAATCTTTTTATTTGGCATATCAAAGTCCGTGCCTCTGGCTTCGACAAAAGCATCAATTTCCACGAAACTTCCTGTATCAAATAATAGATTGATTCTTTCCCGTGCGGTCTTCTTTCCCGCATCATGTTGTTTTGCGATCCTTTTTTCTCCACCGCCTTGTTTAAGTCGTTCTTTCCTTGCGTGAAGATCATTCACTTTTTCAAAAGTTGCCATTATTTCACCTCGAAAATCACTTATATGTTGATTTGTGCATAATAAATTGTTAAATGGTTAACTATATTATTACTTGGTCATAATTATATATTAGTTTGATTTATAGTGCAATATTTATTATTTCGCCTAAAGCCTTAGATTGTTAAAAATTTTACCGGTTATTTTTGCCTTTCTATTAAAATTTATTAGCTAAAAACTTATAAAAACTGAAAAATGATTCCTTTTAATGATTTCAGTATATAAATCAGATAAAATACACAAAATCCTTATAGATATTTTTTTGGGAGGAATTCATATGATCAAATGGGCAATAACCTTTTTTATATTGGCACTTTTAGCAGGCTTGTTTGGTTTCGGTCTAATAGCAAATTTGTCGTTCGGAATTGCGAAAGTTCTATTTTATATATTTATTGGCCTCTTTGTAATCAGCCTTATCTTCGGAAGACGAATGACAAGATCAAGAACCTGACAGACAGTACAAAGGGAAGTATCCGCTAAAAAGGCCTTATGATTATAATTAATCTATATCATAAGGCCTTTTTGTTCTTCTATTCAGACAGAAGCCGTTTTTCTCCGGTAATTTCCTGTATTGGTTTTATATCCTGTGTCACTTCCAGAGTACCAAGGTATTCCCCTTTAGAGTTTCTCACCGCAAAATATCGAATTAATACATATCTTGGTCCCATACGGATCCAGAAGTCTTCATGGTCTTTTTTGCCCGACTTAAGATCTTCAACAATTTTCTCGACTAC
>JGI24711J26586_10000455_pt1 | contig 31810 bp, 25 predicted proteins | sample BioPla3DNA1_FD_26586 | JGI IMG/M metagenome (IMG submission 26586)
TTGCTCTTGTACTCAATTCTTGCTTTATCTTCTCCAGTATGTCATAGAACGTATGCAGTAAAACTGCTTTTGCCGGTAATTACCGCTATCAAATGCAATCATTATCGACTGCCTTTAATAGGAGTGCAAAAGTACAACTTTTTTCTTTATCTTTATAAATTTATTTGTATTTTTTTATTTATTTTATTTAACATTGATTATCAATAAGATTATATTTGATTTAATAGGTATTTACGTTATTAAATAAGCCGTCTTATATGATTATTGAAACCCGAAGTGGAAGAAAAGAAGGTTATGAAAGGTGAAAATTAATACTTTTACTTCGCTCAGTAACCGATGACACTTCGACTACTTCAACCTTGCTCATTTCTACATTGTCTTTTTGCTTTTATTACCACAAAAGAGCCCTCTCCATATCCATCGGCAGGCGTTTCTACTTTCAAAGGATTCTGTTGAATAAGTGTCTGAATAATAGTCATTACTTCAAAATTAGCTGCTTTTACCTTTGTTATTATTTCATCGGTCGAATAAAATGTAGCTATGCTATAAAATCTACTTTTTGTTTTTCTTTTCTCTAAGATTTTCCCGTATCGGCTTCCTTTATCAATGAATGCTATAATGATATAGCCATTTTCTTTTAACACTCTGTACGCCTCTTTAAGTGCTTTTTCGACATCCTCGACAAAACAAATAGAGGTAATAAAAACAACATAATCGAAACGATTATTTGCATAAGGTAAATCTTCAGCTCTTGCTTTTACAACATTCAATTTTCGTCTTTTAGCATAAGCCAACATCTTTTCCGAAGGATCGACTCCTGTATTAATTCCTAATTTTTCAGCAAAAATTCCAGTTCCTATTCCTACTTCTAAACCTTCGCCTTTGACAGGAACAAGCTGTTGCAGAGCAAGCAATTCTGTCTCAAAAACAATTGCATTCTTTACGAACCAATTTTCATAATATTCCGTAAATAAATCGAATGGGTTTTCTTTCATTTGCTAAGTCAATTAAAAATCACAATGGGTTGAGCTTATTTAAGTACATAGCACATATAAGTCATCACGTTGATTGATATAAAGATAAGGTATTGTATTAACGTATCTTATTGTTTTTCTTTCTTTTGTTCCTAAAAGTATATCAAAAAGAGTAAGGTATTTGGTTGTCATGCTCAGTATCAGACTTCCTTTTACCGACGGTGCAAAATCGCAAGCATAATCATCAATGTCTTTTTTTACATTATCAACAGAATGTTTTTTAAACAACACATTTAAATTATCGTACAATTTTTCGGTAAACCCTATATTTTCGACTAATTTATATCTTAAAAAATCATCTTTATAATTCTTATACAACACATGCACATAGGCATTGTAGAAGCGACTAAAATAAGATGCCCACAATGATTTTTCTTTTGAATACATCGAGGAATCTAAAGGCAATATTATGTTTTGATAAGCATCTGCTGTCGGCAATTTTTTTCCCACAACCAAAACGGGCAGTCTTGATTTTTTAATAAAAGACAAGGCTTTACTATAGTTGAAAAAAGTGATTTTTTTACTTTTTGCAGCAGCAATTACCATCATCATCCCATTGTTTTCTTCAGCAAAAGCATAAATTTCTTTTCTTAATTTCGGACAATGTGTATAGTGTACAATCTTCACCTGCTGCTCTTCGCTCATTTCTAACACATGTTTAAAAGTATCGCTGTGTTGTTTTTGCTCTTTCATTAAAGGTAAAATATAAAGCTCGGCTCTAAATATCATACACAAAGCAAAAGCATGTGCCACTGCTGCATCTCCATAAGAAGTGTAGTCGGTAAAACAGATGATGCGTAATTTTTTTTTCTCTTCTTTCATGAATTAATACAATCCTTTTACTTTGGGTTTTCCTGCCAGAAATTCTTTCAAATAAAACGGTTCTACATAAGCTACGTTCTCAAACTGTTGTTTTTCATATTTTTCATAAGCCAACTCTATCATATAAGCCGCTGAAGTTTGGACATTAGAAAAAATCAAGTTAGGTGTTTCTTTTATTACTTCCTTGCACTTTTCAAGTCCATTTCCCGATAATACCAATGGCTGTTCTTTCGCTATTTCAATAAAAGTATTCTCTGTAATAATTTTACTTTTCACCTCCTCTACTATCGCTAAACGAGAATCGTAAATGGCAGTAAAAACTTCCATTCGTCTCGCATCAATCATTGGACAATAATAAGCATCTAATGCCATTGCTTTACGTGCACCCCAAGCCATACTTTGTAATGTGCTTACATGGATAAGTTTTTTATCTAAAGTATAACACAAGCCTTTAGCCGTCGAAAGTCCGATACGCAAACCGGTATAAGAACCCGGACCTTCGCTAAAACAAACAGCATCTATTTCATTAATAGCAATATTAGCAGTAGTTAAAACTTTATCAACAAACGACATCAACAGTTTGGCATGCGAATTACCTTCACTGACTTCTTCAAGTGCAAGTAATTGATTATTATTAGCTATCGCTACCGAACAAATTTCTGTTGAGGTTTCTATGCAAAGTAAAATAGCCATAGTCTTAGTACATATCTTGTGGAATAGGACGGTTTTCTTTCCAAGTATTAAAATCTTTGTTTTTCAATAACTTTGGATATGTTTTTTCAAAAAACGGAACATCTTCACCTGTTGGTGCAAAAAGAGTATCAATGCGATAAAGTAATTTCACAAAATCATCGTATCTTGCTATTTCATAATAAATATCCAATTGATTATGATACAAATCATATACTTGTGGCATATAGGCGATGGCACTGTCTAAGGTTTGCAACGCCATTTCTAATTGTCCGGCACGCTGATAAGTCCATGATTGATAAACAAAATAAATAGGGTCGTTTCCTAAGGTATTGGTTAAATTATCTATGTGTTGTGATAGTTTATCCGTCAATCCCAATTGAATAGCACTTTGCATTTGATAAAATTCAGCAATGTTTTTCTGTTCCGGAAAGCTTTTTAAAAACGCATTGCTCATGGCAACTACTTCTTCGTAACTTTTTGATAGACTTGCCAAGTTCAATTTCATAGTGCGTCCGTAGAGATTATTTTTTATTGCCTGCTCTACCCAAAAAAATGAACTATCGGCTTCTTCATAGGCTCCGACAGATATTAGTTCATTGATTTCTATCAGCTTATAATTCAATAAAACATCATCATCAACTACAGAAAACTGATTAGCCGCTTTCGTACGCCAATCGTCCGACCAATAAATTCCTGATACAATGGCAAATGCATCGTTAATCATTATATTATCATCTTTCTTTTCCAACTCCCAGTCTTCGACCGAAATACCTCCATTGTAATAAGTTCTAATAATTGCATGAGCAACATTATCTTGACGATAGAATTTAATCATACGTATATCGGCACCATCCATGATTTGGTCTGCCATCATGCTTCCCAACTTGAAGTAGGTTTGTAAAAATTCTATTAATTTCTTTTTATCAAAATCATTGCCTTCGGCTAAAATTCTTTTTGCAAACTCTTCATAATCAACAGAAGCATTCAATAAAGCAGTGCGTCCATCGTATATTTCTTTAAAAACATTATCAATAAAAGCTAAGTATTCTTCGTCTGAAACATTTTTATTTTGACGACAAGTAATCAACAAAATGCTACAAGTCAAAGACAGTAAAAAAATGAGTGTAAATTTTTTCATTTTTAACAGTTTTATTTATTTTACATCATCAGCCTAATAAAGCTAATCTTTTATTCAACCGTTACCGATTTAGCAAGATTTCTTGGCTGATCTACATTACATCCTCTCAATACCGCTACATGATAAGCTAATAATTGCAATGGAATAATAGACACAAAAGGACTAAACATTTCATCGGTTTCCGGAACTTCTATTACATAATCGGATATGTTTCTCACCTCTTGGTCTCCTTTAAACACAATGGAAATAATTTTTCCTTTTCTTGATTTTACTTCTTCTATATTGCTTATGATTTTCTGATAAGTTCCTTTATTAGTAGCAATTACAATTACAGGCATTTCTTCGTCTATCAATGCAATAGGACCATGTTTCATTTCAGCTGCGGGATAGCCTTCGGCATGTATATAAGAAATTTCTTTCAATTTTAAAGCTCCTTCTAAAGCAATAGGAAAATTATATTTTCTTCCTAAATAGAGAGCATTTCTACTATCTTTTATATAGTGTGCTACTTCTTTTGTCAAAGCATCCGTTTGAAGAGTGTATTTAACCTTCTTTGGTATTCTTTCTAATTCGGCTATCATTTCAAAGTACTTGGTACGTGATATTTTCCCTTTTCTTTTTGCCAAAGAAAGTGCCATTAGCGTCAAGACTGTAAATTGAGCCGTAAATGCTTTTGTTGAGGCTACTCCTATCTCCGGACCTGCATGTGTAAACGAACCTGCATGCGTTGCACGAGCAATGGAAGAGCCTACAACATTGCATATTCCCAAAACAGTAGCGCCTTTTTCTTTTACCATGTTTACAGCAGCCAAAGTGTCGGCAGTTTCGCCCGACTGCGAAATGGCTATCACTACATCATCTTCATAAATAATAGGATTTCTGTAAATAAATTCAGAAGCATATTCTACTTCTACAGGAATACGAACAAGCTCCTCAAACATGTATTCTGCTAAGAGTCCGGCATGATACGATGTTCCGCATCCGATAATAATAATACGACGTGCTTGCAAAATAGTCTCTTCGTATTCAACAATTCCTCCTAAAGAAACTATTTCTTTTTTCACATTTAATCGTCCTCGCATACTATCGGCTATAGAGTTGGGTTGTTCATATATTTCTTTTAACATATAATGCTCATAGCCATCTTTTTCTAATTGACTCAAAGTAATCTCCAACTCTTGCACATAAGGAATAATATTCTTATTTTCAATTGTTTTTAAAACAATATCCTTATGTTTTTTCAAGATTGCCATTTCGCCATCTTTTAAATAAACTACCTTTTTCGTATATTCAACGATAGCGGAACCATCCGAAGCAGCATAATATTCATCTTCACCTATGCCTATAAGCAACGGACTTCCCTTTTTGGCTACAATCAAGGTGTCGGGCTCATCAATAGAAATCACCGCTATACCATAAGTTCCTACAACCTGTGTCAATGCAAGACGAATGGCTTCGTAAAGCTCCATATCATCGTGTTTACTTTGAACATCTTCTATTAAATGAATTAACACTTCGGTGTCCGTATTACTTTTAAATTCATAACCTCTACGTAACAATTCAGCTTTTAGAATCTGATAATTTTCAATAATTCCGTTATGAATCAACGCCATTCGTTTGTTATTCGAAAGATGTGGATGAGCATTTAAGTCGTTAGGTTCGCCATGTGTCGCCCAGCGCGTATGAGCAATTCCCACAGTTCCCGTAATATCTTTTGATTCACAATACTCTTCCAAATCACTCACTTTACCTTTTGTTTTCATTACATTTACCTTATCTTGTAATAAGGCAAGTCCTGCACTGTCATATCCTCTGTATTCTAAACGATGCAATCCTTTTATAAGAATAGGATATGCTTCCTTATCTCCAATATAAGCCACTATTCCACACATAATCTCATATTTTAATTGTCTATATAAACATAAGTTATTTCTAATCGCAAACGATTTTCATAAGTAGCAGGATTTGTTCCATAAAATATTAGTCTATTCGCCTTTGTAGCAGCTCCTTTAACAACTAAATGTAAAGGATAGGCTTTCAATGTATCATTCATTATTAAGTTTTGAATGTATTGCGTAATACGAAACCTATATTCTTTTTTACTTGTATTATAATCCCCTCCGAAATAAGCTGCTCCTAATTTATAATCGGGAAGATAATAGGCTGTAGTCAAAGACATATCTTTTTTATAATACAAATCCAAAGCAGGGGGTTGATAAAAAAACGTATAGTCATCACCATAACGCTGAATGACTAATTCGGCTTTATTGATAACTACTTTTTTATCTTTAAACATTTCCTTGATATAAGGAAATTCTACGATTGTCTTAACACCACCCGATGCTTGTACAAAAAGTTTTTCTTCGGTTTCCGAATAATCTTTATCAATAAGCTGTTTTTTTAACGACCCATCGGCATCGGCATAATTAAAATGATTAATAGTGGTAAAACGCATAGCCTTATCGTTAACAACAAACGAATGTTTTAAAGCATTTTTTTCTTTGTTATGATAATACAAAGTTAAGTTAGACAACGGATTCAACATATTGACATAAATTATAGAACCGTTTTCTCCCACACCTTCTGCAACAATATACAATCCTTTAAAGTATTTCAAAAAATTTTCGTTGTTTTCTAATTCCGTCGTATTTGATTTTTCGATAAATTTTTGAGTTCCAAATGTGTTTTGCAACGGAATACGTAAAACAGGTTTTTTACTAACAGTATCAGCCTTATTAATAGTTTGAGGTGTCGGATAACAATAATAATCGGTTGCTGCGGTTAAGTTCGTCGGTTTATATGCCAATAGCGACGTATTATAATACGTTTTATTCTCATCTATACCTTCATCTAATTCATAAACTCTGATAATAAAAGGCTTCAGTGTATCTCCAAAATAACCTTCATAGGATAATGTCAACACAATGGAATCTAATACTGCCTCTTGTCCAAAATCCAAAGCCGTTACCGATAAACGAAATTGAGAACAAATTCCAACTTGCGATTTGCCAAAGATAGGGTCGGCAACAAATCCTAATAAATTTAAGTTCATTTGACCGGTTGCTATCGTATCTATTACCGAATAAGCATTGATTGAACTTGTATCTGTAAACTGCAATTGATATTTTTCGCTATTAGGCTGTAAGTCTGCTCCCACTATATTTTCTTCTTCTTTACATGCTAATAACAAAAAAGGAAGGAGAACGAACAAAGAAAAGATACTTTTATTCATTTTTTAAGTTTTAACAACTGTGATTATTCAAGTACACGTTCATATAAAGCAATATAATCAGAACCAAAATTATCTTGAGGATGAACAAAATTGATTTTGCCGGATTTGGCAATAAAAGTTTTAATCGACGCATCAATATCTTCTTCTCCTATTACTACGGCATCAGAATGTTCAATCGCCAATTTAGTAGTGCTTAAATAGGTAGCATCTTTGTATTTAGCGGCTTCTTTATTAGGTATCATCGTTGATTTCAGCTTGCTAGTAAAAGAACGATTGAGTTTTTTATCAAATTTATCATTGTATACGGAATATATGACTTTAGAGTTGGTAAACAAAGGATTATCTTTATAGGCTGTTTTAATATATAAAGGAACTAAACATGAAATCCATCCATTGCAATGAATAATATCAGGTGCCCACCCAAGATTTTTAACCGTTTCAATTACCCCTTTTGCATAAAAAATAGCTCGCTCATCGTTATCCGAAAAGAATTTTCCGTTTTTATCGTGCAATATAAACTTTCTGTCAAAATAAAGCTCATTATCAATAAAATAAGTTTGCATACGCACTGACTGTATGGAAGCTACTTTTATAATTAAAGGATGGTCTACATCTTTAATGATGATATTTTGTCCGGATAAACGAACCACTTCATGTAATTGGTTTTTTCTCTCACTTACAAGTCCATAACGTGGCATAAAAATTCTGATATCAATTCCACTTTCTTGAATAGTTTGAGGTAAATATCTCCCTATTTTTGACATGTAAGTCTCTTCCAAATATGGGGTAATCTCTTGATTAACAAATAAAATTTTGTGTTTGGACATAAAATCCTTTTATTTAATATTTACCTACAAAAGTAACATTTCTTTTTTTAAAAAGCAAGCCACAAACAAATTTTTCTACATTTATTCACATAAAACACTAACTATAAAAATATTAAAACAACTACGATAAACATCAAACACTTTATCATAAAATAATTTTTCACAACAAACCTATCCGTATATAAACTTAACATTTTAATGTTAAAAATTATTCTTATTTATACTCTTCATCACATAGTTATTTTTAGTATTTTTGAAAAAATTATTAGTCTTATTATTATTATATAGTATCAATTCATAAACAATAACATATAAAAATGAGTAAGTGGACTTTTTCAAACGATATGGAAGTAATGTTACGTTATAGTTCTACTATAGCACAACAATTAGGAAATGAGTTTATAGGAATTGAGCATCTTTTTTTAACGATGATTGACATGGAAATTCCTGTTGTAAAACATGTTTTTTCAGAGTTTGATGTCAATATAGATTTAATCAAAGAACGTATTATCAAAAAAATCACCGAATTATACGATGCTAATCCCCATGTACAAGCTGAGTCCCTACCTCTCTACAAACAAACCGAACGCGTTATTAATTTAGCAGGCTTATTTGCTAAAAAATTTCATAGCAAAAACATCGAAATAGAACATCTCATTCTTTCTATACTTTGGACAGACGATAACTACATAAAGAAATTATTAGAAGAACAAGGTATTACTTACAAAAAAGTAGAATCATTGCTTATGGCGGATAAACTTTCATCACAAGAAAATGCATCGCCTATTAGTAGTGCCGACTCTGATAATTCCGACAGCGAATATTTTATGGAATCTTATGATAATCCCCATGAATATACCAAAAAAGATAAATCTAAAAAAAGAAGCACTCCTGTCTTAGATGCTTTTGGACGAGATTTAAGCAAAGCAGCAGAAGAAGATCGCTTGGACCCTATTGTCGGAAGAGAGAAAGAATTGGAACGTATTGCTCAGATTCTTAGTCGACGTAAGAAAAACAATCCCGTATTGATAGGTGAACCCGGTGTTGGAAAATCTGCCATAGCAGAAGGTTTGGCTCTGCGTATCAAACAGCGTAATGTTCCACGCATCTTATTTAACAAACGAATTGTTACACTCGACTTAGCCTCTATGATTGCCGGCACTAAATACAGAGGACAGTTTGAAGAGCGTATGAAAGCGGTTTTAAACGAATTAGAAGCTAATCCGGATGTTATTTTATTTATTGATGAACTACACACCATTGTAGGAGCAGGCAATGCCTCCGGTTCATTAGATGCCTCCAATATGTTTAAGCCCGCTTTGGCACGTGGTGAATTACAATGTATTGGTGCAACAACTCTTGATGAATACCGCAAACACATTGAATCGGATGGAGCTTTAGAAAGACGATTTCAAAAAGTTTTAGTAGAGCCTACTACCCCACAAGAAACAATAGAGATACTACATAATATCAAAAGCAAATACGAAGACCATCACCTTGTTTATTATACCGACGAAGCTATTAAAGCCTGTGTTACTCTTACACAACGCTATATCACCGACCGTTGTCTTCCCGATAAAGCTATTGACGCTTTAGATGAAGCCGGAGCAAGAGTCCACATACATCACATTGAAATTCCTGAAGATATTATTCAAATGGAAAAGCGTCTTGATGAACTTAATGATGAAAAACGAAAGTCAATTCAAAAACAATCCTACGAAGAAGCTGCTAAATATAGAGATTTATACAAAGATTTAGAAGAACAAATCAATATTGCAAAAGCAAATTGGGAAAAAGAAATCCAGCTCAATCGTAAAGAAGTAAACGAAGAAATAGTTGCAGATGTAGTAGCTATGATAACAGGAGTGCCGGCAAAGCGTATTGCAAAAGAAGATAACCAACGACTTGTTACAATGGAAAAAGAGTTGAACGAACAAGTTATAGGACAAGCAGAAGCCATCAATAAAATATCGAAAGCTATCCGAAGAAATAAAATCGGATTAAAAAACCCCAATAAACCCATTGGTGTGTTTGTTTTCTTAGGACCTACGGGTGTCGGGAAAACCTATTTGGCAAAAGTATTGGCTAAATATTTATTTGACAGCTACGATGCTATGATACGCATCGACATGAGCGAGTATACCGAAAAATTCACAATATCTCGTTTAATAGGAGCGCCTCCGGGCTATGTAGGGTATGAAGAAGGAGGACAATTAACCGAAAAAGTAAGAAGAAAGCCCTACTCTATTGTATTACTCGATGAAATTGAAAAAGCACATACCGATATCTATAATATTTTATTACAAGTATTTGATGATGGTCAACTTACTGACGGATTAGGACGTAAAGTAGATTTTAAAAACACGATTATCATCATGACTTCCAATGTAGGTAGTCGCCAATTAAAAGAATTTGGAACAGGAGTAGGTTTTTCGACAAAAGCACGACAAGAAGCAGAGGCTAAAAATGCACAAAAGGTAATAGAAGATGCTGTAAGCAAACAATTTGCACCTGAGTTTTTAAATCGCCTTGATGATATTATTATCTTTAATCCATTAGAGAAAAAAGACATACATAAAATCATCGAAATAGAATTGCAATTTGTCTATCAGCGACTAAATGAACTCGACATAGAGTTATCGCTTTCTAATAAAGCCAAAGATGCAATAGCAGAAAAAGGATGGAGTTCTCAATTTGGAGCAAGACCGTTGAAACGTACTATTCAAAAATACGTAGAAGATTTAATTTCAGAAGAAATTATCAATGAATCTATTAAAGGTGGTGATAAAATTACATTAGACTATAATAACGATAAAGATATTTTTCTTATTAAAAAAAAGAAAAACACAAAGACCAATAATAAATAACATATCTGATGCGTATAGGCGTTAATACTCGGCTATTTGTTAAAGGAAAGATGGACGGCATTGCGTGGTTCTCTTACGAAGTACTTAAACGCATGGTAAAAGCACATCCTGAACATGACTTTATCTTCTTTTTTGACCGCAAACCTTTAGATGAGTTTATTTTTGCCGACAACGTAAAACCCGTTGTCGTTTTTCCTCCTGCTCGACATCCTTTTTTATGGTTTTTATTTTTCGAATTCGGTATCAAACGTGCTTTAAAAAAAGAAAAAATTGACATATTCCTTTCTCCTGACGGCTGGATTTGTTTAAACACTTCTGTAAAGACTATCAACATCATACATGACCTCAACTTTGAGCATCATCCCGATTTTCTCCCTAAATTAACACGTCGCTACTTTCAGTATTTTTTTCCTCAATTTGCTCACAAAGCCGATAAGTTAATTACCGTATCCCACTTTTCAAAAAATGACATTGTAAAAACTTATGGTATTCCTGCATCGAAAATCGAAGTAGTTTACAATGCCGCAGCTGAAGATTTTTTTGAAATACCTGAAAGCGAAAAAACGGTTGTTCGCAATCAATTATCAGAAGGGTGTCCTTACTTTGTCTTTGTTGGAAGCGGAAATCAACGCAAGAATATTATTAATCATTTATTGGCTTTCGATTTATTTAAAGAACAAGGATTTAAAGCCAAATTAGTATTTGCCGGTACTCAAAAATATTGGACAAAACAAATGAAAATAGTCTACTCTTCTCTTAAATATCGTGATGACGTTATATTTACAGGATATGTGTCGACTAAAAAACTCAACGAAATCCTATCTTCTTCTCATTGCTTGCTTTATGCCTCCTATTTTGAAGGATTTGGAGTCCCTATTTTAGAAGCATTTTCATGCAATGTTCCGGTAATTACCTCCAACATTACGGCTATGCCCGAAATTGCCGAAGATGCAGCCATTTTAGTGAGTCCTTATCATATAGATGAAATTACTAATGCTATGATAGAAATTTTTACGAACGATAAATTACGGTTAGCATTAATAGAAAAAGGGAAAAAACAATTACAAAAGTTCTCTTGGGACACTACAGCATCTCAACTGTGGCATTCAATTCAAGAAGTTAGTCAAAATAGCGATGAAGCTATCCTATAAAAAAGTCAAATAATCTTCTTTCGTTATTTTCTCACAATAATGGCAAAACAATCTGATATTATCGTTAGGAGAATTATTTAGCACTGTGAATTTTTGCAATACTGTTTCGTGATTGGTAATACATTTCGGATTAAAACACTTCACAATTCCTTCAATTGTATGTGGCAATGATAAATTAACTTTCTCTATAACTTCATAATCCTTAATCATTATCAAAGAAGCTGTAGGAGCTACAATGGTAATTTTACTGATTTCTTGTTTTTCAAAATACTTATTCTGAATCTTTATAATGGCTTTTTTTCCTAATTTTTTACTTTCTAAATTCGTTCCGAATAAAATTTGATTAGAACAAATTTCGAGATTTAAGATTTTGATTACTTGAAATAGTTTATCGGCAGCTATATGGTCGATGACTGTTCCATTTTGAATGGCTGATACTATTAACTCTTTCTTACTCATTTTATTTGTATTATTTTAATCCTAAAATTAAAGCTATAAGTGCTTGACGTACAAAAACACCATTTTTAGCTTGTTGAAAATAATAAGCATAAGGCGTGCTATCTACATTTATATTAATTTCATTAACACGTGGAAGTGGATGCAATACTTTCATACTTGATTTTACATTGGCTAATAGAGATTTATCTAAAATGCATGAATTTTTCACTTTTTCATAATCTTGAATATCTAAAAATCGCTCTCTTTGAACACGGCTCATGTATAGTATATCTACTTTATCAACAGCATCTTGTATTTCAGTATATTGATAATACTTAAGGTTTCTTTCTTTAATATACATTTTAACAGAGCTTGGTAATTTTAAACTTTCAGGTGATACTAAATGGAAAGTAGTATTAAAATTACTCATGGCAATAGCTAAAGAGTGAATTGTTCTACCGTACTTCAAATCACCTACTAAAGCAATATCTAAATTATCTAAAGTTCCTTGTGTTTTTTTGATAGAGTAAAGATCAAGTAAACATTGTGTCGGATGTTGATTGGAGCCGTCTCCTCCATTGATAATAGGAACAGATGCTACTTCGCTTGCTAAACGAGCGGCACCTTCCAATGAATGACGCATGACAATTAAATCTACATAACAACTTACAGTCTTTATCGTATCTACCATACTTTCTCCTTTCGTTCCACTGGAAGTATTCGTATCGGCAAACCCTACCACTTTAGCACCTAATCGATTAATGGCGCTTTCAAAACTTAATCGCGTACGAGTCGAAGGTTCAAAAAACAAGCTGGCAACTACTTTTCCTTCTGCAATTCTTTGATTGGGTTCTTTTTCAAATTCTTCTGCTAAAGAAAGTATACGTAAATACTCTTCTTTACTGTAATCCGTAATGGATATAAGACTTTTATTTTTCATTTTTAATATTATAAAATATTAGTATAAAAAAAAAGCGACTCTACAAGAAAGTCGCTTTCCGTGAATTTATTTTTTTATGTGTTTTGCAACAAACTCTTTAATAATAGCTTTAAAATCGGGTTGACCGATTTCTTGAAGTTCGTATTCTACTTTTGCAGTAGGCTTGTTGATTTTTACGATTCTTGACAAATCAATCGGCGTAGCAATTACAACCGTATCGCAAGGAGTTTTTGCGATGGTTTTTTCTAAATCAGCAATCTGTTCTGCACCATACCCCATAGCCGGTAATAATTTACCGATTCCCGGATAGGTTTCAAAAGTAGTGGTTAACTTGCCAACCGTATAAGGACGTGGGTCAACGTATTCTGCAGCACCATATTTTTTAGCAGCTACAGTACCTGCACCTATAGTCATATCGCCATGAGTTAGAGTTGGTCCGTCTTCTACCACCAATACTTTTTTACCTTTAATTAATTCCGGTTTATCAACCGAAATCGGTGAAGCTGCATCAACAACAATGGCTTTAGGATTGACTTTACTAATATTGTCTCTAACTTTTTGAATGCCTTCAGGAGAAGCTGTATCAATTTTGTTAATAACAACAACATCAGCTAATCTCAAAGTAGCTTCGCCGGGATAATAAGAAACTTCGTGTCCTGCTCTATGTGGGTCAACTACGGTAACCATCATATCCGTTTCGTAGAAAGAGAAGTCGTTGTTACCGCCGTCCCAAAGAATAACATCACAACCGTTCGGATCATTTTCAGCAGCTCTTAAGATTGCTTCATAATCTACTCCCGAATAAATAACATTACCTCTTACCACGTGCGGTTCATACTCTTCCATTTCTTCAATAGTACATTTGTGTTTTTTCAAATCTTCTACCGTAGCAAATCTTTGAACTTTTTGAGCATTCAAATCGCCATAAGGCATCGGGTGACGAACGGCAACAACTTTTACGCCCAATTCCATAAAAGCTTCAATAATTTTTCTTGAAGTTTGGCTTTTACCGCAACCTGTTCTGGTTGCACCCACTGCAATAACCGGTTTTTTGCTTTTAATGGAAGTTTCTTTTGGTCCTAACAATACGAAATTTGCACCGGCAGCATTTACCATTGCCGAAATATTCATAATATCTCTATACTCGATATCACTGTATGCAAAAACACAATCATCAACATTGTGTTTTTTAATCAATTTTTCAAGATCTTTTTGATCATAAATAGGAATTCCATTAGGATACAAATCTGCACCTGCCAATTCCTTCGGGTATTTTCTTCCTGCAATATCAGGAATTTGTGCTGCTGTGAAAGCTACTACATTATAATTAGCTTTTCCTCTATAATAGGTGTTGAAGTTATGAAAATCTCTTCCCGCAGCTCCAATAATAATTACATTTCTTTTTTTCATCATATTAAATTTATGTTTTTAAATTGTTTATAATATTTCGCACCAATTAAACACATCTTTCTCTTCTCCATACTGTATTCCTTGTAATAATTTGAATAATTTTGTACTCCAAGGACCCGGTTCACCGTCTTTTGAGAAAGTATAGCGTTTATTATTATCTAAATCATCAATATATCCGATTGGACTTATTACGGCAGCCGTACCGCAAGCACCTGCTTCTTCAAAAGTTTCCAACTCTTCTAAAGCTATAGGTCTTCTTTCTACTTTCATTCCTAAATGCTCAGCCAATTGCAGTAAGGATTTATTAGTAATAGAAGGTAATATTGAATTGGATTTAGGAGTAATATAAGTGTTGTTCTTAACACCAAAGAAGTTGGCTGCTCCGCATTCGTCAATGTATTTTTTCTCAATAGCGTCTAAATAAAACACATTAGAATATCCTCCTTTAGCAGCTTCTTGCCCTGCACGTAAACTTGCAGCATAATTTCCTCCTATTTTGAAAGTTCCCGTACCAAGAGGAGCTGCACGGTCGTATTTACGTGTTATGACAAACGGAGTCGTTTTGAATCCGCCTTTAAAGTAAGGTCCTACCGGTGTTACAAAAACGACAAATAAATATTCGCTTGCCGGTTTAACTCCCACTTGTGCACCTGTTCCTATAACTAATGGACGTATATAAAGCGATGCTCCTGTTCCATAAGGTGGAATAAAACGTTCGTTTAATTTAACAACTTTACGAACCGCTTCTTTAAATTTTTCTATAGGAAATTCCGCCATCATAATTCCTGCACATGATGCTTGCAAACGTTTTGCATTTTCATCAATACGGAACAAACGAATTTTATTATCTTTACCTCTGAAAGCTTTTAGTCCTTCAAATGCTTCTTGACCATAATGCAAACAAGTTGCTGCCATGTGCATCGGTATTTCTTCCGAAGACGATACTTCTAACTCGCCCCATTGTCCGTTTCGATAATAGCATCTTACATTATAATCGGTTTTCACGTACCCAAATGCTAAATTTTTCCAATCTATATCTATCATATTTAAAGTATTTTATATTAATTTATGTTATTTATTTATATTTTCTAAATTTTTTTACAAAAATAAGCATTTTATTTGTAAATATTCACATTTTTGAAATATTTTTTTTTCAACATCTTTATTTTTTTTAAGATTTAAGCAAATGTTTTGCCGCATCTATTGCACTATCAGTTATTTGTTCGTTGCTTATCATTTTTGCAATTTCATAAATTCTATCATCGGAAGATAATTCTTTGATAGTAGAAATTGCTTTTTCATCTTTTGTTTCCTTATAAACGAGGTAATGTTTGCTACCTTTTGCAGCAATTTGCGGAACATGTGTAATAGCTATTACTTGGCTATAACCGGCTATTTTTTGCATTACCTTAGCCATTTTTGTCGATATTTCGCCCGAAACACCGCTATCAATTTCATCGAAAATAATAGTAGGTAATATATTTTTCTGAGAAATTAAAGATTTCATTGCTAACATCAATCGCGACAGCTCTCCTCCCGAAGCAATAGCATGAACGGGTTGTGTTGTTGTTCCAAGATTAGCCGTAAAATAAAAAACACATTTATCAAATCCTCTTTTGTTGAGAGTATCAGTTTTTTCTAATCGAATATTGACTATCGCATGAGGCATATTCATAAAATGCAAAACGCTTTTTATGTCGGTTTCCATTTTACCGACTATCTGCTTTCGCTTATCGGAAAGTTGTTGTGCTAATATATGTAAATGAGTTTCTAATTGAGCTATAGCTGCTGTTATTTCTTCCTTTTTACTTTCCAATGATGCCATAGCCTGCAATTTATTTTCTATCGTTTGTCGGATTTCCAATAGCTGTTCTTCCGTATTGACTTTGTGTTTTTTTTGAAGTGTATATATTTCATCCAAACGCTGTGTGAATTGGTCTATCTTAAAAGGGTCATGCATTGTGTCTTCCTGCAATTTATCCACATCTAATAGGATATCTTTTAATTCTACTATTTGAGAATAAAGACGTTCCGATATGGTTTGAATTTCTTTTTTATATTTTTCAATGCTTTGCATGCGATTATGACAATCGTGTAAATTAGACAAAACATTGCCCTCATTTTCTTGCAACTGCTGAGATACGGTATAAAGTTGCCGTTTTATTTCTTCCGCATTGGATAAAATTTCCAAATTACTTTCCAATTCTTGTTGCTCCCCTACTTGCAAATGAGCATCTTCCAACTCTTTGTATAAAAACTTCCAGTAATCTTTATCGGTATTGATATCTTTTGTAAATAAGAAATCGTATTCTTTTTTTAGATTAATATATTGCTTATAATGTTGTTGATATGTTGCTATTTCTTCTTGTAACTGTGCGTATTGATCGACTAAGATTAGTTGAAAATCTTTATTTTGCAATAGCAAATTAGTATGCTGAGCATGAATATCCAATAAGTCTTCCCCTATTTTTTTCAATACGTTCAATGCTACGGGGGTATCGTTAATAAAAGCACGCGATTTTCCTTGAGGTGTTATTTCTCTACGTATAATGCATTGATTGTCGTAATCTATATCGTTTTCTTCAAAGAACTCTTCTAATCCGTAGCCTTTAATTGCAAACTCGGCTTCAACAATACTTTTTTTTGTTTTATCGTATAAAACAGAAGTATCGGCACGCTGCCCTGTTAACAATGCTATAGCTCCCAATAAAATCGACTTCCCCGCTCCCGTTTCGCCTGTAATAACAGAAAATCCATCTGCAAAATCAATATGTACACGTTTGATTAAGGTGTAATTTTCAATACTAAGGCTTTGTAACATAAATTAAATTTTCCAATAAAAATTATTTCGTTAATTTACTATATTTCGATTCATTTAAAGGGTCCATTTGCTTCAAAAGCTCATAAGCTTGATGACGTTTTTCCTCAGATGCTCCCGAAAAAACATTGACCAATTCATCGCTTTTAGCTGTAAATATCAAGCTAAACATCATTACACCTGATTTGGATTGATTGAATTGTTTTAATTCTTCTAAAGCTTGTAAAATATTATCGAGAGCTCCGTCAATATCTTTGTGCATTATATCTAATCCGAGACGATGGTATTTATAATAAAAATCTCGAATGACCTGATTAGACGGATTGCTTATATTTTCAATCAGCCAATAACGATTTTTCTTTTCTTTAGGGTCCCAGCCTACGCTGTTGGCTTGCGAATAATTTAAAATAGTCTGGCATTGACTATAGTAAGGTGTACCTCCGCTCTGAGAAAAAGAATCGAAGGTTAAACCTAAAAATAAATTTAAATAAAAACCGACAATGGCTGTAAGCGGATGTTGAAAGCTATTGTTATCATAGTCTAAGGGCTGATTAAGCGTATAAGTAAAAGATACGCCATTATCCTGAAAAGCAAATAAAGAAGAAAGGTAAGAAGAATTAAATACCGGACGACTTAATTGCACAAGCAGTCTTGCATTGTATTTTCCTGCCGATACAATTTCTTCAACGCTTAATTGAATATTGCATTCTATTTTTTCTTCACTTTTAAAGTTATAATTCGTCCATTTACGTTCATTGACAAAAGAATTTAATTCTTGTTCGAGTGCAGTAAACGGTGTTTTATCCGCTCCTTGTAATTTTTGAGTGTTGACACTTACTCTTGCTTTAAATTCTTGAGAAAAACATGCAATGAAGCTTATCGTTAAAAACAAACTTACAATCAGCCTTTTCATTGTTTTTTATTTTTATTTATATGATGTGTTATTATATACTGAACGATTGTTTTTGCAATTTCTTTTTTCGACTGCAAAGGAATATCAATTATATTTCCCTTTGTGTCTATTATTTTTACTTTATTTGTCGTTACGCCAAAACCGGCTCCTTCGTCGCGTAATGAATTTAAAATGATGCAGTCGGCATTTTTTTCTTTTAATTTTTTCTTTGCATTTTCTACTTCATTATTGGTTTCGAGAGCAAAGCCGACAACCACTTGCTTTTTTTTCTTTTTTGCAGCCAATGTTTTCAAAATATCCGCTGTCGGTTGTAAAGTGAGTTGCAAATCTTTTGTTGTTTTCTTTATTTTTTCCGTTGAGGGATGCTCGGGCGAATAGTCGGCAACAGCAGCTGCCATAATAAGAATATCGGCTTTAGCAGCTAAGCTTTTACAGGCATTCAGCATTTCATTTGCCGTTTGCACATCGGTGCGTTGAATGAAAGGATGCCGACTTGTTAAGTGTGTCGGTCCTGCGACAAGATTGACCCGTATGCCCTTTTCGGCTAATGCTTCCGCCAATGAAAAACCCATTAAACCTGAAGAATAATTCCCTACAAAGCGAACAGCATCAATAGGTTCGTATGTAGGACCTGCCGTTACCAATGCCGTAAGATGAGAAAAAGATTCTTTTGCTTCAAAGCCGTCGTTGACTATGTTAAAAATCGTTTCCGGCTCCGCCATTCTCCCTTTTCCTTTGACCTTACATGCTAAAAATCCTTCTTCAGGTTCAATGATTTGTATTCCATTTTCACGTAAAAAGCTTAAATTTTTTTGAACTGAAAAATGAGTAAACATTCTTTCATTCATCGCCGGGGCAATGTATATTTTCTTTTTAACGGCTAAGAGCAATGTACTTAAAGCATCGTCGGCAATGCCCGAAGCTAATTTCCCTATGATATTGGCAGAAGCCGGTGCAACAACCACAACATCTGCCCAATCCGACAAAGCTATGTGCTCAACTTGCCGATTGCTCGGCAGGGTAAACATATCGGAATAAAGCGTATTATTGCTAAGCGTTTCTATTGACAATGGCGTAATGAAATTAAGTGCGTTTTTAGTTGTCGCTACTTTCACTTCATAGCCATTTTGTACAAACAAACGTATAAGCGACAAAGACTTATATGCAGCAATACCGCCTGTTATACCGATTAATATATTCCCCTTCGTATTCAAAATCAGATTTTATTCTTCGGGTTTACGGAAATAAATTTTATCTTCTAAAAATTCTTCGGTAGCCAACAGAGAAGGTTTCGGCATTTGCTCATATTGTCTGGCTAAATCTATTTGTTCTCTGTTTTCTAATATTTCTTCCATCGTATCGCGAATCGGTGCAAACTCTTTTATTTTCTCTTCCAATTCTTCTTTTAAATCCGATGCTATTTGATTGGCTCTTTTCGATATCACTACAACGGTTTCGTAAAGATTACCTGTTTTTTCATCAAATTTATCAATATCTCTTGTAATAGCTAAGGTGTTCGGTCTCACTATTCTAGTTTGATGAGTTTTGTTTTCTTTTTCTTGATTATCCATTTATATAATATTTAATATTTTTAATTATTTTTTTCTGCTATTAATTTTGCCATTCTTTTTTCGACTTCATTCGATATTTTTTCCGCTTCCGCTAAATAAGGCGATGTAGGATATTTGGCTTTTAATTTATTTTTCACATCTATTACCATTTGAAAGCGTTCGAGTTTTTTAGCCTCAACACTTTTCATTGCATATTCGTAGTTGTTTTTCATCATAATAAAAAGTGCTTCTTCTACGTACTTACTATCAGCATAATCTTTCATTAAATTTTGAAAAGCTATTTGTGCCGATTTATAATTCTTGGTCCGATAATACATCATTGCTATTGAAAAATCTTTCAAGGCTAATTTATTTCTAACACTATCCAACATAACATTCACTTCTTCAATATGCTCTCCTTTAGGATAGTAATTAGCAAACATTTCTAAATTTTCTTTTGCCAAATAAGTATCGGTTTGGTCTAAATTATAGTCGGGCGAGTTCAAATAATAGGCTTTTGCTCTATAAAAAGCAGCATCTTCGGCACGAGGACTTTGCGGATATTTTCTTAAAAAATCATTAAAATAAAATGCAGCTATCAGATAATCAGCATTGCGATAATAACTGCTCGCAAATAAAAATAGAATGGAATCTCCTTTTTCGGTACCTAAATACAAAGGATAAATTTCTTCTAATAATTGCGATGCCGTTAAATAAGAACCTTTTGAATAATACATTTTAGCTGCCTCGAATTTTTCTTCTTTTGTTTTGTATTTGCGAAATTTTCGACTCGTTTTTGTTTTACTTTTTTTCTCTATTCGCTTCTCTTTTTTATACGAACGCTGTTCTTTTTGCTGTGCCAATACAGGGAAAGACACGACAATAAGAAAGCTAAACAAAAGAAAAACAACCCTTTTCTTCAACATACACTATTCGAGTTTTAATTTTTTTTAAGCTTGCAAAGTTACAATTTTTTCTCTAATAATATTATATTAATGTTTATTTTTTTTAAATAATGTGTAAAAGTAACTTTAACTATGCTTCTTTTATTGTATAAAAAGCAAAAAGGGAATCAATTTATTTATCTGCTTATCCACTGTACGGGATTAAGCGGCGTTCGTTCTCTGCGTATTTCGAAATGCAACTCCGATTTGCTATCGTTAGGCTCGGCTTTCATGGTTCCGATAACTTGTTTTGTGTTGACATTATCGCCTGCTTTAACATAAACAGTGCCTAAATTACTGTAAACCGTCAAATAAGTTCCATGACTAATAATCACAACGTTAGCACCATCCATAGCCGTTACAGTCGATACTTTACCTTTGAAAACCGCACGTACTTGTGAAGTTTTATCCGTTAAAATATTAATGCCATTATTGGTGATTTTCACAGAGGATACCTCCGGATGAGAATAAGTTCCAAAACCCGTAATAATCGTTCCGTTATCTACGGGCCAAGGAAGTTTTCCTTGATTGTTCGCAAAATCGTTGGCTAATGTTACATTAGCTTCCGCTATCTTGGGCGAGGCTTTTGTCGTAGCTTTGGCTTTGGCTAATTCCGCCTCAACAATTTTAGCTATTTGTGCATCTATTGCTTTCTGTCTTTTTACTTTAGCTGCTATTTCTTTATTTATCTGACTCTCTTTCTTTCTTAGGTCTACTACAAGTTTATCTTTCTGTTGTTGTTGTTGTTGTAAATTGGTTTTCTCTTTACTCTTATTATCCAACAAACATATTTTATCTTGTTTGATACTTATCAAGCTTTCTTCTTTGCTTTTCTTTGCCTTTTGCGTCTCTTTGATAAGTTTCATGTGACGATTTAAAGCATTGGAATACTCTTGCAAATAACGCATACGTTTAACAGCTTGATGTATATTTTCAGCCGAAATAATAAAAGTTGTTTTAAGAAGTACGTCTCTGTGCTTATAGGCTATGTAAATCGCTTTTTCGTATTCTTTAATCAGTTCATCCAATTTGACTTGAAGCTGTGCTATTTCCTCGGTTACCGTCTCTATTTCTACGTCTAAGCACGAAAGTTCCGATGTGATTGTTTGAATAAGTTTTTCTTGTTTTTTAATTTGATTGGTTAAAAGCTGTATTTCTCGTAAAGATGCTTTTCTGTTTCTCGTCGTTTCGTCTAATAATTTCTTCTGCTGTGCCAATTCTTTTTCCAACTGCTTTCTTTCATTCGTCAAACTGACTTTAGTAACTTGCGAATACACACCACTCTGATTTGCAGTTAAAAAGAAAAACAACACTAAAGGAAAAATATATTTTTTACAATAACTAAACATACAATATCTATAATGTTGCAAAATTAAATACTCTTAGCATATAGTAAAAAACTTTTTATAAAAGTATTTCACAACAATATGTTAATAAAAATAATAGCTTATTTTAATAAAATATCATTGAATAATACAGTCCGTTTTATACTTCTAACACTTTTTCCATTATTCAAATACTATAAAATTGTTTTCATTGTCAATTGAAATCTTGCCGAATTTTTCTAATGCACTTTGTCCAAGCAACAAAGGTGCTTCATTATTATCAATTACCGTCGCTTCTATGTTTTGCAAAACTCTATTACCAATTTTTACTGTTCTCAGATTTATCCTTGTACCTGCTGAGACTCTACCTGTAGCATCCTGAAAATATTGAACATCTAAAATATCTTCTTTTTGCAATGTTCCTTGTCTATACAATACTGTAGCCTCAGCGGATGAAATACAAATGCTACTAGCTCCTGTATCAAAAATAAATTTCAATTTCAAACCGTTAATTTCAATCCAGACATATTTCACACCGCAATTATCTTCCATCTCAAGAATGGTTTTCCCTTTATATTCATCTGTATTATCAACGGCTTGTGTAATATTATGGTGTCTCTTAATATTATGTTTGTCTTTACGACCTGATTTGTGCCCACAACCAAAAAACAGGAAGAAAACCATAATCAACAATGCCGTGTATATACTTCTCTTACAACACATTTTAATTTGATTTGTTCTTTTCAATAATACCTGGTTTTGGAATAATATGAATCAAAAATCGTTGATTTAAAGACTCTTTACTGTCTCTCATTGAACCACTAGTTCCACTACCAGAAATTAATACTTCACAATTACTACCAAAATAAATACTATCGGCATTCCAAAGTTTCCACAAAGCTAAAGCTCTTTCATAACTTAGTTCATAGTTTTGGGTATAATTATCTTTTGATGCTTGACCTTCAATAATTAACAAATATTGAATTTCAGGATACTCAAAGTTAATTTTTTTAAGAGTGCTTTGAATTGAACGCCCTGCATTAATAAGTTCTTTTCGTGTATCATCATTTAATGTATTGATATTGGATTGGGCGAGAGGAAAGTTAACTTTGATTTTTAATATATGCTTCTTGTACACTTTGTTGTAATCAAAATATGTTGAATCAATTTTATTTACAGCTTCCTCAATCTCCTTAATTTTATCTATTTGTGCTTGCGTTGCTTTTCTCTCTTTTTCAATATCTACCATTTTTCTATGCAAAAGCGCTATTGTTAAAATGAAAAGCACGAGCATTACAAAAAACATACTTGTCATCAAGTCTGAAAAACTTGTCCAGAAATAGGACTCTTTTCTTTGTTTCGTCATTAAAATAACTAGTTTATTACTTAATAATCCATTCCCAAATTATTGGCAAAATGTAAAGTAAACCAGAAAATAACATTATACTAATACCCACGATTGCTAATATTTTTATTGAACGAGGTATGTGTTGAACAACTTTCACTTCACCGCTCAAAGTTTTTTCCTTAACAAACTCTTTAATATAATTTGCAAGTTCACTTATTTTTTCGTTTTGTTCGCTTGTTACACGTCCAAATTTTGCTATACTGTCTTTTATAGCAGTAAGGTTTTGAAGTTCTGTGACAATATTGTCAACTTCTTTCGATTTTTCAGCAAGTTTTTCATGTTGAGATTGAATTATCTCTCCAAAATTTTTAATTTGAGTTTCCATTGACTCCTGAATCTTCAACAATGAATTAGACGCTGTGTTGTTATATTTTTCTATAGCATCTTTCATAGCTCTATTAGCCTCCTCAATATTTTCTGTCAACCAATTTTCGTGCTTTGCATAAAATTTACTTGCATTTTCTATAAATTGCGTACGATTTTCATATTCATCCAATTTTGTATTCAGATCTCGAACATTTTCTAAATAAGAATTTACATTTTGCAAATAAGTACCCAAAGTCCCTATTTGATCTGAACACTCAATGAACCTATTTAAAAGCTTAAGATTTGCTGTTGCCAGTCTCCCCTCATTTATTTGGTTAACTTCACTTATAAGTTCTTTTTGAAGTTTATATGATTCATTTACTTTGGAAAGAGCACTCCCCAAATTAGTAGTATTTGACTTAAATGTACTATTAAAATTAACTAAATTTTGTGACATTTTCTCTAATGTTTGAGCAACATCATTGGATAAACTTGGCAATAATTTTTCTTGTATCCAGCTTAAAAAAAGGTGTTTATTCTTTTCAAATTCAAATTTAACATTTTTTACTCTTAATGAGCCAATTGTAGTTAATAAAATCCCCAAAATACTTGAAATCATTGCCAAAGCAACTCCTCCAAGTAACGCTTCAACCCCTTCAGCTCCACTGGCTCCATTGCCTGCATTGAGTAAATCGTTCAAACCTCCACTTAACCATAAATAACCTATGCCAACCAAAATACCAGCCATAGTACCAACCAAACCCAAATAAAGTGGTATAGGTATCTGTGTTTGAATTTCTTCATCAACGGCATCACAATTTCGATCCACAATATCCTTCATTAGATGAAAATCGCTTACACCTTTGTCGTTTTTTAACAAATAATTATTTATTGACTTTTGAATTCTCAAATAAATTGGATTTTTATTTTCACAACTGATACCTGTTAAAGAATTATATCTTATTTTTAATTTTTCTTTTGCAGTATATTTATCGAAAAACACTCTTTCTTCAGAATTTTCGTCAACCTCAGTATAATAGCATTCGCTATAATTTTCACCAACATTTATGAGCATTTTTTTAAGAGAAGTAATATCTACCTCCTCGAGTTCTTTAAGTTTCCTATCTTTCAAGAGTTCATAATCTTCAGCATTTTTTGAAAAAATAGAATCATAATCTTTTAATTTACTAATAGTAGAAGTAAAAATCTTTACTTGATAAAAAACGATAACTATAATGATTATGATAATTATTACGTAATGCATAGCTCTTAAATAAATTTAATGATTGCGGGTTCATCAACAACCCAATTATTATTATTATCTTTTTTCACAATACCATGTTTAACAGTATTTATTCTTGTTTTTTCTGGAATATTTGCCGGATTATTTTCAAAGATACAAACACCGTCAAAATAGTCAGGATTTACCAAACCACCACAATATTCAAAATCAGCTTCATTATTTCTAATGTTGAAAACCCTAAAAGAAGCATCTGTTGAATTATTTAACTCCTCATTTAGTATATTCCCATTTTTGGTTCTAAAAAATCTATTGTTACTATTCGAGGAATTTTCAATTTCAGAAGATTCTTTACTTATGACATTTAGCAAACTTGTAATAGGATAAAAGAAAAATGTTTCCTCTATTTTTATGTTACTAACATTGCCTATTGAATCGATTTTATTTTTTATGCCATTACGTGTAAAATTGACTAAGTCATCTTCCCTTTTTAGAATATCCTTAGCTATTTTCAAAGCTTGCTGATTTATATTCAACACTTTAGCAAAAGTTTCGAGAACAACATCTTCAGTGTATTTCTCATACACTAATTCATTAACGACATATTCAGTAAATTCTTTTACTTTTTTACTAGTTTCTGTTACGCTATATTTAATATCTACAGATGAATATGTATCGTTATCTGTTATGAATGTATCATTATCAATCCCCCATAAAACTAAAGGTTCAAAATGTCCTTGGTCATAATTTTTGTCAGCCGCTTTGATACCACCTTTGCAGGTTAATTCTTTAGGGTTTTTGGTGTTTTGAATAATATCTAAACCACTATTACCGTATTTTTTTTCATAAACTTTTTCAAAAATACATTTTGAAAGTTCAGCTAAAACTTTTTTGTCTCCAATAATATTAATAATGCGTGAACCATTGCCACTAAATGCGATATGCCGAGGTAATTCCATCTTTTTTGCTTTCATTATTTGTGCCGTGTGATAAATAATAGCAGAATAAAACAGTACAAATATTAACTTTTGGTCGCTATCTCGTGTGAGCATAGCATTAAAATCAATTCTATCATTTTCAATATTTTGCAATCTTTCGTGATTTTTAAGTGCAAAAAAGAATGAAGCAATATCCCCTTTTTCTGTATCTCCAATAATACCCCTATAAATATTATCAAACAAATAATTATACTTAGCACCCCCAGATCTATTTTCATCAAGAATAATATTTTCAATATCAGATTGATATTTGCTAACAACCGAAGTAATCTGTTCTCCTAAACCAAACACAGAATNGGCTGCAAAGCGGAATGAAGTTACATATTTGGTGTTTCCATCTTCAACAAAAACTATATCGGTAGTACCTCCACCAATATCAATAGAAACAAGATTATTTATTACATCTTTATAGCTTCTATCATATTTATAATAAAGGAATGGCGCTATTGACTCTGGTAGCTCAATGAGATTTCTTTCTAAAATCTCATTTTGATTTATTTCCAAATCATGTATACTTGTAGCTGAAATTCCAAGGAAATATTTTAAATATGCTAGTTTCCACTTATTGCGAATTACAGTAGAACGACTACCTGCCATACTAAGTGGATAAAACCAAACAATTTTAGTTTCAGATAAATTACCATCATTTAAAACAACCTTATTTCGCAACATAAAACATAAAGAATCAATATAATAACCCATTTCATCTTCTGTAGAATCCCATTTTAGTTGTGTAAAAACTTCATTGTATTTAGGAACTACTCTTTTTTCATAAGGTATAATCATATTAGATTGAACAAATGGCAATATTGTTTGACTCCGCTCTCGGTTTCTTGACAATGATAAAGCCGTACGAACTGGAAATTTAAATCCTTTATCTTGTCCAATGGTTTTAGGAATAAAATCAATATCAGAAACTAAAATATTTTCATCTATCTTTCCATGCAAAAACTGTATTTGTTTTTCATTTTCTTTAATATCAAAAGGTCTAATTGTATTATCTATATTAGTTTTATATTCAATATGAGTATTTGTAGTTCCAAAATCAACAGCAAAAGTAAAAACAACATTTGGTTGTTTTTCAGGTAATGTTGGTATTAAAACTCCAGTTGCATCACCAATCTTAACCCTCATTCGATCAAAAGTTCTTTGATTTAAAGAATAGATTTTACAAATTACATTTTCAGAATCGTTTATATTACGAATAATTGAATCAACTTCACCCAAAATAATTTTATTCGTTCCTTGATAAAAATCTATGTTACTTTCGATTTCTTTTGCACTATATGGTAGGTATAATCCAACTCGATAAAACGCATTTTTCTCTTCCTGGAATTTCACATTGGGAAATATAGAACAATCATAATCGGATAGTTCAACCAATGTCATTTCGCTTCTTTTATATACTTTTTCAAACTTCTTAAGGGACCCATTATTAGACAACTCCAATATTACATTTACAGTACTTTCCCCCCCCTCAATTCTAATTTGTTTTTTTAAATCTCTCGATTCAGGTAATTCAAAGAATTTTTCTTTCAAGGGTAATAAATAACATTTGCCATTTATTAGATTACCGTCAAAAAAACTTGCGCTATCAATAGCGTATGGCAAACTGATTATTTTATCTTCCATTAAATCACTCACGGTCAAACTCTCAACATTAATAAATCCCCTTAATTTATGAAGTCTATTTCCACATACTTCAACCGGTGTTTCTGCCGGAAATATGTCATAATCTTCAAAATTATCAATTAAATTATCTATTTCTTCTATTCTTCCACTTAATTCCTTTTCTGAATTTAAATATTTCACAAATTCGTTATAGATGGAAACTGGAGTATTTCCATTATCCCAATTTTTATTCTTGGCTTTAATCCAAGTATAGAGATATTTTTGAAAATCCCAACTGCGTTTATGTAGCGGATAAATTTCGGCAAAGGCTCTATGATTATTACTTAATTCAATTGTTCCGAATGTTTTTTTATCTTTTCCTGTACCAATAAAAAAATCTCCATTTTCATCAACTAATTTATTGGCTGTACTGAAGAACAATGTACAAGGTGAGGTTGCGCCTATCATTTCTCCTGTTGCCTTGAATTTAAGGATATAAAGACACTTCATTTCGTCAAAATTGTAAGATTCTGCGTCATTTTTCAAAAATACAGTAAGAGTCTTATGAAAGTGCTTATGTTCGGATAGTTGTTTTAAATCCTCAACCTTATCCCATTTTATTATCTCAATCTTATCTTTCCATTTATCAAATGTAAAAAATATTTCCGCAACATCAAGTGTGTCAGAAACAATTTTTTGGTAAGCTCTCAATGCTCCATCACCATATGCTACAACTTCAGCAAAAGCAGTTTTAACTAATGCAATACGAGCAAACGGCGATGGAATGGATGTTGGTTGATTTTCAGATTCTTTATTAGAACTTTTAATAGCATTTCTTTGTTTTTCTCCATAGATATCTGATACGTCCCAGTGTTCAATCGTATTAAGCAATCCAAAGTCCCCCTCGTTTTGCAAACGAAAAATATATTTATCACCTTCACTCCCCTTATTTGTAGAAGTTTGATTAATTAATTCCTCAGTCGCACGATAAAATAATTCAATGAACTTTTTCTCATTTTCAAGCGATTTATCTATTTTTGTTATCTGTCTATTAAGTTCATTATCAACTTTTGCCCAATTTTTATACGTAGCATGCTTTTTTATGAACAAACTGACGTTCCCCTTGACAAAATTAAAGACATCGTCTGTTTTAAGATTAAAAGGAGAAAATTTACGACTTTGTTGAGTCATTTCTTGTAACCACTCTACAAATTGCCGTTGTATATATTCGAGATTTGTTATTTTATTTCTAAAATCTCCGTCGAACCGACCACGTGCAAATGGCTGGTATTTTTTTTGTTGATCAAATATATCGTATCTTGAAACTCTTTCAGCAATAAATTTATCTTTTCCATCTTCACTCTTTTTAACTATTGTGTAGCCCATATATTTTGAGAAAAGCATAAAACAAGAAAGCGGATTTACAATTAGTTTTTGAGTTTCTGTTGCCAAATTATCGAAACTGATTTCATTAACATCAGAGTTGATTCCAAACTCTTTGTAAATAGTTCTTCTATTTTTATTGCCATCCTTTTGAAAATTTACAAATTTTTTATCTATGTTTACAAAGTCAAGTATTGACATCGCTGCTGCAAGTTCAACAAAATGAGCATCATTTTCTTGTTCTTTTCCCCCTTCCGCATATTTATATGCTTTACGGTTTGTGTCGGCAATATAATAGAGTGTATCAAGTTTTCCATTTTCAGTCTCATAATATGATAATGCTGCACGTGTTTTATCATTAAAAGTATCTGAGTCAATATTATCTTTTTTGTCAACACTAAAATAGGGTAACACTGAAATTGCACCTATTGGTGCCTCGTTTATCAAGCCCCAATTTGGTAATTCTGCACCTTTTTCGTCTTTAAGGTTTGGCGTTTGTAGCATTTTACGCAATAGAGGGAATCCACTTGCTCCTGTTCCTCCGAAAATAGATGATATTATAAAAATTTTATCTCCTTCTTGAAAATCTGAAGCAAATGTTTTAAAAATATTTTTATCGTCAAATTGATTTAGTACAACACTACCAATATTAGGATTCCCCTTAAATCCATACTCAGTGTCCATTTCTAAAGTATCTTTAGAAAACAGCATTTTTGACAACGCCTTATTTGCATCTGTTTGAGTAGAAAGTCCAATAAAATCTTCAAATTTCTTCGTTTCATCATCCAACTTCAATAATATCTCATTACCAAGTAGCTTAATGTTGGTATTGAAAAAACGATTTTTTATTTTATTTTCCGGGTCATTTTTAGGTGCAATGTTTTTATTAACAGAAATATAATTTTTTATTAAATTTTCCGTACGCGAATAGTCTCCATTTCCTTTATCTCTATCTATAATAATTGGAACTATCGTATCTACTCCACACTTTACACCTGATGCTAAAAGCATAGTAAGTGATCTTAGCACTCTTGAACCCGTGCCACCTATTCCGAAAACATATAATTTACTCATATTTTTTTTAATTAAAAGTTAATGACTTATATTATAATAATGGGGAATGTTTGCAATTTCGACTCCACCACTTAAACACAAAAGACCAAGCAATGAAAAAAATCACAGATACAATAAAATTAGTGATACCAAAAAGCCAACAATCTTTTTTAAAAATCAATTGTGAAATAATGTTACCGTTAGCATCTCTTGCGTACATTAGGCAATCTCCAATATTTCCATTCAAAAAATCATTTAGCGTCCAAGCATATCCAATAAATAGATTTATAATACCAGTTATTAGAAGAATTATTAGCCAATTCCACCATTTATTCGTACGGGGATGATTAAATCCCAAAAGTGGTAAATAGTAATATGCTAACACCAATACAAGTGATATTACAATGGCAATTAATCCTATCGAATTAAAAATATTTTGACCGCTATAGTCTTGTGTTTCACAATTGTACCCCCAAAGGTATTCACCGAAGTTTTGTCCGAATATAGATTCGAACCAACAATAGATTTTTCCTAAAATTTCGTCCATAATTAATTAATTTTTATTTTTATTTCAGTGTAATAATTATTTGTAATTGTAAATGCTTCGTAAATACCATGTATTTGGTATTTAATACCATAAGTTTTACCTTTTACATGAGTAGAACCATCCTCATCATTAATATCCTCAACCCATGATGGAATTTGAGTTTTAAGTTTAACAGAAATTAAACCTTTATGTACACTTTTTGATTCAAAATTCAGTTGATGTGTGTATCCAAAATTATTGGGAATCGCTTTACTTATTGTCAATAAATAATCACTATTATTCTCATAATTTGATACATTACTTATGTAATCATCGGATAGTAAAAAACCAGAAAGATTAGTATTTACCGAAAATTTTACCGTTTTTTGTTTGCCTTTGGTTTCTTTTTTTAGGTTTTTAATGGTAGTCTTTGGCTCTTTTTTATCTAAATCAAAATTTCCTGAACCCATCTTTATGGCATAATCAACTAATTTAGGTTCTCCAATGATTGAAAAAACATTTTGTACACCACCACCTTTAAACATACTTCCGGGTACCTTTTGTACTAAATCATTTAAAAACTTTTTGTCTCCTATGACCCAAACGTAGTAAGGACGTTCCTCGTTTATTTTTATTCCAACATCTTCACGATTATAGTATAACCCATCAAATTGTGATGAGAGTTGATAAATTATAATGGCAGTATTTGGGTATTTCTGTAGATATTGAGCCATATTTGATTTTATCCCTATCTGCTGATTAACAAGATATTGTTCTGCATCCTTACCTTTTCCCGGCGAAAAAATACCGTCCGTTACGAGTATGGCTATTTCGTTAGATTTAGTTTCATTTAAAACAGATTTTAGTAAATTCGAGATATCTGTTGTTCCTTTGTTTCCTCCTCTTTTTCTAAAAGTTGTTGGTTCAAGTTTTTTAATAAAATCACTTATATCTGATCCTTGAGGAATAATGTCACTATTGATATAAAACAAATTTAAACTGTCTGAAAATTGAGAAATTTTTATATCTGTTAAGTAGTTATAAACAGCTTGTTCAAATTCTGTAACGCCTTTGACATAACCATCCATACTGCCAGAGTTTTCAATATAAACATTGACAGCTTGAGGTTTTATTACTTTTTTACCAACAGGTTTAATGGGGGGGGGGTCACTAATTCCGCATG
>JGI24711J26586_10000466_pt1 | contig 31555 bp, 32 predicted proteins | sample BioPla3DNA1_FD_26586 | JGI IMG/M metagenome (IMG submission 26586)
AGATTCTTCGCTACACTCAGAAATTTGCACGTGTTACCCACACCACGATAAACGAAAGCATTATTGTAAAATATAGATCCTTCGCGGGTCAAGCTAATCCTATTCGTCTCAGGATGACAAAAATGTGGGGCTTTCATAGCAATGACAAAAAGCGAGAAAAGTGCTTTTTCACACAGTCTGGCAGGGCGGAGTAGTCAAATATATAATAAAAAAGCAGGTAACCTGCTTTCTTATACCAACCTGCTTATTTCCTTTTGCAGTCTTATTATTATCCTTTTCTCCAGTCTGGAAATATATGATTGAGAAATTCCCAAGATGTCCGCAACTTCTTTTTGGGTCTTTTCTTGTCCCGTGTTCAACCCGAACCTCAGCTCCATTATCCTCTTTTCCCTTTTTGTCAACTTATTTAATCCTATTTTAAGTAACTCCCGATCTACCTCTTCTTCTAAATACTTATATATAATATCATTTTCCGTCCCCAATATATCCGATAACAATAGCTCATTTCCATCCCAATCAATGTTCAGCGGTTCATCAAAAGAAACTTCCATCCTTACTTTATTGTTTCTCCTTAAATACATCAAAATTTCGTTTTCAATACATCGGGATGCATAGGTGGCAAGTTTTATCTTCTTTTCAGGGTTAAAGGTATTTACTGCCTTTATGAGCCCTATTGTTCCTATAGAAATTAAATCTTCAATTCCTATCCCTGTGTTTTCAAATTTCCTGGCTATATAAACAACCAATCTCAAATTTCTTTCTATTAAAATGGTTCTTACTGTGCTTTCATCATCCTTGAGTTTAGCTATTAAATAGATTTCCTCATCATTGGTTAACGGCGGAGGCAGAGCCTCACTACCTTTTATATAATAAAGGTTCCTTCCGCTATAAAGTTTCAGTTTTTTTAAAATTCTAATTAAATAATACCGGTACATCAGTTTGATTTTATTCATAATCTTGTTTCCCCTTTCCAATTTTGTTTATATAAAAAATTATATGCAACAACCTGCAATGTTTAACAAGAGTATAGTGGATTAAATTCCTTATATAATATCTGGATGCAATAAAGCCTTATAATCACCTGTTTTAGAAAGACTTTTATTATAAATGGCAATAATTATTTCTTTAATATATTTATGGCACTCATTGTTAAAAATTAGTACATTATCAGGTTTGAAACCTATCAGTATCCCATTTTCTGTACCCAGAGCCTGATAGGGTATTATCCTAAACCTGGTTACCCAGCTACTACCACTTAATTGAGCAATTATTTCCTCAAGATTAGATATTTGGTTACTTAACAAGACAGCTTTTATTTCAGTTGGTAAAATATCCTTTATTGCATTGTATTCTACGATTATTACAGGATACTTGCTAATTGGATCCATTAGCGAGTTACCTGTATCTACTATACCCTTTAAATCTGCTTTTTTAGCGTTAATTTCTATGCTCACGTCCATAAATATTTTTTCTTTTGATAGTTGTTCCTGAATATAACCCCAACAAAATTGAATTAGGATATATGCTACACCACAGGAAATAAATATATTTTTAATTGAAATATTAGCTATATAGAAAATACCATTGCTTATAATTCCGTTGAAGTTACTAAAATAAAACAATGCAAAGCCTGCCCCCCCAAACACTAGGGTTATTAAATAAAATGTGCCTATGAGCCTGAAGAAATCCCTAAAATGATAAGGTGTAAAACATATAATAATAATTAACATGGAACAAGCAACCTTCATCAGAACAGAAAATAAAAAATGTAAAGATGGAAAAAAGATAACAAACGCATATAAAGCGCCTAGGGAAGATGCCAAAATAAACTTTGTACGTCCAGATTTAAATTTGGTAAATTTACCTGTTAGGGACAGTATAAAATAGTTCATAATAAAGTTTTCCAGAAACACATATTCAGCATATATAATCATAATTTTCACCCCCATAGGGACATAGTACTCCTACTATACAATTATTCATTCTTTTCCAAGTTTATGTATATTATATAGGACTGAACAACATTTTTTTGTCACTACCTGCAGTCGAAACTATATATTTTATTACAAATTGCAATGAAAAATGTTGATATCATTTACAAAAAAATAAATGCCACCTTAAGCACTTGTTAAAATATCTTTTATGTTGCAAGGTAACAAACGCTTAAAATGGCATGTTTATGTATAAAAATTTATTAATTTCTTTTTCTTCTCAAGAAAATAGGTATATCCAATTCTCCCCCTCCGACTTCTTCTCCGTCCTGGCCTGCTGTAACCGCTACCTCCCTTACGTCCGGTTTTTTAAATATACCTTGACCGTCAACGTCTACCATCTGTATCGCGTCTTTTTCAAAACCGGTAGCTATTACAGTAATCCTGATTTCATCCTTTAACTCCTCATTAATCACTGAACCAAAGATAATATTAGCATCTTGATCCGCCGCCTCCACTACTAATTCAGCAGCTTCGTTAACTTCAAACAGCCCTAGATTAGTTCCCCCTGTAATATTCAGTAATACTCCCTTGGCACCCATAATAGATGTTTCTAACAAAGGACTCTGAATTGCCTGTTTTGCAGCCTCGGCTGCGCGATTTTCCCCACTTGCTTTTCCTATACCCATGTGAGCCAAACCTTGTTCCAACATAATTGTTTTTACATCCGCAAAATCCAGGTTGACCAGTCCCGGTACCGCAATCAAATCGGAAATACCCTGGACTCCCTGTTTTAACACATCATCTGCTATCCTGAAGGCCTCCAATATAGTTGTTCTCTTTTCTATTACCTGAAGTAACCTGTCATTAGGAATAGTAACAAGGGTGTCCACACGGCTTTTTAACTCTTCTATCCCCTTTTCTGCATAAATCATCCTTCTTTTGCCTTCAAAGGTAAACGGTTTTGTTACCACCCCAACAGTAAGTATCCCTGATTCTTTGGCAATTTCAGCAATAATAGGTGCAGCACCCGTACCGGTTCCCCCGCCCATACCGGCGGTTATAAATACCATATCTGCTCCCTGAAGAAGTTGGCCTATATCATCCCTACTTTCCTCTGCAGCCTTTTTCCCTATCTCGGGATTTGCTCCGGCACCCAATCCCTTTGTAAGTTTTTCGCCAATCTGTAATTTGTGTTCAGCTCTAGAAGCAAACAAAGCCTGTTTATCTGTGTTTATGGAAATAAATTCAACACCTTTCAAACCCGCGTCTATCATACGATTTACGGCATTATTACCCCCGCCACCAATGCCAACTACCTTAATATTAGCAAACGATTCCATGTTCACATCGAATTCTAACACAGTATTACCCCTCTCCCTTATTATGTGAATAAACCTTTATTAATTTTTAAATCACTATGCAATCCGCAATTGTTTCTAACGAGTATCAGACCTGTCCTACATTTTTTTATTAGCAATAATTCCATTCTTTTAAATAGCATTTAAATTATTTTTTAAAATTAACCATAAAGATTAGTTCAACAAAAATTATAAATTCCCTTTTTTTTATACACAATAATCAAAAATAATTTACTGCTAATAACCAATGAACATGTATATAATTATGGGTTATGATCCTGTTGTTTTCTTCTCATATGGTTTTTTATTCTCCCTGTCTGGTTGCTACCCGAGAACGGAATTTCTCCAATAAATGTCTGCGTATACTGGCAAAGTTTTGAAAAAGCCTGCCGCCGAAGGCGAATATCGCCGCATAATACAGCGGTACCCCCAAACGATCCCCTATATATGCCAAAAATCCGGCCAAAATAGCATTAGTGAAAAAACCGGATACAAATATTTCGGTATTAAACCTACCTTCAAGACTGGAACGAATTGCACCAAAAACAGAGTCCAAGGATGCCAATATAGCAACCGATATATAAAGAGCGTATTTAGCAGGGTAGGTTATGTTTAATTTTAATCCTAAAAATATTCCTATTAATAAACCCAATATAGCAATAATCATTTTATTCGCCCTCCTTTGGCGTCAGATATTTCCAACTAATGTCGCCATTAAATTTTGGAATCTCTATATTTTCATATACCTCCACTTCTAACCCCAGACCATAAAAATCTTTTAAAAGAGATGCATATGATTCAGGTGATTTAATTGCTGCACTCAACGTGTTTGGATCCCCTATGGCCTTGATTATAAAGGGTTGCCCGTAGGTATGATTGTTAACTGTAATGGTGGCTCCGGCGCATTGAATCTCCGATGTGCCCATAATTCTCTGTCCGTTGATAGATATAGCCTCAGCGCCGGCAGTTTTCAAATCATTTACAACAATAAGAACATCCAAATCATGTACAATAACGTTGTTGGGATCCTCCCACTCATACAATTCCCTGTCGCTATCCCTGAGCCAAACAATAATTCCAGGCCCCTCCAAATCCATAAAACCGCTTATCGCTTTGAACTGATCATGTTCCTTCACTAAAACATCCCTTATACTTCCACCCTTACTTATGGTTATTTCATATTCTAAAAGTCTGTTTTTATTAGACATTATAAGTTCTGAAATGCTGGATAACTCTTCTCTTTCTTTTTTAATTAGATTTTTCAAATCCATTATAGTTCTCAGGTCTACAAAATCATAATCCCCCTGCACATTTTTTGTTTGAATAGCTGTGAAAAAACCCAAAATAATGCATAAAAGGAGAATAATTATTTTATTTGATTGTATCTTCATAACTGCACCTCTGCTTTATTTTTTCAGGAAACAGTATCCAGGGGCTTTGCATATTTAAAATTTATTGTTCTGTTATATCTTGGTATCACTATGTTATTCTCCTTTTTTATGGCTACTTGAAGATTATACATTTCACGCATCTCTTGGACAATACCGAACCTTATGTTAAGAGCCGCTTCCAGTGATTCGGGATTTCCAATCGCTTTTATGGTAAAAGGTGGAATCGCAGGCACAGAGTTGATCAGTACAGAATTTGAGGTGTAATAAATTTCGGTTACCGAGGTGTATCTTTGATCATTGATCGAAATTGCTTCGGCACCCGCACCATTTAATTTGTTGATAATACCTAAAAGTAAATCATAGTTATACATGATGAAACTGTCACCAGCCAGATCGGAGGAGTATTTATGCACCGGATCATCTATGGTAATTATAACTCCCTGACCTTCAACAGTTTTATAACCGGAAACTATCTGATATTTTTCCAGATCCTTGTTAAGATTTTTAATAATAAAACTTTCGTCAGCTTCGGATATTTCATATTCCTTAAGCCTTACCTCCCACTCTGTCAATTCCTCCATCAGAGCTGTTTTTTCAGTTCTCAATTCCCTTAATTCCAATGCTAATTGCTGTGCTTTTTGTGTAGACAAAAGTCCACCGGTATTTCCTCTTACAGTTTGAAACTGTAATGATATAGTAAAACCTAAAATAGCACAAAGAACACCAAAGGCTACCTTACCATTTAAACTTTTCATAAATTAGTCCTCCCATGTGTCTCTACCTTTTACAGAAATATAGCCATCATATCTCATATCAATTATAACATTTTTGATGTTCTTAGTGTAAAGATTAGAAAGTATTTCATTTAAAGCCATCATGAGATAGGCAGGGTTTTTTGCTTCCCCAAGCAATACCTCCGAACCATCAAAGGTTACCATACGTATGTTGTTTTTTTCACCAATATTAATTTCGGAAATCATATCGCATACATTAATTAAATTTGCCACCCTGAGCAGATCCATAACAAGACCTAAATTGTCATTATTAATAGCTTCTATCTTTTCCCCCAACTTAAAATTTTTAAAATCTATTCCCGTAATCAATATATTATCACTAGCTATATAGCTGTCAGACGTTTTTAAAACTATGCTTTCTTCGTCTATGTATATATAAGAACCCATATATAATATTATGGCATATTCTTCCCTTTCCTCTATCTGTATTATAATGGTATCAGGTAGTTTTCTGCACACACTTACCCCTTTTATGTAAGGGTGAACCGCTATATTCTGTTCAATCTCTTTTAGGTTGTATTTAAATATATTTCTATTAATAACCAGATCGGAAATATTAATAATTTCATCTTTGTTTACATATATATTACCTTCCACTACCAGGTTTTTCAAATTCATTAAATCCGATTGTAACAAATAATACGTCCCCCAAAGTATAAACATCAGTGCAAATAATAGGCTTGAAATCCTCATCTTTGCTTTGCGTACCCATTTTCGGCCTTCGATATGACCTTTCCCTTTCGCACCCATTGTCTACCCCTACTTTCATAACTTGTCCAATTAAACGTTTTACTAGGGATGACCGATGGCCATACCTAGTACATTTTTATATTTACTACCTGGTTATATCTGCACCCAATCCATTTAGAACATCATGTATATCTTCATATCCCCGATCTATATGCCTTGTGTTTTCAACAATGGTTTGGCCCTCTGCTGCCAGTCCTGCAAGTACCAGGGCTGCCCCACCCCTTAAATCTTGTGCAATTACTGTGGCGCTACTTAATTTTTCAATGCCTGTAACAACCGCTATTCTTCCATCAACCTTTATATTAGCTCCCATTCTCATCAGCTCATTTGCATGCTTGTAACGATTTTCGAATATATTCTCTGTAAATACTGTTGTGCCATCACTCAATGACATTAGAGCCATCATCTGTGCCTGCATATCCGTGGGATAACCGGGATAGGGCAAGGTTTTAATAGATTCTACAGCCTTGATTACCCTTGGTGCCGTAAGTTTGAGACCATGGTCATAGGCCCGTATTACACATCCACATTCCTTGAATTTATATAATGTCGATTGTAAATGCTCCTGTACAATATTTTCTAATACTATTTCACCTTTAGTTATAGCTGCCGCTGCCAAATATGTGCCTGCAACAATTCTATCAGGTATTATGTTATGTTCCACATTATGTAACTTTTCTACTCCCTCGATACGGATAGTGGCTGTTCCTACACCAGAAATTTTGGCACCTGCAGCATTTAGAAACATTCCCAAATCTATAATTTCAGGTTCCCTTGCAGCATTTCTGATAATGGTTGTGCCTTTGGCAAACACCGCCGACAACATTATATTTTCCGTGGCACCCACACTGGGAAAATCCAATTGAATATCGCAGCCTTTCAACTGTTTAGATTCACAGATTAAAAAACCATGCCTTTCTTTAATTTCTGCTCCCATTTCCCTCAGGGATTTCAGATGTAGATCTATGGGACGCAGTCCAATTTCACAGCCACCCGGATAACTTGCTATCACCCTTCCACATCTTGATAGCATAGCACCCAAAAAAATAATCGATGATCTCATCTCCCTGACCAGTTCCTCCGGTATTTCATGATTTGTTAATTGTTTTGAGTCTACAATAACAGTTCTATTCTCCCTTTTTACCGTGCAACCTAGCGATACCAATATCTTTTCCATAATGCCCACATCTAGCAATTTTGGGATATCATGTATAATGTTAATACCCCCGTTTAATACAGTAGCAGCTAAAATTGGCAACACGGAATTTTTTGCCCCACCTATCCTGATTTCCCCATGGATCCTGTTTCCGCCGTTAATAATGAGCTTACTCATTATTATCCCACCTCCAGAGCTAGTGTATATTTACCTAATTTGCATAGTATGTTCGAAAACAAACATATAAACATAATATGCTAAAGGCCTGAAGGTGTGCCAGTCTTAACATTTTTACAAACCCAGTAATTGCTCTATTTCATTATATATACGGTCCGCCGCATCAGTGATTGCACCCTCTTTACTTGCAGTTGCCATAGATTTAAGGATTTTTTTGTTACCCAGAATCCCTTCAATTTTTTTATTTAATATTTCACCATTCAACTCATTTTCGTTAATAACAAGTGCTGCACCTTTATTCTCCATGGCGTTTGCATTATACTGTTGATGGTCCTCAGATGTATGAGCCTTGGGAATAAGTATGGCAGGTTTGCCAACAGCGGTAATTTCTGCAATAGTAATGGCACCCGCACTGCATACAATCAAATCCGAGGCTCTAAGGGCATGTGGCATATCATCTATATAGGGCACTATTCCATGGTTTCCTGCCAAGTTTCGTTTTTCCACACTCCCAACAGTTTGTTCATACAGCCTCCTGCCGGTAACCAACAGCAGTTTAAACTTTTGGGGATTGTATTTATTTAATATGTATGCCACCGCATTGTTTATTTTAAGTGCCCCACCACTGCCACCCATAACAAGTACCAAGGGTATATTCGGGTTTGTGTTATACCTTGCCTTTGCTTCCTCTTCTGTGACACTAAAAAAATCCGACCTTATGGGATTCCCCGTTACCACCAATTTATCTTTATTTTTAAAATATCTTTTTGCCTCTTTAAAACTGAGAGCAATTCTGTCTACATATCTGTCTAAAATACGGTTGGTGAGCCCGGGGAACACGTTTTGTTCATGTATAATTGTTTTAATTTTGAGCTTGGACGCCGCATAAACAACAGGTCCACACACAAATCCACCGGTGCCGATAACTATGTCCGGCCTAAAATCTTTTATTATTTTTCTTGCCCCCAATATTCCTTTAAAAAGTACCGCTACACTCTTTATGTTATGTAAAGAAAATTTTCTTTCCAGGTAATTCACGGTAATAAACTTCATTGGATAACCCTCTCCGGGTATTATATTACTTTCCATGCCCCTTTCGGTACCTATAAATAATATCTCTGCATCCTTGTGTTTTTCTTTGATTTTATTGGCAATAGATATTGCGGGGTAAATATGCCCTCCTGTGCCTCCGCCGCTCAAAATAATCCTCATATTCTCAACTCCTGTCCGAACCTATATGTTTAGATATGTTCAGCAATATACCTATAGAAGCCATGAAAACAACCAGAGAACTTCCACCATAGCTTATAAGGGGAAGTCCCATACCTGTCACAGGCATAGAGGACGTTGCAACTGCAATATTTATAACAACCTGTACGGCTATCATAGCAATAACACCTGTAGCCATAACACATCCCAATACATCCGGTGCATTAATGGCAATTCTTATTCCCCTCCATATTAATATGGCGTATAAAATAATGACAATTGCTCCTCCGATAAAACCCAATTCTTCACCAATAATGGCAAATATAAAGTCATTTTGCGGCTCAGGCAAATAGAAATGTTTTTGAACACTCCTCCCGAGTCCTCTTCCGAAAATGCCCCCGGAACCAAGGGCCAACAAGGACTGTATAACCTGATAACCTGTATCTGATGAATCTTGCCAGGGATCTAAAAAGGCCGTAATTCTTTTAGCTTTATAATCTTTTCCTGTGAAAAAAATAAGGGTGAGCATTCCGGCCAAGCCAAGTAATCCGCCTGCAGTCAGGGCTACAAAATGTGAAAATTTCATGCCACCTATAAACACCATTATAAAAATCATAACAACCAGTACAAAAGCAGTGCTAAAATCCGGTTGTTTGAAGATTAACCCAAAATATAAAGCCATAATTAATAGATAGGGTAAAAAACCCTGGATAAAACTTTGCATTTTTTCTTTTTTACGACTGATGCTGGTAGATATGAATATTATACTAGCCAATTTTGCAACATCCGAAGGCATAAAGGTAAGCGTTTTACCCGCACCGAGCCATCGTCTCGCTTCGTTTCTTACTATGCCCAGGGGGGTTAATACCAAAATTAATAATATTATACTTATTATAAAAATGAGGTTTGCATACTTGGACCAATTCCAATAATTTATTTTTGAAAAAGATATCATAGTAAAAGTTCCCACAATTGCCCATATCAACACTCTCTTGAGATAATAATAACCATCACCCATCTTTACTAACGAATAGGAGTAGCTTGAACTGAAAACCATTATAATCCCAATAATAACCAATATTCCCGTTGAAAGAAGCAATATATAATCTTGGGGCTGCTTTCTTGCCATAAACCTACCTCCTTAACTTTGAAACAATATTTTTAAAATGTTCACCTCTCAGTTCAAAGTTTTTATACATATCCCAACTGGCACATGCGGGAGAAAGGAGTACAGTATCTCCGTCGGAGGATATCCCATATGCACTGTTAACAGCTTCCTCCAGGTCTTTAACCCTGGTTACAGGACTAAAATTTAATCTTGCGGCAGTTTCCAAGAGCTTCTGCGCTGTTTCCCCATATACAAACATATGCTTTACTTTTCCATTGAAAGCATTTATGAAGTCATCAAATTCCGATTTTTTATCTAGTCCTCCCGCCAATAATAAAATAGGCGCTTCTATTGCTTCTATTGCCTTGATGGCAGCATCAGCATTAGTAGCTTTGGAATCATTAACAAACCTTACCCCGTTGATAATATCTACAGTTTCAACCCTATGGGCTACCCCTTTAAAAGTCCTCAAGGTATGCACAATAGACGCTATGTCCGCATTCATTGCAATAGAAATAGCAACAGCAGCCAAGGCATTTTCTAAATTATGTTTACCCGGAATATATATTTCATCTATAGGAATAATCTCAGTTTTGTTTCCATTGTTCATAAATACTATTTTTCCATCTTCAACAAAAACCCCCCGTTTTAAATACTCTTTCCTACTAAAATAAATTTTTGTTGCCTTCAAATTTTTTGTAGATTCACGGACTCTTATATCATCATGGTTTATTACCGCAAAATCCTTTTCAGTTTGATTTTTAAATAGGTTAAGTTTCGCTGCCTCATAATTAGCCATAGTTTTGTGCCTATCTAAGTGGTCCGGAGTTAAATTAAGAAACGCCCCGACCTCAGGATGAAAATCGACTATGTTTTCTAATTGAAAACTGCTAACTTCTATCACAATTATGTCATCTTTTTTTGTTTCCAATGCCCTGCATATAAAGGCTACGCCAATATTGCCAACTATATGAGTAGTTTTTCCGGTTTTTTTAAAAATTTCCCCAACTAAAGCAGTTGTGGTTGTTTTGCCATTAGTCCCTGTAATGGCCAAAATATGCCCCTTCGATAACCTATATGCAAGTTCTATTTCACCAATAATTTCTATCCCTTTATTTTTAATCTCCTGTATAAAGGGTATCTGAGGAGACACCCCGGGTGAAACTACTGCCAAATCAATACCCCCTAGGGAATCCACCGATTGCGGATGTTCCCCCAATATGTAATCCACATCCAGATTTGACAACCCGTTGATACTATCCCTCAGGTCCTTCTCATCCTTTAAATCATTTACAATTACATGAGCTCCCAAACTGCACAGGGCTTTCACCAAGGGCACACCGGTGATCGCCAACCCAACAACCAATACCTTTTTATCCTCTAGATTCATCGATACACCAACTTTCTCAGTTTAAAGCCAGTATCCCCACTAAACACAGAATGACAGTAACTATCCAAAACACAACTACCACTTTAGTTTCTGCCCATCCACTGAGCTCATAATGATGGTGGAGAGGGCTCATTTTAAATATACGTTTTCTGGTTAATTTATATGAAATCACCTGTAAAATAACCGAAAGGGACTCCATAAAATATATTCCGCCAACTATCGGTATAATTAAAGAAACATTCATAAGTACGGCAACCGCCGAAATTGCACCACCCAATGATAAAGAACCTGTATCACCCATGAATACCTGAGCAGGATGAGAGTTATACCGTAAAAATCCCAAACATGCTCCTGTCACTGCAGCCGAAAAAATAGCTAAACTGGTATATCCCCAGTTCATGGCCAACAATGCAAAAAAAGCAGCAATAATAAGGGTTACTCCAGAAGCCAGCCCATCCAGACCATCGGTCAAATTTACACTGTTTACAGTGGCTACTACAACAAATGCCACAAAAGGTATATAAAAAATCCCCAAATCAAAATATTGGGGTATAATAACAGACCCAATAGAAAGACTGCCCTGGACAAAGGGTATTATTATTTTGGTCCCCATAATAGAAATATTGGCCTGATAGGTAGCCAAAAAAACTGCTACAACAGTTTGCAAACCCAATTTTTGAAATGCCCTTAACCCCAAGGATCTTTTTGACACAACTTTTATAAAATCATCAATAAATCCGATCAACCCAAAAGCAAAGGTGGCCCCCAATGCAACTATCAAATCCCTGTTAATTAGTCCGGAGGTAAGAGAAGTAATGGTTATTGATGTTATTAGTATAATACCCCCAATAGTAGGTGTGCCGGTTTTACACAAATGGCTCTTGGGGCCATCCTTTCTTATAGTTTGACCTACTTTGAGCTTTTTTAAAAAGGGAATTATTAATGGCCCCAAAACCAATGTAATAAAAAAACCTATAATAATCGTATATATAATCTGCCTACTTTCTAATGTCATTTAGCTAACTCCCTTCTTGTAAAAACCTTACAATCTTCTCCATAGCCATGCCTCTGGAGCCTTTTATTAAAATAGCATCGCCACTCTTTATGGTTCGTTTTAAAATGTTGATGGCATCCTCGTTGGTAAAAACCGAAAATATGTTTCCTTCCTTTAGCCCGTTTTCCTCGGCCTCCAAAGCTATCCAACACGCCATCTCTCCGACAGTAATCAACAAATCAACTTCCTTGTTGGCCAAATGCCTCCCTACACTCCTATGGCCCTCTTCGGCAAAGTCACCCATTTCAAACATATTACCCAGTATCGCAATTCTTCTATCGGCCTTTATGTTTTTCAGAACATTTATAGCCGCCTTCATAGAAGCAGGACTTGCATTATACGTGTCATCAATAATCTTTATGTTGTTCTTCTTTGTTACCTCCAGCCTCATTTCGGATAACTCAAAACTATTCAGCCCCTCCTGTATCTCTTTGGGAGACATTCCGTATTTGATACCAATCCATACCGCCGCCAATCCACTGTACACGTTATGCAGACCAAGCTGTTTTATTTTAAATTTTGCAGGTTTGTCCCTTATATTTACTGTAAAACTGCTTCCTTCTTCCCCAAAATCTTCAACATCTATAGGGTAAAAGTCATTATGGGAAGATAAACCATAGAAAATAACATTATAACTCTTTTCTTCCTTATTTATATTCTTTAAACATTTATCATCCCCATTAACCAGTAGGTAATCTCCCTTTTTTAAATTAACCGTAATCTCCATTTTTGCCTTTAAAATGTTTTCCCTGCTGCCAAAATGTTCAATATGGGAAACCCCTATATTTGTTATTACGGCAATATTCGGGCTTACGATGTTTACTAAATTCAGTATTTCCCCACAAAAAGACGCACCCATTTCCAGCACGGAAATATCATGATAGGGTTCCAGATTAAATAATGTAATGGGCAACCCAATTTCATTATTCAGATTACCAGCATTTTTATGTACATTATATTTTCCGGACAGAACCCCCGCTATAAGATCTTTGGTGGTTGTTTTCCCCACACTCCCCGTAATTCCTATAAACGGAATATCAAATAAACCCTTATAATAATGAGCTATTTGGGCTAATGCTTTCAAGGTGTTTTGTACCCGTATAAAAGTTATACCATCCACAATAACTACATTTCCCATCCTGTCTTCCTGTACCAGGATAGCACTTGCGCCCTTTTTTATGGCATCCTTGATAAATATATGGCCATCGAAATTTTCACCTATTAAGGGGATGAAGAGGCTACCCCTATTCATGGTACGAGTATCGGTGGATATTTCATCAATTATTTCCATGTTGCCTTTGTTAATTATAATACCGTTACATACTCCCGCAATAGTAGCTATGTTTTGTTTAATCATATCAGCCTTTCCTCCTCGGCCACTTGTAAGACTATTTTATAATCATCAAAGGGCAATATCCTATTGCCTATGGTTTGTGTAGCCTCATGACCTTTACCCGCGATAATGATTATATCATTATTAATAGCCATTTTTATAGCGTGTTGTATAGCAATCTTTCTGTCTTCAATCATACTATATTTGTTGGTTACTCTAGTCACACCCTCTTCTATCATTTCCATTATACTCAAAGGTTCTTCTGTTCTTGGATTATCAGAAGTTATAATAGTATAGTCGCTGAGCCTGCCGGATATCTCCCCCATTATAGCTCTTTTAGTTCTATCCCTATCCCCGCCACATCCAAAGACTGTTATTATTCGATTTTTTGCAAACATCCTAGCCGATTTCAGCACATTTTCAAGCGCGTCAGGCGTATGAGCATAATCAATTATTACTATAAAGTCTTCTATTTCCTTAACAACTTCAAACCTCCCGGGTATACTTTCCATACTATTCAATGCTTTGCCTATTTTGTCTGTGGAAATGCCGAGACAGTAACAAATTATCGCCGCCGCCATTACATTATAAACAGTAAACATGCCGGGTATCTTAACGTCAACATGTATGATATCACCTAATATATTAATATTAAAACGTACACCCTTAAGGCTCATATCTATGTTGGTAGCATATATATCCGCCTTTTCCTTGATACCAAATGTCAATAGAGGGGTTTCCAAGTCCTTAATTTGCTCCGCTATAATCTTTCCGTGAGCATCATCAATATTTATAATATTATACAAGATTGTTTTATAAAACAGTTTTTTCTTTGCTTCTCTATAATCCTCCATATTAATATGAAAATCCAAATGTTCCGGACTTAAATTGGTAAATAGCCCTATCCTGTATATACAGTCATCTACCCTTTTCAACTTCAGAGCGTGTGACGAAACTTCCATAACGCATGTATCCAAGGATTGTTGTAACATTTGTGAAAACATCTTTTGTAAATCCAACGATTCCGGGGTAGTCCGTATGGCTTCAACCTCTGCGTCTCCGATCCAGTTAGAGATGGTACCAATGAGGCCAATTTTTCTGCCACAGAATTCAAAAATATTTTTAACCATATATGTAACCGAGGTTTTTCCGTTTGTCCCCGTAATGCCCACCAGCTGTAATTTTTTTGTAGGCTCATTGTAAAAATAGTTTGCAATTGAAGCCATTGTTCCCCTGGCATCCTCGACCCGAATTACAGTCACTTCATCTGCTATTGTCTCCTTCTCCGAGATAATTGCTACAGCGCCCCTGTCAATTGCTTCCTTTATGTAAAACTGTCCGTCTGTTTTGAATCCCTCTATGCATATAAACAAACTGCCCTCGGTTACAAATGGGGAATAATGTTGAATGTCTTTAATTTCTATGTCTGTGTCCCCTATAACCTTTTCAACCTTAATTTTATTTAAAATATCCTTCAGAAGCATACCTCTCCCCCTACTGTTTCCATTATCAACCCCATGTAAATTTTTAAAAGGCAACTAAAATTAAAGTTTTCTCTCTAATTTTAGTTGCCCATTTTCGTTATCACTATATATTATATATTTATTGTGTCTATTCGGGCTTAAATTCTACACTTATTATTGTACCTAATTCCACCATTTCTCCGGCCTCGGGATGCTGGTCAAATGCCAAGCCACTACCGCTGATTTTTAGCCTCAAACCCAAATTATTTAAGATAATGTTTGTTTCCCTAATAGTTTTACCCTTTAAATCGGGAACTTTTATGGGAGAGGGGATATTCTCATTTGGTTTTGTATATAAAAGTACAATAGATTTTTCCGGAATTTTTGCTCCTGGTTTTGGAAACATATCTACAACCACAGCATCCCCATCCTCACAATATTCCGGCTCTGTATTAAACTGTAAATTTTTATCAACTAATATCTTTGAAGCTTCCTCAACAGTAATATTTCTAACTTCCGGTAACACGACTTCCTTCTTGACAAATTTTTCTTCTTCTGTGTCGGTGTATTTAGGTCTGATATCCAGGTATCTCAACGAATCTTCCAATATATCTTTAGCCATGGGGGCTGCCGTCAAACTTCCATAGGTACTGAAACCCATTGGTTCATCGACAATCGCCAAGACAGCCAACTTAGGATCATCTGCCGGAGCTATACAAACGAACGAAGACACATATAAACCTTGTGCATAACCTCCGCCGCCGACAACTTTTTGCGCGGTACCGGTCTTTCCCCCTACTCTATATCCCGGAATATAAGCAAAGCTCCCTGATTCATCATCGACAGTGGCTGCCATTATTTCTCTCATCGTTTTCGAAGTTTTTTCCGAAACAACCTGTCTGATTGTTGTTGGCTCGAAACGATGGACCACATTACCATCCGCGTCTGTCAATTCCTTTACTAAATGCGGTTTCATCAGTTTCCCGTCATTCGCTACGGCGGCTACGGCATTGATAAGTTGAATGGGTGTTATAGAAATACTTTGCCCAAAGGAAATCGTAGCCAATTCCACCGGTCCAACATTTTCAAGGCTGTACATGATCGGTTTTCTTTCACCCGGAAGGTCTATCCCCGTAAGACCGGATATTCCGAATCCATCTATATATTTATAAAATGTTTGTGCACCCATCCTCTGACCCAACTCTACAAACACAGGGTTGCACGAATTTTGTACTGCTTCCACCAATGTCTGGGTTCCGTGAGGATTATATGATCTCCAACATCGAATTCTTCTCCCGCCTACCATTATAAACCCCTTGCCCACAAAAGTACTATCAGGTGTAACTACACCCTCTTCTATGGCAGCAGTAGTGGTAATCAGTTTAAAGGTAGAACCGGGCTCATATGTATCATTAACTACAGGATTTCTCCACATTGCATATAGCGTTTCGAGTTGTTTTTTATTATCCATAGTTTCCATTTCTTTTTTTAATTCATCATCCAAAGGCATCCGTGGATAATTGGGATCATAATCAGGTTTAACAGCCATGGCCAATATTTCCGCAGTTTTAACATCCATCACAATCACGTATACCCGCTTTGCTTTGTGGATTTCCAACGCATTCTGGACGGCTTTTTCAGCAAAATGCTGTATAACCTCGTCTATTGTAAGCACAACATTAAGTCCATCCTCTGCATGATGAAATCTTTCAACACTAAAGGGTAGCTGCCTTCCTCCTCCATCGGTGTTTTTAATCCAGCGCCCCGGTATTCCACTTAAGTATTTGTCGTACTCCAGCTCTATACCGGCGATTCCCTGATTATCAACATTTGTATGTCCAAGAACATAGGCAGCAAAATTGCCATAAGGGTAAAACCTTTTGTTGCCCTCAGAAACTGAAATCCCCTTCAGGTTCTCGGTTCTGATCGCCTTTGCACGTTCATCATCAACATAAAGTGCGATAGCTGCTATAGACTGTCTGGATTTCACCTTTCTTAGTACCATTTCCTCCTCAAGTTCTAAAATACCTGCCAAAATTGAAGCTGTTTTCTCAGGTTCCTCCACCTCACTGGGATGTACCCATACTGTATTTGTACTTGCACTTACAGCCAATTCCTTCCCATTTCTATCATAAATTATTCCACGTTTTGCAGGTATGGGAATATCCCTGGTTTGATACCTGATGGCTAATTCTTTATACTTCTCTCCCCTTACTATCTGTATCCACCCCAGACGTACTACAAGTGCGAACAGGGTTATTGATACAAGTAAAAACATAACTATAAGTCTTTTTTTGCTGGAAATACTAGGTTGTGTCACTTAGACCTCCCCCTTTAGGTCTCTCTATAACTGACTAATTTTTTTAAAAACCCATACAGATTTTTCCCCTTTTTCAATTTAACAGAATCATCATAATCCGATTTATTTATTTTATTAGTTAGCATTGCAACCTCTGCGGGATCGACATTTATGCATATTATTTGCTCAGCAGTTGGATAATCCATTTGTAATCTGATTTTGGCCTCACTTTCTATCCACCCTGATTTTGAAACTTTTTCTACTTCTATCCCCAATTTCGTTTTTTCAATTTCCAACCTTTCGAGCCGTTTTTCCAGACTACTAACATTATATCTGGCTTCGGTAATAGCAGTGAATCTTGTTAAAATCAATATACTACATGCAAACACAATGCCAACAATAGATGTTATAAGAATTTTTACAAACCTGTGTTTTTTTTGTTTTCTTCTACGGATTTGTAAATGTTTTTCCCCTTTTATTTGTTCATCCATGTATACAGATTCTTCTCGTGCTAATACCAATTTTATTCACCCCTTCTCCACTTTAGAACCTATCTATATTTTCTCCGCCACACGTAATTTTGCGCTTCTTGATCTTGGGTTTGTTTCAAGTTCTTTTTCTGTGGGCGTTATCGGTTTGCGTGTAATTATTTTAATTGCAGGTTCCTTATTACACCGACAAACCGGAAATTCCTGAGGACAGTCACAAGGATTTGCTAAATACTTAAAGGTGTTCTTTACAATCCGATCTTCCAGAGAATGAAAAGTGATTATGCAAATCCTTCCATTAACGTTTAGCCTTTCAACAGCCGCCTTTATGGTTCCTTCAATAACGTCCAGCTCCCTATTGACCTCAATCCGTATAGCCTGAAAGGTTCGTTTTGCCGGATGTGGCCCTTTTGTGCGCGCTCCTTTCGGAATTGCCCTTTTAATAATACCAACTAATTGATGGGTAGTGATAATTTCCCCATCCATCCTAGATTTCACAATAAATTGAGCTATGCGTTTTGCCCATCTTTCTTCCCCATAGTTTTTGATAATCTTTTCGAGATCCTTTTCGGTATAATTATTAACTACATCCCTGGCTGTTAAACTATTTCTATTGTCCATCCTCATATCAAGGGGAGCATCATGCATATAGGAAAAACCCCTCTCGGCCTCATCCAATTGGTGTGAAGACACCCCCAGATCTAATAACAGCCCATCAAACCCCTCTATTCCAAAATCCTCTAATATATACTTTAAATTACTGAAGTTATCCCTGATTAATTTCACCTTACAAGTCACATTGGTTAAAATCTCCATAGCCGCCCTGATTGCATTTTCATCCTGGTCAATTCCAATTAATAACCCATCTCTACCCAGGTGTTTTATAATTTCACCTGAATGGCCCGCGCTTCCTATTGTTCCATCTATATAAACACCATTCCTTTTTATATTTAAATTTTCAATACACTCCTCTAATAACACCGGTACATGTTTAAACTCCGTTTTTCCACTCATATTTGTTAAATACCCAGTTCCTCCATTTTGTTTGCTATTTCATCGTAACTCAGATTATCATCATTATTATATTTTTGCCATTCATGGTTACTCCAAATTTCTACCCTTGTACCTACGCCTATGATTACAGCATCCTTTCGCAGATTGGCATGTTCCCTCAGATTATTTGCAATCCTTATTCTTCCCTGGCTATCCAGTTCGCATTCAGTTGCGCCGGAAAAAAAGAATCTCACAAAGGCTCTTGCATCCCTGTTAGTTAAAGGTAATTGTTTTAGTTTGTTTTCTAATATGCCCCATTCATCCATGGAATATATAAATAAACAATTATCCAGCCCCTTTGTAAGAACAAAATTTTCCCCCAGTTCTTCCCTAAATTTTGCCGGAATACTTACTCTTCCCTTGACGTCAACCGAATGGCAATATTCCCCGATAAACATTTCTTCCCCACCTTTATGGGTTTTTAACCCACCACATGCCACTTTGTGCCACTTTTATATACTAGTTCTATTATTTTTTATAAAATCCTTCTTATTTAAAATTAAATTTTAAAAAATAAAGGTAATTGCCTCTACAGTCCTATAAGTTGGGATTAAAAACCAGAAATGAAAAACTGAAAAAAATTTGGATCAAGTCATAAAAAAAACCGCCGTACAACGGCAGTTATAATAAGTTATCTAACATGTTTGTTTAGTATAACTTTTGTTTAAATTTTGTAATTAACCATCTTCGTCCCAAGTATAGTTAATTCATTAGTAATCTATTAAATATTTAATTCTTGACATATGCCTAAGTAAATTTTTTATATATTGAAACTTGCTAAAATTAAATAGGTTGCCAATATACTCAGCTAACCTTTAATTCCATCTCCCTGTAATAACTTACTATTAGTTCGTCTAACTGAGTGCTCAAATCATATATTAATTCATCATCCTGCTCACCTTCAATGGCGTCATTTAATATGTTTTGGAGCCTCTCAATTTCACTCTTTAACATCTTTCCCACCCCAATTTTCCTTATCTATGACTCACAAGAGCCCATGTCAAACAATATAGTCTATATTTTATTTAAATAGGAGAGGTTTGTCAAGTAAAATTGAGTTGAATATTGCAATATTATCAAATATTTGTTATTTTTTTCTCTGAATTACTCGTTTTAGTAATGCTAATCGGGTTTTATGCGTAAACTTGTCTATATAGCATATTATACCCTGTACATAAGCCCCAATTTATGAATGCTCAGTTTTATACCCGGTCGCCCCGTTTCCTTGCAGCTAAATCTATGATAACTGCACCAATGATACTTATTATACTCACCAATTGCGCAACCCTTAGGGGGCCCAACATTAGGCTGTCGGTTCTTAAACCTTCTATAAAATACCTGGCAAGAGAATATAAAATTATATAAAAAATAAATACCTGTCCATTATATTTCTTTTTATCGGAATAATATAACAAGAAAGCAAATACCATGAAATTCCATAATGATTCATATAAAAATGTAGGGTGTACCTTTATGTTGTTTACCTCAATACCCCATGGTAAATTTGTAGGCCCACCATGAGCTTCCCGATTGACAAAATTACCCCATCTTCCAATTGCTTGTCCCAGTATAATGCTCGGAGCACATACATCGGCAAGGGTCCAAAATCCAATTTTTTTATGACGACAAAACAGGTATCCTACTAATATCCCGGCAATAATGGCACCGTGTATGGCCAGGCCACCTTGTCTTACATTAAAAATTTCATTCGGGTTCTGTTTATAAAAATCCCAACTGAACATAACATAATATATTCTGGCTCCAATAATTGCAGCAGGTACTGCCACAAGCGCTAGATCTACTATAACATCAGCATATAAGCCCTCTTTTTTAGCCCTATGTGTGGCCACAACAATTCCAAACAATATGCCAAGAGAAATCAGAATACCATACCAAGCAACTTCTACCCCGAAAACTTTAAAAGCTGTCGGATTCATCGAATCCCTCCTTGTTGGGACAATCCATGCATACCCCGGATTACATCCTATAATATTATATTACATTCAGTGCATATTGAAAAGAGCGGTTTAGGTTTCTATTCAAAAATAAATAAAGACGGAGATATTCCCGTCTCTATTCATGTTTTTCCAATTTACCGCCCAAGCGGAAATTCCGGCATTCTTGTCTAAATGACCATAGCTTAAATCCGAGCCTTCAGATGATATATTGTATAAATATCAACATTAAAGACATTGCTTAATCTTTGGAATCTAAAAGAAAATAATTTTTCAAAACCGAATCCGGTTTACGCACCCGGTGTTATCCTCCTCATAATTTCCTCTATTTCAGTACTAAATCCACTCAATGGACGCCCATCTCCTATGCTTCTTGCGATATTTTCTATTCTTGTAAATATGTCCGGATCCGCCGATACGCTGACCCTGGTTATATCTTTGTCAGCTCTCCTGACTGCGTCTTCTACTTCCTGCTTAATCTGGCTGTTTAGCTCACCTTTTGTCCCGGACGTCATATCTACACCTACCAGTGCGGTACGATCTGTAACAACCACCGCTGCTCTTCTCACGTCCCTTATATCTTCAACTTCCCTTACAATTCTATTAACCCTGTCGCGCGTATCACCTGTAGTAGTCCTGTTATCCATGGTAGACCTATTATCCATGTTGGTCCTATCATCCATGGTTCTATCATCTGTAAAAGGTCTGTCATTATCCGTAAACATTCTGTTGTCTCCCGGCTCTCCCAAACCCGTTCCCGGAGCATTGTTTCTGTCTGAAATCCCATCTCTGTCCATACCTTGTTGGTTCGGGTCTGGTGCTGTACGCGGATCAGGTCTTTGAGCCGGCCTGCACCCTATTATTGCTAGAGACACAAGTAATAATATACAGACTGCTAGTATTATATTTTTATTTTTCAAAATATCACCTCCTGTATATATTGTCTCTCCTATACTTCTTTTTATTAAGCTATATTTTTCACTATTTTCTATTGATTAACATAATTCAAATTAAAATTTTTTTGTTTTAAAAATACCCTATATATCGTGGTCCTATACAACCAAAAAAAGGATAAATCTATAACTCAGGGTTGTGGGGTTTGTTGCCAATCGATAAAGGTTATTGTATAATCTTTAGTATATTTACCTTTGATATCGGCTAAAGTATATGTTTAATATAGAAAGGAAGATTTTAATGAAACTGGGCATTATCGGCCTACCCAACGTGGGGAAAAGTACATTATTTAATGCACTCACGGGAGCAAAAGCAGAATCAGCCAACTACCCTTTTTGTACTATAGAACCTAACATTGGAATAGTACCTGTACCGGATTATAGATTAAACGTTTTAAAAGATATATACAAATTCGAAAAAGTGGTACCGACCACAATTAAATTTTATGATATTGCAGGTTTGGTAAAGGGAGCATATAAGGGAGAAGGATTAGGAAATAAGTTCCTGTCCCATATTCGCGAAGTAACTTCTATTGTTCACGTTGTCAGGTGTTTCGAAGATACCAACATTACACATATCGATGAGAATATAGATCCCCTGAGGGATATTGAAATAGTTAATCTTGAATTAATCTTCTCAGACCTGCAAATGATTGAAAAAATGATTGAAAAAATCGAAAAATTACTCAAGGGTGATAAAAATTTGGCAACAGAACTTGAGTTTTTAAGAAAAATTAACGCCATTTTGGAAGAGGGACTACCTGCCAGAACCTTAAGCTGTACTAAAGACGAAAGTAAAATGCTGGAAACCTTTAATCTGCTTACCTCAAAACCTGTAATTTATGTAGCAAATGTCCCTGAAAATGATATTGTGAATGATGGAGCAGATAACCTATATGTAGAGGCACTAAAAAAATTTGCAGAAAATGAAAACGCTGAGGTAATTGTTATTTGTGCTGAAATTGAGGCGGAAATATCCGAATTGGAAGATGATGAAAAACAATTTTTTTTGGAAGAGTTGAAATTAAAACAATCAGGCCTAGAACGTTTAATTCAAGCCTGCTACTCTCTTTTGGGGTTAATAAGTTTTCTAACTACTGAGTCCGAGGAAATAAGGGCCTGGACAATCAAAAAAGGAACCAAAGCACCGAAAGCCGCAGGCAAAATTCACACAGATTTCGAAAGGGGATTTATACGTGCCGAGGTTGTTGCCTTTGAGGATCTGGTAAAGCATGGTAGCAGTGCTGCGGCCAAAGAAAAGGGTCTTATAAAACTGGAGGGTAAGGAATACGTAGTACAGGATGGGGATGTTATATTATTCAGGTTTAATGTATAATAAATGTGTCGGGGACGGCAACCTAAACCGTCCCCACGCCACGCTACTCAGTTTTTGTGAGTTTAATACCCATTTCATATGCTTCTTTGAGTAATTCTTCACGATCACCCACAAATACCTCATCTGTGTTATCTACAAGCATGTTATACATATATTCGGTGTTAGTTGCCCTGAAAAACAATTCCATCACCACTGTAGCCCCAATAAAGCCCTTTTCCAATTCGGTATATTTTGCTCCGCCCACACCCACAAACATGCCCCTTCTTTTTCTATTCCTGTCTATGGAAGATCGGTTTAATTTATATTTACTGGACCAAAAAGATTGACACCTGTCGATCATGGCTTTTGTTATGGCTGTCACCGAATTAAAATACATGGGCGAACCGACAATTATAATATCGGAATTGTTGAATTTATCATAAATACTTGTCAGATCATCCTGTTTATAACAATGTCCGGTTTCCGCACAGACATCGCATGCAATACAAGGTTCAAATTTTAGTCTACTCAATATTATTTTCTCTACTTCCACATTTTGTGATTGCAACCCCTTGATTACCTCATTTAGCAAGGTATCAGTATTCATATTAATCCTCGGGCTACCAAGAATAACTAAAGCCTTCATTATATAAATCCCCCTTATATTTTTTTATTACATAATACTATCCTAATTTTTTATATTTATAAATTCTTTAGGTGTTAAATATGGCCGGCCTTAACCATTTTAAACTAGAATCCGCCCGCACCACCACCGCCTGCTCCTCCACCCCCGCCGCCGGTGAAACCTCCACCCATTCCCACTGATGAGGTGGTACCGCCAAATGAATTGTTTATACTATTGCTGAATGCATTACTGCTGCTACTGTTAAAAATAAAATACCAATACAACCACCCGTGCCCATAGGCAAAGGCATCTTCCCTATGTGCTACTTCAACACCAAGCTCATTCAGTATATTGTTATCTATACCAAATGCCAGCCCGTATATTAGGGAAATACCCTTTGGATATTTGTCCATACTATACCCGGGGTCATCCTTTTTAATCCTTTTCATATGTTTTCTAAATTCTACCCATTTTTTATATTGATGATATCCATAATCAGATTTTCTGGTCAGCAGTACAACCCCTTGAAATAGCATCAACATTGATGTAAATATCAAGGGCAACCCCAGAATGTTTTCGTTTATCAGGGATATTATCGATAATATTAACCCTATAGGAAAGAGTATGATTAATAGCAAACCATACTTTCTAGTGCTCCTGTCAAAGTAACCTTTATTATTGGCATCTTCTTTTATCAACTGTGTCCATTTGTTATAATACCTTGTAAACACGGAGCTTTTCTTCTCCCTATAATTCTTTATATCCTCTGTTGTTACGGTTGTTCCATTGCCCATAACATCTATTAACCAACCCATAAAATGCTTTTCATGGTTCAGGAGATTATCATCTTCTTCCCTTGTTTTGGTTATGGTAAAATCCCTTAATATTTTTCTTCTCTTTTTAAATTCTTCCCCCCCATCAATCTTTATATATCCCTTCCTATAAAGATCCAGCATTGTAGCAATTATTGTGTTACCATTAATCCCGGTACCTATTATATAACCTGCTATGGCCGGGGTATTGTCATCCGGCACCTCTGAATGTCTTAATTCTTCATGTATATCTTTCAGTCTGCGATATTTAAAGAGAAAAAAAATAAATGTAAGAATTTCAACTGCCGACAGTATAATTGCAATATTACCAAACAGCATCCCTGTTGCCTCTTTTTTGACCAAACCTTTTTGTATCTTCTCCTGCAATTCGGTTTCTTCATTTATAATGTCTGAATATGCATCTCTGTTTACAATGTTTTGCGAAATGGGTATAAACTCCCTAGGAAAAAGTATCCTGGCTTCTATAAGGGTACTTTTTGGTACATCCTGTACCCGTAAATTAATAGTGTCATCTGTTATTTTGTGTATTTCCCCATTTAAAGGTCCGTGGGCAAACATCCTTACCCTATTGCCCGCATCCTTCCGGGGCAATACTATATTTACAAAAAAAGAGTCTATGGGAGTGTCATTTTGTTCCCCTAAAAATTTATAAAAAAGTTCTCCTGTATCATTATATTTTTTAGCAACATTTTTCATGGTGTACATTATTCTAAAGGTTTTCTTTTCGTTTTCGGATGGGGAAAAAATTTGTAATGTTACACTATTGTTTTTTTCATTGATCAAAAATACATTGCTGTCTCCCTTCTTGGCACCATCTACCTTGTTATACTCCAAAATTCCATTTTTATCGTTTTCTATTACCTTTATTCCTTCGATACCGGAAGTGCCATCCAAAATTATTTCCCTGAACACGCCATTATATTTCCTCTTAAAATTAAATGTTATATCTTCTGTAATTCCGAGATCTCCACTCTCCAAAATGTTAGATTCTATTTTCCAATTTGTAATACTTAAAGATTGTTCCCCACATGATATTATAGAGGAACCTATAATTGTTATTAAAATAATGAATATACAGCTTATAATTCTAAATGGTTTTTTAATTTCAAGCACCTCCCTATATAGCACAATTCTCTATATATTTATTATTATTTTAGTTCAACAATATCCACAGATGCACTTGCACCAATTCTTGTAGCACCCGCTTTTATCATGGCCAGAGCAGTTTTAAAATCCCTTATCCCACCTGAAGCTTTTATCCCCATTTCCGGGCCTATGGTTTTCTTCATAAGTTTTATATCATCCACAGTTGCACCACCCGTGCTAAAACCGGTAGAAGTCTTAACAAAATGGGCTCCTGCTTTTTTGGCTAACTTGCAAGCTGATACCTTTTCCTCTTCGGTCAATAAGCAGGTTTCTATTATTGTCTTAACTATAGCCCGGTCTTTCACAGCATCGACTACAGCCTTTATATCGTTTAAAACCTCTTCTGTATTTCCCTCCTTTAAAGCTCCAATATTGATTACCATATCTATTTCCCTAGCCCCGTTGTATACAGCATTTTTAGCTTCAAAGGCTTTAACCCCCGAAGCCATAGCCCCTAAGGGAAATCCTATAACAGCAGCTACCTTTATGTTAGTCTCTTTTAACTGTTCATATGCAAATGCAACATTTGCTCCGTTCACGCATACAGAATAGAAACCATATTTTTTTGCTTCTTCACATACCTTGCTAACTTCGGCTTTAGTTGCCTCAGGTTTTAATATGGTATGGTCTATATATTTTGCTATGTCCATTCCTGTTTCCCCCAGATTAACATATAATTAGCTGAGGGCGAACAAAAAATTGTTCGCCCCCAACCCTTGTTTCCCGGAATTAATCCACAATTAATTCCACCAAATCACCGTTTTTGAGCCCAGCGGCATTGCCTTCTTCTATATCGACATGCATTTCAAGAACAGATGTATCACCGACTCTTATTAAAACATTTTCAAATATAAGAGCTCTGAATCCAAACGTTCTGACCCTTACTCTTTGCCCGTCTACCAGGCCAAAAGCTTCCGCATCATCGGGATTGATATGTATATGCCTTGCCGCGGCAATCAATCCTTCCTGAATTCCTAATTCCCCTTTTGGCCCCACTATTTTAACCCCCGGGCTCCCTTCAACATCTCCCGAATCCCTTACCGGGGGCACAATACCTAAAACGAAGCCGTCTGCCAAAGAAATTTCTACCTGAGTTTTCACCCTGGGCGGGCCCAAAACCCTGACCCCCTTGATAGTACCCTTAGGTCCAACCAGATCTATTTTTTCTTCACATGCATATTGCCCCGGTTGCGATAAGTCCCTAAGTTTGGTCAAATCATAACCTTTGCCGAACAATGTTTCGATATCTTCTTCCGTTAAATGAATATGTCTATTTGACAATGCGGCCGGCAGCATCTTTTTTCCCATAACAACTCCCCCTTCACTAATTTTCCGTATATTATATAGTATTATATGTGTTTCTACATTAAAAATCAAACAAATATATTGGAATATATGGCATCTATTTTAAAAAATAATGTATTGACTATATATCATTTAGCAACTCCTTGAAATCTGTTGGCTTATCTTCTTCCGTCCCGGAATCATAATCAATATTAGATATAAAAGTAATAAACGCCAACGCCAAAATAAAACCGGCCATAACCATATAATAGATTATATAAGGAGTATACCATGCTGTTAACGTTAAATATAAAGCCAAAACTATATACCCTTTAATCTTATTTTTAGATAGGATTGTTTTTCTGTATTCATTTAACCTGTTTCTTGTCTTGCTTATTTTATTCTCGATCATTTCATCTATTTCGTCCTCACCGGGGAAAAGACCACTTCTTTTAATTATGTTTAATAATTGTTTTTTGTTGATAGGCAATAAGGTGTAATTTTTACTCAATTTATTTATGAAATCATAACTGTCCTTTGTAAAATCCGATGTGGTAATGAAAATGCCTCTTTTTGTATTATTGTCCTCCATAACATGAACGAATTCTTTTACTTCCCTTAATTCCACTTCGAGGTCATTTTTATATATATTAAACAGCACCATAATTCTATTGCCCCCGTATAGGGTTTTCAGTAGTATACGATTTTGGGTGTTTTCCATAAATTCAAACCGACTAAAACCCACAGATGTAAATATTTCTTTAATATAATCTTTCGTTTCGCTTACTGTTTTGTTCATAATTTCACTATACACCTTCCGGCCCGCAATATACTGTCTTTTCTTTTCCTTCAATTGTTGAAATCTGAAATTTTGGTGCTTTATAGTTACAATATAAAATATACTGACAGCAATTGATGAAATAACAATAGACAGGTATGACCTACCTGTTCTTAGGTATGAAAACAAAAACAATATGCAAAATATGATTGCACCCTTTATTAAACAATCGAATATTTTTGCAAAAACGCCTCCATTTCCATCTTCAGTTTTTAAATAATAGTTTTTAAAACGTAAACTATCCCCCCTGTTTTTTTTCTGTTTTTTTATTCGATTATCTATTGACCTGAACAACAAATCTATTCTTTTCACAGCTGATGCTCCTAATATTGAATTTTTCTATCACTTACTCCAACTCAACACTTAAATCCCTAAGAACGATTTCCCCGGTTTATTGGTGCCCCCGTCGAATATAACCCGGAATATACATAAAGTATACAGCCACAGAAACTACTCTCTGTGGCCTACGAATGATACAAATTTTTTAACTACGCCATAGCCCTCTCCAATTTATCTAGATGCTGTAAAGGATAATGTCTCAATAATTCTTTAAACTGTTCAACTGTTAAACCTGTGGTTGTTGTATAAATTTCAATTTTTTCGTCTAGGTCAGCTTTAATAAATCTATTTTTTATCTCTTCGAAATTTACATCTGCCAAAATTATCCCTCCCAAAATGTAAGTTAATTATAGTATTAATAATTATTTATATTTTTATACAATTAGGGAGTATAAACATAACAGGTTGTTTCAATACTACTACCCTTTTACAACAGCTATGTATGGTAGATTCCTGTATTTTTCTGCATAATCAATACCATAACCTACAACGAATTTGTCCGGAATTTTAAATCCTGTATAATCAATATCCAAGTCACATTTCCTTCTTTCAGGTTTATCCAGTAATGTACATATTTTCAGGCTCTTAACGTTTCTCGATCTTAGGTTATCTGTTAAATATTTTAATGTAAGCCCTGTATCTATAATATCTTCCACTATCAAAACATGCTTTCCTTCAATTTCTAAATCCAGATCCTTCAATATTCTAACTATACCGGAGCTTTCTGTAGAATATCCATAACTGGAAACAGCCATAAAATCAATACAAACCGGCATATCTATTTGACGTATTAAATCCGCCATAAAAACACAGGCGCCTTTGAGTACCCCCACCATAATTATTTCATTATTTTTACCATAGTCCTCCGATATTTGTTTGCCCAGGTCTTGTACTTTCTGATCGATTTCTTCCCTTGTAAATAATACCTCCTCAATATCGTTATACATATTATCACCCTTTCAATCCTCTAATTTGAAAAAGCTACATTCTCCACAAATTTTCTTAATTATAACATAATTATAGTCTTGTTCTGAACAAACAAGCTAAAACCGTGCTAATTTTAAAGCCATTATAGTTTAATTATCAATATTTTAAAAATAACATGATATAATGGATATAGTATCGACTAGTTAAGGGGGCTTTATGTAAAATGAATATTCCGTTAATCAAAAAGGTGTTCAAAAATAGACAATTCTCGATTCAGGATCCTGCTCATGAATCCGCAGTTGTTGTTCCTATAATTAAAATAGATGACAAGCTCCATATTCTTTTTGAAATCAGAGCGTTGTCCCTTAATAGTCAACCCGGTGAGATATGTTTTCCGGGAGGCAAAATTGAAAAAGGCGAAAATGCCTTGGATTGTGCCATACGGGAGACCTCTGAAGAATTGAATATATGTAAAAACAATATTGAAATTATAGGCAAAATAGCCCGTTCAGAAACCCCATATCATATAACCATATATTCCTTTTGTGGAATTCTCAACAACATAAAATTTGATTCCATTAAATATAGCAGGGATGAGGTCGCTTCCATATTCACTGTCCCAATTGACGTTCTTCTGAATCAAGAGCCCATATTGTGTAATATGGCAATTAACTTAGGTCCCCTTCAGGGTTTCCCATTTCATCTAATAGAAAAAGAGAAAACATATAACCGAAAAATAGGCATACGTCCGGTCTATTTTTATAAATATAAAGACCGTTTCATATGGGGAACCACCGCTAAGATACTGAAAATTTTTTTGGATACCATAAGACAAATCGATACAACATTCTAGTTACCCTTTATATATGCTCGAAATTATAAAATCATAAACTAAATTATATATACTCAAACTATATAACATATAGTAAGCAGAAACAGAACCTGACAACAACCCACAGGTTCTGTTTTTATATCTGAAGGATTATCTGTATGTTTTGTTCTATGCAACGTTCTCATCACAACAAGAAAAAATCACTTAAGAATGGTTCCACATTTAGGGCAATATTGAAAATCATCATTTGTTTCATAATTACAGTTTGAACATCGCTTGGTAGAATAAACACGCCCTCTTTTTATTAATCGTAAATTGCGTTCCGCCAAATCCACATTTCCATTTTCAGATATTTTAGCACCGATATCATTGCTGACTGAATAGACACTGCCGCAACAACTACTTCTGATATAATATTTCTTGTCCCATTTTAAGATCGGTATAAAAAATAAACTAAGGTACTTATATTCCATAAAAGCCTCATAACGCCCATATCTGCCACAGCTAGGACAGACCATTTTCTGGTTAAAATCCAATTTGTCTTTTTTAGATGACACGCCAAAAATAAAAAACATACAATCATCTCCATGAAATAGATAGACCCTTTATTGTTTTTTCAAATTACACAAGTAGAAGATTCTATAACCGTGACCTTATTATGTTGTCCATTGATTATGAATGATTCCAACCAATTTCCAATCATTTTCGTACTGTTCAAACACCAGTCTCAGACTCCTCCAATCTAATCCTGCATAATCAGGGTTAAATCCTGAAAAATAATACTCCACCACAATGGGATTGTCATAAACCTCGAATTGATTTTCAATCATATTACCCATACTTAACACTTTATTATACCCTATCTCTTCAGCATTTTTGAAATCCTCCGTGTAAATAAATTTTTCATAATACTGAGCCGGTGTTAATGAAATATCATCACCTACCCCATCATAAACTCCCCAAATATAAACATTTTGGTTATTAAAGAAACCCTTTATTCCCTCCTGATCAAACACAACATCCTGATCCGACGAAACATAGGTATAGGGAGTAAACCTTACACCCTTAATCGGATGGATAAATTTTGATACCGTCTCAAAATCCTTGGTGCTTATTGCATCAATCAGTTCATTTGAAATTCCTTCAATTATCTTTTTAGCAAATTCCGGTTTAATTATGCCTTCCCCTGTCAATTCGTATTCTGCTTTAGTATTGTTTTTATCCTTATTTTTTCCATCATCTTTTTCCCCCACAATATTATCATTGTTTCCGTTTTGTAAGGCATCATTATTATCCGTATCCACCTCACATGCGGCAATATTGATAATTAATACGATAAGCATCATAACCAGCAAAACCTTTTTAGCCACAACTATAACCCCCTAGGTTTTAAAATTTATCACTTTTTGTAATAATAGTTTATATGTAGTTAGACATAAATAATAGAGGAATGTCAGACTGTGTGAAAAAGCACTTTTCTCGCTTTTTGTCATTCTGAGTGTAGCGAAGAATCTCGTTTTTAGGCCATTTGAGATCCTTCGCTTCGCTCAG
>JGI24711J26586_10000470_pt1 | contig 31464 bp, 23 predicted proteins | sample BioPla3DNA1_FD_26586 | JGI IMG/M metagenome (IMG submission 26586)
TTNTTTTATGGATAAGCACTTAACCTCGATGGTAAGTGCTTATTGTGTGTCTCTAGCTATTCCAAAATCAATACTTATGTAATTCTATAAAACAACTTTATATAAGAAAAACTCTACAAAAAGATGATGATTATTCGATGCATATAAGGAAAAATTGATGCTAAATATGCGGATTGATGAGTGCACGTAAGAGAATGGAGAAAATTTACAAGTAAAACAGAAGAGTTAGTAGGATTGTATATACATATTTATAGCGTTATAAGCAAAAACTTCTTATTATACAACTTTTTTTGGAGGAATGGTTATGAGTGAAACAGTATTAGAAAAAACAGAGGGAAGAGTAAGTTACCATGATTCTGTTGAAGAAATGCTCAAACGCATCAGAGAAGATGGCATGTCGAACGTATTTGATCGATGGACACTTCAGGAGAAAATTCGATGTAAGTTTTGCTTGGAAGGATTAAGCTGCAAATTATGTTCGCAAGGACCTTGCAGAATAAGTGAAAAAGGTGGTCAGACCAAAGGCGTATGTGGAATTGGTGCTGATGCAATGGCAATGAGAGAATTATTGCTTCATAATATTATGGGTGCAGGTACATACAGTCACCATGCTTATGAGGCTTTTAGAACTTTAAGGGCAACAGCTCAAGGTAAAACGCCTTTTAAAATATCCGACGAAAACAAATTAAGATGGATGTGTGAGAAAGTCGGAATAGGCACAGATAAAGATATAAACAGTATGGCTGTTGAATTAGCAGATCTTTTGGAGAGTGAAATGGCAAAAGATCCTGAAAAACCAAGTATTATGGTTGAGGCCTTTGCACCGAAAAAGAGAAAGGATGTATGGAAAAAGCTCAATATCTATCCATCGGGAGTTGTACATGAAGAGCAAAACTGTGTTGCTAGCTGCCTTACTAATGTTGACGGTGACTATGTATCGTTAGCTAAAAAGGCTTTAAGACTTGGATTGGCTACAATATATACTGCACAAATCGGTCTTGAAATGGTACAGGATATATTGTATGGAACACCTAAGCCCCATGAAGTAAATACCGACCTGGGAATATTAGACCCCGAATACATTAACATTGTCTTTAATGGTCATCAACCGTGGGTGGGTGCTGCAACCATACAAAAAGCCAGAACGGAGGAAATACAAAAGAGGGCAAGGGAAGCCGGTGCAAAAGGTTTGAGGGTAATAGGCTCCATTGAGACAGGTCAGGAACTTCTGCAGAGGTTTGATATAGATGATGTATTTGTCGGACTTATGGGCAATTGGCTGACAATTGAACCTATGCTGGCCACAGGGACAGTTGACGTTATGGCTATGGAGGAAAACTGCTCACCTCCCGCAATAGATCAGTATGCTGAAAAATACCAAATAACTTTGGTAAGCATAAGTACTATTATAGGTGTCCCGGGACTTCAAAATCATATGCCCTACAACCCTCAAGAGGTTGATGGTATTGTGGAAAGGTTAATTCAGCTGGGTATAGAAAACTTTAAAAAGAGAAAAGGAAAGATAATTCCTAAGGTACCTCAGAGGGTTCAAAAGGCAATTGCCGGATTTTCTACAGAAGCTGTTTTAGCAGCATTAGGGAACAAACTTGACCCATTAGTGGATGTTATATCATCGGGTAAAATAAAAGGAGTAGTTGCACTTGTAAACTGTTCAAGCTTAAGAAACGGACCGCAGGATTGGAATACTATCAATATTACAAAGGAATTAATTAAAAAAGATATTTTAGTTGTAAGTGGTGGGTGCGGTAATCACGGGTTGGAGGTTGCCGGATTATGCAGTCTTGAAGCAAAAGAGATGGCAGGTAGCGGACTTAAAGAGGTATGTGAGCTGCTGAAAATTCCTCCTGTTTTGAGTTTTGGTACTTGTACGGATACCGGGCGTATATCAATGCTAGTTACAGCATTGGCAGACCATTTGGATGTAGATATACCGGATTTGCCGATTGCAGTTACAGCACCAGAATGGATGGAACAAAAAGCTACTATTGATGGTGTTTTTGCCGTAGCCTATGGTGCGTATACACATTTATCACCTACTCCTTTTATTACAGGTGCACCACAGCTTGTAAAACTTCTTACAGAAGATGTTGAAGGTTTGACAGGTGGAAAGATTGCTCTTGGAGATGATCCAAAGCAGGTAGCAGATAATATAGAGACACATGTTATCAGCAGAAGGAGGAAACTTGGTTTGAAATAGACAAAAAATATAGTAGGTTATATTGTAATAGGCTGTGATTAATGTATTGTGCTAAAGAGTTTTAATTAAGTAAATTTAAATTAATTAAGCCAAAAAAGAGGAGAATTCTAAATAGAATTCTCTTCTTTGGTTTCATATAAATTATAAGTAATACATTTTGATGCTTTTCTAGTTCTAGTGGTTTTGGGTTTGGTTTCTAGAGTATCTTTTTTTGCTCTAGTCTTCTTTGCTGTAGTACTTTTGCCAGCTGTCTTGTTAACGCAATTTTTGTTGGTGCATGAACCTTCTAGCATTAGTGAACCACATGTACAAAATTCAGCCAATAATATCACTCCCTTATATATAAGTATAACACAAAACAACGGTTTTTAGTTATTAATTTACTAATTATTGTTTTTTGTTAGGTGTTTTTAAAAAAATCATTATTCAATAAATATAGTGGCAACCCTATAAAATCAATTTTATTGAAACACCCATTGATCAGTTGTTTTATTGAATCACCTTATTGAAGTGTTGCAAAAGGATTTACAATAAAGTATATCTTTATTATTTGAAATAAATTCTTAATGTAAAATATGAATCTGATTTTGAACTTATGGAATATAATATAACATAGGTCTAAAAAGTAAATAATACTATTTGAAAAAAATGGTTTTATGCTGGTAGTGAAGAACATCATGTTGATGTATTTATGAGAAAAACAAATAACTAAAATTTACAGGACTAGGTATACTTCTAATAAGGTTGAATCAAATGCCTTAAAATAAAGAATACTTAAGTATAGCTTTTCAAAATACATAAATTAATATATAATTATAATGATTTGATACTAGTTTTCCGATATATATTACAGTAGCTTCACTATTATACTTCAATGGGAGTTCGTGATTCATGTTTAAAAAAAAGATTCTAATAATTGATGATACCGAGTTTATGACAAAGTTAATTACTGATTTACTAGAAGCCGCAGGTTATGATGTTGTCGCTGCTTCTAACGGTGCCGAGGGGGTACAGAAGGTGAGGGAAGAAAAGCCAGACCTTGTGATACTCGATGTAGTTATGCTCGGTATGGATGGTTTTGAAGTTTGTAAAGTACTAAGGGATGATGAAAGTAATAATTTGATGCCTATTATTATGTTGACAGCTCAGGATAATGAGGATGATAAGCTTGCTGGACTTGAAATAGGGGCCGATGATTACATTATCAAGCCTTTTAACGGACGAGAGCTTGTTAGCCGTGTGAGAAACACTTTAAAGCGTATTGACAGAAACAGGTGGGCAAATCCTCTTACTGGTCTTCAGGGGAATATAGAAATTCAAACTGAGATTAACCAAAGAATAGCAAAACGCGTGCTTTTTGCGGTAATATATGCTGACTTGGATAATTTTAAAGCCTATAATGATGTTTATGGATTTGCCAGTGGAGATAGGGCAATTAAGCTTACAGCGGATATAATTGTTGATAATGTTCACACCGGTGGAAATCAGGGAGATTTTATCGGACATATTGGTGGTGATGACTTTGTCATTATTACTACACCTGACAAAGCTGAAGCTATATGTAGAGGTGTAATTAGTGATTTTGACGATAAGATTAAAACCCTATACTGTGATGAAGATGTTGAAAGGGGTTATATTGTCACAAGTAACCGACAAGGACAAATTATGAAGTTTCCAATTATATCAATTTCCCTTGCTGTGGTAACAAATGAGGCAAGAGAATTGACAAGCCATATACAAGTTGCAGAAATAGCAGCTGAAATTAAGAAAAAAGCTAAATCAATACCTGGAAGTACCTATGTGAAAGACAGGAGAAAGGTTTAGTAGTACGGTTTTACAAAATCTTAATGCTCCGTAGCAGGTTTGATTTTTTGTGGCGTTAGAGGATTAGTTTAGAGAGAGTATCTTTTTGATTTTGTGATAATTGGGAATTAAATGTATTAGGGATACAATTGGAGGAGTAAGAGTTGGATAAGGCACAAATTCTCTTTGAAAGCTACAACATGGCTGTAGAGGAGAGCTATAACAAAATTTTTATGAGTAATAAATCACATGAATTATTAAATATAGAAGATGAGAGAATTAGGCAGCTTCTTGATGAGGGTCTCGTAAATTGGGCAAATACACCTATAGCAGGTATAGGTGGAGTTAGTCCTATTGATTATTGTGAGAATGTAACCGATCTAGAACAGCTTATTGAATTGTTTAAATTAGCAGCAAAATTGTGTGATAGTGACATACCAGAACCACTTTTGAATAAGTTGCAAACTTTTAATGCACAAGCTGTAGAACAATTAATGAGCTTAGCATCTAATAATGAACTCCTGAGCGACGAGGACGAACAAATAATACCATTAATGGCAATCAGAACAATCGGCAAATGGAAATCTGTTAGTTCATTAGAGCCACTAATTAAACTATTGTTTAATATAAGTGAAGAAAATGAAATAGTGATTGAGGAAATCTTGAATGCTATGATTCAGATGGGTCAAAGTGCCGCAAATCGCATTATTGAAATACTAGATGAAAGTAGTAATATTGGAAACTTGGAAGAATATTTATTAGATACCTTAGTAAAAATCGGGATTACAGTGAAAGATAGGGAATCGTATGATTTGATATATAAAACAATAAAGGCTACCTTCAATAAAATGAGAAATAAGCTTTTTGGAGCCATCTGCCTTGGAAACTTCGGGGACGGAAGAGCAATACAAGTACTTCGAGGTTTTGTTGAAAAGAACAAGAACACAATAGACTATGAGACTTTTTTAGAAGTAAAGTCTTCTATCCATAGACTAGGTGGAAGTATGGAGGACATTAATATTCGCTTTTAAGTAATATTATCAGGGGTTCTTCTACTTCTAAAGTGATCAGACGAATTGGTAAGGTCAAATATTAAGTATCACTTCTAAGTTATACCTTCAAAATACACTTCCTATTGTTTTAATCAGTTTTTTTGGGTATAGGAATTAATAAAATTCTATTTTTGTAAATATGTATACTGGGGTTTGGAAAGGGGATTTCCCTTTCCTGGTTTAAGGAAGGTGAACAGGCTGGTTGTTTTACGATGCTACACTGCTCGCCTATGCTACCTAGGATTGGAAGCATCCGTCGAAGGGAACCACAGGGATCTCTAGCGAACAAGAAATTTCATGAGTGAAGCGAATTTTTTAAATAAACTGTATATTAGTATATTTCATGGATATAAAAATATAGTGTAATAAACTTTTTTGTCTTTATATAAAATAGAGAAAGTGTATTTTTACATAATTAAAAAAGGCCTAAGCAGTTAGCGGTTGTGAAAACTAACAAGGAGGAATTGCAGACATGAGATTTAGCAAAGGAATTATTCTGCTTACAACATGTTTAATATGCTTTAGCATGATTTTTGCCGGTTGCAGTGATCCTAAAAAACAAGAAGCATTTTTAGAGGAGAACATCTTAAATATTAGTATTGGTGGAGAACCTGAAGTGCTTGATCCGCAACTAGCGATCGATGTTTATCCTATGCGTGTGATAAATGCGGTGTTTGAAGGTTTGTGCCGGAATGATGAAAAGGGTGTTCCGATGCCTGGGGTTGCAAAATTCTGGGATATTAGTGAAGATAAGCTCACTTACACTTTTTATCTAAGAGAGGCAACATGGTCAGATGGAACACAAATAACTGCAAAGGATTTTAAGGATGCTTGGCTGAGGGCACTTGATCCAAATCCTAAGGATCATCAACCAGCACTGATGGGATATTTACTTATGTGCATAGAAGGTGCTGAAAATTATTTATATGGAGAAGGAAGCAAAGAAGATGTTGGTATTGAAGCTAAGGATGATAAAACATTGGTGGTAAAGCTTACTAAACCAACTCCTTATTTTCTTCAGATTGTATCAAATAGTGTGGCTATGCCTATAAATAGTGAATTCTACTCAAAGCAGCCTTTAGTGGAAGGAATGAGTAAGTATGGAGCAGATATAGAAAACGTTTTAGGTAATGGGCCATATGTTATAAAGGAATGGAATCACAATGAGGATATAGTTCTTGAAAAAAATCCAAACTATTGGAACGCAGAAAATATAAAGCTCAGTACAGTTAATCTCAGGATTATTCCGGATAATTCATCTGCAATTACGTCTTTTAAGGCAGGAGAGCTTGATATTGTAGAAATTTCTGAGGCACATCAAAGGGATGAATTGAAAGCAAAAGGAGCTGTGGTAGAAAGTTATAATACGGGTGCAACTCAGTATGTTTCAATTAACAATGAGGACAAGTACCTAAAAAATGTGAATTTAAGAAAAGCCCTAGTATATGGAATTGAACGTGAAAGTCTTGTAAATAAAGTAGTGAAAGATGGTTCTGAAGAAGCGTATGCCTTTGTAAATCCAGTTGTAGGTGGTGGAAACAATTCCTTTAGGCAGGAGACAGGGGATCTAGTAAGAAGGGACAATACGGCTGAAGCCGAGAGCTTTGCGTTAAAATCCCTTGTAGAGCTTAAACTTTCGGATATGCCTAAATTGTCATTGTTGGTGGATGATATGGAGACTTCAAAAAGGGATGCTCAAGCCCTACAGGAAATGTGGAGAAAAAACGTAGGAATTGAAGTGGAAATAGAGACAATGTCTTTTGAATCCATTCAAGAAAGAATGATGCAAAAGGATTACCAGATGGTACTTCTTAGATGGTCGGGTGATTACAATGATCCAACTTCGTTTTTGGAGATATTTGAAACTGAAAATTATTTCAATATAGTAGGTTTCAACAACTCAGAGTATGATAGTTTGATGAGTAAAGCCAGAGAAGAGACGGACGAAAAAAAGAGAATGAATTTGCTTAGTGAAGCGGAAGAATTGTTGTTTAAATATATGCCTATATGCCCTCTGTACTATGTGCACAATAGTTATGCAGTAAAACCTAAAGTTAAAGGTTTAGTCAGAGGAAGTAGTGCAATTCAAGATATGGACTTTTATTGGACCTATTTAGAGTGATGAACCGTAAAGTTCTTTACATAAATAGGTATAGGAAGGTGAAGGCAAAAGGTGTTTCGGTTTATATGTAGAAGGCTAGTTCTATCACTTATTACTGTGTGGATGGTAGTTACGTTTACATTTTTGCTTATGCACCATATGCCTGGAGAACTTTTTGTAGTCAAAAAGAATGTACCGCCTCAGGTACTGGAAAATATAACGCAAAAATATGGTCTTGACAGACCTAAACTTGAACAGTACTTCATATATTTGGGCAATGTAGTAAGAGGGGATTTAGGAATCTCTATGAAGTACACGAACAAAAGTGTAAACACTATAATTTCCAAAGCATTTCCTGTATCTGTGGATTTAGGATTGAGAGCTCTTTTCATAGCTCTTTCCATGGGAATAATCTTAGGAATTATAGCAGCATTAAACAAAAATAAACCTCTAGATGATATTACACTTTTTATAAGTGTAATTGGTGTAGCTGTACCGGGTTTTGTACTTGGAACTCTTTCACAGTATCTATTGTGCTATAAATTGACCGGTTTTTTATCCCGCGTAACGGGAAGCAGCTTTAGACTTTTTCCTGTAAGCGGTTGGAAAGGTTTTAGCTATACACTGGTTCCATCAGCAGTTTTGGCATTTGGTGCAATGGCAATTATTATAAGAATGATGAGATCAAGTCTTTTAGATGTCTTAGAGCTCAATTATATAGTAAATGCAAAGGTGAAGGGATTATCTTCAAGAGAAATAATTACAAAGCATGGAATTAAGAATGCTTTATTCCCGATAGTATCGGTGCTAGGGCCACTATCGGTATCTATTCTTTTAGGTTCTTTTGCTATTGAGAAAATTTTTTCTATTCCCGGTCTTGGGCACTACCTTGTTACAAGTGTTCAAGAAAAGGATTATACTATGGTTATAGGATTATCCCTTTTTACTTCGTTAATAGTAATATTAGTAAACACAATAACGGATATTCTATATTCCATAATGGACCCAAGAGTCCAGCTTAAGTGATTTATATAACAGGTGATTGCTATGTTTGTAAGCAGAGCTGTAAAAGCTATAGTTCAAAATAGAATTGCTGTAACCGCATTGCTTTTCTTAGGTCTGGTTTTTATTGTTTCGCTTATTTATCCTCTTCTTTCGGAGTATAATTATTATGCCCATAATCTTGATAATGTCTTTTTACCTCCCTTTAGTGGAAAACATGTTTTTGGTACAGATAATTTCGGAAGGGATTTATTTGTGAGAGTATGTGAAGGAGCTAAAATATCTCTTAAAATAGGTTTGGCTGCTGCACTTATCCAGACTTTGATAGGTATAATATATGGGTGCTTATCCGGTGTTTACGGAGGTATAATAGACGAAATAATGATGAGAATTGCTGACATGTTTCATTCAATTCCAAGTTTAATTATAGTCATTCTTCTTACAACTTTTATGGGGCGTAGTGAAATGACAATTATAATAGCATTATCGATAACCGACTGGACAGGTATGGCAAAAATCATGAGGGGGCAGACGCTTTTACTCAGGGAAATGGAGTTTGTACAGAGTGCTAAGGTATTAGGTGTGGGAAATTTAAGGATTATTACCAAACATATAATCCCCAACAGCATGGGAGCTATTCTTGTGAATGTGATGCTAAGCATACCGGCGGCAATTTTTGCCGAAGCCTTTTTGAGTTTTTTAGGGCTTGGAATAGAAATTCCTAAGGCAAGCTGGGGTACCCTTGCAAATGAGGGGTTTGTATATGCTTCTTCATACCCTTGGTTGGTTATAATTCCATTAAGCTTTATAGCAGTTATAATGATATGTTTTTATGTTATAGGGGATACAATAAAAGATGCACTAGGAGGATAAATGGAAAAGCTTCTTGAATTATCAGATTTCTCATTGTATATAAAAGAAAACAAAATTCTAGATGCCATAAATCTCTGCATTGGACGAGGAGAGATTGTTTCGGTGGTGGGGGAATCGGGTAGTGGTAAGACTATGCTCGCAAAATCTATTTTAAATATAGTAAAAGCTAAGCATATAAGAAGGGAAGGTAGGATTTTGCTAGAAGGGAAAAGTATAGAAGACCTACCCGATGAACAGATGCTTAAAATAAGGGGAAAAAGCATAGGCATGATATTCCAAGAACCTCTTTCATACATGAATCCTACAATGAAGGTTGGGAAACAGTTGACAGAGCCACTCATAAAGCATTGTGGAATTAATTATAGAGAAGCAGTAGAAAAACTTAAGCTGTTGTTGGATAGATTAAAAATTGACCATCTTAAAGAATATTTAAATAAATATCCTCATGAGTTAAGCGGTGGAATGGCTCAAAGGGGCATGATTAGCTCAACGGCTTCATGTCTGCCAAAGATAATAATTGCCGATGAGCCAACCAGTTCACTAGACTTAATCGCCCAGAAGTCAATAATTGAACTTCTAAAAAGTATGACCTGTGATTTTGGAATTTCAGTTATATTTATAACTCATGATCTTAGCTTAGCGGATAAAATATCCGAAAGAGTTATTGTATTAAGCAAGGGAAGGATTGTTGAAGAAGGCAAAACGAAAGAGGTGTTTATAAATCCTAAAAGCGAGGCAGCAGCAAGATTGACGGCTTCAGCACTAAGAAAAGTAGGTAATTTTAACACCAAAAAAACAAATGCAGAAAAAGACATACTTATTAGAATAGAGGCAGTGGATAAACATTTTCCCAATAAAACTTCCAATGTACTTACAGACGTTTCATTGGAGATATATAAGGGAGAAACGGTGGGATTAGTTGGTGAAAGCGGATGTGGTAAATCAACTTTTGCCCGACTCATTGCAAGAATTATTAAGCCGTCGGCAGGAAAAATTTTGTACAGGAATGAAGATATATTTAAGAGTGCAAATTATCCTCAAAAGGTTCAGATGATATTCCAAAATCCTTTTTTTTCTCTTGACCCTCAAATGAAGGTGGAAAATATAGTAATAGAAGGTGTTGGGAGAAAGTATTTACCCAAAAAAGAAGCTTTGGAACGGGTAAAACATTATTTGGAAATGGTTGGATTAGAGGATGATGAAATAAGCACAAGATACTCTTATCAGCTTAGCGGTGGTCAATGCCAGAGAGTAAGTATTGCAAGAGCACTAATAATGAACCCGGAGTTGATAGTTTTAGATGAGCCAACTTCGTGTTTGGATACAGTATCGCAGGCTCAGATTTTAGAGTTGTTTAAAAGGCTTAAGGCTGAAAATAAAGTGGGATATCTATTTATAAGCCATGATATAAGGCTGTTAGCTCATATTTGTGACAGAATTGCTGTCATGTATAAAGGAACAATTATTGAAACAGGGAGTTGTGAGGATGTATTAGTTAGACCTGTCCATCCGTACACTAAGCAGCTTATAAGTGTTTGTTATAATGGAACGTAAATGATAAGATCTGTTCCTTTCCCTGGTGTGGATTGTAAATCAAATCTTCCTTTTAACAACTCTACACGCTCTTTAAGTCCTGATAGCCCAAATCCACCGTGTATAGTTTGATGTTTTTTTGATTGAGTTTTGACATCAAAACCTATTCCATCATCAGTTATTTGAATTGAAATGCCGGTTTCATATATTCGAAGGTCAACGGTTACATTATTTGCCTGGGCATGCTTTTGAATGTTTGTAAGTGTCTCCTGTACCATTCTGTATAGTGCATATACAATATAGTGCTCAATTGTAGAATCGTCACCAGAAACAAAGAAATTGACTTTAAGCCCAGTGCTTTCCTCGAGAATTTGCAGTCTGTTTTCAAGAGCTTTTATAAGTCCATCATCAAGGTAGGAGGGCTTTAGATCATAAAGAATAGCTCTTATTTCTTTTGAGGTAGATTTTACACTTGTATTAAGTGCATCAAGCTCCTGAAAGCCTTTATCGGTCATGCTATTTTGAAAATATTTTCGAGCAAGCTCAAGCTTAAGGGAAAGGTTTACCACAGCTTGTGCAGGACCGTCATGTATTTCTCTAGCTATACGCTTTCTTTCTTCTTCATGGGCCTTAAGAATTCTTTTGCTTAATATTTCTAACTGGGTATTTTGTTTTTTTAAGTTTTCAAGAAGAAATTGCATATTGTTGTATAATAGATTGTTTTCAAGCACCACAGCAGCCTGCCCCGCTAGAGAACTCATTATAAGCTCATCGGAATAAGTGTAAGGTATTATACTATCAAGGCTTGAAGGGTTTTTGTAATCTATTTTTTCAGACGCGTTTTTTTTCTTATTGATTAATTGAATTACACCTAAAATATTATTTTCATGATCCTTCATTGGTATTGTAAGAATGGATTTTGTTACATAACCTGTACGTAAATCGAAGTAGTTGTTATGTCGGTATTCAGCATTCGCATCTATTTTGTAGGCATCATCAATTCTTAGGGGTTCACTTGTTATAACTGAGTAACCGAAAATACTATCCTTAGTAATTGTGGAGGTATGTGCATCAAGGTCAATGTCTATACTTGTATTTTTGGTAATGATAAATTTTAGAAGTTTATCCTCGTAATTATTACCCTTAATTGAGGTCCAACTATAAGAATTTTTATCTATTACAAGATATATTGTAGCAGCGTCGGAAGATGTTAATCGGATACTGCTTGTTGTAATCATTTCTAAAAGCTTAATAGTTTCCTTTTGTGAAGATAGGGATTTACCTATTTCATAAAATTCACTAAGCTCATATTTTAGAGAGAGAATTTTTCTTCTATTATTTATCTCATTTGTAAGTTTGTTTATAAGAAACTGTGGATTGAAACTTACTGTATTAACAAAATCAAAAATATTGCCGAAATTACCTATATAGCTTTGTTCTTCATTATAAAAGCCCACAAGTATATAGTTTGAAGCTTCCAAACGACTACTCAGAAAGGTGCTAATGCTGCTTAAGAATGGGGATTCAACAAACAATATAATAGGGTTAGTGTCAACTGCATGAATATCCGATAAAAAGCTTTCAAGGGTTTGAATAAAATCATCACAGTCTGCAGAACAATTGATTTGGTCAAATGTGTTCTTTAGAAAATCTATAAAACCATCATAGGTACTAATTGAACTGCCTAAATAAAAAACACTTTCACTTAGCATATTATGACTCCTTATTTTTGACATAAATTACGAAAGAATACTCTCTATTTATATTTTGTTATTTTTGAATTAATTATGTTGTAGGCATAATGCAATAAGTAAGAGTTTTATGAAACGAAATTTTGGAAAACTACCTTTTTCAATAAGGTCATTACAAAAAACAAATGGTCAACTGCCATTTCAAACAATTGATATAATGGGCTTTATGACCTAGATATTGCATAGATTGTTTTGGAAATAGTTTAATCACTATAATAATGAAAGATAAATATATTATACAACAAAAAATAGGATTTTTCAATTTATCATTTTAAAGGGTGAGGGTTTTTATGATTTGCTTTAATTGTGGAATAAAACTAAAAAGTCAGGATGCAAAAGAATGTCAATTGTGCGGAGTAAAATTTGCTTACTATTGTCCTGCATGTTTTTACCCTAATCCAAGTCAGGGGAAATTTTGCACTAACTGCGGTACAAAGCTTGAAAGTATTGAAAATAGGAGCAGTGTGCAAAACTTTGATACTTTATCTGAAAACAGAAGGAATGTAGCTGTTATATTTGCAGATATTTCTGGATTTACAGCGCTATCTGAAAAGATGGATCCTGAAGAGGTAAGAGAACTTATAAATGATTGCTTCAACTATATTACAAAACCTGTGTATGAGATGGAAGGAACCATTGATAAGTACATAGGTGACTGTGTAATGATTCTTTTTGGAGCAAAGTATATACATGCTGATGATGCGAAAAGGGCTGTTTTATGCTGTATGGAGATGATGAGACTTATTAGTGAGTTCTCGGAAGAGAGACTTTCAGCTAAAGATATTTCTTTGAGCCTTTCTATTGGAATAAACTATGGTCTTGTTGTGACGGGCAGTATAGGAAACACTTTTGATAAAGACTATACAGTTATGGGGGATATAGTTAATACGGCACAGAGGCTTCAATCAAATGCTCAGCGCGGGAATATTCTGGTTTCAGAGTCGGTATATATAGAAACAAAGGACATTGTAAGCTATTCTAAACCCATTAAAATAAAAGTTAAGAATAAGGAACACCCTGTAAAGTGCTATAATCCTTTGAAGATTAAGGATGAATACTATTATGATAACAAAACTATATTTGTAGGCAGAATAAAGGAACTAAATGCACTAGTTGCAACTTACAACAGCGTACAGAATTCCGGTACACAATGTATCAACCTTATTGGAAACGCCGGTTTGGGTAAGACAAGCATCATAAAGGAGTTCTCAAAAAGCGTGGGAACTACTGTAAAAAAAGTATGGGTAGATTGCAGTTCCATATACCAAAATAGAGTGTATTATACAATTTCAAATATATTGATGAATATTATGAATATAAATCCTGGAGAGAATGCAAGTGTGAAGCATCACAGGTTGGTATCATTTTTGGATTATATACTCAAAGGCAAGGCGGAAGAGGAAATAAAGAGAAATGCTGACTTTTTAGGGCTAGTTTTAGGTCTTTCGAGAGATAATGATTTTCAAAATATATTGAATTCCATGAATTTCGACAGTGTTAGAAAAGAAATTGTAAAGCAGTTATATATTTTCTTTGTTGAATTATCTAAGAAATATAAACTGGTTATTATTATTGATGACGTTCATTGTGCTGATTCTAACTCAATTGCTGTAATAGGTGAACTCATTAGCATGTTGTCACATGTTAGCATAACTTTTATTTTATCTTCAAGGTACGATTTAGAAGAGTTTAGGCGGATTGACGCTAATAGGTATAAAACTTTAAAGGTAGGTAAATTAAACAAAAAACTTATGAAGGAACTGACGTGCAAACTTCTTAGTTGTAATGACCTTGATAAGTCCCTTTTTGATATTGTAATAGATTATACTAATGGAAACCCTCTTTACATTGGTGAATTTATTCAAAAGATAAAAAAGACTGACTCTTTTAGAATAGTCAAGGGTGTTGCTCAAGTTGATCCTTTAGAGGCTGCATCTATTCCTACAAATATTCAAAGTTTGATCCTTGCTAATATGTCTGAATTAGATGACAGTGCTAAAAGCTTGTTACAGACGGCGTCTGTTGTTGGTAAGGAATTTCGATTATCTATTGTATGTAAATTGCTAGAGCTAAGTTTTGAGGACGCCTTCGAAGTATTACGACTTCCTTTGCATATGAATATTATCTCTTTAAAAGCAGCATATACAGCTTATGGTGTAGTTGAAAAGGTCTTTATGTTCAATCAGGATACCGAGAGAGATGCGATATATAATAACCTTTTAAATAAGCAAAAAAGGGAATATCATAAAAAAACCGGGGAAATAATTGAAGCAAGTTTTAAGAAGGAAATTGACGATTACTATGAAATGCTGTATACCCATTTCAGTAAAGCAAATCATGTAAATAAGGCGGCTCAATATGCCTTTAAGACAGCTGTGAAATATAGGAATACTTTCGATATGGCTAGTTCCTTAGAATATTACGACAGATTTCTTGAATTAACGGTAAAGAAAAAGGATAATGATGATAAAAGGATCCTTCAGGCATATCAGGATATGGGATATATAAATTTTGTGGAAGCTGAGTATGAAAAGGCACTCGATAATTTAAATAAAGCCCTCAAAAGAGCAAAGCTTTATGATGATATTTATGGCATTAAGCTTATGATAGCGGATTTATATAAGGAACAGGATGCTTTTGAAGATGCTTTGAACATTCTTGACGATATCGAACCAAAACTAAAGCGTGAGAATATGCTTTATGGAAAGCTTTTGCAGATGAAGTGCAATATTTATAGAATAACGGGTAATCCCGAAGCTTTGAATATTGTCCAAAAGGCTGAGAAATTACTTATGAAAACTATGGATTATGAAAATTTTTCAGAGATAATGAATCAAGCGGGTATCCTATATTATACAAAAGGGGACATTGGAAATTCTTTGCACTGTCTGGACAAATCCTATAAAAGTGCCGAAAAGATAAACAATCTTGCTATTATGTCAAAGGTTTCGGGCAATCTAGGAGCTATTTACCATGCTACAGGAATGATTTCAAAAGCCCAGGAATACTTTAATAAGTCCATCCATATTTCAAAAAAGATATCTGACCAGCAAGGATATATTGCCGGTTGTATAAATCTTGGGATACTTTATATGGATAAAGGACTGTTTAATCAATCGGAAATTCTTTTTAACGAGGCACTCGATATTTCAAAGGAGATAAATTCAAAGCTCAATGAGAGCATTATACTTACTAATTTAGGCGATATTATGTTTGAAAGGGGTAATGTTGATAAAGCACTTGGATTTTATGACCACTCCCTTGCAATAGTTAAGGAGATAAATGTACCTATTGGTGAAGGCATTAACTATATAAGCATTGTAAGACTTTTAATTGAAGAGGGGAAATATGATAAGGTATCGGGGCTATTAAAGGCTGCATATGACATATTCGCTCAAGCTGATGAGATGGCATATATAAGCGATTACTACAGGTATAAATCCCTTTATGAAATGCTGAACGGAGATATAGAAAAAGCTATGGAGGATTGTGAAAAGGCAATTTCAATTTCAGAGGAGATAAAAAGTGATATGAGGAAACTAAAGAATCTAAGGCTTAAGGCAGATATATTGGAAAAGCAAGGTGAGGAAAAAATGGCGATGGATCTCTTAAATGAGTCAATAACATTATCCCACCAAATAGAGTCTGATTATGAAGCTGCTAAAGGCTATTTTGCAAGATATGCTCTTAATGCTAAATTAGGGAATGTAAAAGCTGCTCAAAAAGATGTTGAACTAGCGAGGGGTTATATGGTAAAGGTTGATGAATGTAAATTTGCAAGGGTGATTTCCAAGAGTTAAATTCTTATATGTAACTCCTTTATTTTCTTGTACACAAAGGGTATTGACATATCGATAAGTTTTGCCGTTTGCTCGACATTCCAATTGCACCTTTTGAGGGCATTAAAGATTAGTTCATACTCTTTATTCCTGATATAATCTTTATAGTTAAACATTATTGAGCTGTCGGACTGTATTAGCGTATCTTTTTGAAGGGTTGATAAATCTAAGTTTTTACTTTCTGTAAATATAACAGACCTTTCAATAAAATTTTTCAGTTCCCTTATGTTTCCTGGCCAACTGTATGATGATAAAGCTTTATACGCACTATCATGAAGCTGATTTACTTGGATATTAGTTTCATTGGAGTATTTATCTATGTAATGGTTGGCAATCTCAATTATATCAAAACCCCTTTCCCTTAGAGGAGGAAGTTTAATTTCTATTACGGCCAGTCTGTAGAATAAGTCGGACCGAAAATTGTTGGCTTGTACTTCAGTGAGAAGGTCTTTATTTGTAGCAATAACAAATCGTGCATTGGTTTTTTTATATTTTGTGTCTCCAACCTTTCTGTATAATCTGTCCTCTAATAACTGCAGTAGTTTGCTTTGTATGGATGGGGAGGCGTTTTCTATTTCGTCTAAGAATATAGTGCCATCTTCAGCAACTTCTATCAAGCCTTTTTTTGAGGTTATTGCTCCAGTGAAGGCACCTTTTTCATAGCCGAAAACCTCGCTCTCAAAGATGTTCTCGCCAATATTGGGTATTGCTATCTTCACAAAAGGCTTTTTATTTCTTTTATAATCATTAAAGTGTATCCAACGTGCGACCAGTTCCTTACCTGTGCCAGTTTCGCCAGTAATCAATATACTTGAATTGATATTGAGTATATTTTTGAAGCGGTCTAGGTATTTATTGGTGTTTGAGCCAATTATCTTAAAATTTTCAAATAATGTATTTTGCTGCATGGCTACACTCCTATTTTATCTTTGTAATTTATATATCGGTATAAAAAAATATATGTTTATATAAAAATAGGTACATTTGCTAAAAGGAGTGTCACAAAACGTATAGGAATGTAATTACTTGTTTGCCATAAGGATACATTAATCCTACACTGTCCTAGGTAAGGGGTACTATGAAAAATTGTTTATTACTAGTCATATATTACTAACTTTAATTTGTTTACATAATTACTATGAGTTTGGCACCATTCTTGCATTTTAATATAGTGATAACAGTATTGTTTAATTATGAGTCAAGTAATAAGGAGGTAACAATTTATGTTTAAAAGGTTTCTATCAGGATTGATATTGGTTGTATTGTTGATATCTGGAGTACCTGCGTTAGCAGCACAGGGACAAAATGATGCTTACATAACTTCCAATAGTGCAAAGGATAAAGTGATTTTTGAAAGAACTTTTACCGTTACTGAAGAGGGAGGCAGCTTTGAGGTTGGTTTTGTTACAGCTGAATTTAAAAAGAACTTCCTTCCAGCTGAACAGTACCCTAAGACCTTTACTTTGAGGGTTTGTGCTAGAGATGGCGAAGTCGGAATAGAAGCATATCCGGATACAGATAATTTCCTAAAACCCGTATTGATTAGGGTAAATAAATATAATGGCTATTTGTATGATGAAGTATTAGACGAAAACATATTCGTAAGTGTAAAAAATAAGACGATACCTGCAAAACATTTTTCATGGTATAGATTTAGATAACTGTTGAAATTCTTGTAAGTACTTAAGGTGCGAAATGAACGCGAATGATTGTATGTAAATATCTTAGTTTTATTTGAACTTACTTGTATATTATATTAATCACAGAAGTTAATTACATAGTAATTTTATCTGAGTATAGGGATTTGTAAATCCCTATACTGGGGAGTTGGGAAGGGGATTCCCCTTTCACGATTTTGGGAGGGTGCTCAGGCTAGTTGTTTTACTACGCTGCACTGGTCGCCTATGCAACTAGAAGATGATTCCTATATTGAATAGGGATCATCTTTTTAAATTCCATTGATAGCGATAATTAATGTAATGCACCATATAGTGATTGATTTGAGGTTTTAATTCTTCAAGTTGAGTTAATATAGTTAACAAACGTAAATTGGATTGAATGGGAACAAAGCATTAATTTATTCTTTAAATATAAATACTACTAATATATAATAATAAATGATATACAAAACTAATGAAGGTGTGAAGAGAACATGAAGCCGGATGATTTACTAATGAATTCATATTCAGTCGATTCTCTATTTTCTGGTGCCGGTGGTTTAGATATGGGTTTCGCAAATCAAGGCTTTAATATTGTTTGGGCTAATGACATTGACGAAGATGCATGTGCCACCCATAGACTTTGGTCCAATTCCGTAGTTGTTCATGGAGATATATCAAAGATTGATTTTAATCAAATACCGAGATCAGATGTAATTACAGGAGGCTTCCCTTGCCAAGGGTTTAGCCTAGCCGGACCACGGAAAATAGATGACAGAAGAAATTTATTATATAAGTATTTTGTTAAACTAGTTGAGGAAAAACAGCCTTATGCTTTTGTGGCTGAAAATGTAAAAGGGATATTAACTCTTGGCGATGGTACAATAATTGAAGCTATAATAGAAGATTTTAGTGATAAAGGATATAATGTATTCCCGAATCTTGTTAATGCTGCTGACTATGGTGTACCACAAGATCGGTGGAGGGTATTTATGATTGGTTTCAGAAGAGACTTAAATATTTCTCAATTTAAATTTCCTAAGCCTTTCAGCAAAAGGGTTACTTTGATGGAAGCTTTGAGAGATATACCTGAACCCAGTCCAAGTGATATTTGTAACGCTTCTTTTTCGTCACGATATATGAGTCGCAATAGAAGAAGAGATTGGGATGAGGTATCTTATACAATCCCTGCCATGAGCAAGCAAGCTACCTTGCATCCGTCGTCCCCATGTATGGAAAAGATAGGAGAAGATAAGTGGAAGTTTGGGGATAATGGTGTTACAAGAAGATTTAGTTGGCAAGAGGCTGCTGCAATCCAAACGTTTCCACCAAATATGGAGTTTGTGGGGAATTTAACTTCAAAATATAAACAAATTGGAAATGCTGTTCCTGTTAAACTTGCAGAAGTTGTTGCAAAGGAGATTAAGTTACACTTGGATATTTATATAAAGGGTATAAATAAAAAAGAGAAAGCAGGTATTTAGAAATGGCTATTCAAACTAAATTAGGAAAAGCGTTTGAGTTTGCGTGCCTACAATCGTTATATAATCATCTTTTGGACAGACAAACTATAATAATTGATCAGACGAAAGCATTAAATACTGCTAAGAAATCATTTGATAGTGCTAATGAAAGCATTCAAAAAGACATGATAAAGGGAGCAGATGCTGCAACGAGAATTGTTTTAAAGTTAGAGCCGCAATTAGAGCACCCTTTAGGAAATAATCCTCTATTTTTGTCTATTCAAGAAGACTCGGCAGGAATTTCAGGAGATGTTCGGGATATTGTATGCTTAAAAAGGCAAAACCAGTGGGAGATTGGTATCTCGTGTAAGCATAATCATGCTGCAGTAAAACATAGTCGTTTATCTCCACATATTGATTTTGGTAATTCTTGGTTTGGTATTCCATGTTCAAAAGAATATTTTAATGATATAAATCCTTTGTTTGATGAATTAACTAAATTAAAAAATGATGGGGTTTTATGGAGAAACATTGATAATAAAGAACAGAGATTTTACATTCCTATTCTTCAGGCATTTATGAAAGAACTTAACAGATTAAATACTGCAAACTCGGGAATTATACCTAGTAGGTTATTATGTTACGTTTTAGGGAAAAATGATTTCTATAAAGTTATAACGTATGATAGAAGAAAGGCCACACAAGTGCAGTGTTTTAATTTATATGCAACTTTGAATAAAAGTTCAGGTGTTTCACGCCCATTGGTTAATGTACCAAAACTTACGATGCCTACTCGGTTTTATGATATCGGTTTTAAACCTGGTTCAGGAAATACTATTTTAGTAGCATGCGATAATGGGTGGACAGTTTCTATGAGAATACATAGTGCTAGATCATTAGTTGAACCAAGTTTGAAATTTGATATTGGTTTAATTGGGGTTCCGCCAACACTATATACCCAATTTGAGCCATGGAATTAGTTTGCATTCTAAAAGGTATATTAATACTCCAGAGTTATTCGAAAAGCATGTTATTCTAGTTCAAAAACAATGTTTAGAGCTATATTTACAGTTGTTAAACTGGGAATAAATATGGTTGACATTGGGAACAAAATATTATATCCTATATACAGAACACACGTTCTATCTGTGTGGGAGGGATAAGTATGAAATTAGTAAGTTTGTTTTCAGGTGCAGGTGGAATGGATTTAGGTTTTAAAAAGGCTGGTTTTAAAGTTGTATGGTCAAATGAGTATGACAGTTCTATATGGGAAACATATGAAAGAAATCATTCGACTTATCTAGATAGAAGAGATATTAGAAAAATTAGTTCATCAGAAATAGCCGATTGTGATGGTATTATCGGTGGACCACCTTGTCAAAGTTGGAGTGAAGCAGGGGCATTAAGAGGTATTAACGATGAAAGAGGAAAGCTCTTTTTTGAGTTTATACGAATATTGAAAGATAAACAGCCTAAATTTTTTGTTGCAGAAAATGTTTCAGGAATGCTATCAAATATACATAAATCAGCGGTAGAGAACATTATCAAGAGTTTTAACAGTGCTGGATATAATATTTTTATTAAACTTATAAATGCTGTTGACTATGGTATAGCACAAAATAGAAAAAGAGTTTTTTACATTGGCTTCAGAAAAGATATAAATGTCAAGTTTAATTTTCCTTTGCCTATTAAGGAAAAATTGGTTCTCAGAGATGTGATTTGGGATTTGAGAGAAACAGCGATTCCAGCACTTAATGGCAATAAAACTAATGGAGAAAATTGTTTGGTTACAAATCATGAATATATGACTGGTGGTTTTTCTAGTATCTATATGTCTCGAAATAGGGTGCGTTCATGGGATGAGCCTTCATTTACAATACAAGCAGGTGGTCGACATGCACCTATACATCCTCAAGCACCAAAAATGTTATTTGTGGAGAAGAATAAAAGGATTTTTGTTCCTGGCAAGGAACATTTATATAGAAGATTAAGTGTTAGGGAATGTGCAAGAATTCAAACATTCCCAGACGAGTTTAAATTCTATTATACGGATTTAAGCAATGCTTATAAAATGGTTGGAAATGCAGTACCTGTTGAATTAGCATATCATATAGCTAAAGCTGTAAAGAATACTTTTGAAAGTTTGGAAAATTGTATTGTAAAGAAAGCAATTTGTTAGATAATGATGAGATTGTCATTGAATTTACCACTGATTTGAAAGGGCTCCACACATCGCTAATTAGCCCCAAAATTGAAAAGCCTTCAAATAGATTGAAGTTTTTTTTGAAGTGTTGTTTGACCGTATTTAATAATAAAAAACTACACAGAGTAGGAATATTAGAAAAATTAGGTGTAGTTTGTTTGCATAGGGTCAAACTGTATTTGAATATGTTAATTGTAGATTCAAATACAGGGGGAAGAGCCTATGATTTTGATATTGAGAAAGGAAATGTTAATTTTAACAGCAGTAGCACTTATTGCAATTGCATTCACAACTTTTGGGCTTGTTACTGGAGATAATCCGCCAACAATACATGTAACAAGTAATATACCTAAAAATAAAATTGTCATTCTTGATGCCGGTCATGGAGGAGAAGATCCAGGAGCCGTGAGTGATTTTAATGGTGTACGAGAAAAAGAAATTAACTTTTATATCGCTTCAAGAGTAAAAGAATTGCTTGAAGCAGAAAATTATACTATTATTATGACAAGGGAAGATGACACTCTTCAATATGCCGAAGGCACAACAAGTGTTACAATGAAAAGAAAACAGGATTTGATTCGAAGGAAAAAAATAATGGATGAATCTGGAGCAGATCTTGTTGTAAGTATTCACCTAAATAAATTTTCACAGGAAAAGTACTTTGGGGCACAAGTATTCTATCCTCCTAATTCGCCTGCAAGCAAGACAGCGGCTGAATTGATACAAAAATCCTTGAGGGAAATTGTGGACCCGAACAACAAAAGAGAGGCAATGCTTAAAAAAGCAGAAATTATTATACTCAAAAACGTAAAGACTCCGACAGTAATTGTTGAATGTGGATTTTTATCAAATGCACAAGAAGAGAAGAAACTTGCAAATGTTGAATATCAGGATAAACTCGCCTTTGCGATTAAAGAGGGAATAATAAATTATTACGAGAATTAAAAATGAGGCTTTATGAAAACTCATTACCTAATAGATGGAAATGAGTTTTCATACATATACCCTAAACAGTGAGATCATGAGCGACAGTCCTAGTTATGACACTATATCACGTAATACCATAGAGAAAGATTTTACCCAATTTGGATTGGACACTCAACCTAAAACCCATAAATGATAAAACCGCAACCCCACACTAACAGGATTACGGTTTTAAGCTAAACTCCATACTAAAAGTCACGAGTGAGTCCCTTCAATGGAGAGCCCATTGCTTTGCCACTAGTCTTTACGCACAACCACCTGATTTCTTAACATTGCCCACATACTTTCATCTTCCATTCCAAGCCTCCAAAGTGCAATCCCTTTAATCCCAAGATCCCAAGCAAGTTTGATTTTCGCATAAATACTCTGAGCATTTTCAAACCATACCTCATGACGGTTACCCTGAGCATCAACATAGGCAAACATAGGAGTCTGAGTTTCCTCATCAAATATAACCTCTTTATTATACCTATTCGCAAGATTCATAGCCATATCATATGTAACATATGTATTTCTGCCGGTAGTGAGATTGAAGTCAAAACCAAATACCGATACTGCTCCAACAACTTTTTCTTTAGGCATTTTTGTAATTGTATATCTTAAAACTCTTTCCATCCAGCCAATAGAAACTACAGGACCGGGACCACTTCCAGGCCAGCCGTGCTCATTGTATAGCATAACAACAAATTCATCTACTGCATTTCCTATTGCACCATAGTCGAAAGGATCAGAAAATGGATTAAAGGGTGCATCGCTGACCCTTGAAGGTATGGACGCCGAGAAGAAATAACCTCTAGGTCTTAAAACTCTTGCAATTTCTTGATAAAGTAGAGAAAGATTAGCACTGTCTTCAATGAAAACATCTTCAATATCAATGTTGACTCCATCAAAATTATATCTTTCTATCAGCCTTAATAGGTTGAAGGCAAAGGCAGTTCTATTTTGTGCATTCGAAACAAGCACCTTAACAACATTTTTAGCAAGTGTTGTTCCGCCTGGTCTGTAAAGTAGATTGTGTACTACAGGGAATATTTTAACATTGTTCCTGTGGGCAATTGCAACAAGGTTTCGTATATCTTGATCGGTAAATTCTCCGAAGTTTTCAATGGTAGTTGGGTTGTTTGCACTTATCCTGAACATAAAAAGACCGGTTTGAGATATCTCACCAAGGTTATTTGCAAAGGAGGCAAAAGAACTTGGAAGTGCGGGACCTTCCTCGAGAGTATAAAAACCTAGAATATTTGTAATTGGCTTGTCGCCACCGTAAGCTCTGAGTGTCGCCACGGTTCCTGAAATCCAAGCTTCTTTGCCGTTATGTAACCGCACTTTAAACCATCCACTACTAGAACCGATAACCGGAAGCTTTGCGTTTCTAACCATGGTTGTAACTACACTGAAATTAGTTCCTGGTCCGCTTCTTACATTTGCCAAATTTACATTGACAATAACTTCTGTGTAAAGGGGGATTCTTAGAGTTTGACCTATTGTTAGTAGAGTACCTGTAAGATTGTTTAATACTTGAATACCCTCAACTGTTGTATTATACCTTCTAGCAATCAGATATAGGGAATCGCCGGCTTTAACTGTGTAAGTGGTTGGCCTTTGAATACTTGTAGGAATATATAAACGCTGTCCGATATAGATTAAATTGCCTGAAAGCCCATTTGCCTGTCGGATTTGCTCAACAGATACTCCAAACTTTTGGGAAATAAGGTATAAAGAATCTCCTGGCTGGACTGTATACATCATAATCATTCATCATTCCTTTTTTAAAATTATCATGTCACATCCAGTATATTCATAAAGCACCTTAAAAGTTCTATATATAATTTATTAGTTTCTATAAAATTAAGTACATAGTATAGGAATTTGCATTTTGAAAGTCCGCCCGATAGGGCGATAAGTTCAAAATAAACAAGTACATTCGCTATACATCTATTAATGGTAACGAATATACTTGTTAATAATCCCCATACAATAAAGTTCTAATTATAATTTATTGCGAATTTTTGAGTTTTTCATTCAGCTTGTAACCTAAAACCATTAAACTATCACTTAAATGGACATTTTCAATAATAACATCGTGAGGAATTTTTAAATCCATGGGCGAGAAATTCCACAAGCCCTTTATACCTAAACGTGCAACTCTGTCTGCAACTATAGGAGTTTGATCGTAAGGGACACATAGCATTGCGATGTCAACTTTATTGCTTTTTAAAAAAGTCTCAAGATTATTCAGATCAATAACTTCATGACCATTTATTTTTTGTCCTATTAAATCAGAACTGACATCAAAAACACCCTTTAGTATAAAGCCTCTTTTTTCAAAATTCGTGTAATTGGCAAGAGCCTGACCCATATTACCTGCACCGATTATTATATACCCAAACTTATCATTAACTCCAAGAATATTTCCTATTTCGTTATGAAGGTATTCAACATTATATCCATACCCCTGTTGACCAAACCCACCAAAGCAGTTTAAATCCTGACGTATTTGTGAAGCGGTAATGCCCATTCTAATGCTTAGCTCTTTTGAAGAAATTCTTGTAATCCCCAACTTTAGTAAATCAGATAAATACCTATAGTATCTGGGTAAGCGTTTTATTACAGCAATAGATATCTTCTTGTACACGCTCATTACAGTCACCTCAATTTAAAATGTTTGGGATTGAATTATGCGAATCCCTTATGTCCACTTGATTATATCATCTTTGTTATTTTATTGTCAATATTGCTTAAAGGCATCATTTCTGCTACAATTTAAGACGAAAATGGCTTGACGTCTTAAAGACGCAAATTGGAAATTACCTAAATGTAAGGTGTGAAATTAATGATATTATTAGGGAGTAATAATATATCTATCTCCTTTGGTACTAAACAAATTTTAGAAAATGCCACTTTTAGTGTTCAGGATACGGATAAAATTGGTGTTGTAGGTGTTAATGGGGCAGGAAAATCCACTCTGTTTAAAATAATTACATCGAATTATACTGCTGATTCCGGAGATATTTATTTTGCTAAGGGCTGCAAAATAGGCTACCTTGCCCAAAATTCAGAGCTTGAGTCATCAAACAGTATTCTTGAAGAAGTGTTGTCTGCTTTTTCACATTTAATAAAAATGGAGGAACGTATTAAGGAGCTGGAGAAACTTATAAGTTCTGAAAAAAATGAGGAAAGGCTCTCCTCTTTTATGAAGGAGTATGCAAATCTCTCAGACAGTTTTTCGCGTAATGGTGGATATGAGTATAACAGTAGGTCAAGGGGAATTTTAAAAGGACTTGGATTTAGAGAAGAAGAATTTGAGCTTAAGATAAGTAATTTGAGTGGAGGTCAAAAAACCCGCCTTGCTATGGCAAAGCTTTTGACTGAAGAACCGGATCTACTCCTCTTAGACGAGCCTACAAACCATCTGGATATAAATGCCGTTGAGTGGCTGGAAGATTTTCTTATCAATTACAGAAAAGGTGTTATGATTATTTCCCATGATAGGTTCTTTTTAGATAGGACAACAAATAAGACTCTTGAAATAGAAAATTGCGAGTGTAAGCTCTATAACGGCAATTATACCAACTACGTAAAGCAAAAGGAGCAGGACAGAGAAATTCAACAAAAGCACTATGAGCTTCAACAAAAAGAAATTGAACGAATGGAAGCTTTTATTGAGCAACAGAGAAGGTGGAACAGGGAGAAAAACATAGTGGCTGCCGAAAGCAGGCAGAAGGCTATAGATAGGATGGAGAAGATTGACAAACCGAAAAATCTTCCTGATAAAATCAAAATTAATTTTAAGATTGACGTTCAAAGCGGAAATGATGTTTTATCGGTGGACAAGCTTTCTAAGGAATACCCCGGAAGACCTCTGTTTAACAATTTGAGTTTTAAAGTTAAGAAAAGTGAAAGAGTGTTTATATTAGGTCCTAATGGATGTGGAAAATCTACTTTGCTCAAGATTCTAACTGGCAAAATGGAAGAGTATTCAGGAAGTTATAAGTTTGGTCACAACACAAAAGAGGCTTATTACGATCAAGAGCATTCAGGGCTTTGCATAAATAATACAGTAATAGACGAACTCTTTGAGGCAAGTGATAATCTTTCCCAGACGGATATTAGAAATGCACTTGCAATGTTTCTTTTTAAAGGAGATGATGTTTTCAAAGAGATAAACAAACTTAGCGGTGGCGAGAAGGGAAGGATCTCGCTGTTAAAGATTATGCTGTCGGGAGCAAATGTTCTTATTCTAGACGAACCTACAAATCACCTTGATATCAATTCGAGGGAGATACTAGAGAGCTCACTTTCCGAATATGAAGGAACTCTTATCATAGTGTCCCATGACAGATATTTTATAGATAAGCTTGCGACGAGGATTATTGAACTTAGTAAGGATTCATATATTGATTACATTGGCAATTATTCTAGTTTTAAGCAGTATAAAGATAGGCTTGATGTTAAATCAAAGCTCGATTCACAGGTTGAGAATGTTTCTGAGGCTAAGCTTTCGCATATTGCAAATAAAGAAGAAAGAGCACGCAGAAGGAAACTTGAAAAACAATATTCTGATACTGAAAAAGAGATTGCTAAATTGGAAAAATCTATAGAGAACATAAAAGTTGAGATGGAATCGGGGGAAGTATTAAGTGATCATGTAAAGCTTAGTGAATTACACAGTGAGCAGGAGCAAATGGAAAACCGACTTGAGGAGCTCTATGAGCTATGGGAATCACTTGCACTTGAAATAGAAGCTTAAGAAACAAAAAACTACGGGGCATCGAGCCCCTACGTTTTTACTTCTTTCACTTCGTTCGAAAGAAGCGTAACAAAAACTACGGGGCATCGAGCCCCTGCGTTTTTGCTTCTTTCACTTCGTTCGAAAGAAGCGTAACAAAAAAGTTACGGAATATAGAAAATTACCGTAACTTTTTTGTTTCTTATTTTTTGATAAACTCTATAGGAATTAAAGCCTATTTAACACAGATATAAATTCAGGATAAGCAATATCTAAAACCTGCGTTTTTCTAATCATTGTCTCGCCTTCAGCTACAAGTCCTGCAACACATAATGCCATTGTTATGGCAGGATGGTTATAACCTTCAACGATGGTACCAGTTAATGTTTTGCCACCTTCAATTATCATACCGTCTTCTGTTTCCTTAACAATTGCACCTAACTTTAAAAGTTCTGTAGACAACATTTTCAGTTTGCCCGATTCTTTTAGTTTAAAGCCTTTTAAGTCTTTTATAACTGTTTTGCCTTTAGCCATAGTTGAAGCAACTGCTATTACAGGAATTTCGTCTATTAGTCTTGGAATAAGGTCTCCTTCTATTGTCACTGCTTTTAACTGAGAGGATACAACTCGTATATCTGCAACCTTTTCGTTACTTACACAACGTTCGTTTAGTATTTCGATTTTAGCACCCATTGATCTATAGACATCAATAATTCCTGTTCTTGTAGGATTGACACCTACGTTCTTTATAACTATATCGGAATTAGGTACTATCAGACCAGCAGTTATAAAATAGCTTGCGGTTGAAATATCACCGGGTACTTCTATGTTTTGAGCATAAAGATTTTCAACATTGTGTGAAGTTACTTCCAATCCATTGACAGTAATGTTTGCCCCAAAATAGTTTAGCATAAGTTCGGTATGGTCTCTTGATTTAACAGCTTCAACTACTTTAGTATTACCTTGTGCGTAGAGACCTGCTATTAAAAGAGGAGATTTAATATTAGTATTCCTTAATGAAAGATTGTGAGTCTTACCGTCTAATTTTGACGGGAAAATGGTAAGAGGGCATAAATTACCATCGTCTCTTCCGTTGATTATTGCACCCATATCCCTAAGGGGTTTGACCACTTTCCCAATCGGTTTTCTGAGAGAAGACTCATCTCTAGTTAATACCGAATTAAAGGGTTGACTTGCCAGTACTCCAAGAAGAAGTCTTAGGGCAGTTCCAGATCTACCAGCATTTAAGGTTGTTGATGGAGGCTTTAATCCATAAAGACCATTGCCGTGTACCTTGATTTTGTTATTAGGTAGAATTTCTATTCTAACATGCATTTTTCTAAAACAGTCAATGGTACTTAGGCAATCTTCTCCCATTAGGAATCCATTGATTTCAGTAGTTCCCTTAGCAAGAGACCCTAAAAGTATCGCTCTGTGGGATATGGATTTATCGCCAGGTACTGTTATTTCGCCTCTCAAAGAATCCCTTTGTTCAATTAACACACTGTATTCCCCCATTCCTTTAGTAAGTGAGTTGTACCTTTGCTTTTTGTTACAAACACAAGGTGTAATTGCAACTACATTATAAGATAAATCTTTGGATGCTGAGCATATGTCAAACAAAGATTTTAAAGCTTTCGAAGCTAAGTTAATAATATAACTATGCAAGTTCTTTAATACTATTCTTCTTAAAATGCAATTTACTTTAGAACATTTCACCTTTAATATATCGATTATTTATAGCTTATAGACTTTATATCCGTGGTCTGACAATAAAACAACAGCATTTTTAACACTATCGGAATCCGGAAGGGTAATCCTTAGGCAACCCTGTTCAAACTCTCTGCTATTTGAAACATTAATATTTTTTATGTTAACACCATTATTGCCAAGTATTGTTGCAATTTTACCGATTATACCCGGTTTGTCTACAATATCAACTATAATCTCGTGTAGAGATATAAGCAATCCTTTTCGGTTATCCGGTAATGAGTCCCGTAACTCCTTGGCAGTTCTAAAATAGGTATTTATTCCTTCTGAATCATTATTATCCATATGCTGTTTAAATTCATATAGTGTTTCAACAAAAGAGTCTAAAACTCCTTTAATTTTTTGCGTATTGCTCAATACTACATTTTCCCACATTTCAGGGCTAGAGGATGCAATTCTTGTTATGTCTTTAAAACCACCGGCAGCAAGGGTTTGCATCTTGCCATCGGGACAATCAGATTTACCTACTAAATTTACCAGTGCCGATGCAATAATGTGTGGAACGTGGCTTATTGTAGCGGTAACAAAATCATGTTCGTCGGCATCGGTTATTATGGGTATACCGCCTATCTTTTTAACGAGATTTTCCATTATCTCGATATCGGTTTTTTTGGTACGAATAGTCGGTGTTAAAATATAATATGCATTTTCAAACAAATGTGCTAAACTTGATGCAAATCCAGACTTTTCAGTACCTGCCATCGGATGTCCACCTATGAAACAAGGCGGATTATCCATTGAGTTGACATAGTTTACAATTTCCGACTTAGTGCTTGCAACATCAGTAATTATACAGTTATCCTTAATCCTATTAGCAAGCTTTTCAATGTACTCAATCGCATTTTTTACAGGTGTACAAATAAAAATCAAATCTGAATTATATATGTCTTCATTTATTTCGGTATATCCTTTAGAAATATATCCTTCTTGCAATGCCTGACTTATACTTTCTTTACTTAAGTCCACAGCTTTTATCTCGGAAATGTTTGCTCTTTCCTTTAACGCTTTTGCTAGAGAGCCTCCAATAAGTCCAAGGCCAATAACAGATACACTATTGATCTTCATGTTTAAACTCTCTTCCTAATATTTCGGCAATTTTCGCAATATCTTTACATAAATCATTAAAATCTCCTGGTGTTAACTGTTGAGCGGCATCTGATAATGCACATTTAGGGTTTGGATGAACTTCAATTATCAAACCATCAGCTCCAGCAGCTATAGCTGCTTTCGAAAGAGGAAGAATATATTGTGCTTTACCGGCAGCGTGGCTTGGATCAACAATTATTGGTAAGTGGCTCATGTTTTTAATCACAGGAACAGCACTTATATCTAAAGTGTTTCTTGTCGCAGTTTCAAAAGTTCTTATACCTCTTTCACAAAGTACAACATTGTAATTTCCTTCATTCATAATGTATTCAGCAGCATTAAGCCATTCATCAATGGTAGTTGCAGAACCACGTTTAAATAAAACAGGCTTCTTTGAACGTCCGATTTCTCTCAATAATTGAAAGTTTTGTACATTTCTTGCTCCTACTTGAAACATGTCGACATATTTGTCAGCAATTTCAACCGCCTTTTCGCAGGTAACCTCAGTTATTATATTCAAACCCGTTGCGTCTTTGGCTTCCTTCAATAGCTTTAAACCTTCTTCTTCTAAACCTTGAAAGGCATAGGGAGAAGTTCTAGGTTTGAAAGCTCCACCGCGTAAAAATTGGGCACCGGATTTTTTTACTGCTAAGGCAGAAGATATTATTTGGTCATGGTTCTCTACAGCACAAGGTCCTGCCATTATAACTAATTCTTTACCACCAATTTTAACACCATTAACATCGACAACACTTGGTTCGGGTTTAAAAGTTTTACCAGCTAATTTATATGACTCTACTATAGGAACGAGTTTTTCAACTCCGGACATAAGCTCTATGGGAACATCGCTTAGCTTTCTTTTATCACCTATAACACCTATAATAGTTCTTTCAGAGCCCTGTGAAATATGTACACCAAGGCCTAAGGAACCTAGTATCTTTGATATTTCTTGTATATCACTATCTTTAGAATTGGATCTCATTACTATTATCATAAAATAATCCTTCCTTTCTGGTTCAGGTTAACATTACTGATATCTAATCTTACGTAATTTAAGACTTGTACTTTTTATGTCTTGTAGACGGCATTTCCAAACTATATATTTACAAGAACTTTATCTATAAATCCTAATTTTCAGTGCAATGAAAATTTCGATGAATAGAGAAATACTTATTGTAAAAGGCAGAACGCTTGTTACTTTCTTTTAATTTACAATGATAATATGGAATTGTCAATAAGAATAACAGTTTGAGTTTCCCCAAATTTAGTAACAAAAAACTGAGGGATCTTTGAGCTTAAAGGCTTTGAACACGAAAATCCTCAAATCCAAACTGCTGCTTTTTAAATCGGTAATATTCTTTAATTCTCCAGCGCATAAGATAAACTTTGGTAACAACAA